>Ga0207646_10006168_pt1 | contig 12462 bp, 12 predicted proteins | sample KBSK5502metaG_FD_184343 | JGI IMG/M metagenome (GOLD analysis project Ga0207646, IMG submission 184343) | Corn, switchgrass and miscanthus rhizosphere microbial communities from Kellogg Biological Station, Michigan, USA - KBS K5-50-2 metaG... | ecosystem: Host-associated > Plants > Roots >...
GGAGGCGTATCTCGAGAGCGAGGACGCAACCTACAGCGAAGCCATCCGAGCGTTCCGCAAGAAGCTGATCCTCGATCGTCTGCGCCGCCACGGCGGCAGCGCGGTCGAGGCCGCGGCGAGTCTGAGTATCTCGGGACCGACACTCTACAGGTACTGGCAGGACGCGAAGCGGTTCCCCTAACGAGTCGCAGTGCCGTGGAAACCAGGCCGGATCCCGACACCAGGGAACTGGTGTCCAGTGACGACGCTCTCCGGGAGTTGTGCTTCTCGGATGCCGTCTTCCGTCAGAGGTACGACGGCTGGCAGGTTCTCGGCCGCGGTCCCTGGGCGACGGTCGTCAGGACGAGGTCGCGGGATCTCGGGCAGGACATCGCTCTCAAGGTGTTCGTCAACCTTGATCCGGAGTTGCTGGAGCGGGTTCGCCAGGAAGTGCGTGCAGTCCAGGCGCTGGCCACGCCCTACCTGGTCCACAGCTACAGCCTGTTCGATCGCGGCACCGCTGCATGGTTCGAGATGGAGCTGGTCGAGGGAAGCAACTTGCGGCAGGAGCTGGATCGGCTTGCGGCAACAGAATCGAGCCTCCCGATGGTCCGGGCCTACGAGATCGCCCTCGCTGTGAGTCGATGCATCTGGCACGCACACCGGCATGGAGTCCTCCATCGAGACATCAAGCCTGCCAACGTCCTGCTTCCTGCCTCGGGCCAGCCGGCCGCCAAGCTGAGCGACTTCGGCATTGCGCGCCTCGCGGACGTAGCTTCATCGACACCGCGGGGAACGGTCATCGGCACGCCGCGCTTTGCGTCTCCGGAGGCACTCGCCGGGCGGGCCGTGGGCCAGCCTCACGACGTCTATGGTCTCGGCGCGACTCTCTACACCCTAGTCACAGGAGGTCGTCCGCCTCACCAGCTGACGGGAACGCAGTCACTCGCGGCCCTTCGACGACTCCAGGCGACGACTCGGCCGACGCCCCTTCGTGCCCTTGTTCCGGAGCTGGACCCACTGGTTGATAGCGTCCTGATGCAAGCGCTCGCCGTGGATCCGGCAAGTCGGCCAAGCCCGGGAAGACTCGTGCGTGCTCTGGAGCGAGCCCACGCCCGCGTCGCAGCTGCGGCGGGCCAGCGCGGCGAGACGCTGAATGCGCCGGGCGGCCGCTGGCGCGTCGTCCTGGCCGGCCTGGGACTGGCCGGCTTCGGCCTCTGGACGCGGCTCCGGAAGCGTCCAACTAGCAGCACGATTTCCGGGCGAGTGACTTCGCGGCCTCACGAGGAGGAACAATGGAGAGGAGCCGAATCATCGCAGTAGCAGTGGGACTCACGTTCACCGGCACTGCTGGGTGTCGAGGGCTCCAGTCTTCGCCGAGCGATCAGGACGTGACCGCCGCCGTAACGAAGTCGCCCCCCGCCGCGCCGACGGCCGGACCGACCTACGTGGCGGAGATCACGTCCGTCCATGTTGAGGATCGCGGGCCGTACAACCCAGACGGCAAGTACTGGCCCGTCCATGTCCGCGTGAAGGGCGGTGTAAAGGTCAAGCTGACAAGCGTCTTCCAGTTGGGGCTCCTGAGCGGCGACGCAAACAAGGTGTCGGAACCCATTGAATTCGTGGAGGAGGCCCGCTTCACCAGGGACGACTTCGGGAAATGGCGCGTGTCGTACAACTACGATCCCCACGCCGCGAAGTGGCGACTCGACGGCCTCGCTACCTCGGGCCGGGATCCGTAGGAGCCGCGCGAGCGGCGACAGCGACCGTTCATGGCCTGATTTCCGGTCCTCCAGAGAAGGCAAGAGCCGGCCCTTTTGGAAGATGCAGCACGGAACCCGACGACGTCCAGTCGCGCGCCTACAGCCCGCATTTCGGCGCCAGCTCCATTTGCCGCCGGACCGCCTTTGGATCGAGGCCCCGCTCCGCGGCGATCCGCTTCTTTGGCATGCCCCTCAGCCACAGCCGCAGGACTTCCTTGACTTCTAGCCATCGTGACCTCCCGGTACGCCATCGGCCCTTCTGCGCCCGTCCGAGTAGGCCAAAGAGTGGGTCCGAGTCTAGACGTCAGACGACATGGGGGAGTGCCCAAAACAACTCCTCTGGGCCGGAGGGGGTCCTGAAACAATCAGGCCCCGCCGGGGTCCCTACCCTCTGAGAACACAACCGGGCTGGCCGACCATACGCCGCCCGCGCGAAGTGACTCACGGGACGGGTACCGTGCGAAGTCGTGGCGGCGTGACTCTGAAGTGCTACAACGGTTGCGCTCCGATCCGTTCGTCGGACACTCTTAGGGCGGCGACGGCGTCTCCTTAGGAAGGTGTTTGTCAAGTTCCATTTGCAGAGTCACCAATGCCCTCAAGTACTTGTCGAGCTCCTTTTCGTTACTAAGGTTCCCGAGTGGGTAGGGCTTGCCGTTCCAGCCTGGAAACGCGTCGATCTGCGCCATGCTAGTTTCCGTGATCGTAAGGACGTCCAAGTAGTGGCAGGCCAGAACCCCTTGCGTTGCGACTATGAGGTCGGCATCAAGAAAGGCATTGAATCTGCTGCCGGCGCCCTCGAGAGCCTGCTTGCCGTTGCGTGACGACTCTCCCAGGATCTTTCGCCACGATCCAGAATAGTGAGGCGCCTCACCGCGGATGTCGAACGCGACAATCTGGGCGAAGACATCTGGGGCCAGGAGACGGCCAAGTTCCGCGACGTCATAGCCGACTGAGCGGCCGTGGATCTGCCAGAGCATCAGCGTGAATGGATATGCCAAAGCCCGCCAGCCTTGCTCTATTTCTGCGGCCGCTACTGCCTGAAGCTTCTCGTTGGGCGCGGTGGCCCCGGCCGCGCGCGACCCGGGCGTGGGTGGCCCTGTTTCGGTTTCCGAGGGGACAACTAACCGGCTCAGAAGCGGTACTAGAACCGTGGCACCAGCTACGAATGAAAGAGCAAGTACGATTACGGCTGCATATCGAAGCCTGAGAACCGTCAGTACCGAGAACCACCAGGGGGTGGTGGGACGGTCGAGCTGACCCTCAACGACATCGCCCGTGGTGAGATACGGAAGCCAGTACGTCCGAACAAAGTGCTCAGAGAAGAATCCGCTGTGCCCGACGGGGTGGAAGCGATCCTTGACCCGGCCATGGCCGAACCCGAAGCGACCGGACGAGCCGTAGCCCCAAGTCACAGACTGCGCAAAGACCGGCCATGGATCGCTCAGGCCGCAGTCGTTGACAACCTGCCACTCGACTGAGTCGTGCGCGGACAGACGATGTCGAAAGTTCTCCCAAGGAAAGGCATCCGGAACGATGCTCCCGCACAGGATAAGCCGGTGAAACTCGATGTCAGGTTCGTCCTGGAGGATTCTGCCGACGATGAACGTGCCGAAGCTGTGTGCTATGACAGACAGGTGATCAGGCCTCTTGGTGAGTTCGTCGCGGAGGAGCCTAGTTATGCGCTGGACTGGTCGCCGGCGGAGCCTCGCGAAGGGCAAGAGGAAACGGACTACATCGAGGAACTCGTATCTGGTCGGTCGAACCAAGATAGTTGGTTCAGCTTCGAGAGTCGCGGCCGCGCGCTGCTGCCACTCGCCCTGCGTACGGATGCCGTGGATCAGTACGACAACATGTTTGCGCACGGCCCGAGATTGGCCTCCTGCGTTCTCAGGCATAGCTCAGCGTCGGTGTCCTCGCCTGCTTCAGAGGGCATCCAGGATTGGTTGGAGAAGCCGAGCTATGGCCGCGACCGCCGAACTGAGATCCCACGGGCTCAGTCGAGCTGTCTATTCTTCAGCAAGACGCGCCAAGGCATTTGATTTCCGCCATGCGTTCCGGCAGCCGTCCATTACCTGAGGCCGTGGCCCGCCAACCACACTCAGTCCTTCTTCGGAGTGTCGAGAATCGTAACGGACAGACTGCTCGGTTCGTTCTCCGGCCGCCCAGCAAGTGCGCCTAGGATCTCGATGCCCATTCTGTCGAACGCCGTCTTGCTATCGGCGATCACGCAATCGTCAGGCTTGACTTCGGTCCCAACCAACACGCACCCTATCGTGTCGGGTACGAAGTTGCCGACATGGATCTGCACATTGTGTCGCTCAGGCACGTTCTCAAGCTCGACACGCCACCTGTCCGATGTCGCCCGCCTGAGGAACCCCGAGTACCGACCCGCGGGAATCGAGCTGATGATCGGAAGATTGCCTTCCCATGGGCGTTCCAGGGTGTAGCCCACGATCTTGCCCCCGACGGCGATTTGCCCGACTGTGCATTTCTCGCTCGACGCTTGGCGGGTGATCACGATCTTAACCGGATCCTCAGCCATGAGTTCGGGGCCGAGCGAAGCCAACAGCGTCGTTGAGGACAGCAGCATGGCGACCTTACCGTTCGACACCTCTACCTCCATCGCGACTCTTCGCCGCTTCCCATTTGTAGTGGGCTCATAAGGCGTCTCACTCGCGAGGCTGAAGCGCGGCTATCTCCACAATCAATTCCTTTTCCCTCGCGTGGTGGCTTCCGAACGAACTTGCCATAAGGTATAAAAGGTCCTCACGTGCTCGCCGCACGCTTTCGAGTGTGCTGGCCGATCTCAAGTCGCCATCATAAAGTTCTCGTGGAGCCGGTAATCGGATAGCAGTCGGGATTCCAGCGAATCGCACCGACCATTTCCGGTCTGCCGGACTTCGGCCGCACACCGCACTCTCGTCTGATCCCGCCGCTGCGGGCACCGCCTCGGCCTTTGGATGAGCTGACTCATCGCTCTTCGAAGCAGATGGCGCACTCCCCTCAATCTGCGGAACGGTCGGCGACGGTGCCGGCGATTCGGCCGGCGGCGTAACCGGCGCGAGTTCGAAGCTCGCCCCCACCCCGGAGGCCGACGTCAGGGTGCCCAGAAGGTCGGGAGTACAGAGCTCGTAGGCCAGTGCGTACTGCGCACGACTACCCGGTCGCCGCAAGACCATACCGTCCTTGCCGGCTTCTCTACGGACGGTTTCCCATAGCCAGTAGCGAACAATGTTCTCCGCTAGGATCTCATTGGATTGAAGCAGGTCGGTCACCTCTTTGTCGGGAGCGCCGAGCTTGCTTCGCCACACCGCCAGCGCGGGACCTCCGGCCAGCGCGTATTGCTGACCAACTGCGAGCTCAAGCGCCTTCAGTTCCGCAGGCCACCGCTCTCCAGCAAGCGCAACCGCTTTGGCGTTCCAGAATGTCGAGACGAGCCTCGGAGCCTGGGTCATCGCAGCCAGACGAAGCAGATCACCCTCTAGGACAACGGCCTCACTGATCACTCCCGGATCGATCATCTCCTCGAACCTCGCCAACTCCCCGCAAATCGGTCGCGACCGAGCGGAGCCGATGGCGCCGGCTGGCGGCGAGCTGGGCACCTCCAGCGAAGACAGCGTCGGATGGCCGATAAGGAACTCGTCGCACTTGCTTGCAAGGATCTCCGGCGGCACCTGCGCTTGTGTACGGGTCACATCCGAAACAAACTGTAGAGTCCGGTCGCCGAGCTTCTGCTTATAGTTTGGCAGAGCCGTGATCAGAAGGTGCTCCGTACCGAAGAGTCGTGCCAGTTGACTGATGCAAGTCGTGTAGTTCGCCTCAATGTCCGCCCGGAGCGCTGCGTCGGCCCTGTCCAACCTCTGCTTCGCGAGCACGCAGTCGCCGAAATATGAGTTGAGTTGGCCCGACACGATCAGTTCCTTCGCCACTCCGACGACTATGTTGACGTTCTCCAGTGCGTTGCTGACGTCCGCGTAGATTTGGTCGATGCGGGTGAGAAGCTGGTCGATTTTGCGTTCGATCTGAACCAACTGCTGCGATATGACACGAAGCTCCTGCATGAGCCGAGCGTGACGCTGCTCCTCCTCGGAGTTTCCACCAAACAGTCCGCCACCGAATCCCCCTCCGGCGAGCAGGCCGAGAGGGCCGGCTCCCGTTCCCAGGGCTAAGAGAGTGGGCAGTGGGCCTGCCGCATTGAGAATCTGTCCCACGCTGCCAAGCGCGCTTGAGACGGTATCAAGATTGTGCTTTAAAGGGCTGTCTGGGATGAGGCGCCCCGCGATCCCCAACGCGGCCTGCGCGCGTCCGACATAAGCGCTCTGGGCATTCAGGAGTGTCTGTCCTTGTTGCACCAGCGAAACGATCGGGGAGTCTGCGGGAAGCGCGCGTAGCAAGTCCGTCGGCACGGCGCCTCCTGGGCCGTGTGCCAAGGCATCGATCGCGTTCATCGATGCTATGTGCTGCGCGATCTGATCGTACTGGTACGCCGCTTGATGGATTGGAGCCAGGTCCAAGGCGTCGACCGCCTTGCCCAGCGTTGCCTTGTATGCCTCGGCACCATCTCGAACCACAGAAGCTGTCTTGTCCTCGGCCTCGCGGAGGTCAGACAGTTGCACCAAGACGCGAACGGCGTCACGCGCAGGCAGAACCGGTAGCGACGACGCCGACGGGGCTTGACGCAGCAGAGTCTCGACCTTGGTTCGCGTAGTTGGTGGCAGGTCAGCGAGAGCCGCACGCGCTTCGGATGTGAGCTGGCTTAGCCGTTGATCGGCCGCTCCCGGTTCGAGGCCTCCGACCAGCGCCACTCTGCGGACCGCCCGACGGCGCTCGATCACGCTCTTAGCAGCCAAGGCACGCAGCTGGCTGATGAGGTCTGCGACGCGCGAAGGCGTTAGTGCTCGGTTCGTGGCTTGGGACAGGACCATAGCCCGTGTAGGTGCGAATCTCCGATGGACGACGTCTTTGGACAAACGCAGTGCAGCATCCTTCGAGAGGCCCGTCACCATCAGTGCGGTCGTGCCCTGCTCTACCATCGCCGTCTCGATCTGGTCGAGCCGCTCGACGGCGCAATCGAAGTCCTTGAATTGCGACCCGGCCGCTAGGGCATCGATCCGGACGGCGCGGCCCTTCCTCAGGTATGCCAGAAGAACGTCAGCGGGAAGCTGATCAGGGACCGATTGCGCCTTAATGGAACGAAGTTCAACCTGCGCATCCGTGTCAGGCTTGCATGCGGCGGCGCGTAACGTTGTGGGAAGAAGCGAGAACGCAGCCGCGAGAGTGAGGCCGCCAATAGTGCGCATCGGCCTGTTCAGCGCTGCGTCGTAGGTGACGGCGAGGGTTCCGGGGACGGCCCGCTCGCCGGCTTTTTCGCGAGTTCGGCCATCACCTTGGGAAGAAGTTCTGCTACAAGCTTGTCGAGCATCGCCGTCCGCGCCTGATCGATCTCATCGGTTGTCTTCGGCTTCGCGTTGTCTTTGGCACTTTGCGCATCTTCTAGATCGGCAACGACCGCGTCGCGGAAAACCTCCGTACTGATGGCTTGGAGGAGCGCCTTCCTCATCACCTCAATCGCAGTCATGATTCGCGTCTCGGCGTCGCTGACACTGTCCGCAGTTCCCTTGGCTGTCAGTACAGTCTGAGTACAAGGATGAATCGTGCCGGCCTTGTCTTTGTACGAGGGCGTCATGGGATCCCTGCACTCGGGAACGTCGGCGCGGACTACGAGGGAGGCATCTTGAGCGATTGCTCTAGCCGACTGGCCAAGGACAAGAAGGGCGCTCAGTCCGACTACCCAGTTCGCTGGTCTCATGGAACCCTCCCGCAGCTTGCTCCGTTTCGGGCTGACGCCTATCCGACTGCGGAACCCCTGCGCACTTCTCCCTTGCCCGCCGATACGCGGGTATCTCGCTTCTCTGTGTGCGTGGCTTATAACGTTGTGGCCTTGCGCCTGTCAACGGAATTCGCATTGGAAATGCGCACGCCGCCTCAAGCTCGTTTGTTGGCATGCGCTAGAGACTCTCCTCTTGACGGCGGTCATGCCTCCTCGCTTCGCCTCGTGTCGGTTCTCCGGCCGAAGGTTTCGTCGACCGACAACCGCTATTGGCTCCTGGCAGAGATCATGTCGCCTGTCGCGAATGCGTCAGCGTGAAGCGGCGCGACACGGCTGCCAAAGAAGGGGGAGATCAGGCTGTCGCCACCACGCTTCGCGCGGTTCCTTTAGGGCTTGGGTGACGGCTGGGACTTCGGTTGGGCCGGCGCGCCGTTCAAACGCCTCCCCGCGTGTGAGGGAGACAGGTAGGCCTGCTCCGGAGGGTCCTCCACTCCCTTGAGCCAAGCGACAACATCCTCAGGAAGGTCCTTCGTCTCGATTCGAAGGCGATGTTCTACCGTGCCGCCCTGGTCCCACTGGTAGTCGAACGTCACCGCCATGGGCCCTCGCTTGACAAGGTTGGCAGCGACGCTGAACGTGACCGACTGCGCCGCGGGCAAGGTCCGCTCCGACCTCACATCACCACCCGGGTGCACGAACATCCGACTTGTCTGAGCGTCCGTGATCCAGACCTCCATCGTGACCTCTTGGCCCTCGGGCAAGTCTCCTGTGGGTCTGCCGTCGGCTCCCTTGCGAATGGAGACCGGCGCAGCAGCCGGAATTCTGATGCGGCAATTGGTGTTGTTCTGCAGGCGGAACCAGACTCGCTCTTTCGATTCATTCCCGTAGTCCGGCTGGCCCTCGCCATGCCGCTCATACTCGAGGTACTGAGCAGCCCGACGGGGGTTCACTAGCTCGCAGGGCGAACCACTGGCGCCCATCACGAGGAGCGCGAGCAGAGCGTGTGCCGCCCTCACGGCTCGGGTTCCTTTCTGATGGGAGTGCCGCTGAGGGTCGATCCGGGACTCTGAGGTGTGACGCCGTAGATTCCCTGCGGGCGACCCACTGCCAGGTACTGATCGATCGCGGCGTCACGGTTCGCCGCCCGTTGGTCATCGCGCCAAGTGGCGTCCCAGAGAGTGTGGTCGGACTTCCCTGCTCTCACGACGAGCTTGCTCTGGGGGCCGCCGCCCGCCTTGAAAACGACGGTTCCTGACGCCGAAGCCGCGGGCCCTGACCGGTTCTGCGCATACTGGCCCTCGGCGACCGACGCCGAGACCCGGTACGCCTCCTTCTCGGTTTCGTACTTGGTGAGGTCGATGGAGGGATCGCCGAGCGCCGGCTGCAGCGCGACGCCTGTCCGGGTCTCAGTGACTACGGCCGCCTGGAGCCGCTGATAGTCCGCCGCATGGCTGCCCTCGTGAGCCACGTACTGGCCGAGCGATGAATCCTTCGTCAGCGCCTCGGGCCTGAACGTGACGCGGGATTCCATCTCGTAGTTCAGCTGTGCCCGCTGCTCATCGAAGGAGGCATCCATCCTTCCCGATGTCGTCGCCGGCACTCTGGGTTCGCTCGTCTCGCCACTACCCACGATCACGCGACGGACAAACCGCACTTGGCCGGACTCCGTCTTCACGACGTCCTCGAGAGGCGCATCGCCCTCGTTCCCATAGGCAGCGAGTGCGCGGTCCACACGGGCGCGGTCGCCACCCTCGGGAAGAGCGTCCCGCGCGCGAGCCGCTTCCTGAAGGCCGTATCGGAAGGCTTCGCGTTGATTGAGGACCTGGCCGATCTCTTTGCGCCTCGCCTTGTCCTTGCTGGCGCTCGACTCTTGCCGGAGCTCGGCGTCCGTGGCCTTGCCTCCGAGAACCTTGTCCCAGTCCCAGAGGCCAAGGGGGTCGGTGTACCGGGTCGGTGCATTGCGCGCGTAGACGTAACGATGGAGCGTGGCCGGATCGTTGATGGTGCTCGGGTGAGGATCGGCGCTCGTGAACCGGCCGGTCTGCGGATCCATGTATCGGGCGTTGGCGTTGTAGAGGCCGATCTCCGGCTGCCAACGATGGCCCGTGAACAGGTAGCGGTTGGGATTGGCCTGGAGCTCCTCCGGGAATCGCAGGTTGCCCCAGGCGTCGTAGTGGTAGCGAGCCACGACGTTGCCGGCCTGATCCGTCAGGCCAACGACAGAACCCAGCCCGTCGAATACCGGGTAGAAGACACCAAGCGAAGGGAACTCGATCGAGTTGAGCTGGCTTCCGGCCCACGTGTACCGCGCGGCTGGGTTGCCGGCCTCGTCTAGCTCCGCAAGTACTCGGCTGCTGTCGCCGTCATGGACGTATTGGCGGACGCCTTCCAAGCCGATCTTCAGGATCAGGCGCCCCCGGCCGTCGTACTGAAAACGGGCCAGGATGTGAGGCGCCTGCCGGACCTCGACGAGCAGATCTCGAGCGTCGAAGACGAACTCGGTCGTGACCCCGTTGACCGTTCGGGTCACCATGTTCCCGTTCTGGTCGTAGGTGTAGCGGATGTCCCCCGCCCAGGTCGGCACGGGCGCCAGAAGGAGTGCCACGGTACCGAAAACGGCCACCATCCTCATGATTACCTCGGCGGCTGAATGCGCCACATTGTAATCACAATCCGTGACCGACCGGGCCGATCCTGCGCAGGGCATCGGCAAGTGCTTGAAATCATGGAGATGCTGACCAATTAGCCGTGGCCGTCGCCCGCGGGAGTTCGCCTCGCGAACAACGGTGGCCGGTCACGCGTCCTAGTGAGAGTCCGCGCCGACTACCTCCTGAAGAAGTACTGCTCTCAATTCGCGTTCAACCCATATGCGCGTGAGCCCAGCTTCTTCTTGAAAAAGGCCTCAAGGGACAAGGCCTCAGCCTGCGATAGGCTGCGTGAGAACGTCTCAAGAATCGAGAATCGCAAGGCGCCTGGATAACGGGGGTCTCCTTCGCAAAGCTGTCTGAGACGCTGATTGTTGCCATGCCCGTTGTTGGCATACACGCACCAGCGCTGCCACAGTCCGCCATCACCCGTCGCAGAGCCGACATACTGATCGCCGTGATGGCTCGCCACGACGAGGTAGATCGCGCCAACTGCCGACAGGCCAGCGACCCAATCCCGGTGCGCGTCTGGTTGATCGGCCAGCTTCACCAAGTCGTCGTACGACAAGTGCACTCGCAAATAGTCTCGGAACGCGGGCAGGGCGCGGCCCCGCGGCCGAACCTCGATGACTTCGAGCTCGCGGAACCATAGATGGAACGACCGAGCCTTCCAGTCGATAACGAGGCGGTCCTCAAGGTCTTCAAATCCGTGCCGTTTATGGAGCTGATAGAAGTGCACCGCTTCCGCGCCAGTTGGCGAGCATCTGATTCTGCGCGCCCATTCTGGATTCGGGCATGCTGCTGGCAGCGGCACTGCAGCGGCCGGGCGGTATTCGCCTACGTCGTAGATACCGATGAATCGGCTGATACCGCTCTGCTCGCCAAGGAACACGACAATCTCAGTGCACCCATTAAAGCTGGGTCTCTCCTGGTATCTCTGGTAGACATCCAGCCAGCTATCGTCGGGGTGTTCGTCGACGCGAGCGTTGCGTAGGGCCTCGAGATCAACGCTTTTGTCACTATGCCGGACCAACTTGACGTGCTTCGGATCGGGAACAAAGCCCCGAGCAGCGAGCAATTCTGAAAGGCTGATCATTAGTCTCCTGCCTGCGCAAGCTACGGACGCGGGCCGGGCCGAACATCGATCGAGTCTTCGTTGATGTCAGCAGCAACGGCAGCGGCAACGCGCCCACGACACGTGGGACATCGCACGGCGACGTTGTGTATCCCGCTCGCCTGATCGGGCGGATTGGCGTACGCAATCGAGAAAGGCGCGGAACAGTGTGGGCAGACGTGATTGTCTTCCCGCCACGACTGCATCGAGAAAGCCGGCCCCTGGACATCGGCGCTCGGATTTGCGTACCCCGGATCGCTCGGGAACCGAATCGTAAGCTTGGCCTCCGGGTGGTCCTTGAACAGCTGGAGCAGTTCTGGGCTCGGCCGGATGCGGACGCGAAAAACCGCGCGTGGTGCGTTGCCCGGTGTGGCTGCGACTGCGGGAAGGCCGGGCTTCGACGCCTCAGAATCGTGACTCATTCCAGCGCATTATCGCGCGTGCCAAGCGCAAGGCGGAACGTACCCCAAACCGGATCAGCGTTCGGGGAGCACGTCAGCTGCAGGGGTTTCTGTCCGCCACCCGTCGAACGAACTCGTTCCTGAAACTGCGCCGTTCGACCCAGCGCATTCATCCCTCGGCCGCCTGCAACCCAAATGCAACCCAGCTGGGTTGAGCGGGAACGCTCGCACGGGAACCATCGTCTAAGTGATTGAAGCTATGGAGCCGGCGCTCGGACTTGAACCGAGGACCTGCTGATTACGAATCAGCTGCTCTACCGCTGAGCTACGCCGGCCGGGGAAGGACGCCGCGCGGGGCGCGACGCGAAACCCGATCGTAGCAGAGCGGGGCCGGTGCGGACAACCGCGGGCGGGACGAGGACGGTCTGCTACGATCGCGCGCTAGGTGAGAGACCTCGCTTCCATCTCCGCGCGGCCGCGGGTCCGGTGGACGGCGACGATCCTGCTGCTGACCGTCATGGCGGCCCTGCTCGTCTCGAGCAGCCTGCACAAGCGCCTGGTCTACGACGAGTACGACAACGTCTCCTACGGCTTCCGGTTCCTGACCAAGGGCCCGGGGGTGCCGCCGCTGGGGCAGCGCATGCCCGTCCTCGTGTTCAACGCCCTCGGTTGCGCCACGAGCGCCTGCAGCAAATTGACTCTCGACGCGAGCGAAACCACCCGCCTGGCC
>Ga0207646_10006169_pt1 | contig 12461 bp, 13 predicted proteins | sample KBSK5502metaG_FD_184343 | JGI IMG/M metagenome (GOLD analysis project Ga0207646, IMG submission 184343) | Corn, switchgrass and miscanthus rhizosphere microbial communities from Kellogg Biological Station, Michigan, USA - KBS K5-50-2 metaG... | ecosystem: Host-associated > Plants > Roots >...
GTCGTACGCAAGGAGCTCGCCAAGGTCCCGGCCTAGGCGCTACCTGCGCGTGTTCTCTTCGTTTCCTTTTTCTCGGCGCGCGTGCGGCGCGAGTCAGGGAGCAGCGCTTCAGCGGCGACGCCCGCTGGGGAGAGCGGTACGACAGCGGGCTCGATGCGACGCGCGACGGTAGTTCGCTGGATGAAATAGACGGTCCCGGTCGGGGCCGTCATGTTCAGGTGCCTGACCTCGAGCTCGGCCTCCGCGAAGTGGTGGACGACCCTGCGGACGCTTACGTTCTCGGGGCGTGGAGTGAAGTTGCGAAATGAGTCGAGGCGCACGACGGCGTACGCGTCGTGCTCATCGGGGGCCGGTGTCGTTGCCACGCCGAGAGGTTACTGGCGGTCGTACAGCTCGAGGATCTCCCGACGGAAGGGGACGCCCGCCTTGGCACGAAGTTGATCGAATTCGTCGAAATCCCACTCGCCCACAAAGGTGACGGCGACCCCGGTCTTGCCGGCGCGACCGGTCCGGCCGACCCGGTGGGTGAAGACGTCGGCGTCTTCCGGGAGGTCGTAATTCACGACATGACTGATGTCCTCGATATGCAGCCCTCTCGCGGCGACGTTCGTCGCAATGAGCACATGGAGATCCCCCTCACGGAATCGTTCGAGGGTGCGTTCCCGCTCCCGCTGCGTCATGTCGCCGTGGATCGCCGCGACGTTGTGCTTTCTCTTCTTTAGCCTGTCCTCGAGATCGTCGACGCCACGCTTGGTGTGCCGGAACACGAGCACCTGATCGGTCTCGTAGCGGCGGAGAAGCTCCTCCAGCGCCCGAACCTTGTCCTGCTCGAGCACCTCGACGTACACCTGCTCGACGCTGTCGACGTTCTGCTTCTCCGGCTCGATTGCGACCTCGGCCGCGTTGTGACTGAACCGCTGCGCGAGGTCCCGCACGTCGGCCACGAGCGTGGCGCTGAAGAGCGCGGTCTGCCGACGCTCGGGGGCGCGGCGCAGCAGGCGCCGCACCTCCGGTGCGAAGCCCATGTCGAGAAGGCGGTCCGCCTCGTCCAGGACGACGACAAAGAGGCCGGCCAGGTCGAGGTTCCCCTTCTCGATGTGGTCGAGCAAACGTCCCGGTGTGCCGATGACGATCTGCGTGCCGCGCGCGAGCGCGCGCTCCTGCGGGCCGTACGGAACTCCGCCATAGATGGCGACCTCGTGTGACTTGCGGTACTTGCCAATCGCGCCGAACTCCCGTGTCACTTGAAGGGCGAGCTCTCGGGTCGGCACGACGATGAGGGCCTGCGGCCGCTTGAGAGTCGCGTCGACCTTCTCCAGGATGGGGATCGCGAATGCCGCGGTCTTCCCTGTACCCGTCTGCGCTTGCGCGAAAAGGTCGCGGCCGGCCTGGAGGATCGGGATGGCGAGCGCCTGGACAGGCGTTGGCGCCATGAAACCAAGCTCATCGATGGCGCGGGAGATGTCGGGGTCGATCGCGAGCTCGCCGAAGCGAGCGGTGGGTGGTGCGAGGGTCAATGTCTCTCCGGTTTTGATTTACATGCTAACCGGAGAAACGTTCGCGGTGAACGAGTTCTTCCAGTGGAAGTCGATTCAGTTTGGCGACGATCTTCTCGGGATCGGCTTTCGGCCGCGGTCGTGGCTGCCCAGGCGCGGGGTACCCAAGAGTGATGATCGTCGCGATCGCCGCGTCCGCCGGAACGCCGAGGTCCTGGCGCATCCGGTCGTGTTCGTCGGGTCGGACCGAATTCGGGCAGCTGCCGACACCGAGCCCCCAGGCCGCGACCATCATGTTTTGCGCGACGCGTCCGGCGTCGAAACGAAGGCGTTCCACCAGAAGCACGACCGCGATCGCGACGGCGCAACGGTCGAGGTTTCGCGGCGCCATGATCGCGGTCGCGAGATCGTGACGGTGTTGTCTTTCCTTCAGAACGACGAATCGCCACGGCTGCATGTTCTTGGCGCTTCCGGTCGCACGCCCGGCCTGAAGGACCTTCGTGAGCACGTCCTCCGGCACTGGACGATCCGTGTACTCGCGGACTTCGCGTTTCGCAACGGCAGCCAGGTAAGCGTCCATCCCAATCAAGTATCGCCGTCCTGATCCACCCAAAGCAGCCGCGCGTATTCAGAAAGGCTCAGCAAGAACGCGGGGAGGTATCGCTATGCGCGTCAAGATTCTGGTGCTTTCGATCCTTGCTCTCGCGGTCCTTTCGGTCGCCATTGCGGGCATCGTCGCCGCGAACGACAAGAGCCGCTTCAAGACGGCGCTCAGCGGCTATGAAGAGACTCCGTCCGTTTCGAGCGCCGGCAGCGGCGAGTTCACCGCCACGGTCGACGACGCGAACCAGACTATTCACTACACCCTCCGCTTCGACAACCTCAACAGCGGTGTCTTGTTTGCCCACGTGCACTTCGGGCAGCGCGGCGTCGCCGGTGGCGTTGCCGCGTTCCTGTGCGGCGGTGGCAGCAAGCCAGCCGCGTGCGTCCCGGGTACGACCATCACGGGCACCATCACCCCAGCGGATGTCATCGGCCCCACGGGCCAGGGGATCGCTCCGGGTGAATGGAGCGAGCTCGTGGCCGCGATCCGGGCCGGCGTCGCGTACGCGAATGTTCATTCGATGACGCAGCCGGCTGGTGAGATCCGCGGGCAGATCAACGACAAGGATCAGCGGGACTAGCCACACCTGAGGGGCGTGAGGGGGCGGCCTCGGTCGCCCCCTCGCCTTATGCTCGGAAACGTGCCCGGCTCGGTTCGCGTGGCCCGTCTCTTCGGCATCGACATCAACATCCACTTCTCGTGGCTGCTCATCTTCTTTCTCGTCGTGTTGAATCTCGCTGACTCGTTCCCACAGCAGTTCCCGCAGTGGTCGAACCAAAAGGGTCTCGTGGTCGCCTCGATCACGGCGTTCCTGTTTTTCGGGTCGGTCCTGGCCCACGAGCTCGCGCACTCTCTCGTGGCGCGCAGGTTCCAGATGTCCGTCTCATCGATCACGCTCTTCCTGCTGGGCGGCGTCGCGAACCTCAGGAAAGAACCACCGTCCGCAAAAGCGGAGTTCTTCATGGCCATCGCGGGCCCCGCGACGAGCGTTCTCATCGGTGTCGTCGGCTCCGGCGTCGCTTTTCTCATCGATCCCCGCGCTGCTTTGCCAAACGCCGAAGCCATTCAGGCGGTCGTGGCGTACCTCGGGCCGGTCAACCTCTTACTCGCGGCATTCAACCTGATCCCGGGGTTTCCTCTCGACGGCGGCCGCGTTCTGCGGTCGGCCATCTGGGCGATCACCGGCGACCGCAATAGGGCGACCACCATCGCCGCACGCGGCGGCCAGTTGGTCGCACTCGCGTTCGGCGCATTCGTCGTCTACGAGGTGTTGGTCCTGCACGAGGCGACCGGCCTCTGGTTGGGGCTCATCGCCTACTTTCTCTGGAACGCGGCGTCGGCGACTCTCCAGCAGGAGCGCATCACTTCCGTCGTCGGCGGTGCCAAGGTGGGGCCGCTCATGATGACGGACTTCAAGTCGACCCCGCCGGGTGTCATGGTCGGCCAGGTCATCCGCGATTTCGTGCTTCCGATGAACCTGCGCGCGATCCCCGTCGTTTCAAGCGACCGCTTCATCGGTCTCGTCACGATCGGCGATCTTCGCAAGGTCGACCAGGCTCGCTGGGCGGAGACGCCGGTTGAGCACGTGATGACGCCCGCATCCGATCTTCCGACCGTCTCGCCCGACGATCCGCTCGGGACCGCTCTCGAACGATTCGGCACGACCGAGCTTCCGCTCCTGCCGGTCCTCAAGGACGGGCACCTCGTCGGAATCCTGTACCGCGAGTCGGTCATCGGGTACGTGCGAATGCAGGAAATGATCGGCGTCGAGGGCCGCCGCTGAAGCGCGCACCCGAACCGGTCGGCGTCGGTGTGATCGGCGTCGGCCTCATGGGTCGGCGTCACGCGGAGAACATCGCCGGCCTTGAAGGAGCGGCGCGCCTCGTCGCCCTGACCGATGCCGAGCGGGTAACCAGAGAGCGTGTCGCGAACGATCTCGGCGCCGCAAGCTGCGAATCGATCGATGTGCTGCTCGAGCGCGCGGATGTGCGTGCCGTCGTCGTCGCCTCGCCCAAAAGATTCCACGAAGAGCACGCCATCGCCGCGGCCAGGGCGGGCAAGGACGTTTTCCTCGAGAAGCCGATCGCGACGTCGCTCGCGGGAGCGGACCGCGTGATCGCCGCCGCGCTCGACGCGAGGGTGCGTCTTCAGGTCGGGTTCCAACGGCGATACGACGCCGCGTACGCGGAGGCGCGGAGGCTCGTCTTGGGCGGCGCGCTCGGGCGACCGCTTCTGTATCGCGGTGTCAATCGCGATCGCGACGCGCCCGTCGGCCCGCCAGGAACGATGGACGCGAACGACATCCTGACGGAGTCCGCGATCCACGACCTCGATGGAGCTCGCTGGATGATGTCGGATGAGGTGACTGGGGTCCGCGCGAGCCTCGCCACGGTCGGCGATCCAGCCACAACACCCGGCCCCGATCTCACGATGGTCGAGCTCTACTTCGCCGGTGGTGCGGTCGCCCAGATCGAGGCGATGCGCGGCGCCAGGTACGCGTACGACATACGAAGCGAAGTCATCTGCGAGGCCGGCGCGGTCATGGTCGGCGGTTTCGCGCAGACGATGTTGACGGTCCTGCGCGAGGGCGAGCGGCGCGACGATCTGTATCCGGGTTTCCTCGAGCGGTACGCGGATGCGTACGTGGCCGAGCTGCGTGACTTCGTCGTCGGTGTGCGCGACCGGCGGCCCGCGGCCATCACCGGCGACGATGGTCGACGCGCGCTCGCGATCGCGCTCGCGGCCGAGCGCGCGGCTACACGTGTGGAGTCGGTGGCGCCGGAGTGACTAGACGGTGCCGCGCTCTGCCGCGATGAGGTCGAGCACCAGCGTGGACCATCCGAAGTCGCGCGCTCCCTGCCCCTCGCCCGTCAGGGGATCGTAAAACTCGCGCACGCCACTCGAGGCGATCATCCGGACGGTGCGCTCGGCAAGCTCGCTCGCGACGTCGCTCCGCCCGTGCGCGCGCAGTCCCCAGTAGAGGTACCAATTCACGTTTACCCATGTCGGCCCGCGCCACGTCGTGTTCGTGCTCCACGTCGGGTCGAACGACGGCTCCGTCGCCGCCACGCTCGGCACCGGATAAGAGAGCCAGAACTCGCGCTCGTTCAGCAGGTGATCGTCGATCAGGCGCTTCGCCTTGCGCGGGTCGAGGTTGTCGAGGATGAGCGGGAAGAGCGACGAGAACGTGAGTACCTTCGCGGGCTCCTCGTCCCACCCGGCGGTGTCCCAGAACGCTCCAGCCTCTTCATCCCAGCATTTGGTTTCGAGCGCCGCGCGGACCCGATCCGCGCGCGCGTTGAACTCTTCCGCCTCACGCGCGAGGTCCGTGAGCTTCGCGAGACAGCGGAGTCCGTCCGCGTAGATCGCGTTCACCATCACGTCCTCCCAGGTGAACACGTCGAGCGTTGGGATCCGCGCCGGGTCTGCGCGATACGGCGCGTACGCGTCGAAGAGACGCCGCATCGATCGATGGAGCTGCGGCCGCGTCTCGTCGGGCGGCCCGGGCGCGATCCGCATCAGGCGGTCGTACTTGGGGCTCGCGTCGAGACCCGACTCGTCCGGTTGGATGATCGCGATGAGCGAGTCGTCGTCGGGATCGCGGTACGCCTTGAGCCAGCGGAAGAATCGGCGGATCGGCGGCAGGACCTCGCGCACGAACTCGGTATCGCCGGTCGCCTCGTAGATTCGCAACACCGCGCGCGCGACGACGGGCGGCTGGATCGTCGCGGTGTAGAAAGGATGGGCGAGGGTGATCGCGTACTCGCGAAGCGCCGCGTCGTGCGCGCTCTTCTCCCACAGCAGCATGTGCGGGATGAACCCATCGGGCTGCGCGCCCTGCATCAGGCAGCGGATCTCCTGTTTGGCGAGCTCGGGATCGACATGCAGAAGCGCGATCGCGTGGAATGCGCTGTCCCAAAACCACTGGAAGGGATACGTCGTTGGCGATGGGCACACGAAGTCGTACCGCTGTCCGGCCCAGGCTGAAATGCCACGCTGCCGATTTCCCGACAGCACTCGGCGCGCGTCGGCGGCGACCCTCTCCCAGTCAGACCGCATGACTTCGGTTATCCGATGACCTCAGGCATGTCGGCTCAGCCAATCCACGAGACGCTCCCGGCAGAAGCGCTCACGTTCGGGCAGCTCGTTCGAGCGATACCACACGATCCCCGCCAAGAGCAGGTAGACCTCGTAGATCTCCGCACGCCGTCGCGCCGCGTCGTCGTCGACGTGCGCGTAGCTGTCCTTGAAGGGCGCGATCATCGCCGGGCAGGAGGGTAGAGTCCAGCTCTCGATACGTACGAGATCGAGAAGCGGATCGCGACCCCGCGCGCGTTCGAAGTCCAGGAACGCGACGAAGTGCCAACCGTCGGATCGTCGCTGCAGCAGTAGGTTCGCCAGGTTCAGGTCGTCGTGCGTGAGCCGTCGCTCGACGCCCTCGAGTGCGCCGCGCCTTTCTTCGTAGTGCGTGATCACCGTCGCGTGCGATTCCTGATCGAGCGCGTCGAGGAAGCGGCACTCCGCGGCGCGCGTGCGGAGCCGATCGTCGAGCTCGGTCGACCACGGCATCGGCGTGTCGACGTATTCGACGCGGTGCATCACGCGCAGGCCGGCTCCGAGCTCCTCACCGATGCGGTGCTGATCGGTGAACGAGAGCGAACCGAGGGACCGCGCCGCATCCTCTCCTGTGATGAAGTCCTGGATGTAATACGGGACTTCGAGGGTGCGCTTCTCGACGTCGTACCAGCGCACGGCAGGATGGGGAACGCGCTTCGCGCGCAGCAGCTCCGCGAGGTGCAGGAACCGGCGCATTCGGCCGGGGTGCGGACGGCGATGGACCTTGAAGAGGAACTGCTCTCCGACCGGCGTGGTGAGCAGGTAGGCGTGATGCGATCGTCCGCGTAGCCACGGCTCCACGCGGACCCGGGCGAGCGCGCCGCCCGAGATCTCGTCGGCGGCCTGGGCGACCTCATCCTGCGAAGGCGGGACGGTGAGCGTGCGCATGGCCGCGACGAATCTAGCGGCGTCGCGGCCTACGCGCAGAGAGTCTGTGCGAGTTGCGCGGCCACTCGCGCGTTCGCACGCAGAAGCGCGATGTTCGCGTCGAGGGCGCGGTAGTTGGTGGCCTCGCCGAGCGCGCGCAGAAGATACGGCGTGAGGTCCGCCCCACGGATGCCGTCGCGGTCCGATGCCGCGATCGCCTTGCGGACCTGTTCCTCGACCTCGTCACGTCCGAGCGCCGATTCGGCGGGCACGGGAACGCACAGCAGCATGCCCGCTCCTCGCTCGAGCTGCTCCCGCGCGATGCGTGCCGCGCCGAGCGCGTCGTTCACGCGGTACTGCAGACGGAGACCGCTCGATCGCACGTAGAACGCCGGAAACTCATCTGTCCCGTAGCCGAGAACAGGCACGCCGAGCGTCTCGAGGCGCTCGAGGGTGAGCGCCAGATCGAGGACGAACTTCGCGCCCGCGCTGACAACCACCACCGGGTGACGGGCGATGGCTTCGAGGTCGGCGGATTCGTCGAAGCTTCGCTCCGCACCGCGGTGCACGCCGCCGATCCCGCCGGTCGTCATGACCTGTATGCCCGCGGCCGCCGCGATCTCGACCGTCGCCGCGACGGTCGTACCGCCGAGCGAACGCGCGGCGAGGATCGGCGCGATGTCCCTGACCGAGACCTTGGCAACGCCCTTTTCATTCGCGAGTCGCTCGAGGAGCATGTCGCCCGCGCCGACGACAGCGACGCCGTCATGCAGCGCGATCGTGGCCGGGACGACGCCGAGCGCGCGGATCTCCGTCTCGAGGTCTTTTGCCGTCGTGAGGTTCCGGGGACGCGGAAGGCCGTGGGCGATCACCGTGGATTCGAGGGCGGCGACGGGTTCGTTGGCGGCCAGCGCTTTCGCGACCTCGGGCGCGATCGAGAGCTTCATCGGCGGCCCGAGGCGTGACCCTGCTCGCCGCTCTGGCCCGCGAGGAGCTCGACCGCGTGAGGCAGCACCGGCAGAAGGATCTCGAGCGACTCGCGAACCGCGCGCGGTGAGCCAGGGAGGTTCACGACGAGCGCAGATCCGACCGCACCTGCGACGCCGCGGGAGAGCATCCCGTGCGCCGTCGTTTCGAGCGACCGTGCGCGTAGCGCTTCGGCGATCCCGGGCACCTCGCGATCGATGACTCGACGGGTGGCCTCGGGCGTCACGTCATTCGGCGACAGCCCGGTGCCGCCGGTCGTCAGGACGACGTTGGCGCCCGCGCGGACCGCGCCCAGGATCGCGGTGGCTACGCGCTCGACGTCGTCGGGCACGAGCGATTCGTGGACCACCTCCGCCCCGGCGGCGATGAGACCCTCGCGCATGGCCGGGCCGCTCTCATCGACACGCTCGCCGGCCGCGCCTTTTGTGCTCACCGTGATCACGCCCGCGCGAACGTTCACGAGCGGCGATACGTCCCCGACTTGCCACCCGTCTTCTCGACGAGGCGAACATCTGTGAGCGTCGCGCCACGTTCGATGGACTTGAGCATGTCGTAGAGCGTGAGCCCCGCGACCGAGACCGCCGTCAACGCCTCCATCTCGACGCCGGTTCGCGCGCTCGTCGCGACTGTCGCTTCGATCGCGATGCCGTCGGCGCCGAGCACGAGCTCGACCGAGGCGTGCGTGAGCGGCAGTGGATGCGCGAGCGGGATGAGATCGCTCGTCCGCTTCGCCGCCATGATCCCCGCGAGCCGCGCGGCCGCGAGCACGTCGCCTTTCGGAGTCGCGCCGTCGCGCACGAGCGCGATCGTCGAAGGCGAGACGCGCAACAGGCCGCGCGCGATTGCTCTTCGCTCCGTCACGGCCTTCGCCCCGACGTCGACCATCCGCGCTGCGCCCGTGCTGTCGATATGTGTCAGCCGCTTCCGCGCCGGACTCACGCTGGCTGCTGCTCGGTGAGGATCACGTCGACGATCTCGCCTTGCTCGATCCGCGACGGGCCGACCGGCAGATCGATGAGGCAGTTGGCGAGCGACATCGACCGCAAGATCCCGGAGCCCTGCGGCCCGGTCAGACGGACCGTGCCCGCGTCGGGGTCGTGGATCCCGCGCGCGAAGACGCGCAGGAAATCCGGCTTGTCGACCGGCTCCAGAAGGCGCGCCTTCACTTTGGGCCGCGATACGTTCGCGCGGCCCTGCATCCGAAGCAGCGCCGGCCGCACGAAGATCTCGAACGTCACCAGCGCGGACACGGTGTTGCCTGGCAGCCCGAAGATCGGTACGTGGCGGTCGCCGTCCATGAGCTCCCCGAAAGCGAGAGGACGCCCCGGCCGGATCGCGATCGCCCAGAAGGCGATCGTCCCAAGGTCGGAGAGCACCGGCTTCAGGTGGTCGTGGTCGCCGACCGACACTCCGCCGCTCGTCACGATGGCGTCGGCCGCCGCGGCTTCGCGGAGCGCCGCACGCAGCGCATCGGGCGAGTCGCGGACGATGCCGCGGACCCATGGCTCTGCACCGGATGCGCGGATCGCCGACGCGAGCGTGTAGCGGTTCGAGTCGCGGATCTGCCCGCGCTCGAGTGGCGCATCGAGGTCGACGATCTCGTCTCCGGTCGATAACACCGCGACGCGGGGCCGCTTGCGAACACGAATTCGGGCGCGGCCGACAGAGGCGAGAAGGCCGATCTCCGCCGCGCGAAGCACCGTGCCAGCGGTGAGGATCCGCTCGCCCTTTTTGAGATCCTCCCCGGCCTCGCGGGTCGCCATCCCCTTCGGCGTCGCCGCGGTGATGGTCACGACGTCGCTCGCGTTGTCGGTGTCCTCCACCCGGACGACGGTGTCCGCGCCGTCGGGCATAGGCGCGCCGGTCATGATCCGCATGGCCTCGCCCGCCCCGACGGCGCGATCGGGGAATCCGCCGGCGGCGACCTCACCGACCACCCGCAGCTCCACCGGCGCCGACGCGACGTCCTCCCCCCGCACTGCATAGCCGTCCATCGCTGAGTTGCGGAACGGTGGAACGTCACGGTCGGCCGTGATGTCCTCGACCAGGACGAGGCCGAGCGCGTCAAGCAGCGTCGCTTCCACCGCGGGAAGCGTCGGTACGCCCGCGAGGATCCGCGCGAGCGCGTCGTCGGCGCTCATGAGTGTCTGCGCCGGTTTCGCAGAGGTCGCGCTGATCGGCATGGGTGAGTCGAGTTTAGGCCGGGTAGACGGTGATCTCGGTCGCCTTCACGCTTACCCAGACCTCGCCGCCCTCGGCCAGATCGAGCTCCCTCACCGCGGCAGGCGTGACCTCCGCGACGATCGGCATCTCGCCTTCGACCCCGACGCGGACGCGATCGCCCTGGAAGTCGAGCGCCGATGCGCGACCGCGCCAGACATTTCGTGGCGAGCCCTCGGGCCGCGCGCGATGCAGCGCCACCGCACGCGGATGGATAACCGCGAAGACCTCGCCATCGACGCCGTCGGCCGACTGAAGCGTCGCGCCGCCCGACACCGCCACATGCCCAGCGCTCGCGGTCCCGCGCAAGAGGTTCACGCCGACGAGATCAGCCACGTAGCGCGACCGCGGCCGCTGCGTGACGTCGGTGGGCGAGCCCGTCTGCACCACCCGGCCACGTTCGAGGATCACGAGACGATCGGCGAGGGCGACGGCTTCGAGCGGATCGTGCGTGATCACGACGCGAACCCCCGCGAACGAGGCGAGGTGCCGCTTCAGATCGCGGCGGACGTCGCCGCGGGCCGATGCGTCGAGCGCGGCGAGCGGCTCGTCGAGTAGAAGGAGGCGCGGGTCGATCGCGAGGGCGCGCGCGAGGGCCACGCGCTGCGCCTGCCCACCCGAGAGCGCGCGCGGTCTCGACTGCGCGTGCTCGGCAACGCCGAGTCGGTCGAGCCAGGATCCGGCGCGAGCGCGGGCCTCGCGTGCCGTGACCCCGCGCGCGCGAAGACCGAAGGCCACGTTCTCGAGCGCGGAGAGATGCGGAAAGAGCAGGTAATCCTGGAACACCACGCCGATCGGGCGGCGCTCCGGCGCAAGATGGATGCCGCGCGCGGTGTCCTCGAGGACGACCTCATCCAGGGTCACGCGTCCTCGTGTCAGCGGAACGAGTCCGGCGACCGCCCTCAGGAAGGTGGTCTTCCCGGCGCCGTTCGGCCCGAGTAGGGCCACGATCTCACCGGGCGCCGCTTCAATGGTCACGTCGAGATCGAGGGTGCCGAGCCTGACGGCGACCTGCGCCTTCAGCATCAGAACGCCCGCAGGTAACGGTCGCGCATCGCGATCAGGATCCCGAGCGACACCACGAGGAGGACGAGGCTCAACATGATCGCGACCTCGGGTCGGGTCTCGAGAGCGATGTAGACGGCGAGCGGAAGCGTTTGCGTCGTCCCCGGCAGATTCCCAGCGAACGTGATCGTCGCCCCGAATTCACCGAGGGCCCGCGCCCAGCAGAGCACCGCGCCCGCGAAGACCGACGGCGCGATGAGCGGAAGGGTCACCCGCCTGAACACGAGCCAGCGCGAAGCGCCGAGCGTTCGTGCCGCGTCCTCGTAGCGTCGATCCATCGATCGGAGTCCCGCCTCGACCGTGAGGACGAGGAACGGCATCGCTACGAACGTGGCCGCGAGGATCGCGCCGGCCGTGGTGAACGGGATACGGATACCGAACACCGTGTCGAGCACCTGGCCGAAGAGGCCGCGCCGTCCGAAGGCGAAAAGAAGAGCGACGCCGCCGACGACCGGCGGCAGGATCATCGGCAGTGTCGTCAGCGCGCGAACGACGTCGCGCCCGCGAAACGGAACGCGCGCGTAGACCCACGCGAGGGGAACGCCGAGCAGCAGCGCGAGCGCCGTCGCGGCGAGCGAGACCACGAACGAGAGCCGAAGCGCGGTGAGCGCCTCGGGTGTGGTCAGATCGTCGAGCGCGGTCTCCCATGGCGCGCGATAGAGCAGCCCGACAAGGGGCAGGACGAAGAACGCGACCCCAATTGCCGCGAGGACAACGAAGAGAACAGGAGGGCGCTCGGACCTCACGGCTTCGAGAAGCCGAACTCCGCAAGCACGCTCTGCCCGGCGGGCGACAGCAGGTAGTCGACGAACCCGCGCGCCAGCCGCGCATTCTTCGAGTCCTTGACCACGGCGATCGGGTATCGCGCGATCACCTGCTGCTGATCCGGTATGTCGACGCCGGTGACCCGACCCGATGCGGACTTCACGTCGGTCACATAGACGATTCCGGCGTCAGCCTCGCCCAGGCTCACCTTGGTAAGAACGGCACGCACGTCGACCTCCTGGCTCACCGGCTTCGCGCTGACGCCGGCCTTCGTCAGCGATTCGAGCGCGTACTTGCCGGCGGGGACGGTCGGCGCGGCGAGCACCAGCACCACATCGGGC
>Ga0207646_10006170_pt1 | contig 12459 bp, 9 predicted proteins | sample KBSK5502metaG_FD_184343 | JGI IMG/M metagenome (GOLD analysis project Ga0207646, IMG submission 184343) | Corn, switchgrass and miscanthus rhizosphere microbial communities from Kellogg Biological Station, Michigan, USA - KBS K5-50-2 metaG... | ecosystem: Host-associated > Plants > Roots >...
CCCGGGATAGCCGCGGAACTGCGCGGCAAGAAGCGGCGCAATCTCGTGGCGGAGGAAATTACGTGCGTGCCTGCGGTCCGCGTTGCTCTCGTCGTCGATCCAGGCGAGCCCTCGCGCCGCGGCGTAGGTGGCGAGCGTCGCGCGTGCCAGTTCGAGCAGCGGACGCAGCAGGGCGGGGCGACCGGCCCGATGCCGCGGCATCGCCGCCAGACCCTGTGGACCTGCGCCGCGCAAGAGCTGCAACAGCACGGTTTCCGCCTGATCGTCGGCATGGTGCGCAAGAATAATGGTATCGACGTCGGCCGCGAGGAGGCGTTCGTAGCGTGCCGAGCGCGCGCGCGCCTCGAGACTTTCGCCGCGCCGGCGCTCGAGCCGCAAGCGATGCGTCGCGAGCGGCACGTCGCGCAATACGCATTGCGCGGCGCAGAACTCCGCCCAGCGACCGGCGTTGGGCGAAAGCCCGTGGTCGACGTGGATGGCGGAGAGCGCGATTGGATGCCGCGCGACGAAGGCGGCCGCGGCATCGAGGAGGACCATCGAATCCATGCCGCCCGATAGCGCGACGGCGACGCGCGCGCGATGAACTACGTGCTCGGCCAGCGCCGCAGCGATCGCCGCATCGACGGCGGCGACGGCGCTCTCGGGGCCAGCTCCTTGGACGTCTTTCGTGTCGGACATGCCTCGCGTCGCTAGCAGCCGCGACTCGCAATTCCCCGTCGATCCCCGCTCGCGGGGCCCCTCGACGGGTGGCTCGCGCGGCTAGCCTGCGGTGATTTCCTTGAACTTGCCATAGCCGAGCAGCTTGTCCTCGCGCGCGTCGAGCAGAACGTCGAGCGGCCGCTCCTGCACGTGGCGCAACGCGTCGGTCAGGGCTTTCTTCAGCGTCGCCATCATCGCCGCGTGATCCCGGTGTGCGCCGCCGTGCGGCTCGGTCACGACCTTGTCGATGAGGCCGAGCGTCTTCAGGCGCGCCGCCGTGATGCCCAGCGTCTCGGCGGCTTCCTCGGCGTGCTTGGCCGATTTCCACAGGATCGACGCGCAGCCTTCGGGCGAAATGACCGAGTAGGTCGCGTATTGCAGCATGAGCGTTACGTCGCCGATCGCGATCGCCAGAGCGCCGCCGGATCCGCCTTCGCCGATCACGGTGACGATGATGGGTGTGCGCAGTCCCGCCATCTCGTACAAGTTGCGGCCGATCGCTTCCGATTGCCCGCGTTCCTCTGCGCCGATGCCGGGGAACGCGCCCGGCGTGTCGATGAAGGTGAACAGCGGCAGCGCGAACTTGGCCGCGAGCTTCATCAGCCGCAGTGCCTTGCGATACCCCTCCGGGCGCGGCATGCCGAAGTTGCGAAAGATCTTTTCCTTGGTGTCGCGGCCCTTCTGGTGACCGACGACCATACACGGCGCACCATTGAACCGCGCGAGGCCGCCGACGATCGCAGCGTCGTCGGCATAGCTGCGGTCGCCGTGCAGCTCGTGGAAATCGGTAAACACGCCCGCGATGATGTCCAGCGTGTAGGGCCGTTGCGGGTGACGGGCGACCTGCGCGACCTGCCACGCGGTGAGCTTGCCGTAGATTTCCTTGGTCAGCTGCTGGCTCTTCTTCTGCAGCCGCTCGATCTCGTCGGAAATATCGACCGCCGAGTCCTCGTGCACGTAGCGCAGCTCGTCGATCTTGGCTTGCAGGTCGGCGATGGGCTGCTCGAAGTCGAGAAACGTCTGCTTCATCGAAAAAAGGCTTTTCCGCCGCGAGGGCGGCATATTAGCGCAACCGCACGCTGGCGTCGTTCGCGATCCGCTGCGGCAGTCGAACCATCCTAAATCAGCTTCCGTTCGATCGCAAACAGGCGATGGATCCCATTTCAGGGCGAGCGCAGCATTTCGACGTGCGCAATCCCGTCCTCGTCGTAGGGCGCGGAGACGGTGCGAAATCCCAGCTCTGCGTAGAAGCGCTCGAGTCGTTGCTGCGCCCCGATGCGCACTTCTCGGCCGGGGTAGAGCGCTGCGGCTCGCGCGAGGCCTTCGCGCATCGCCTCGCGTGCGAGACCCGCGCCACGGAACGGCGCGGTCGTGAGTACGCGGCCAATCGACGGCTCGGTGTATTTGCGGCCCGGATCGATCAGGCGCAGGTATGCAGCCAGGGTCGGGTCGTGTTCCGGTTCGACCCAGCCGAGAAGATGCCAGGCGAACGCGTCGAGCCCATCGGCGTCCTGGAACGCGCATGCCTGCTCGACGACAAAGACCGCTGCGCGCGCCGCGAGCAGCGCGTACAGCTCGGCCGGCTTGAGCTCGGCAAAGCGCTTCCATTGCCACGCGACCTGGGGCTTCGCCGGAGTGCTCATCGGGCAAATGGTTGGACCGTCGGTCGCCTTACATTACCATGGAGGATTGCGCGCCTCTCGCCACCACATCCCCATGGACAAGCGCCATCGCATCGCCGTCATTCCAGGCGACGGCATCGGCAAGGAGACAGTGCCCGAGGGCCTGCGCGTGCTCGAGGCCTCGGGTCGCCGTTTCGGTATCGAATTCGACTGGGACGAGCTTCCCTGGAGCTGCGACTACTACGCCCAGCACGGTCGGATGATGCCCGAGGACTGGTTCGAGCGGATCCGGAGTCACGACGCGATATTCTTCGGTGCCGTCGGCTGGCCGGCGACGGTTCCCGACCACGTGTCGCTGTGGGGCTCGTTGATCCAGTGGCGGCGCGGCTTCGACCAGTACGTGAACCTGCGGCCATGCCGCCTGATGCCGGGTGTGCCAAGCCCGCTTGCGAACCGCAAGCCGGGCGACATCGACTTCGTCGTCGTGCGCGAGAACACCGAAGGCGAGTATTCATCGGTCGGCGGCCGGATGTTCGAGGGCACCGAGCGCGAGGTCGTTTTCCAGGAATCGGTGTTCACCCGCAAGGGTGTCGACCGCATTCTCCGCTTCGCCTTCGAGCTTGCGCAGACGAGGGCCGCCAAGCACGTTACGTCGGCGACCAAGTCCAACGGCATTTCGATCACCATGCCCTACTGGGACGAGCGTTTCCGCACGATGGCGGCGCAGTATCCCGGCATTCGCACCGACCAGTATCACATCGACATTCTGACCGCGCATTTCGTGCAGCGGCCGCAGCACTTCGACGTCGTCGTCGGCTCGAACCTCTTCGGCGACATCCTCTCCGATCTGGGCCCCGCGGTCTGCGGCACGATCGGCATCGCGCCGTCGGCCAACATCAGTCCCGAGGGCGAGTATCCGTCGCTGTTCGAGCCGGTGCACGGCTCGGCGCCCGACATCGCGGGCAAGGGGATCGCCAACCCGATCGGCCAGATCTGGTGCGGCGCGATGATGCTCGAGCACCTCGGGCATGCCGAGGCGGCGGCGGCAGTGATGCGCGGCATCGAGCGCGCGCTCGCCGAGGGTCCGCGCACACCCGATCTCGGCGGCAAGGCGACGACGAGCGAATTGGGCAAGGCGATCGCGGACGCGATTTCGTAGCCCGGGCTGAGCGTAGCGATGCCCGGGGAACCGCGCTACAACGATACCTGCCCCGGGTTTCGTTTCACTCTACCCGGGCTACTATGGCAAGATAGCCGTCGCAACAAGCAGTATTCGCGGCAAGGGGAGCGCTCACCATGATCATCGGCATTCCACGCGAGACTCGCGCGGGCGAGACGCGCGTCGCCGCAACGCCGGAAACGGTCAAGAAGCTCGCGGCGAGCGGCAAACATCAGCTCGTCGTCGAGACCGGCGCCGGCACCACGTCGAGCATTCCGGACCGCGAGTTCCAGGCCGCTGGCGCAACGATCGGAAGCGCCGAGGAGGCGCTCGGCGCCGACATCGTGCTCAAAGTGCGAGGACCGACCGAGCACGAGTTGCCGAAGCTCAAGCGCGGCGCGATGCTCGTCGGCCTCCTCAACCCCTTCGATGCCGCGGCCGTGCAATCGTATGCGGGCACCGGCGTGTCGGGTTACGCGCTAGAGTGGCTGCCACGCATCACGCGCGCACAAGCGATGGATGTGCTGTCCTCGCAGGCGAATATCGCCGGTTACAAGGCCGTGATCATTGCCGCCAACACCTATGGCAGGTTCATGCCGATGCTCATGACCGCCGCAGGGACGGTCAAGGCCGCGCGCGTGCTGATCCTCGGCGTCGGCGTCGCCGGGCTGCAGGCGATCGCGACAGCGAAGCGGTTGGGCGCCGTGATCGAAGCTTCCGACGTCCGGCCCTCGGTCAAGGATCAGGTCGAATCGCTCGGCGCAAAGTGGGTCGACGTGCCGTACGCGAACGACGAGGAGCGCAAGATCGCGGAAGGTGTGGGCGGCTACGCGCGGCCGATGCCGGCCGAATGGATGGCGCGCCAGGCCGGCATCATTCACGAGCGCTGCAAGACCGTCGACATCCTGATCACGACCGCGCTCATTCCGGGCCGTCCCGCGCCGAAGCTCATCAAGGCCGCAACGGTCGCGACGATGAAGCCCGGCGCGGTCATCGTCGATCTCGCGGTCGAGCAGGGCGGCAACGTCGAGGGCTCGGAGCTCGACAAGATCGTGGTCAGCAACGGCGTGAAGATCGTCGGCTTCGGCAACCTGCCGGCGCGAGTAGCAGCCGACGCGTCCGCGCTCTATGCGCGCAACGTGATCAACTTCCTCGCGCTGTCGCTCAATCCCAAGACCGGAGAATTCGCGGTGCCGAAGGATGACGAAATCATCAAGGCAACGCTGATCTGCGAGAACGGCGCCGTCGTTCCGAGAAGCTGAGGTTTTCTCCCTCTCCCTCGCGGGGGAGAGCGGATTCATCGAGGGAGTGAATCATGACCGCAGGCGTTGATCCGATCGTCTTCAACCTCATCGTCTTCGTGCTGGCGATTTTCGTCGGCTACCAGGTGGTGTGGAACGTGACGCCTGCGCTGCACACGCCGCTGATGAGCGTGACCAATGCGATCTCCAGCATCATCATGGTCGGCGCGATGCTGGCTGCGGGCGCGGCCGAGCTCGACTGGGGCGGCTGGCTCGGCGTACTCGCGGTGGCCCTGGTGTCGATCAATACCTTCGGCGGCTTTCTCGTCACCCGGCGCATGCTGGAGATGTTCAAGAAGAAGGAGCCGAGGCCCGCCGCCAAGGAAAAGCCATGATGCGGGACAGGGGACGCACATGAGCGCCAATCAAGTCGCACTCTGGTACCTGGTCGCGGCGGTCAGTTTCATCCTCGCGCTGAGGGGGCTGTCCGGACCGCAGACCGCCCGCCGCGGCAACGTCTACGGCATGATCGGCATGGCGATCGCGCTGCTGGTCACGCTCGCGCTCGTCTACTCGCACAGCAAGAACGTGCTGCCGATCCTGGCCGCGATGGCGATCGGCGGTGCGATCGGAGCGGTCGTCGCACGGTGGGTGCAGATGACGCAGATGCCCCAGCTGATAGCGGCGATGCACTCGCTGGTCGGCCTCGCGGCGGTCTTCATCGCCATCGCTGCCGTCAACAATCCTGCCGCCATGGGACTGGACGTGCCGATCACCCCGGGGCACAAGATCGAGCTGTTCATCGGCACCTTTATCGGAGCGATCACCTTCTCGGGCTCGGTCATCGCGTTCGGCAAGCTCTCCGGCACGATCCGCAGCGCGCCGGTGGTGTTCGTGGGGCAGCACTATCTGAATCTCGCTATCGGCATCGCGATGATCGGCTTCGGCATCTGGTTCTGCGTGTCGCCGGCACCTGCCGATTGGGGACCGTTCATCGTCATGACCGTGCTCGCGTTTCTGCTCGGCTTCCTGATCATCATCCCGATCGGCGGCGCCGACATGCCGGTGGTGATTTCGATGCTCAACAGCTACTCGGGCTGGGCGGCGGCCGGCATCGGGTTTTCGCTCGACAACCCGATGCTCATCATCGCCGGCTCGCTGGTCGGCTCCTCCGGTGCGATCCTGTCGTACATCATGTGCAGGGCAATGAACCGCTCGTTCTTCAGCGTGATTCTGGGCGGCTTCGGCGGCGAAACCGCCGAGGCTGCCGGTGATGCGCAGAAGAAGCCCGTCAAGAGCGGCAGTCCCGAGGATGCAGCTTTTCTGCTCTCCAACGCCGACACGGTGATCATCGTGCCCGGTTACGGGCTCGCGGTCGCTCGGGCGCAGCATGCAGTGAAGGAGCTTGCGGCGAAGCTCACCGCCAAAGGCGTAACGGTCAAGTACGCCATCCATCCGGTGGCGGGGCGGATGCCCGGCCACATGAACGTGCTTCTCGCGGAGGCAGAAGTTCCGTACGACCAGGTCTTCGAGATGGAGGACATCAACAGCGAATTTCCGCAGGCCGACGTGGCATTGATCCTCGGTGCCAACGACGTCGTCAATCCACTCGCCGAGCAGAAGGGGAGCCCCATCTACGGCATGCCGATCATCGAAGCGTACAAGGCGCGCAGTGTTCTGGTGAACAAACGGTCGATGGCTTCGGGCTACGCCGGCCTCGACAATCCGCTCTTCTACATGGACAAGACGATGATGGTCTTCGGCGATGCGAAGAAGGTCGTCGAGGATCTGGTCAAGGCGGTCGACTGAGCTCCTGTTGCGGTCGGCGTGGGCCCGCCACGCCTTGCATGACCCGCCGCAGACTACGTCGCGCGTAGGACGTAACTCATGCCTGTTGTTCGGAAGCTCGTTGCGGTGGTGTTCGCCGACGTCGTCGGCTACTCGCGGCTGATGGAGCGCGACGAGGCGGGTACGCACGCGCGGCTGCACGAACTTCGCGAACAACTGATCGACCCCAAGATCGCCGCGCATGGCGGGCGCACGGTGCACACCTCCGGTGACGGAACGTTGATCGAGTTCCCCAGCGCCACCTCTGCGCTGCGCTGCGCCGTGGAGATACAGCGCGAAATGGGCGTGCGCAATCTCTATCTTCCGCCGGATCAACGCATCGAGCTCCGGATCGGCATCAATCTGGGCGACATCATCGTCGACGGTGAAGACATCGCGGGCGACGGGGTGAACATTGCGGCGCGACTCGAAGCGATGGCCGAGCCGGGCGGCATCTGTGTTGCGTCAGCGATTTGGGAGCAGGTGCACGAAGATCTCGGCGTGGATTTTCTCGACGCGGGTGAGCAGCACGTCAAGAACATCTCGAAGCCCATTCGCGTGTTTCGCGTCGCGCTCGGCAAAGGATCCGAGGCGAAGACGCCGGCGGAGACCGGGGCAACCTCGCCGACGCGTCGGCTCAGCGCTCGGCGCATGGCGATTGCGGCAGGCGCCATCGCGGTACTCGCGCTGCTTGGATCGGGAGTTTGGTATTACATGAAGCGCACGGACGTGGCCTCGACCACGGCTACGACGGCCGCCGGTCCGCCGCCGCGATCGATCATGGTCCTGCCGTTCACCGCACCGGCGGCCGACGTCCAGCTCAATACCCTCGCGGACGCGCTCAGCGGGGACGTACCGCGTGCACTCGCTAATAGCATCCGGGACGCGAACATCGTGGCGCCCAATGCGACAGCGCTTCAGAAGGGGAAGCCGATCGACGAACGAGCGCTCGCGCGCGAGGCCAACGTGCGCTATATCGTCGCAGGCGACTTGCGCGGCGCAGGTGACGACATCGCCGTGACCGCGCGGTTGATCGACGCCACGACCGCCAAGCAGCTCGCGAGCGAACGGCGAGCCATCGCTCGCGCGCGCGTCGTGGAAGACCTGGAGCTGCTGGTCGCGAGGGTGACCGCGGCGACACGTCTGATGTTCCAGAATGCCGAAGGCCGGCGTCTTGCCGCCGAGCCGCTAGTCGCGACCGACGCGCAGAGCCTCGTCGCGCGCGCGAATGCGATTTTTACCGAGGAGGATCTCGCGTCGACGCGCGCGGCGCGGAGGCTCTACGAACAGGCGCGCGAGCGCGACCCGGCACTCGTCGCGGCATGGGTCGGACACATGTGGACGCTCGACTCGGAGCATTTCTACGACTTTGCAGCCGGGCGGAATGTGCGAGTGCTCGCCGAAATGGACCGCGACTCGCGGCAAGCCATCGCGCTCGACGACCGCGACCCACGTGCATGGAACGCCCGTGCAGGAGCGCTCTGGCTGCAATGGCAGTGGCAGGCGGCGTTCGAGGCCAATGACCGCTCACTTGCGCTCGACCCGACGCGATTCAGTTTGCAACGGAGCCTTCTTTACATTGTTACGGGAAGATCGGCCGAAGCGTTGCAGGTAATTGCGAAGCGCAACGCGATGCTCGGCGCGCCGGGTTCCGATTCCCTGTTTTTGGCCTGTCACGCGCATGTCCATCTCGGCCGTTACGAGGAGGCGATCGAGGAATGCGAGCGCGCGGTGGTTGATAGCAACGACTATTGGGTCTACCTCGACCTGACCGCCGCCTACGCGCAAACCGACGACATGGCGAGGGCGGCGGCAGCCAAGACACAGTTGATGAAGCGCGTTCCGGACTTCACCATCGCGCGCCTCGAGGCCAAGCAGTTTTCGAACAACGCAACATGGCAGCGCGAGATCCGAGACAACTTCATCTCGGGCCTGCGCAAGGCGGGCGTGCCGGAATAGATCGGCGGTCGTCCCCACTTGACTAGGCAAGCCAACTCCATCGGAGCCGCATGATGAACCAGAATCAGGATTGTCCCGCGTCAAAGCTGCCGCTTAGGGTTCGGCTGCTGGTCGTCGCCTTCGCGATGTGGACCGGCGCAGCGGTGGCGGATACGTACATCATCCTGTCCTTGGTCGGCGACCACGTCACGGTCGTGAGCGCGTCTGGACAAACCGGCAGCCGTTTTGATCAAAACAAGGACGAGGTCATGCCGCTCTCCGAACCGGTGCTCGATGATTTTGCGGTTCAGGTCTGCGATGCGACGATCGCGAAGGTCCGACCCGATGCTGCGGTCATCACCCTTAGGGCGGGCGATCCGGCGTTGTATGCACTTCGCGACTCGTGGCTGGACACCGAGACCATCGAGGTCAAGGCGCTGCTTTCGCAGCTTGCGAAACAATTTCCGCCGTCGCCCGATACTCATTTGTTGCTCATCGCGCCTTTTCGGGCGGAACCCGAGCTGAAAAGCGATCGGTACTATCTTGGCACCGGCAAGGTCGCCGGGCTGGGTTTTTATCTAAACGCGTGGACGCGCGTCAGACGCTCGGACACCCAGGAATCGGCACGTGGATTTCTCGGCGTCTTCGCCCACTTTCAACTGGTCCTGATCAACCTGCAGACGGGCGCGATCGAAGCGCAAGAGCACGCCGTGGTTGGCACGATTCGCGCGGCTTCGCGAGCCGAGGACCGTACCCCTTGGAACGCCCTTTCGGATGCAGAGAAAAACAAGGTGCTGCAATCCCTAATGAAGGGCGAAATCGAGCGTCTGCTGCCGGGCATGCTAGGCGCGCATAAGCCGTAGATTCCGCGCCGCCGACATTGTTGCCGGCTCGTCTGCAACGCGCCGCGAGCAAGTCCGCCTACACCGTTCGCGGACGTTGGAAAAATCACATGCCGGGCCCGCTCTCGCACCTCGTCGTACTCGATCTTTCCCGCGTGCTCGCCGGCCCATGGTGCACGCAACTCTTAGCCGATCTCGGCGCCGAGGTCATCAAGATCGAGAGGCCGCGCAGCGGCGACGACACGCGCGGCTGGGGCCCGCCGTTCCTGAAGGATACGCAAGGACGCGACACCGGCGAGGCGGCGTATTACCTCGCGTGTAACCGCGGGAAGAAGTCCGTCGCCGTCGACTTCACGCAGAGCGAAGGTCAGGCCATCGTACGCGAGCTCGCGCGCGGTGCCGACATTGTCGTCGAGAACTTCAAGCTCGGCGGGCTGGCGAAGTACGGCCTCGATTACGCGAACCTTGCGACGATCAATCCGCGGCTGGTGTATTGCTCGATCACCGGTTTCGGCCAGACCGGACCGTACGCCGAGCGCGCGGGTTACGATTTCATCATCCAGGGCATGGGCGGCTTCATGAGCGTGACCGGTGAGCGCGACGATCTCCCCGGTGGCGGGCCGCAGAAGGCCGGCATCGCCATTTCCGATCTCATGACCGGGATGTACGCATGCACCGCGATTCTCGCGGCAATTGCGCAGCGCGAACTCAGCGGCGCCGGTCAGTACATCGACGTGAGCCTGCTCGACGCGCAGGTAGCGATGATGGCCGTGATGAACATGAACTATCTCGTTTCAGGCATGCCGCCGGGCCGTGCCGGGAACGCGCACCAGAACATCGTGCCGTACCAGGTCTTCGCCTGCGCCGACGGGCATCTCATTCTCGCGGTGGGCAACGACGCCCAGTTCGCACGCTTCTGCGAGATCGCGGGTAAGACCGAATGGGCCCGCGATCCGCGCTTTGCGGCCAATGCCGAACGCGTCAAGCGACGCGATGTCCTCGTGCCACTGATCGAGGCCGTGATGCACACGCGCACAGAAGGCGAGTGGCTTGCGGCGCTGGAGGCGGTCGGAGTGCCCTGCGGCCCGATCAACCGCCTCGATCAGGTCTTTGCCGATCCGCAAGTGCGCGCCCGCGGCATGCGCTTCGATCTGCCGCATCGTTTGTCCGGGACGGTGCCGCAAGTCGGCAATCCGCTGCACTTCTCCGCGACTCCGGTCGCGTATACTCAGGCGCCGCCGCGGCTCGGCGAGCATACGTCGGCGGTGCTCTCGCAGCGGCTGGGCCTGTCGGCCGAGTCGCTTGCCGATCTCGCTGCGCGTGGCGTCGTGGAACTATGTAGCCCGGGTTGAGCCGAAGGCGAAGCCCGGGATGGCGGCGGAATTCGTGCCGTTCCTGGGCATCGCCCTGCCTGCTCAACCCGGGCTACGGTTTAGCGATGCAAAGCCTCGACGAATGAATATCTTCCGATGAGAAAGCGCCTATGAGCGGAATCACCAAGAGGCTCGCGTTCTGGGTCGCGTTCGCGGTGTTCTCCGCGATCTCGGCGATGCTCGCCTGGCGTTATTTCCCGGAGGCGCTGCCGCTCGTCAATCTCGACGTGAAGATGTCGCGCGAGCAGGCGCTCGAGCAAGCCACCACGATTGCCGATCGGTTGCATCTCGTCGCGCCCGAGGCGCGTCGCGCCGCAGCGTTCACCCACGACGGCGACACGCAGAACTACGTCGAGCTGGAAGCCGGAGGAAGACCGGCGTTCACGCGATTGTTGTCGGGCGAGGTGTACGCACCCTATCGGTGGGAGGTGCGGCTGTTCAAGCCGCGCGAAACGGCGGAGGTCCGTGTGGGCTTCAAGCCCGACGGCTCAGTCTACGGTTTCACGCGCAATGTGCCGGAGGATGAGCCCGGTGCGTCGCTCGATACAGTGGTAGCTCGCACGATTGCGGAGACGCGCGCGCGATCGGACTGGGCCATCGACTTCGGGCCTTACCGCGTCCTCGAGCAGTCGCGCGTCGAGCGGCCCAATGGGCGGGTCGATCACGCGTTCGTCTACGAGCGCGAAGACGTCAAGCTTGGCGACGCCCGGATCCGCATGCGGCTCACTGTCAGCGGCGACGCGCTTTCCGAAATCACCCATTACGTGCACGTGCCGGAAGCGTTCGTGCGCCGCTTCAAGGAAATGCGCTCGGCCAACAAGGCGATCGCGTACGTCGCGACCCTGGCGGCAGGCGTTCTGTACGGCCTCGGCGGCTGCATCATCGGCGTGCTGTGGCTGATGCGCCAGCGCAGGTTGCTGTGGAAGCCGGCGCTCGTCGCCGGCGCAGTCGTCGCCGGCTTGAATGCGCTCGCGATCCTCGCCAATGCGCCGCAAGCCTGGTTCGGGTATGACACGGCGCAATCGACCGGCGTGTTCTGGGGCCTGCAGATCGGCGTCGCTGCGCTCGTGCTCGTCGCCGGCGGCCTGGGCCTCGCGCTGGTGTTCATGGCGGCGGAAAGCCTTTCGCGTCGGGCCTTTGCCGGCCATCCGCAGCTGTGGCGCGTCTGGTCACGCGAGGCTGCGCCCACGCCGGCCGTGCTGGGGCGAACGCTCGGCGGGTATCTGTTCGTGCCGGTCGAGCTCGCGCTGATCTCCGGATTCTATTTCGTAACCAATCGCTATTTCGGCTGGTGGCAACCGTCCGAATCGCTTTCCGATCCGAACATCCTCGGCAGCGCGCTGCCGGCATTGACGCCGATCGGCATGGCGCTGCAGGCGGGATTCATGGAGGAGTGCCTGTTCCGCGCGGTGCCGCTGTCGCTCGCGGCGCTGATCGGTGAGCGATTCGGCTGCCGGCGAGCGCTGATCGGCGCGGCGCTCGTTCTCCAAGCGCTGGTGTTCGCCGCCGCGCACGCGAACTACCCCGGCTTCCCCGCGTACTCGCGGCTGGTCGAGCTCTTCGTGCCCGCGTTGATCTGGGGATTGATCTTCCTTCGCTTCGGGCTGGTGCCGACCATAATCCTGCACGCCCTGTTCGATCTCGTGCTGATGGCGATACCGGTGTTCCTCGTACAGGGTTCCGGTGCGGAACTGAATCAGGCGCTCGTCGTCGGTGCCGGGCTCGCGCCGCTGGCCGTCGTGCTATGGCGGCGCCTGC
>Ga0207646_10006171_pt1 | contig 12459 bp, 8 predicted proteins | sample KBSK5502metaG_FD_184343 | JGI IMG/M metagenome (GOLD analysis project Ga0207646, IMG submission 184343) | Corn, switchgrass and miscanthus rhizosphere microbial communities from Kellogg Biological Station, Michigan, USA - KBS K5-50-2 metaG... | ecosystem: Host-associated > Plants > Roots >...
TTGACCGCGCGCTCATGCGCCTCGCTGCGGCTTTCGGCGCAGCAGACATTGGTCAGGATCACCGGCGGGCGCGGCGTGTGCCCGGCCGCGGTCGCAATCTCGCGGTAGCGCGCGATATCGGCGGAAGCCTTGGCCCATTCGTTCTGCATGACCATCAGGATGCCGAAGCCGAGCTTGGCCATGATCTCGGCCGAATCCGGGCTGACTGCCGAGGCGTGGAACCGCTGCTCGGGATGCGAGATCGGTCGCGGCCGGATTGCGGTGCGCGGGATCTGGAAGAACTCGCCGTGATGTTCGAAGCTGTCCTGCGACAGCGCCTTGACGATGATCTGCGCCGCCTCGACAAAGCGCGGCCGCGCCTCTTCCATCGGGATGCGGAAGCCTTCGTATTCGACGCTCGCCGCGCCGCGCCCGAAGCCGAACAGGCAGCGCCCGCCGCACAGGATATCAAGCAGCGCAATCTCCTCGGCGACCCGGACCGGGTCATGCCAGGGCAGCACGATGACCGCGGTGCCGAGGCTGATGCGGCGAGTGCGGCCGGCGAAATACGAGAGGAGCTGGGCCGGCGCCGGCGACATCGCATAGCCGGTAAAGTGGTGCTCCAGCGCGAACAGCGAGTCGAAGCCCAAGGGCTCGGCGAGGTCGCCGAGTGCCAGATGCTCGCCGACCACCGAGGCGTCGGAACGCCCGGGCTGGCACAGCATGTTGAGCGCGGTCCCGACTTTCATGGCGGTTCCTCCGTACCCCCACCCTGCCCTCTCCGCGCGCGGGGGAGGGCAGGGTGGGGCTACGATCCGCCGATCACGCCCTCGCGTCAACCGAGCCCGAGCGGTGGGCGCCCCTTGTCACTCCACGGCCGAGCATGCACATTCCGCCTGCGTGCGGGTGTGGCGGAATGGCAGACGCGGCAGACTCAAAATCTGCTTCCCGTAAGGGAGTGGGGGTTCAAGTCCCTTCACCCGCACCACCCCGATTTTGCTAAATCCGCCCTAGGAAAGCGCCGCGCGCAGCGCCGCTGTCAGCGCATCAAGATCGCCTGCCGGTACGATGGTCAGGCCGGACTGTGACGGCAGCCCGCAAGCCGGAGTGGCAATGACCGGTACGCCAGCCGCCAAGGCCGCCAGCAAGTGCCGCGGACGATCCTCCGCGATTGCCGGCTGGACGACGACAGCAACCTGTTCCAGCCATCGGTCAACGCCTGCCGCGGCGTCGAATTTCTGGGTCTTCATCCCATCCCAAAACCCCGGTCCCTCCAACTCGCTGCCGAGCAGGACGACCTCCAGATCGAGCGACCGGGCGGCCTCGCGCAAATCGTAGGCGCCCTTGCGCGCGACCGTCGAGCCGGGAAACGCGATGCGGCGAGACGCCGTCGCAGGCCGGACGATCGGCCGAACCGGTGAATGCCGCCACTCCAGCGATATCGCCTTCTCCGCGTACAGACGCGCGATCTCGGCATGCGGCGTGACGATCCGAGAAGCATAGCTGAGCGCCGCGATCTCGGCCTCGACCAGTTCCTGCGGTGCACGAAAATCACCGAGGGTGGGGCGCTCCGGATGAGTCGCCAGCGCGCGGTCCAGGCGCGCGTGCAACTCGCCCATCGGCAGCCGGGTCATCAACACCTCGACCTCACGCCCGCCTAAATGGCCCTCCCGCCATAGGAACGGCAGCAGCGACTGCGCGACGACCACCTTCGTGACATCCGGGGTAAGGAGCCGGGAGAGTCGGCGGGCGATCCTCTGCGCGCCGATCTGCTCGGCGTGACGCCGCGCCGCGCCCTGCGCCGGCGCGCGGCGGACCGCCATCGCGCGGCGAAGGGCCTGCAACGGGGCCGAACCGACCAGCGCAAAACCCTCCCGTCCCCAGCGGTAGCGCGCGAGGCGCCATGTCGCGCCGTCGAGCGGCAAGCCGAATACGTCGCGGGGCCGATGCGCGCGGTCGACATACTCCTGGAACTCCGGCCAGTTCTCGTCCACGAGAAAGACGCAGCGGCCGATATCGACTTCGTCGCCGCCGCTGCGCTCGCCGCGATGTTCATGGCGAAAGCATCCGGTCTCGCCGCAGGTCGCGCAGCTTCTCGCGACAAGGGTGGGATGTCTCTGTTCGCTTGGCGCGAAGGACGGCGGCGGCGCGGTGTGCGCAGCATCCGAATGGGCGCGAAAGCGGATGACGAGCTCGTCTCGGGTCACCCGCGCCTCGATCCGGACCGCGGCGCGTGCCCGAAACCGCAGATCGACGTAGTTCCACGCCACGGTCGCATCGCGCCCGGCAGCCGCCGCCGAGCCTGCGACGATCCGAGAGTGGGCATGCCGCTCGACGATTTCGCATCCGGCCTGGAGGGCGACATCATAAAGCGCGTTCGAGAGCTGGCATAGGCCGCCGCCAGCCGCCGGAACCAGGCACCCCTGCTGCAGCATCCGGCCGGTGACAAAGCCGCGGCGCCGACTCGCACGTCCGATTTGCTTCCAGAAGCTGAAAATTGCCCCCGCCGGAACGACGACCCCGTCCAGAGCGGCGGCGGCACGGCGCAAATTCTGTACCTTCCCCAGCTGGTACGTGCGCTCCTCCGGCCGCTCGTCCGACCATAAGGGAGTTTGGGATGCCCCGATGGTGACCGAGAACCCATGATCATTCGACTTGGAGAGAAATTGCGGGCCGGCCCTCAGATCGCGAATACCGCGCCGGAGTTGATGAAATACCGTTTTTGCCTGGAAAACCGCGGCGCTCCAGCGGGTGGGTATGCCCCATTCCGCTGGCTGGAGGGCCGCCACACTGGCAGAACGATCTGGCGCGGCCGTCATGAAGGTTCGCGTCCCGGTAACGATTAAGCGCCGATTATACGCTGGTGCCGATGCCGAATGGGTGAATCCTGAGACCGAGGCGGCTTCTATCCGCTGCCGCAATGCGGTATCGCAACGTATCATCACCCGTTAGGGCGGGCCGCCCATGCGCCCTGCGCGATTGTTCCGAGGGGCGCGGGCCGGTATGCTGCGATGCAGCGGCCATAATCGGCGAACAGGGCCTGAACGAGAAGGAGCGGTGAGCGCGATGTACGAAAAGCTCATTTCCGGCGACAACCATATCGATCTGACCTATTGCCCGAGCGATTTGTGGTCGTCTAAGGCGCCGGCGAAATGGAAAAAGACCGCGCCGCGCGTCGAGATGCGCAATGACGGGCAGCACTGGTTTGTCGGCGATGTCGACCGCGGCATGTGGAACGGCGTCGGCCCCGGCTTTCTGCCCTATACGAAGGGCTCCTTCGACCACATCGACGAGATGAAGGAGCTCGGCTTCGAATGGAATTATTTCCCGGGCGCCAAGCCGCGGCCGACCACCCCGGAGCTGCGCATCGCCGATCTCGACCGCGACGGGCTCGAAAAGGAGGTCGTCTACGGCTGTCTGATGGTCAATGATCTGATCGATGATGCCGAGCTCCGCATCTGGGTCAACCAGATGTACAACGACTGGGTGGCCGATTTCGCCAAGCGCTCGGACCCGAACCGCGTCTTCCCGCTGGCGATCATCCCGAACACCGATCCGGCCGCCGCGGCCTCCGAGGTGCGGCGCTGCGCCAAGATGGGACTAAAGGGCGGTGATCTCGCCTTCAAGCGGATGAGCCCGCCCCTCTATCACCCGGCCTGGTTTGCGCTGTGGGAAGCCTCGGCCGAGTGCAAATTCCCGATCTCGTTTCATTCGACCGGCTTCAAGGCGGTACGCGCGCCCGACACCCCCGAGATGGAAAAAGAGGTCTTCACCCAGTGGCGGCTGGTCCGCTCGACCTTGTTCCAGCTCGACACGATGGAGGTGCTGGCCTCGCTTCTCGCCTCGGGCGCCTGCGAAAAATATCCCGATTTCAACTTTGTCCTCGGTGAGTCGGGCGTCACCTGGCTGCCTTATGTGTTCGACCGTTGCGATACCGAGTATCACGACCGCGCGCGCAGCCTTGGCTTCAAGATGAAGCCGAGCGACTATTTCCGCCGCCAGGGCTATGTCACCTATCAGCAGGACAAATATCTGGAGCCGATCGTGCCGCTGATCGGCGAGGACAACATCATCTGGGGCGCCGACTACCCGCACCCGGACTGCATCTGGCCGAACTCGAAGGAGACGCTGGGCCGCAATCTGGCCGGCTTCTCGCCCGCGGTTCAGAAAAAGATCACCTACGACAACGTCACCCGGCTATATGGGCTGAACTGACACAGAAGGCGAGGAAGCTCCTCTCCCGCACCGCGGCAGAGGAGCTAAGAGCCGCGCTTGATCGGGCATCGCCGCTCCCTTACATGCAGCGCATGACCCGATCCCCTGAAGATGCGTGGCACGGCACGACGATCCTGTCGCTGCGCAAGGGCGGCGAGGTTGTGGTTGCCGGCGATGGCCAGGTCTCGATGGGTCAGACGATTGTCAAGTCCAACGCCAAGAAAGTGCGTCGGCTCGGCGGTGGCGGGGTCATCGCCGGTTTCGCCGGCACCACCGCCGATGCGATCACCCTGTTCGAGCGGCTCGAAGGCAAGCTCGAACAATATTCCGGGCAGCTGACCCGCGCCTGTGTCGAGCTTGCCAAGGATTGGCGTACCGACCGCTATCTGCGCCGCCTCGAAGCGATGATGGCGGTCGCCGACAAGGAGGTGTCGCTGATCCTGTCGGGCACCGGCGATGTGCTCGAACCGGAGGACGGGATCATCGGGATCGGCTCGGGCGGCGGCTACGCGCTTGCCGCAGCGCGCGCGCTGATCGACGTCGACGGGCTCGACGCAGAAACGGTGGCCCGCCGCGCGATGGCAATCGCCGGCCAGATCTGCGTCTATACCAACGACAAGATCACCCTCGAAAAGCTGTCTCTGTGAACACAAACGCGTTCAGCCCGCGCGAGATCGTCTCCGAACTCGACCGCTACATCGTCGGTCAGGAAGACGCCAAGCGCGCCGTCGCCGTCGCATTGAGAAACCGCTGGCGCCGGCAGCAATTGTCAGCCGAGCTGCGCGAAGAGGTGCTGCCGAAGAACATCCTGATGATCGGCCCGACCGGCTGTGGCAAGACCGAGATCGCGCGCCGCCTCGCCCGCCTCGCGCAGGCGCCGTTCCTCAAGGTTGAGGCGACCAAATTTACCGAAGTCGGTTATGTGGGCCGCGATGTCGAACAGATCGCGCGCGATCTCCTCGAAGTCGCCATTTCGATGACCCGCGAGCGGCTGCGCAAGGATGTCGAGCCGAAAGCGGAGCTGGCCGCCGAGGAGCGCGTGCTCGATGCGCTGGTCGGCAACAATGCCAGCACCGACACCCGCCAGAAATTCCGCAAGATGCTGCGCGAAGGCTCGCTCGACGATCGCGAGATCGAAATCCAGGTGCAGGAAAGTGGGTCGGCGAGCCTGCCGACCTTCGAGATCCCGGGAATGCCCGGCGCGTCGATGGGCATGCTCAATCTCGGCGACATCTTCGGCAAGGCGCTAGGCGGACGCAGCAAGCCGAAAAAGATGAATGTGGCCGACAGCTACCGTGTGCTGATGGCTGAGGAGAGCGACAAGCTGCTCGACCAGGACGGGGTGGTGCGCGAGGCGATCGCCGCGGTCGAGCAGAACGGCATCGTATTCCTCGACGAGATCGACAAGATCTGCAGCCGCGGCGAGCGCGCCGGCGGCGGCTATAGCGGCGCCGATGTGAGCCGCGAGGGTGTGCAGCGCGACCTCTTGCCATTGATCGAGGGCACTACGGTCGCGACCAAACACGGCGCGGTGCGGACCGACCACATCCTGTTCATCGCCTCGGGCGCTTTCCACCTGGCCAAACCGTCGGACCTCTTGCCGGAATTGCAGGGCAGGCTGCCGATCCGGGTTGAGCTGAAAGCGCTCGACCGCGGCGATTTCCGCCGCATCCTGACCGAACCGGAAGCCAGCCTGATCAAGCAGTACCGCGCCTTGCTTGCGACCGAAGGGATCGAGCTCGACTTCCGTCCGGAGGCGATCGACGAGCTCGCCCTTCTGGCCGAGCAGATCAACGCCACGGTCGAGAATATCGGCGCGCGCCGGTTGCATACGATCCTCGAGCGCCTGCTCGAAGAGATCAGCTTCACCGCCTCGGACAAACCCAACGGCACCGCGATCATGATCGACGAGGCCTATGTCCGCGAGCGGGTCGGCGAGCTCGCCAAGAACGCCGACCTGTCGCGGTTCATCTTGTAGGCATTGTAGAGGCGCACCCGACCCTTGGGGTTAGCCGACCGTGCTTGAAGCGTCGGCGCCGGCCCGCCACATCGGCCATAACAATCGTATCCGGGCCCCTCTGGCAGGGACCCCGACCCATTTGGACTACCGAGGGTCGGGCAACCTTGCGATGTCGGATCACCGCGTCTGGCGCGGCGGCGTTTGGACCGGCGATGTCGCGGGGCTTGCCGATCGAGAGAGGCTCCAGCATCCCGGGCAGGCTCCTGCGGCGCAACGCGGCTGCGTCGCAACAGAGGAACCCGCATGTCCCACCAGGATACCCGTGATCGCTACGCACCCTTCCGCCTCACCACCAGGACGGCGCGCGAAGGCGCCGCGGCACATGACGGCGATCGACTCCACCGTCTGGTCCATCGCCTGCCGGAACGCTGGCGGGCGGCGATACACTGGCTACGACACCCTTCGGCGCGCTGGGCGCGGATCCCGGCAGGCCTGCTGCTGATCGTCGGAGGTTGTCTCGCGATCCTCCCGATCTTTGGATTGTGGATGATCCCGCTGGGCCTGTTCCTGCTCGCCGAGGACGTGCCGTTGTTGCGCCGGCTGCGCAAACGCACGCTGGATTGGCTCGAGCGGCGCTGGCCTCACCTGTTTGCCCATTCCCATAAGCCAACCAGCAACAAGGAGGAGACAACATGAGGAGCTTCGAGGACCGCCAGAAAGGGTTCGAGGCCGAATTCCAGCGCAACCAGGAGCTGCAGTTTCGAGTCACGGCGCGGCGCAACAAGCTGTTCGGGCTATGGGCGGCAGAGAAGCTCGGGTTGCAGGCCGGCGATGCGGCCGAGGCCTATGCCCGCACCGTTGTCGACGCCGATTTCGAAAAGCCAGGTGACAGCGACGTAATCGAAAAGGTCCAGAAGGATCTCGCAGCCAAGGGCATGAACCTTTCCGAGGCGCAGTTGCGGGCGGAATTGGGCCGCGCTGCCGACGAAGCAAAGCGCCAGCTGATCGAAAAGACATAAGTTATTGCCCGTCGGCTGCAACTGCGCGAAGCGCAGCGTCGCCACAATCTCGACGGGAGGCGATCGCAGCTTGGCGGATCGGCTCGCGAGCTGACGGCGATTGCGCTAGTGTCGTTGCAAGGGCACCGCCGGAGGGCCGATGCGCGTGCTGAGCGTTCCCGTCACGCCGTTCGCGGACCAGCGAGCCCGATCCCGCGCGGCATGGCGTCGCCGTCAAGACGCTGCTGGCGCCGCTCGCCGCGGCCGACGCGGCGATCGCGGCGATGGTCGGGCCTTCGCAACCAAGCCGCATGGTCTGGGGTAAACCCAATGCTCTCCTCGACTCGCATCCAGGAACGATTGGCGAGGCGCACGATTGCGCTGGTATTGGCCGGCGGCCGCGGTAGCCGCCTGAAGCAGCTGACCGATCGCCGCGCCAAGCCCGCCGTGTTTTTCGGCGGCAAGTTCCGCATCATCGATTTCGCGCTCTCCAACTGCCTCAATTCGAACATCCGCCGGATCGCCGTGCTGACCCAGTACAAGGCACACAGCCTGTTGCGGCATCTGCAGATGGGCTGGTCGTTTCTGCGCCCGGAGATGAACGAGTTTCTCGACCTGCTGCCGGCCCAGCAGCGGCTCGACGAGGCAACCTGGTATCGCGGCACCGCCGATGCGGTGTTTCAGAATTTCGACATCTTGCGCGCCGCGCGGCCGGAGTTTTTCGTCGTCCTGGCGGGCGACCACATCTACAAGATGGATTACTCGAACATGCTGGCCGACATGCAGGCGAGGGGGGCCGACTGCATCGTCGCCTGCGTCGAGGTGCCGCTCGAACAGGCCTCCGAGTTCGGCGTGATGGCGGTCGACGAGTCGTTGAAAATCGTCGATTTCCTCGAAAAGCCGCGCTCGCCGCCGGCGATGCCAGGGAAACCCGACCGTGCACTCGCCAGCATGGGGATCTACGCCTTCTCGGCCGATTTCCTGTATTCCGAGCTGCAGCGCGATCATGAGGATCCGACATCGAGCCACGATTTCGGCAAGGACGTGATCCCGCATCTGGTCAGCCGCGGCCTCGCCGCGGCGCACCGGTTTGAAGACAGCTGCGTCAAGACGACGCCCGACGCCGAACCCTATTGGCGCGATGTCGGCACGATTGACGCCTACTGGGCGGCCAATCTCGATCTGATAAGGCCGACTCCTTCGCTCGACATATACGATCCGAACTGGCCTGTTTGGACCTATCAGCAGCAATTGCCGCCGGCCAAATTCGTGTTCGACGATGATGATCGGCGCGGGTTGGCGATCGACTCGATGGTCTCGGGCGGGTGCATCATTTCCGGCGCACAGGTCAGGCGCTCGCTGCTGTTTTCCAGCGTGCGGGTCAATTCCTATGCGCAGACCTGCGACGCAGTGCTGCTGCCCGAAGTGCAGGTCGGCCGGTATGCGCGGCTCAACAAGGTCGTTGTCGACCGAGGCGTCCGAATCCCGGAGAACCTCGTCGTGGGGGAGGATCCCGAGGTCGATAACAAGTGCTTTTACCGCAGCGAAGGCGGCGTCGTGCTGATCAGCGGGGATATGCTCGCGGGATCCTGAGAGGCTAAGCTCAGAAGATCCTGGCGGAATTTTCCCGTTCGCGGATCCAGACCTGCGCGTCGCGCCCGCATTGCAGCGCCTCGCGCGCTGCCTCGACCGCATCGAGCAACGCCTGTTCCTTGTCAAGATACGCGCCGTAAACCGAACCGCCGAGCCGGACGACCCAGCGCGCCTCGCGGCCCTGCCGGCAAACCTGGAACTCCATGATCCCCATCTCAATGACCTCCCAGGGCGCCGAGATCGCCCGCGGCCAAAGTTCTGCCGATCCTCTCGGCGGCGATCTGCTTCGATCGCCGCCCTATTGCCACCCCGACCTAGTATCGGAAAGCGGACGCAAGATTGAAGTCTAATTTCTATTCAAATGTCTTAAGCCAGTCGCCGAGCCGCTCTGGAATGCCGATTTTCTAGGCAACTCGACCCGACTTCTACGCCGCAACAACGAATCGAACCGCACGGTTATTTCCGGGCCGGCGCTCTGATGGGGCAGCATCGCCCGCCGGAGCTCGCCGGGCGATGAAAACCGCTTGCTCCGGCGCGGCGCAAAGGGGACTCTCGCCTCGCCGAGGCAAGCGGGACAATTCGGGCCACAGCCGTGCCGAACGCGATCGAGCTGGAGAAGGCTGAGCGGGTCCGCGATGCCGAGGTCCTGGCGGATGCCCGATCGAACGGCACCGAGCAGGTCTCCCTGCGCCGCTTTGTCGCGGTCCTCTACGAGCATGTGCCGCCGGCCGATGTCGCGGCGCGCAGCCCCGACGATTTATGCGGCGCGGCGCTCGCGCTATGGCAGTTCGCGGCCCACCGTGAACCCGGCCATGCCAAGGTCCGGGTGTACAATCCCAAGCCTGACACCGATCACTGGTCGTCGCTCCATTCGATCGTCGAGATCGTCAATGACGACATGCCGTTTCTCGTCGATTCGGTGACGGCGGCGGTCAATGACAGCGGCCGCGAGGTGCGGCTTGTGATCCACCCGGTCGTCACCGTGGCGCGCAACGAGAGGGACGATCTGCTCGGCCTTGATCCGCCGGGCGCCGGCCTTCGCGAATCCTGGATGCAGATCGAGATCACCCGCGAGCCGGATGTCACCGCGCTTGCCGCGATTGCTGCGAAGATCGAGGCGGTGCTCGTCGATGTCCGTAACGCGGTGTCGGATTGGCAGCCGATGCGCCGCGCCTTGCAGGCGATCGTCGCCGAGCTGAGCCCGGCGCCGCCGGCGCTGCCGCCGAGCGAGATTGCCGAGGGCTTGGAGTTCCTGCGCTGGCTCGACGACGACAACTACACCTATCTCGGATTTCGCGATTACCGCTTCGACGGCACGGTCGAAACCGTCCCCCCGCTCGGAATCCTGCGTGATCCGAAATACCCAGTATTCGAGGGCATGCGGGACTTCGCCGCCCTACCGCTGGATGTCAGGGAGTTTCTGCGCCGCCGCGAGCTCCTGGTCATCGCCAAGACCAATCGCCGCGCCACGGTTCACCGCAACGTGCTGATGGATGCGATCGGCATCCGCCGCTTTGGTCCCAATGGCGAGGTCGTCGGCATCCGGCTGTTCGCCGGCCTATTCACTTCGCTCGCCTATAGCCGCAGCCCGCGCTCGATCCCGCTGCTGCGTCTCAAGGTGCAGCGCACGGTCGCGCGCTCCGGCCTGTCGCCCGACAGCCATGACGGCAAGGCGCTGTTGCACATCCTCGACACCTATCCGCGCGACGAGCTGTTCCAGATCCGCGAGGACGAACTGTACGAAACCGCGATCGGCATCCTGAATCTGCAGGAACGCCAGCGGATCGCGCTGTTCGTCCGGCGCGACCCGCTCGAACGCTTCGTGACCTGTCTCGTTTATGTGCCGCGCGACCGCTACGACACCCAGCTGCGGCTGCGCTTCGCCGCGATCCTGGCGGAGACGCTCGCCGGCTCTGTGATCGATTTCTACGTGCATCTCGACGAGTCGGTGCTGGCGCGGGTCGAATTCCTGATCGGGACCACCCGTGGCGCGGTGCCCGCGGTCGATGTCGCGGCCCTCGAGCAGCAACTCGCCGAGGCCGGACGCAGCTGGACCGACCATGTCGAGGACGCGGCGGCCGACGTCTTCGGCGAAGTCGAGGGTCGCGCCCGGCTGCGCCGGCTGAAACCCTTTCCGGTCGCATATCAGCTACGCACCACCCCGACGCAGGCGATTGCGGATCTCGAGCGGATCGAGGCGGTGCTCGCCGGCTCGCCGCTCGAAGCCTCGCTGCATCCGCGCGAGGGAGAAGACACGCCGGGGCTGCGGCTCTATCGCCCGGGCGATCCGATCGTCCTTTCCGAGGTTTTGCCGATCCTCGAAAATCTCGGGTTGCGGATCGTCGCCGAAGAGCCGTTTTGCATCGAGAGCGCCGACGGTCCGCCCGTGTGGATTCACGAATTCACGCTGGCTCAGGGCAGCGTGCCGAGAAATCTACCAGGCGATGTGCGGCGCCGTTTCGAGGAGGCTTTGCTCGCGATCTGGACCGGCGTTATCGAGAATGACGGGCTCAACCGCCTGGTCCTCGCCGCCGGGCTGACCGCTCGCCAGACGATCGTGCCGCGCCTCTACAGCAAGGTGTTGCGACAGGCCGGCAGCACCTTCAGCCAAGCCTATATGGAGGAGGTGCTGGCGCGGCATGCGCCGATTGCGCGCCGCCTCGTCGAGCTGTTCGAGCACCGTTTCGATCCGGCCCGCGCCGACGCCTCCTCGCTTGCGGCAATAGGCGAGGTGCAGGCCATCGATCACGCGCTCGACGCGGTCGAGAGCCTCGACGAAGACCGCATCCTGCGCAGTTTCCTGACGCTCGTCTTGAAGAGCGTTCGCACCAGCTACTACCAGATGCTGCCCGGCGGTGCGCCAAAGCCGGCGCTTGCGGTGAAGCTGGCTTCCAGCGCGATTGATCTGCTGCCGCTGCCGCGCCCGCTGTTCGAAATCTACGTCTACAGCCCGCGGATGGAAGGGGTTCATATGCGCGCCGGCAAAGTGGCGCGCGGGGGCATTCGCTGGTCCGACCGCAAGGAGGATTTCCGCACCGAGATCCTCAGCCTGATGAAGGCGCAGACAGTCAAGAACGCGGTCATCGTGCCGGTCGGCTCGAAGGGCGGTTTCATCGTCAAGCGGCCACCGGCGGAACGCGACCAGCTAATGGCCGAGGGCATCGAGTGCTACAAGATTCTTATCCGCGGCCTTCTCGATCTGACCGACAACATTGTTGCCGAGGGCGGCGGCGACGGCGGCCAGCACGCGATCGTGCCGCCGCAACAGATCGTGCGCCACGACCCCGATGACCCGTATCTCGTCGTTGCCGCCGACAAAGGCACCGCGACTTTCTCTGATATCGCGAACGAGATTTCCGAGGAATACGGTTTCTGGCTCGGCGACGCCTTCGCCTCGGGCGGCTCGGCCGGCTACGACCACAAGGCGATGGGGATTACCTCGCGCGGCGCCTGGGAGCTGATCAAACGGCATTTCCGCGAGCTTGGGCGTGACATCCAGAGCAGCGATTTCACGGCGGTCGGGGTCGGCGACATGTCGGGCGACGTGTTCGGCAACGGCATGCTGCAATCGCGTTATACCCGCCTGCTTGCCGCCTTCAATCACCAGCACATCTTTGTCGACCCCGATCCGGATGCCGCGCCGAGCTTTGCGGAGCGGAAGAGGCTGTTCGATCTGCCGCGCTCGAACTGGACCGATTACGATCGCAAGCTGAT
>Ga0207646_10006173_pt1 | contig 12456 bp, 10 predicted proteins | sample KBSK5502metaG_FD_184343 | JGI IMG/M metagenome (GOLD analysis project Ga0207646, IMG submission 184343) | Corn, switchgrass and miscanthus rhizosphere microbial communities from Kellogg Biological Station, Michigan, USA - KBS K5-50-2 metaG... | ecosystem: Host-associated > Plants > Roots >...
GTTCGGGTCGATGAGCGTGATGCCCTGCTTCGCCACGACGAGCGGAGGATTCACCGGTCTGTACTCGGCATCGGCGTAGCCGCCGAGCTCGTTCGCGCCATCATGGATCGCAGCCTCGAGGACGGCCTTCGCGATGCGGTTGCCGACCGCGGCGGGCAGGTCGCCATCGGTCCCGGTCACCGTGAGCGGCAGGCAGAGCCCATCCATGAGGTCGTCGAACTCGGACAGCGACCTGTCCGCGCCGACGGCCGTGATGAACCGCGCGGTGAGGACGCGGTACGCTGCGTAGCTCATCGCCTCGCGGCGCGCGGCGGCGACATCGGAAGTAGACGGCTTCTCGGTGAAGCTGTAACCGGTCGCCGTCGGGTCGTACGCGGCCCAGGCGTCCCACATCGCCACCGACGCATGGAACAGATTGCGCGCGTGCACTGGCGGATTCGGCACCGCGCGCCGGATCGCATCGAGGAGCGCTTCGTCCCAGCGGCGCGCGACGGACCAGTCGGGATGGTCCGCGAATGGCGGGCAGGCCGGTGCGCGCTCCCAGGGACGGGTCGCCCCGAGCAATGCGCCGACGACGAGCACGAGCGCGAGCCCGAGCGCGCGATAACGGGCTCCCCGCGACATTCGGCTCAGCCTAGCGACCGGCCACGCGCCGGGATCAATTGCGAGGCGACCACTGATGTGCCTCAGCGTCGCCGCGCCGGATGACGAAGAACTGGTCGTCGGTCACGTGCAGCCACGGGCCCGCCTCGCCACCCGGCCAAAGGACCCTGACCTCGGCGCCCGTGGCCCCGCCGAGCCCGAAATGGGCCCAGCCCAGCTGACCGCCGGCATGCCCGCCACCGACCGTCAGCTCACGCCGCTGGATCCGATCACCGACCCGGACCTCGACCCATGCACCGATGGCATCGACGTTCGGCCCCGGCTGGACGGGGCGTACTCCGATCCAGTGGCCCATCGCGACCGGGCGCGCCGCGCTCCCAGAGCCGACATTCCGCCAGACCCGCACCGGAGCGCCGTAGTTCACCACGATGAGGTCGAGCATCCCGCTGAGGTTGAGGTCGGCGAGCGCGGCTCCGCGGGCGCGGTCGAAGCTGAGGATGCCTGCCGCGTCGGCGGCCTCGCGGAATGTGCCATCCGGCTGCCCGAGGAGGAGGTTGCTCGGATCCATCTGCGCGTAGTCCGGCTGGTCACCGACGTTGCCCTTCGAGATGAAGAGATCAACGAAGCCGTCATTGTTCACGTCGTCGAACTGCGCGTGCCATGCCGTGGATGGCCGCACGTCGCCCCCGGTGAACGGTTGGGCGGCGTTCACGCCGCGCTTCGCGCCGATATCGCGGTACGTCGGCCGCGACGGACCGGCGGCGAGCGTCTGAAGTCGATTGTCGCCTTGACTCGTGAGGACGACCGCCGGATAGCCACTGCCGGTGAGGTCGTAGCTTGCGATGCCCATGCCTTGGATCTGCACGGAGACCCATCCATCATCCGCGGTGTAGAGCGTCGGCGGCTCACCGGGGGGCACGCGCCAGAGCTGTTCCTGGCCGTCGGTCGGCAGGTAGTAGTGCGCGTCGTTGCTCACGCGAAGATCCATCCGCCCAGCGCGGCTCCAATCGCTGAACAGCATCGAAAGGGCGCACCAGCTCGGAAGCAGCCGGAGCGGCGGCCCGTAGATCGCGACGCCCGCGTTCGGGCGCACGAGCTCGTTGTCGAAGCACAGGTGGTGGGGATCGTTGCTCGCGGGATCCACGTAGCGCCCGAAGGCGAGCGTCGGTCGGATGGCTCCGGGCTCCCACGTCGCGCTGAAGGCGGTGGTGATCGCGGCACCGCCGTCAAACCCCCAAATCTCGTTCGCCCGCTCGAAGCGGCAGCCGCCGAGGCCACGGAGGAGGACCGTCTCGCCATTGCGGAGCACGACGATGTCGGTGACGCCGTCGCCATCGATGTCGATGGGGTAGGCGCCGATCACGCCGACCAAGTCCGTGACCGGATCGGCCACGCGCGTGAAGTGCAGCGCGCCGCCGACCGGGCCATCGTTCCGGTAGAGCGCCGCCCGGTTGCTGCCGCCGGCCAGGTAGAGGTCGGGCCTCCCGTCGCCCGCGCAGTCGAGCACGGCGACACCGCCGCCGACGGCGAATTCGAAGCTGCCCGCGTAGACATGGTCGATCCCGGACGCGGCGGTCTCGTCGACGAAATGGGGCGGGCCCAGCGCCCCGGCCGGCACCGGCCAGGCGCCGCCGGTCCCGACGGCAACCGCGATGGCGGCCGAGAGTGCGACGACGGCGGCGATTCCGAGCCTGGTTCGCCGCATCAGACGTTCCGGATCTCCTGCGAGGAGTTAGGCATCGTGCACAGTGGTTTTTCTCACGAATCTCGTTTTGGACGGTGCTAAGGTAGCCCCGCGCCTTCGGTCAGCGAAGCCGCGGGAGGATGGAAACTTCGATGGCAAGACGTATTGCGATACTGGCGGCCGGGCTCGCCTTGCTCGTGTCGGCGTGTGGCGGGACCAGCGGAGGCGGCGCGAGTCCGGCCGCGACGACCGCGGCGGCCGCGGCGACGACGGCCGCTCCGGCAGCGTGCACCGTCGGCGTGTCGTGGAACAACTACCAAGAGGAGCGCTGGGCCAAGTGGGACGAGCCCGCGATCAAGGCCGCCCTCGCAGCCGGAGGCGGGAAGTACGTCTCGAACGACGCGAAGTCGTCGGCGGAGACGCAGGCGACGAACGTCGACAACCTGATCTCGCAGGGGGCGAAGGTGCTCATCGTCCTGGCCCAGGACGGCACCGCGATCAAGCCGGCGGTCGCGAAGGCGATCCAGAACGGCGTCGCGGTCATCTCCTATGACCGGCTCATCGAGGACTCGAAGGCGCTCTACATCACCTTCGACAACGTCCTCGTCGGCAAACTCGAGGCTCAGGCCGTCTTCAAGGCCAAGCCCACCGGCAACTACGTGGTCATCAAGGGCAACAAGGCCGACGCGAACGCCGACTTCCTGCGCAGCGGCATGGACCAGGTCATCGGTGATGCTGTCAAGTCGGGCGCGATCAAGATCGTCGGCGAGACCTACACCGACAACTGGGACCCCTCCAAGGCCCAGACCGAGATGGAGCAGTTCCTGACGGCCAACAAGAACAACGTCGACGCCGTGCTGTCCGAGAACGACGGCATGGCCGGTGGCGTGGTGGCCGCGCTCACGGCGCAGGGCCTCGCCGGCAAGGTCCCGGTGTCCGGCCAGGACGGCGACAAGGCCGCCCTCAACCGCGTCGCGCTCGGCACCCAGACCGTGGACGTCTGGAAGGACTCCCGCGCGCTCGGCAAGGCCGCCGGCGACGCGGCGATGCAGCTCTGCAAGAACTCGGACCTCACGAAGGTCACGGGCACGGCGCCGTTCAAGACGCCGGGCGGGAACACCGTCAGCTCGATCCTGCTCCAGCCGAACCCGATCACGAAGGACAACCTCAAGGACGTCCTGAGCGCAGGCTGGATCACCAAGGCGGACCTCTGCCAGGGCGTCGCCGCGGGCAAGGTCGCCGACTGCAACTAGGGCGCTCGCACCTCGCATCGGGAATGCGCCCTGCCCTCTTCGTCTGGGGCAGGGCGCTTCCCTAATTCGTCCGAAGCCGGAGATCGAGGCACGAGATTGAGCAGTCCAACGGTCCCAACTGGTGCCACCGCGCAAGGCCGGCCCGCCGGCTCGGTGCGCTCGCTCGTGGCTGCGATCGGCTCGGCCCTCGGACCGGTCCGCGCGACGCTCAGCTACCTCGAAGTGGACACGCGCCTCCTGGGCATGGTCCTCGCGCTTGCGATCATCTGGGTCGGCTTCGGCATCGTCTCCGGCGGGACATTCCTCAGCCCGCGGAACCTCTGGAACCTGTCCGTCCAGAGCGCGTCGATCGCGATCATGGCCAGCGGGATGGTCCTCATCATCGTGTCCCGAGGGATCGACCTCTCGGTCGGATCGATGCTCGGCTTCCTCGGCTACACGATGGCCATGACCCAGGCGGTCTGGATCCCCCAGGTTCTGGGCCTCGGCTTCGGGCAGCCGTACACGTGGATCGTCACGATCCTGTTCGGCATCCTGCTCGGCGCGCTGCTCGGCGGGTTGCAGGGCTTCGTCGTCGCGTACGCCGGCGTGCCCTCGTTCATCGTGACGCTCGGCGGTCTGCTGGTGTGGCGCGGCCTGATCTTCCGGTACGCCCAGGGCCAGACCATCGCGCCGCTCGACCAGAACTTCCAGATGCTCGGTGGCGGCACGGTCGGGACGCGGGTCGGCGCGCTCGGTGAATGGGCGAGCTGGATCCTGGGCGCGGTCATCTGTGTGGGCATCGTGTTCACCTTGATCACGGCGCGTCGCCGCCGGCATCGCTACGGGTTCCCGGTTCGCCCGCTCTGGGCCGAAGTGATGCTCGGTCTGGTCGGCTGCGCTGCCGTGATGGGCGTGATGTGGGTCGCGAACAGCTACCCGCTCCCGATCAACGTCGCCATCCAGTACGCGCAGGAGCATGGGATCCCGATCCCGCCGGACGGGCTGTTCATCCCGACCGGGCTGGCGTTCCCGGTCGTGATCATGCTCGGGGTCACCTTGGTGATGACGTTCATCGCGAGCCGCCGTCGCTTCGGGCGGTACGTCTACGCCATCGGTGGCAATCCCGAGGCCGCGGCGCTGGCCGGCATCAACGTCCGGCGCACCGTGATGCTGACGTTCTCGCTCTTGGGCGCCCTCGTCGCCATCAGTGCCGCGGTCCAGACGGCCCGCCTGAACGCGGCCGTGACGAACCTCGGTATCCAGAACGAGCTCGACGTGATCTCCGCGGCCGTCATCGGCGGCACGTCATTCAGCGGCGGCATCGGCACCATCCCCGGGGCTATCCTCGGCGCAGTGGTCATGCAGTCGCTGCGGTCGGGGATGGTGCTCCTCCTCGTCGACTCGCCGACACAGGACATCGTTGTCGGGCTCGTCCTCGTCGCCGCGGTCGGCCTCGACACGTTCGTCCGCAGGGGGTCGAGGTGAGCGTGTCGACATGTTGACCCAGCCGATCGAGATACCGGCCGTAGCCCCGCAGCGGGTCCCGCTCGTCGAGATGCGGAACATCCAGGTGTCGTTCGGCGGCGTGCACGCGGTCGACGGCGTGTCGATCGACCTGTACCCGGGCGAGGTCGTCGGTCTGGTCGGCGGCAACGGCGCCGGGAAGTCCACGCTGATGCGGACGCTGTCGGGGGCGCGGCCGCCCGACGCCGGTGAGATCCGCGTGACCGGCCAGCCGGTCATGATCGCGAACCCCCGAGACGCCAAGGCGCTCGGCATCGAGACCATCTACCAGACCCTTGCCCTCGCGGACAACCTTGATGCGCCCGCGAACGTGTTCCTGGGCCGGGAGATCACGGGGACCGCCACGCTGAACGACGCCGCCATGGAATCGGCGACCCGAAAGGTGATCAGCCGGCTCAACCCGAACTTCAAGAACTTCAAGATGGCCGTGCTGCGGCTGTCAGGTGGACAACGGCAGGCGGTGGCGATCGCCCGTGCCATCCAATTCAACGCGCGGGTGTTGATCATGGACGAGCCGACCGCGGCGCTCGGTCCCGCCGAGACCGCGCAGGTGCACGCGCTGATCGAGCAGCTCAAGCGCGAAGGGATCGGGATCTTCCTCGTCAGCCACGACATCCACGACGTCTTCGACCTGTCCGAGCGGATCAGCGTGATGTACCACGGCAAGCTCGTCGGCACCGTGAAGAAGGAAGCGGTGACGACCGACGAGGTGCTCGGCATGATCATCCTCGGCAAGCCGCCGACGAAGCTCACGAGTCAAGACCTGGCCGAGCTGCACCGCTCGGGCTAGCCGGCTCCCTTTCTCTCGGGCTCGCCGGCACGGTCGACGGCCCACACGCGGCGATTGACCAGACCCTCGAGCAGCTCCTGCTGCCCGGATCGCGGCCGCGGATCGATCTGGCCGCCCGCGACCTTGCCTTCGAGATCGGTGAGCGACAGTGAACCGGAGAGGATCGCGGACCCGAGCTCGCCCGACCATCCGTTGTAGCGACGCGCTCGCGGTGCCGTCAGCGTTCGGTGCTCGACCATGTCGGCGGCTGCGAGGAGGGCCCGGGCGAGCGTGTCGATGCCGGCGATGTGGGCGTGGAAGAGATCGGTGCGGCTCACGCTCTGGCGTCGGAGCTTCGCGTCGAAGTTGAAGCCGCCGGTGGTCAGTCCTCCGGCCGCGAGGATCTCGTGGAGGGCGAGCGCGAGCTCGTCGACCGAATTCGGGAACTGGTCGGTGTCCCACCCGTTCTGGTAGTCGCCGCGGTTCACGTCGATGCTGCCGAACGCGCCGAGCGCGATCGCGCTCGCGACCTCGTGATGGAAGCTGTGCCCAGCCAGCGTCGCGTGGTTGGCCTCCAGGTTCAATCGGTATTCACCGGCGAGGTCGTGCCGCTGCAGGAAGCCGACGACGGTCGCGGCGTCGTAGTCGTATTGGTGCTTCGCGGGTTCCTGCGGCTTCGGTTCGATCAGGAGCGTGCCCTTGAATCCGATCCGCTGCTTGTGCTCCGCCACCAGCGTCAGGAACCGTGCCAACTGGTCTTCCTCTCTCGTGAGGTCGGTGTTGAGCAGCGTCTCGTAGCCCTCACGCCCGCCCCAGAGCACGTAGTTGGCCCCGCCGAGCCGGTGGGTGACGTCGAGCATCGTCTTGACCTGCGCCGCCGCGTACGCGAACACTTCGGGGTCGGGGTTCGTCGCCGCGCCTGCCGCGTAGCGGGGGTGGCCGAACAGGTTCGCGGTGCCCCAGAGCAGGCGCGCGCCGGTGCGGGCCATGTGCTGTTCGATCAGGCCGACGCTGACCTCAAGGTTGGCACGCGTCTCGGCGTAGGTACGACCCTCGGCCGCGACGTCCCGATCGTGGAAGGCGAAGAACGGGACACCGAGCTTTTCGATGAACTCGAACGCCGCGTCGAGCTTGGTCTGCGCGGCCTTCTCCGGATCGAGGCCCGGGGCGAGCCAGGGCCGATCGAATGTCCCCACGCCGAAGACGTCCGAGCCGGGCCAGTTGAACGAGTGCCAGAGGCAGACCGCGATCCGAAGGTGGTCCGCCATCCGCTTTCCCTGGACCGGTCGATCGGGCCGATAGACGGCATAGGCGAGCGGATCGGTCGAGTCGGGTCCACCGAATCCGATCCGCGCGGGGACCTCCGCGAAGAAGCTGTCACTCATTCCGATCCTCCAGCGGCGAGGCTATCGCAGGTGGTCACGTGAGTCGGTCACCGAGGACCAGGTCCACCGATGGCCGGCGCGCAATCGCTCGCCCGGCGCGAGCGTCCGTAGCCCGGTATCCGGCACGCCACGCGCGGCGAGCAGCGGCGCGTTCGGCCACATCGTCTGCGGCTCCACGCAGACACCGGTCGTGGGGGTGTGGACGACGACGGTGGTGAGCGGCCGGTCGTACTCGATGCGGAGCTCCAGGTCCGGCCAGCGCACGATCGCCGGACCGGTCGCGTCGACGTAGACGTGATCGAGCCGCCGATCACCGAGCGGCGGTCCGGCGCGGAGGTCCTCGGCCGCGTTCACCTCGCGGACCTCACCGGTCGGGATCTTGTCCGCGTCTAGCACGAGGACCCGCTGCGCATCGAGCGTGACCTTCAGGTCGCCGGTCTGAGGGCGCGTGAACCACGGATGCCAGCCAAGGCCGGCAGGTCCAGCTCGCGTGTATTCGCCGACCTCGAGTTCGAGATCGAGACTCCCCGGCCCCAAGCGCACCATCTGCCGGGCCACGCCGCCGAACGGCCATCCGCGCCCGCGCAGATCGCATGACAAAGTCACGGCCACGTCGCTCTGGTCGAGCGTCGTCCAAGCAGCCTCGAAGCCCAGCCCGTGGATCGCCGAGGGCCCGTGGTTCGGTTCGATCTGTACCTGGCCGTGATCGGTCGGGATCCGGCCATTGGCGAGTCGCCCCGGCCACGGGACCATCGCGAAGCAGCCCCACGATGTCGGCCGAGCGTCCGCGGACGGCTTTGGCAAGATCCGCTCGACGTTACCGACCATGAGTGACACGATCCGACCGCCAGCCGCGGGATCGATCTGCGCGGCGGTCGCGCCGGATCTGAGCTCGACCACGTCGGCGGCTAGCCTAGCCCTGGCTTCGCGGTGGGACCGGGTTCGCGCGCTCGCATCCGTCGGGATCCGGGATCGCTCACCCGCAACGGCGGACGGCTGGCGACGCGATGACGGGACCTGAGGCGCCGGCACGTGGAGCTGCGTGGATCTGCTCCCCGGATTGAGCCCCTGGCCGGATGGCTAGTGGTGGTGGGCCGTCACCGGGCGTAGCGCCGCGTCGCTCCGCGGGTTCATCAGCGCCAGCATCGCGAACCCACCCGTGCGCCACGCTCGGAACAGCAGCGCTGCCGCGAGCGTGAGAAAGAGCACGTTGAGCACGGTCGTGTAGTTGAGCGTGAGCGATGGCTCGGCGACCAGCGCGTTCCGCTCATGCGGGATGATGCCGAGCGCCCCGAACACGAGCTCGACGATCAGGCCCGCGAGCGCCATCGCGGCATAGAACGTCGCAAAGAGGAACACGGTCATGCGCGTCCCGTAGTAGCGCCTCTTGATGGAGAGGATCAGCAGGATGATGAGGTCGGCGAAGATGAAGCTGATCACGCCGCCGAAGCTGATTCCGTTGTTCCACAGCACCGCGGCGAGCGGCACGTTCCCGATCGAGCACACGAAGCTCACGACGGACACGATCGGCCCGACGAGCGGCCCCCAGATCAGGGCAAGCTCGGGCTGGTCGGTCAGGAAGAAGAGCTTCCAGAACGTCTCGGGGACCCATGCCGCGAGTGCCCCGGCGATCAGCAACCCGAGGACGACGTCACGGATGACCGAGGCCCAATCCATGACGAACAAGTGGCTGATCGCAGTGAAGCCCTTGGCCGAGAAGATCTTCTGCCAGAGCGACCCCTCAGTGACCGACATGTCCATGTCGGCGTGGCCTTCCATGTAGCCGCGCAGACGCTTCTCGGCCTGCTCGCGGCCGACGACGACCTGGCGCTCGCTGAGGAACATCCGAAACAGCAGGCCGAGGATCACGATCATCACGACCCCGCCGACGAGCTCCGCCGCGGCGAACTCCCAACCCATCAGGATCACGAGGATGATGCCGAGCTCGATGACGAGATTGGTCGACGCGATCTCGAAGGTCATCGCGGAGGAGAAATTCGCGCCCTTCAGGAACAGCGAGCGCGCGAGCGCGACAGCCGCATATGAGCAGGACGAGCTCGCGGCGCCGAGCAACGTGGCGATCGCGAGCGTGCGTGGCGATGCGTCGGGCAGCAGCGCACTCAGCTGCGACTTCGAGACGACGGCCTGCACGATGGCGGAGAGCGTGAAGCCGACGATGAGGGCCCAGAGGATCTCCCAAGTCATCGCGAAGGAGATCGATAGCGCGTGGCGGATCGCGTCCAGCGCGATCATCGCTCCGCCTTGAACGCCGCGTTCATCGCCGGCCGCGAGTCTAGGCTGCGCATCGCCGATGCCGGAGAATCACGCCGTGCATCAAAGGTATGGGCTGGCGTTGCTCCTTCTCGTCGTGAGCTGTGGACCGCAGCTCCCCCCAGCGCGGCGCGCGATCCCGCCCGATCAGTCCACCTCGTTCGTGATCCCGACGGTCCTGGCGAATGGACGGGTGGAGGTCGCGATCCGGACGGGGTACGTCATCGGTACGAGCGCGGCGATCCCGGTCGTGGTCATCGCGAGCCGAGGAGCGGTTACCGGCCCGGTCACCGCTCGGATCGTCGCGAGCGGCATCGGTGAGCGCGGCCGCCCGTCGGAGGTGCTTGTCGCGACCCTCGCGGTCACACCTGTGTCCGCGAAGGCCGGGCAGGCGATGTCGACGTCGGTGTCCTGGAACGGCCGGGACGACAGGAACGATCTGGTCACGGCCGACGCGTACTCGCTGCTGATGGACTTCCGCCTCGAGGACGGATCGGTCACGACGACCGCGACGGCGGGCGCGACCCTGCAGTGGAACGCGCCCTGATCAGGGAACCCTGGGGCAATACACGAGGCTCAGCCCAGCATTCCCGGTCGGTGCGAGTCCTAGCGCAAATCCATCGCCTCGCAGACGTTGGTCTGGCTACCACCCGGCGTCGGTCCGCCGCTCAGGACGAGCAGCCGCGCGGGAGTCGTGACGAGGCTTCCGGCCGCGTCGAGCGTCTTCGTCGGCTGGACCACCACGACGCCCAGGCCGTGCCGCGGTGTCGGAAGGTCGGGGCCACGCGTCCAGGAGCTCGTCCGCGCATCGAAGATGTCGATCTCGCGGTACGTTCCACTCGGCTGCTCGCCGCCGGCGACGTACACCCGACGGTCGTACTGCGCGGCGCCGATGCCGCCACGCGCGGTCGGCGCGTCGGGTAGCCGTTCCCACGCCTCTGTGCGCGGGTCGTAGCACTCGAACACCGCGAGGTTCAGCGACATGGAGAGCCGGCGGCCCCCGACCGCGCAGATCCTGCCGTCCAGGGCGACCGCGGCGAGATGGTCGCGGGGAGTCGGGATCGCGGCCACGGTGCGCCACTGACGAGTGCCGAGGTCGTACTCGTAGGTCGGCGCGACGAGTCGGCCGCCGTCCGCTCCGCCGACGATGAAGATGCTGCCGCCGACCGCGACCGCGGCGGCGGCGGCTCGAGGCCCGGGCATCGCCGCGATCTCTTCCCACCGCGCGGCGGTCTGGTCGAAGCGGAACGAGCGGGCGGTCGCGCTCCCGGCATAGCCACCGAAGACGAAGACGCCCTGCGGCGCGGAGCTCTGCAGACCCTCGACGGCCGCAGCCATTGGATGATCCACGCCGATCGGGAGATCAGGCCCACGGGTCCAACGATCGGCCGCGGCGTCGTAGAGCTCGACCCGGTCCGGACCGCCAGAGCCGCCGATGACGAAGACCTTGCTGAGCTGCTGGGACACCGCGACGGCGACCTCGCTGCGCGCGGTCGGGATGTCCGCGATCCCGCGCCACGTACCGCGCTCAGGTACGCCGCTCGTGGCAGCGCCGGCCGGTGCCCGGGTCGCCGCCGCGCTCGAGGCGACGACGGAGGACGGCGGCGCCGATGAAGGCGTGACGCCGGTCGACGCGCAGCCGGCGATCACGGATGCGACGAACAGCGTGACCAGGAGGCGTGCCACCGTCGACACGCTACCGCGCAATGGCTCGCCGGAACCGAGGGTTACTTCTCGGCGATCTGCGCTTGGATCCGCGCGCGGTTCGCGCTGCCACGGTTCTTTGCGAGCTTCTCCTTGAGCCGGGCGACGGTCTCTTCAGCGGTCTTGGTCGCTGGCTGCCCGAGCTGGTTACGTGGTCGAGTTGGCTTCAGGTCGTCCATCACGTTCACCACGTCTGCCCGTGACGGCGCGAACCACGGCGACGCTAAAGGCAGCGACCAGCACGAAGAAGACGATCGACAGCAGCGCCGCGATCTCGACCACCGGTGTGCCACCGGGCTGAGTGAAGATGCCGCGGAACGGAGCAACGAGCGGTTCGGTCAGTCCGGTGATCGCCGCGACCAGCGGCTGCTCCGCGTTGGCACCGAGGAGCTTGAGCGTGAATCGGACGAGCAACAGCACTTCGGCGACGATGAAGACAAGCGCGATAACCCGGCTCGCGGTCCAGATCGAGGCACGTTGTGCGGGCGGGGCCGGGACGTTGACGTTGGTCGGTTGGCTGGGGGTGCTGGTCATGCCCGGGATCGTGGGCTTCTGAGCCCGGAAGGTCATGACCGAGCCGTCATGCCGCTACACCGGCACGGCCCCTTCGATGGCCTCCGGTAGGGCGTTCGATGGTTCGTTTTCGAATGCACGCGCCCTACCGTTGGGCCGATGCGCATCGCCCACCTCGACGCGACCGCGGGTGCGGCCGGCGACATGTTGCTCGCGGCGCTCCTGGATGCGGGCGCGCCCATGGCGACCGTTCGCGAAGCTCTCGACGCGTGCGGGCTCGCCCAGGAGGTCGAGCTTCGCCTCACCGATCGGATGGCCGGCGCGTTCCGGGTCGCGCACCTCGAGGTGACGCTGTCCGCACAGGCGCGCGTGCGTCAGGTCCCCGAGGTGCTGCGGGCCATCGATGCGTCCGGCCTCTCGCGACGCGTGCGAGACGGATCCCGGTCGACGATCGAGCGCATCGCCGGCGTCGAAGCGCGCCTACACGGCAGGCCCGTGAGCGATCTTCACCTGCACGAGCTCTCGGCCGCCGACACCCTGACCGACGTGGTCGGCTTCTGGGTCGCCATCGAGGCGCTCCAGGTCGAGACGATCACCGCGTCGCCGATCAACATCGGAGGCGGCGTGATCACCTTCTCGCACGGCCGCTTCGGCGTTCCCGCACCGGCGACGGCCGAGCTGCTGCGCGGCATCCCCGTGTTCGGCTCGGCCGAGGCTGCGATCGAGCTCACGACGCCCACAGGCGCCGCGATCCTCGCGACCGCGGTC
>Ga0207646_10006175_pt1 | contig 12455 bp, 7 predicted proteins | sample KBSK5502metaG_FD_184343 | JGI IMG/M metagenome (GOLD analysis project Ga0207646, IMG submission 184343) | Corn, switchgrass and miscanthus rhizosphere microbial communities from Kellogg Biological Station, Michigan, USA - KBS K5-50-2 metaG... | ecosystem: Host-associated > Plants > Roots >...
GCAAATCGGGCGGCGTCGTTCGCGAAGCTTTGATGGACATGGCGATCCTCCCGGATTGACGCTCGCGACACCCGAGTCCGACAATTGACGGACATACCGCGCACAGCGGCGCCCACCGCGCGAAAGACGGGAGGCCGATAAGGGCCGAGAGGAGCACCATGGCGAAGCAGCACGGCAAGCGGTACAAGGCGCTCGCGGAGAAGATCGAGCGCGGACGCGAGTACACCCCGACCGAGGCCACCAAGCTCGTCAAGGACACGAGCCAGGCGAAGTTCGACACGACCGTCGAGCTTCATCTGCGGATGGGAGTCGACCCCAAGCACGCCGATCAGATGGTCCGCGGCGCGGCGGTGCTCCCGAATGGCACCGGTAAGAAGGTCCGGGTCATCGCGTTCGCCCAGGGCGACAAGGCCCGCGACGCGGAGGCAGCCGGCGCGGACGCCGTCGGGGCGGAGGACCTCGCCAAGCGGATCGAAGGCGGCTGGCTCGACTTCGACGTAGCGATCGCGACGCCCGATCTCATGGGCCAGGTTGGCCGACTTGGTCGCGTGCTCGGTCCCCGCGGGCTCATGCCGAACCCGAAGTCAGGAACAGTCACCTTCGACGTGGGCAAAGCCGTCCGCGACGCCAAGGGCGGCCGCGTCGAGTTCCGCACCGATAAAACAGGTGTGATTCACACGGTCGTCGGCAAGTCGTCGTTCACCGAGGAGCAGATCCTCGGCAACCTCGCGACGCTCATGGACGCGGTGAACCGCGCGCGTCCGGTTGGCGTAAAGGGCACGTACATCCGGGCCGCGCACCTGACGAGCACGCAGGGGCCGAGCGTCAAGCTCGAGCTTGGAGCGACGAACGAGCTGGCGGGTCAAGCTCGCACATAGATAAACTGGTAAGACAACTTCATAGCCTGAGAAAGCCGGTTCCTACGGGATTAAGTCGGGCGAAAGCTCGAGCCTGCGGAGGCAAGCCAAGCGGCAGCAGCCGCCTACGCGCCTTCGCGTCCGCATGGGGCCGAGGGCGTTTTCATTAGAAGGAGGGCAGCTGGTTGGCGAAGACCAAGACCGGACCCAAGGTCAAGCGCAAGGGCGGCGGGGTCGCCGCGAAAGCGAAGAAAGTCGAGGGCCTCGCGGGCGAGCTTGGCGGGACCGTTTCCCTGGTCATCACCGAGTACCGCGGGCTGAAGGTGGGCGAGCTCCAGGAGCTCCGACGCCGGCTGCGGCCTCGCGGCATCGAATACCACGTCGTGAAGAACAGCCTGTTCGCCCGCGCGGCTGAGCAATCCGGCAAAGGCGAGCTCCGCTCGATCCTGGCGGGGCCAACCGCGGTCGCGGTCGGCAGCGGCGACGAGGTCGAGCTCGCGAAGAGTCTCGTCGATGAAGCGCGCGTACTGAAGGCGCTCAAGATCCTCGGCGCGCTCATCGGGGGTCGTGCCATGCGCGCGGATGACGTGCAACAGCTGGCGCGTCTTCCGGGACGCCCGCAGCTGCAAGCGACGATCGTCGGAAGCTTGCAGGCACCGCTCGCTCAAGTCGTCGGAGTGCTCACAGCGGCGCAAGGAAATCTCGTCCGCGTGCTCCAGGCGCGCGGCTCGCAATAAGAAGGAGAGAAAAGATGGCGACGGAAGTCAAAGAAAATCCCAAGTTCGAGAAGCTCGCCGGAGAGCTGGAAGCGTGGTCGATCCTCGAGATCGCCCAGTTCGGCAAGTACCTGCAGGAGCGCTGGGGCGTCTCCGCCGCACCGGTCGCGGTCGCGGCCGCGGGTGGTGGAGCGGGCGGAGCGGCCGCGCCGGCCGAGGTCGAGGAGAAGACGGAGTTCACCGTGATCCTGAAGGAAGCGGGCGCGTCGAAGATCAACGTGATCAAGACGGTCCGCGAGCTCACCGGTCTCGGGCTCAAAGAGGCCAAGGACCTCGTTGACGGAGCGCCCAAGGCGGTGAAAGAGAACATCGGCAAGGACGAGGCCTCCGCAGTGAAGAAGAAGCTCGAGGACGCCGGAGCGACCGTCGAAATGAAATGAGATTCGGCTCTTTTGGGCCGAAACTCTGATATTTGGCTCGGAGCCCCTGCGGCCAGATTTGGCAGCGGAACACGGGCCGATAGAGTTCTCGCCGCGAGAGCGCCCTGATCGGCGGGCTCGCGAAAGGTGCCGGACCGGGGCCCCAGGGGAGGGGTCCCGGTTTGGTTTTTCACATGGTCAGGGACCAGCCGAGGGCATCGTGGGCCGCGAGGTACTCCTCGGCCTTGGTCGCTCCCAAAAGCAACGCGGTCTTTGCGAAGATCTCCGCATCCGCGCCGGTCCGCGCGAGCACCGACGCCTCCGCGAGGTCGCTGCGGGAAGGAAGACCGGTGCGCGGGTCGATCAAATGGTGGAGGTCCGGTCCCCAGGCCCGCTTTCGCGTGCCGCTCGTCGCGGCTCCCATGTTCAGAAGCAGCACAGTCTGGCCACCCATGCCGACAGGCCAGCCGTCGCCCGTATCGCCGCCTCCGCGTGCGTAGAGATCGCCGCAGAGGTTGACGAGCGAGTTGGGGCCGAGGTCTGCCGCCAGACGATCGGCGAGCCATCCCTTCGCGATTCCGCCCAGATCGATCGACGCGCCCTGGCGGAGGCGCGCCGAGCCGGCGCGCACGTCGAGAACTTCCGGCAACGCCGGCGGAGCCACAGCTGCGGTCACGCGCGTCGGTCCCTCTGAGAACGTGCGCGTGTATCCCGCGGCAAGGAGCGCCGGCAGCACGGCGGCGTTGACGAGTCCGCCCGAAAGATCGTGCGCGCGAAGACTCTCGCGAAGGAGCGATTCAAGCAGCGGGCTCACCTCCGCCCACGAGCCGGCTGAGTCGTTGAACCGCGAGAGCTCCGAGGTAGGGGAGAAGCGCGTCAGGCGGTCGTGCATCTCGTGCACCCAGGATTCGCCGACTGCAAGGCGTGCCGCGGAGATGTCGACGCCATAAATCTCGCACTCGCCGCCCAACGCTTCGAAGAGACGTCGCTCGAGGGTCATCGAAGCGACGATAGAGTTGGCGACGTGCGGCGGAGGCTCAGCGTGACGGTCGGCCTTGGGGCGCTCGGGATGTTGCTCGTGGCAGCCTTGATAGCGGAGACGCCTACGCGCGACCTCCGTGACGTCCGGGAACTCAGGCAGCAGGGCGATCGAATCCGGCTGACCACGCCTCACCAGCTACCCGAGTTGGTCCCTCCGCGGGCGCCAGGCCCAGGGGTGACTGCCTAGGCTGCTCTTGCGCTGGAACCGAAAAACTGCCCCCTTGACACGGCATGGCCGCTTGTCGAAAGTGATCGGTTCCCAACTGTTGACCAACCCGCCCGGTCAGGCATACGATATTCGCCTTGCCACAGGTACAGCCCCCGCCGTCTATCCACCTGTCTAGCCATCTGCCCTGAGGAGGGATCGCCCATGTCCGTCGCCCTCGACCGGGTGCCCGCATCCGTTCGCGCCCGTCGTAACTTCGCGTCACTGCCCGAGGTCCTACCGCTCCCGAACCTGATCCAGACGCAGATCGAGTCTTTCAAGTGGTTCTGTGAGGAAGGGCTCGGCGAGTTGTTCGCCGAGATCTCGCCTATCCAGGACTTCACCGGGAAGAACCTCGATCTGAAGTTCATCTCGAGCGAGTTCCGGGAGCCGAAGTACTCCGAGGAGGAGTGCCGGACGAAAGACCTCACGTTCTCCAAGCCCTTGTGGGCTCGCGTCGAGCTCGTGAACAAAGAGACGGGCGAGGTCACCGAACAAGATGTCTTCCTCGGCGACTTCCCCTGGATGACCGACAAGGGCACCTTCGTGATCAACGGCGCCGAGCGCGTCGTGGTCTCGCAGCTCGTGCGCTCGCCGGGCGTCTACTTCACGGCGGTCGACGACCCGACGACGGGTCGCCGGCTCTTCTACGGGAAGCTCATCCCGAACCGCGGCGCGTGGCTCGAGTTCGAGACGTCCAACAAGGACGTCATCTCGGTGAAGGTCGACCGCAAGCGCAAGCTCACGGTGACGACGCTCCTGCGCGCGATCGGCTACTCGTCGAACGAGGAGATCGCCGCGCTCTTCACCAACCTCGACGCCGACCCCGAGCACCAGTACATCGCGTCGACGCTCGACAAGGACCCCACGACGAACACGAATGAAGGCCTCGTCGAGGTCTACAAGCGTCTTCGCCCGGGCGATCCGCCGACCATCGACAACGCGCGCAGCCTCGTGCAGTCGCTCTTCTTCAACTTCCGCCGGTACGACCTCGCGAAGGTCGGCCGGTACAAGCTGAACCGAAAGCTCGGACTCGATTTGCCGATGACGACGCGCACCCTCACCAACGAGGACCTCGTGAAGATCGTCGGTCGGATCGTCGAGCTGAACAACGGCAAGGGCTCGCCGGACGACATCGACCACCTTGGCAACCGTCGCGTCCGCGCCGTCGGCGAGCTGATCCAGAGCCAGTTCCGCGTCGGCCTCCTCCGCATGGAGCGGGTCGTCCGCGAGCGCATGTCCATCGTCGAGCCCGAGAAGGCCACACCCAAGGAACTCATCAACATCCGGCCGGTCGTGGCCGCGATCAAGGAGTTCTTCGGCGGCTCGCAGCTCAGCCAGTTCATGCAGCAGACGAACCCGCTCGACGAGCTCACCCACAAGAGGCGGCTCTCGGCCCTCGGGCCCGGTGGTCTCTCGCGTGAGCGCGCCGGCTTCGACGTCCGCGACGTGCACTTCAGCCACTACGGGCGCATCTGCCCGATCGAAACGCCGGAAGGCCCGAACATCGGCCTCATCGGCTCGCTCGCAACATACGGTCGTGTGAATCCGTATGGGTTCATCGAGTCGCCGTACCGCCGCGTCGCACGCGACGACAAAGATCGCTCGTACGTGACCGACGAGATCGTCTATCTGACCGCCGACGAGCAAGAGCTCGCCACGGTCGTGCAGGCGAACGCGCGGCTCGACGACAAGGGCCGGTTCATGGACGACCGCGTCCAGGTCCACCGCGGCGCCGAGTACCACGAGGCGTCCCCGATGACAGCCGACTTCATGGACGTGTCGCCGAAGCAGATCGTCTCGGTGTCCGCCGCGCTCATCCCGTTCCTCGAGCACGACGACGCCAACCGCGCCCTCATGGGCTCCAACATGCAGCGTCAGGCCGTTCCGGTCGTCCGCCCCGAGGCGCCGATCATCGGGACCGGCATCGAGTACCGCGCGGCGCGGGACTCGGGACAGGTTGTCGTGGCCCGCGCCCCCGGCGTGGTCCGCTCGGTCAGCGCGACCGAGATCTGGGTCGAGGAGGACGCGGGAGACGCATTCCGCTACCGGCTCCAGAAGTTCGTCCGCACGAACCAGGGAACGTGTTTCAACCAGCGTCCGATCGTGGCCGTCGGCGACCGCGTCGAAGAGGCACAGATCCTCGCCGACAGCTACTCCACCGACGAGGGCGAGCTCGCGCTCGGCCAGAACATCCTCGTCGCGTTCATGCCCTGGGAGGGCGGCAACTACGAGGACGCGATCATCCTCTCGGACCGCATCGTCCAGGACGACAAGTTCACGTCGATCCACATCGAGAAGTACGAGGCCGAAGCCCGCGACACCAAACTCGGTCCCGAAGAGATCACGCGCGACATCCCGAACGTCGGCGAGGAGGCGCTCGCCGACCTCGACGAGAACGGGATCGTGTACATCGGCGCCGAGGTCGGGCCGCAGGACATCCTCGTCGGGAAGATCACGCCGAAGGGCGAGACCGAGCTCACGGCCGAGGAGCGTCTGCTCCGCGCGATCTTCGGTGAGAAGGCGCGTGAGGTGAAGGACACCTCGCTCCGGCTCCCGTCGGGCGAGCACGGCAAGGTCGTCGACGTGGCGATCTTCAGCCGCGAGAACAACGACGAGCTCCTCCCGGGCGTCAACAAGATGATCCGGATCGCCGTCGCGCAGAAGCGCAAGATCAGCGTCGGCGACAAGATGGCCGGGCGCCACGGCAACAAGGGCGTGATCGCCAAGATCCTTCCGGTCGAGGACATGCCGTTCCTTCCGGATGGCACACCGGTCGACATCGTGCTCAACCCGCTCGGCGTGCCGAGCCGGATGAACATCGGGCAGATCCTCGAGACCCATCTGGGGTGGGCCGCGCAGGCCCTCGGCATCCACGTCGCGACGCCGGTGTTCGACGGCGCGCGCGAGGGTGCCATCAAGGAGCAGCTGAAGCTCGCGGGGCTTCCCGAGGACGGGAAGATCAACCTTCGCGATGGCCGTACCGGCAAGCAGTTCGAGCAGCCGATCACGGTCGGCTACATCTACATGATGAAGCTGCACCACCTTGTCGAGGACAAGATCCACGCACGTTCGACGGGCCCGTACTCGCTCATTACCCAGCAGCCGCTGGGCGGAAAGGCGCAGTTCGGTGGGCAGCGGTTCGGCGAGATGGAGGTCTGGGCGCTCGAGGCCTACGGCGCCGCCTACATCCTCCAGGAGCTCCTCACGGTCAAGTCGGACGACGTCATGGGTCGTGTCCAGACGTACGAGGCGATCGTGAAGGGCGAGGACATCCAGCCGCCGGGAGTCCCGGAGTCGTTCAAGGTGCTCATCAAGGAGCTCCAGTCGCTGGGGCTCAGCGTCGAGGTGCTCAACGACAGCGAGGAAGCGATCCGCTTCGTCGAAGACGCGACATTCAACGAGCCGAACCTCGGCATCAACATCAGCGGTCTTGAGAGTGGTGAATAGCAGTGCTTGAAGTAAACGAGTTCAACGCCATCCGCATCTCGCTCGCGTCGCCGGACCAGATCCGCTCGTGGTCGAGCGGCGAAGTCACGAAGCCGGAGACGATCAACTACCGCACGCTCCGTCCCGAAAAGGACGGGCTCTTCGACGAGCGCATCTTCGGTCCCACGCGGGACTGGGAGTGCTACTGCGGCAAGTACAAGCGCATCCGCTACAAGGGCATCATCTGCGACAAGTGCGGCGTCGAGGTGACGCGCGCGAAGGTGCGCCGCGAGCGCATGGGCCACATCCAGCTGGCGTCTCCCGTATCGCACATCTGGTTCTTCAAGGGCACGCCGAGCCGTCTCGGAATCCTGCTGGACATGTCCCCGCGAAACCTCGAGCGGATCCTGTACTTCGCGCTCTACCTCATCACGCACATCGACGAGCACCAGCGCGAGCGCGTGCTCCAGCAGATCGAGGAAGAGGCCGAGGGGAAGATCCGCCGGCTCGAGCAAACGATCAGCGACCGCACGGGTGCCGTCGAGAGCCGAGCGTCTGCCGAGATCATGCGCATCCGCACCTCGACCGAGCAGCGCGTCCGCCAGCAGGAAGAGCAGCTCGCTGGCGACTCTGACGCCCTCACGACGGCGGCGTCGAGGGTGAAGGAGCAGCTCGAGGACAACGTCGGCAAGCCGGCGTCGAAGGACATCATCTTCAAGCAGGCCGAGCTCACGATCGCCGAGAAAGGCGAGAACGTCACGAAGTCCATGCTCACGCAGCTGCAGCGCAGCCTGCAGAAGCAGCTCGATGCCGTGGTGAAGGCCGGCCGCAAGGAAGAGGAGCAGACCCGCGCGGATTCGGAGAAGAAGATCACCGACATCCGCATGCGCGCCGACCAGGATCTCTCCGTTGTCCGCCAGGACATCGCACCCGACGTGCAGATCGTCCGCGACGAGGCCAAGAGCAAGCGCGAAGAGGTCATGAGCATCAAAGCGCTCGAGCCGAAGACCGAGGCCGAGTACCGCGCTCTCGCCGACAAGTACCGTTTCTTCCGCGCCCAGATGGGCGCCGAGGCTGTCCTCGAGATCATGCGACAGATCGATCTCGAGAAGCTCTCGCTCGAGCTCCAGGCCGAAATGCGCTCGACCACCGGGCAGCGCCGCAAGAAGTCCATCAAGCGGCTCCGCCTGGTGAAGGCCCTTCTTCGCTCGGGCGCGTCGCCCGAGTGGATGATCCTCACCATCCTGCCGGTCATCCCGCCGGACCTGCGCCCGATGGTGCAGCTCGACGGCGGTCGCTTCGCGACGAGCGACCTGAACGACCTCTACCGCCGCGTGATCAACCGGAACAACCGGCTCAAGCGTCTGCTCGAGCTCGGCGCCCCAGAGATCATCATCCGGAACGAGAAGCGCATGCTCCAGGAGGCCGTCGACGCTCTCATGGACAACGGCCGACGTGGCCGCGCGATCTCGGGCACCGGCAACCACAAGCTGAAGTCGCTCTCCGACATGCTCCGCGGGAAGCAGGGCCGGTTCCGTCAGAACCTGCTCGGCAAGCGCGTGGACTACTCGGGCCGCTCCGTCATCGTCGTCGGCAACGACCTGAAGCTCCACGAATGCGGTCTTCCCAAGAAGATGGCGCTCGAGCTCTTCAAGCCCTTCGTCATGCGCCAGCTCGTCGAGCGCGGCCTCGCTCACAACATCAAGAGCGCGAAGCGCTACGTCGAGCGCGTCTCGCCAGAGGTCTGGGACGTCCTCGAGGAAGTCATCAAGGACCACCCTGTCCTTCTCAACCGCGCGCCCACGCTCCACCGCCTGGGCATCCAGGCGTTCATGCCGAAGCTCATCGAGGGCAACGCCATTCAGATTCACCCGCTCGTGTGCGAGGCGTTCGGCGCTGACTTCGACGGCGACCAGATGGCCGTGCACGTCCCGCTCTCGGCGGCGGCGCAGGCCGAGGCCAAGCACCTCATGCTCTCGACCCGCAACATCCTGAAGCCCGCCGATGGCCAGCCGGTCGTCACCCCGCGCCAGGACATGGTGCTCGGCACGTACTGGCTCACGCTCGATGGCGATAAGAAGGAAGAGCCGCGCATCTTCGGCGACTACGCCGAGGTGCAGTCGGCGTACGACATGGGCATCGTGACCTACCACTCGCCCGTGAAGATCCCGCACAACGGCGGGGTGATCGAGACCACCGTCGGGCGGGTGCTGTTCAATGCGACGCTCCCCGAGGACCTGCGCTTCATCAACCAGGTCCTCGACCGGGGCAAGATCCGCGAGATCGTCACCGCGGTCTTCGACCGCTATGGCGGCGAGGTCACCGCCGATGTCGTGGACAAGATCAAGACCATCGGCTTCGCGGCCGCCACCGTCGCGGGCGTTTCCATTTCCATCAACGACGTGGCCGTCCCGGCTGAGAAGGCGTCGATGATCGCGTCAGCTGAGAAGAAGGTCGCCGAGATCGATCGCCAGTTCCAGCGCGGCCTCATCACCGAGCAGGAGCGTTACGAAGCGACCGTGAAGATCTGGACCGACACGACGAGGGATGTCATCGAGGCGATGATGCGCACGCTCGATAAGCGTGGCTCGGTGTACATGATGGCCACGTCCGGCGCGCGTGGTAACACGCAGCAGATGGGCCAGATCGGCGGGATGCGTGGTCTCATCGCTGACCCGCAGGGCCGCATCATCGACCTGCCGATCCGTTCGAACTTCCGCGAGGGCCTCTCGGTCCTCGAGTACTTCATCTCGACGCACGGTGGGCGCAAGGGTCTCGCCGATACGGCCATCCGGACCGCCGACTCGGGGTACCTCACGCGGCGTCTCGTCGACGTCGCGCAGGACGTCATCGTCCGCCTCGAAGATTGCGGCGACGAGGACGGCATCTTCATCAATGCCGACGAGGTCGGCGCGGTCGAGCCGTTCGCCGACCGTCTCTTCGGCCGTCTCGTGGCACAGGACATCAAAGACGACAAGACCGGCAAGATGATTGCGAAGCGTGGCGAGCCGATCGATCTCGACCTTGCCGCCACCATCGCCGACTCAGGTCAGCGCCGCGTTCGCGTCCGGTCGCCGCTCGGGTGCCACGCCAAGCACGGCATCTGCCGCGCCTGCTACGGACGCAGCCTCGCGAGCGGCAAGCTCGTCGAGGTGGGTGAGGCGGTCGGCATCATCGCCGCGCAGTCCATCGGCGAGCCGGGTACGCAGCTCACGATGCGTACCTTCCACACGGGTGGCATCGCCGGTAAGGACATCACCATGGGTCTCCCGCGTGTCGAGGAGCTCTTCGAGGCGCGCGTGCCCAAGGGTGTCGCGGTCGTCTGCGAGATCGATGGGATCGCGGAGATCGTCCGCGACCCAGACGGATCTCGGAAGATCGTCGTTCGCAATTCGCAGGACTACACCGTGCCGATTTCGGTCCCGAGCGGCTACGTGCTCGCCGTCGAGGACGGCGCCGACGTGGTCGCGGGCACGCCGATCGCCAAGCCGGAGCGCCGCACGAAGGGCAAGACCGATATGCCCGCGCCGGTCTCGGGCAAAGTCAGCATTCACGGTTCGAAGATCACGATCGCCATGAAGGAAGTCGAGGAGCGCGTCTACGAGGTCGAGCACACCGCCCGACTGAACGTGGAGGAGGGCCAGGAGGTCTCGGCCGGCGACTTCCTCACCGAGGGCTCGGCGAATCCGCAGGACATCCTGCGGATCTCAGGCCGCGAGGCGGTCCACCGCTACATGGTCAACGAGGTCCAGAAGGTCTACCGGAGCCAGGGTGTGACGATCAACGACAAACACATCGAGATCATCGTCCGCCAGATGCTCCGCAAGGTTCGCATCGAGGAGGCCGGTGACACCGAGCTTCTCCCAATGGAGCTCTTCGATCGGTTCGAGTTCGAGGACATCAATGCGCGCACCATCGCCGCGGGCGGCGAGCCCGCGACGGCTCAGACGGTCCTGCTCGGCGTCACGAAGGCGTCGCTCTCGACCTCGAGCTTCCTCGCGGCCGCGTCCTTCCAGGAAACGACCCGCGTCCTCACCGAGGCCGCGGTCATGGGCCAGAAGGACCGGCTCCTCGGCCTCAAGGAGAACGTCATCATCGGCAAGCTCATCCCGGCGGGTACCGGTCTCGCGTCGCGTCGCGAGCAGCTCGACTGGATGCCGAAGGCCCGCGCACTCGCTGGACTCTTCGGGGCCGACGAGGAAGAGGCGATCCCGGTGCTTCCACCGGAGGAGCTGTCGCTCGAGGACCTCGACGACGATGACGATGACGAGGCCGGCGAGGGCCTCGAGGCGCTCGAGGAAATCGAGCCGACCGACGCGGACATCAAAGCCCAGGAGTAAGTCCCCGCGTACTGATCCAAGCAGAGAGAGGCCGCCGCAGGGCGGCCTCTCTCGCTAGATGGCCGGTCGTCTTCGGCGTGCTTGCGCTGCTCGATGGTCTTCCCGCGCCGCTCACGACGACGTTTTGGCGGCGATGGGAGAAACCGCCGCCGAAGGGGCTTCAGCCAGAATCCACCGATGCGGCATCTGGTCCGTTCAGCCGACGCGGATCTCTTGGACACGTTCCTCGTCTCCGCCATTGCCACCGTCGTCGTCATTCGCATCTTCCTGGAGGCGACTGGCTACCCGCAGCTTGGGGGCGGCGGCTTGCACATCGCTCACGTGCTCTGGGGCGGCCTCGGGATGCTCCTCGCGATTCTCCTCTTGCTTCTCTATCTCTCGCCCACCACGCGTCTGGCCGCCGCGGTGGTGGGCGGGGCTGGCTTCGGTGCGTTCGTCGACGAACTCGGGAAGTTCGTTACGTCGGACAACAACTACTTCTTCAGGCCCACCGCCGCGATCCTCTATGCGCTCTTCGTGATCCTTTTTCTGGCGACCCGGGAGATCCGGCGATTCCGCGGCTTGAGCCCCGAGGAGAATCTCGTCAACGCAGTCGAGATCGGCGAGCGGCTCGCGATGGGCACGCTGACCGCTGACGACCGTAACCGTGCGCTGCAATTGCTCGCGGCGGCCGACCAGGCACATCCGCTTGTCGCGCCGCTCCGTGCCAGTTTTCTCGCGGCCAATCCGGCCCCGACCTCGTTCGGTCGCCTCCGGTGGGTGGGCTCCGCGGGTGGCCGCACATACGCCGCGATCGTTTCGAGCCGGTGGTTCCGGCGAATCCTTGCGGCGATCTTCATCATCGCCGGGCTGGCCTTCGTGCTCACGGCGATCGCAACGGTCGCGCTGCTCGGTGGCGCGTTCTTCGGCGTTCTCGACGCTCAAGTCGCGCTGGAGGAGGAGACGGCGGGCGGGGAGATCGCCGCGGTGATCCAGGCGCTCGCCGGTCTGGTGGCCGGCGTCCTCATCGTGAAGGGCGTGTTCGCGCTCCGCCGGTCGCGCGCGAAGGCCTATCGTGCGTTCGAGCTCGCGATCCTGGTGGACCTCCTGTTGGCGCAGCCATTCGCCTTTCTCGAGGTCGGTTTCGGAGCTGCGGTCGACGTGTTCATCGATTTGGCGCTCCTTGCGACACTGAGATTTCTCCAGAATCAGGAGAGAAAGCTGCAGGTCGACAGAGCACCGGTCTGATGGACGCAGAGTCGGCAGGCAGGCCGGCTCCGCCGGGTAGAGAGGGTTTCGGCGGTGGCGGCCCACGGAAGAGGTTGACCCTCAGCGTCCAGGACCGATAAACTCTTTATTCGGCCTGTCTTTCGAGACGGTGACCGCCCTTAGGGGCGGTCATTTCGCGCATCGGCCCTGTCGCGATCTTGTGACTGCGGCCGCGCTGCGCCCGGGGACCTAGCCCATGC
>Ga0207646_10006178_pt1 | contig 12452 bp, 11 predicted proteins | sample KBSK5502metaG_FD_184343 | JGI IMG/M metagenome (GOLD analysis project Ga0207646, IMG submission 184343) | Corn, switchgrass and miscanthus rhizosphere microbial communities from Kellogg Biological Station, Michigan, USA - KBS K5-50-2 metaG... | ecosystem: Host-associated > Plants > Roots >...
GATCCGCGGGCATACGACGCGGCCAGCCGGCGCGGGTTGCCGGCGATTGTCCGCTGCAGCGTGGCTCGGCTCATGGCAGACCTCCTTAGCACTACCTCGTATGTGCAGAGGCGTCCCGATCCGGCCTGATACACGCCGTCATGGGAAATCGCAAACACGCCCGGCCGCGGGACCTGGGGGGGCGATTCGTCCCTGGATGAGTCACTCCATCTGTTGTAGTATGCGGGCAACGGCAGGCCCCCAAACGGCAGGCCCCAAACGGCAGGCCCCCAAACGGCAGGCCCCCACATGGCAGGCAGGGAGCACGGCATGGGCAGCGTGCGGATCGCCGGCAGCTACCAGAGCGACTTCGCGCGGAACTACGCGCGCGAGGGCCTGGAGATCTCCGACATGGTGGCCGAAGCGGTCGAGGGCACCCTCGCCAGCGCCGGGCTCGAGCCGGAGGACGTGGAGTCCATCCACGTCGGGAACGCGTTCGGTCAGCTGTTCACCGGGCAGGGGCAGCTGGGCGCGATGCCCGCCACGGTCGAGCCCCGGCTGTGGGGCAAGCCCGCCGCCCGGCACGAGGCGGCCTGCGCGTCGGGCAGCGTGGCCGTGCTCGCCGCCACCGCCGAGATCGAGGCGGGCCGGTACGACTGCGTGCTTGTCCTCGCGGTGGAGCAGGAGCGCAACGTGCCCGGCGCCGACGCGCCGAAGCAGCTGGGCGCGGCCGCCTGGATCGGGCACGAGGGCCAGGACGCCAAGTTCATGTGGCCGTACATGTTCAGCCAGCTGGCCGACGAATACGACCGGCGGTACGGCCTGAACGACGCGCACCTGCGCGCCATCGCCGAGCTCAACATGCGCAACGCCAAGGCCAATCCGCTGGCCCAGACCCGGGGCCACCCGGTGGGCGCGACCGGCGTGCGGATGCTGCACGACGCGGCCCGGCAGGTGACCGACCAGGCGGGTGACGGCCAGGTCGAGGGGGCCAGGAGCTTCGCCACGCTGAACATCGGCGGCAGCCTCACCACCACGGTCAGCTTCGTCGTCACCCGGGAGGATTGACCATGGCCGACGTCGAGGTCTACGGCAAGATGCTCAGCACGCTGCCGGACGACGATGACCATCCCTACCGGTCCGGGGCCTGGCGGCCGCAGAACGTCGAGTACGACGCAGCAGACCTGCACGTCGAGGGCGAGCTGCCCGACGACCTGTACGGCGTGTACCTGCGCAACACGGAGAACCCGCTGCACCCGGCCATCGTCAGGTACCACCCCTTCGACGGCGACGGGATGATCCACAAGGTGTCGTTCCGGGACGGGAAGGTGTCCTACCGGAACCGGTTCGTCCGTACCGACGGGCTGCTGACCGAGCAGGAGACGGGCCGCTCGCTGTGGGCCGGGCTGGCGGAGAACCCGGAGGCGGCGATACGCGCCGACGGCTGGGGCGCCCGTGGCCGGATGAAGGACGCCGCCTCCACCGACGTCATCGTGCACGCCGGGGTCGCGGTGGCCAGCTTCTACCAGTGCGGCGACCTGTACCGGCTCGACCCGCTCACCCTGGACGACCTGGGCAAGTGCAGCTGGGGCGGGTCGTTCCCGAGCGACCTCGGCGTGTCGGCGCACACCAAGGTCGACGACCACACCGGCGAGCTGCTGTTCTTCAACTACTCGACCACCGCGCCCTACCTGCACTACGGCGTGGTGGACGCCGGCAACCACCTGGTCCACTACGTTCCCATCGACCTGCCCGGGCCGCGGCTGCCGCACGACATGGCCTTCACCGAGCACTACGCGATCCTCAACGACATGCCGCTGTTCTGGGAGCCGGACCTGATCGCCCGCGGCCTGTACGCCGCGCGCTTCCACCCCCAGCTCCCGTCCCGGCTCGGCGTCATCCCGCGCCGCGGCGGCACCGGCGACATCCGCTGGTTCGAGTTCGAGCCGACCTACGTGCTGCACTGGACCAACGCCTTCCAGGAAGGCGACGAGGTCGTCGTGGACGGGTTCTTCCAGGGCTGCCCGGAGCCGAAGAACGCCGGCCCGAACGGCCCGGCCGACCGGATGTTCCGCTTCCTGGCCCAGGACATCATGCAGACCCGGCTGCACCGGTGGCGGATGAACATGGTCACCGGGGCGGTCCGCGAGCAGGACCTGTCGGACACCTGCACCGAGTTCGGCACCATCAACAGCGGGTGCGGCGGACGGCCCTACCGGTACACTTACGCTGCCACCAACGAGCCGGGCTGGTTCCTGTTCAACGGGCTGGTCAAGCACGACACGCTGACCGGCCGCGAGGAGAGCTATCAGTTCGAACCGGGCGTGTTCTGCAGCGAGGTCGGCGTGGCCCCGCGTGTGGGCGGGACCGAAGAAGACGACGCGTACCTGGTGACGCTCACGGTCGACATGAACCGTGACCTGTCCGAGTGCGTGGTGTTCCGTGCCAGCGACGTGGGCCGGGGACCGATCGCGCGCGCTCAGCTCCCCGAGCGGATCGCGAGTGGCACGCACAGCTGCTGGGCGCCGGGCGACTCTGTCAACGGCTGGTGACCGGCGGGGCCTGACCAAGAGCCGGAGATGCCTGAAACGCAAGAAGACAGCGCAACGCAAGAAGACAGCGCAACGCCAGAGAACAGCGTGACGCCCGAGATCGCCGAGAACTCGAACGCCATCGCCCTCGGGCTGATCGGCGACGAGTGGAACCTGGCCATCGTCAGGCTGGCCATCATGTCCGGCGTGCGCCGGTACAAGGACTTCAAGGACGGGCTCGCCATCGCCAACTCGGTGCTGACCGCGCGGCTGCGCCGGCTCACCGAGGCCGGCGTGTTCACCTTGGTGCCGTATTCCGACGGGCCGCGCCGGTGCGAGTACGTGCTCACCGAGCGCGGCCGCGACCTGTGGAAGGTGCTGCTGACCATCTGGTCGTGGGAAGCAGTCTGGGTGACCGAGCACATCGAGCCGCTGCCGCCGATGTACCACACCGAGTGCGGCGAGGAGTTCTGCCCGGTCATGCACTGCCGGGCCTGCCGCCAGCCGGCCGGCATCTGGGACGTCCGCGGCACGTTCGGCCCGAGCGGCGGCTTCGCGCGGTCGGTGCCGCGCGCCACCACCCGGCGCCGCTCCGCAGGCGGCTCGCCCGGGCCCGGCCTGGTCCCGCAGACCATCGAACTGATCGGCAACCGCTGGTCGGCGGCGGCCCTGGCCGCCGCGTTCCTCGGCGCCCGGCGGTTCACCGACATGCTGCTGATGACGGGCGCCCCGCCCACCATCGTCTCGGACCGGCTGCGCACGTTCTGCCAGATGGGCGTGCTGGAGACGGTCGCGGCCAAGGCCGGCTCCGGCCGGGCCGAGTACCGGCTCACGGACAAGGGACGGGCCTTCTTCCCGCACGTCATGGTGATGCTCGACTGGGGCGACCGGTGGTTCCGCGCCCCCGAGGGACCCGCCACCCTGCTCTCCCACACCACCTGCGGCGGCGAGTTCCACCCCGTCCTGCACTGCTCCGTCTGCCGCCGCGAGCTGCACGGCTCCCAGATCCAGGTCGGCGGCGACCCGCCCAAGTCCCGCTCCTAAGAGCCTGCCAACCGATCACTTTCGCACAATCTCCATGCGATCTCCACATGCCCTGCAACGCGCCGTCACAGGGGCTTGTTCGGCTGCCATGACGGCCGCCGGGCCGGGGGAGTCCAGGGTCCGGCGGGAAACCGGCTTGCAGGGAGGGGTTCTATTGGGCAAGCCCGCACTTCATCAACGGCGACTCATCATGACGGGAGGTGTCACGGCCCTGGGCCTGGCTACCGCGCTGGGCCTGGCTACGCCGTCTGCCGCAGGGGCGCAGACACAGGGCCATCACAACAACGTCACGGTCATCGCCGACCACCTCAACAACCCGCGCGGGCTCGCGCCCGCTCCCGGCGGCGGTCTCTACCTCGCCGAGGCAGGCCGCGGCGGCAAGGTATGCGTAGCCGGCGGCGAGCAAGGCCAGACGTGCATCGGGCTCACCGGGTCGTTTGACCTGGTGACCAGGCACGGCGTCAAGCGCCTCGTCACCGGCCTGATCTCCGGCTCCGGACCGGGAGGCGTCGCGGCCGAGGGACCGGTGTCGGTGTCACGCAGCCCGTACGGCCCGCTCTACGGACAGTTCGGGCTGAGTTCGCACGAGGTGCCGCCGAAGGGCGCGATCCCGGCCAGGCTGCGGGCCGCGGCGCTGGCCCAGCTGGGCCACCTGGTCCAGGTGAAGCCCTACCACTCGATCAGGAACGTGTCCGACGTCGGTGACCAGGACTGGGCGTGGACGAATACCCACCGCTTCCTGGCGCCCAGGGACTTCCCTGACGCCAACCCCAACGCCGTTCTTTCCTCTCACGGGCACCGCTACGTGATTGACGCCGGCGCCAACCTGCTGCTCGACGTCGAGCACAACGGCGAGGCCGGCATCGTCGCGTTCTTCGGAGTCCCGAAGGGCTCGGAGAGCGACTCGGTGCCGACCTGTGTGGCGCGCGGCCCGGACGGCGCGCTGTACGTCGGGGAGCTGCTCGGCGGCTCGCATGGCCCGGGGCACGCGCGCATCTGGCGGGTGGTTCCCGGTCACGCCCCGAAGGTCTGGGCCAAAGGCCTGTCCACCGTGCAGGGCTGCGGCTTCGGCCGGGACGGCGCGTTCTACGCCACCGAGTTCCAGGTGGCCGGGCTCAACCCGGGCCCGGGCGGCAACCCGGCCGGCGACGTGGTGCGCATCGACCGGTGGGGCCACCGCACCCGCCTCGGTGTCGGCAAGCTGTTCTTCCCGTCCGGCTTCGCGGCCGGATCCGACGGCGCGATCTACGTCTCGAACTGCAGCATCGCCCCGGCCGGCGGCCTGGGCCCGCAGCTGTGCAAGAACGGCGGCCAGGTGGTCAGGATCAGCTGAGAACTGATGCCGCTCGCGGCCCCCGCTATCCCAGGTCGAGAACCTGGCCGGGGGCCGCGAGGGACACCGGACCGTTGAAGGTGCCCGCCGCCGCGGCCAGGCTCTGCGCCGGGTCGATGTCCGGGGCCAGGTGGGTGACGATCAGCCGCCCCACCCCGGCCCGGGCGGCGTGCTCACCGGCCTGCCGTCCGCACAGGTGCAGGTCCGGCGGCAGATCCGGCAGATCGGGAAACCCCGCCTCGCACAGCAGGACGTCGGCCGAGCGGGCCAGCTCGACGAGCACGGGGGACTCACCGGTGTCGCCGGAGTAGGTGAGCGCGTGCCCGCCGTGCTCGAACCGGAACGCGAACGTCTCGATCGGGTGCGCGACGTGACCGGCGCTCACTGCGAACGGCCCGATCCGGTGCCGGCCCGGGGTCCGCGTGACGAAATCGAAGACGCTGGTGACGTCGGGGTCGTCGTTCGCCCGGGCGATCCGCTCCGCCGTGCCAGCCGGGCCGTGGACCGGGATCCGCGGCAGCGCGCCCTCGGGGGAGTAGGTCCGCGCCACCCAGAACGGGCACATGTCGAGGCAGTGGTCGGCGTGCAGGTGGCTCAGGACCACCGCGTCCACCCGTTCCAGCGCCGTGTACCGCTGCAGCGGGCCGAGTGCGCCGCTGCCCAGGTCCACCACCAGCCGGAAGCCGTCGGCCTCCAGCAGGTAGCACGACGCGGGACTGTGCGGCCCGGGCATCGAACCCGAACATCCGACCACCGTGAGCCGCATGCCGGTCACACTACCCGGGCCCCGTAGCGGCGGGGGCGGCAGGTCACGATGCTTCAAAACCCATGACCCCGAACGAGCCTGGTTCCCGCCCCACCGCCTGGCCCTGTCGCTCCTGCAATTGTAGTGTCGTGCCTGGTACCCCGACGTTGCGGAGGTGGCCAGGTACGCCAGGGACCCGGTCCGTTACGAGCGCGGCATGACCAAGCTGCTCAAGGCCACGGTCATGGACACGGGGCGGTAGCCGTGACCGCGAACCGGTGGGCCGAGCTGTGCCACACCATGATCAATTCGTCTGAACTCCCGGATAAGCTGACCTGACGCGGCCAGAAGGCGCGTTCGGGAATCCGGCGGGGAAGGGCGGGGCGGTGAGCGGCACGTCGTCACCGGGCGGAGCGGGGGTGCCGCCTCAGCTCGACACCACTGAGGCGCACTCGGCGCGGGTCTGGAACTACCTGCTCGGCGGCAAGGACAACTTCGCGGCCGACCGCGCGACCGGTGACCTGATCCTGAAGATGTTCCCCGGCATCGCGAACATCGCCCGGGTACAGCGACGGTTCCTCGCCCGCGCGGTCCGCTACCTGGCCGGCGAGGCCGGGATCACGCAGTTCCTCGACATCGGCACCGGCCTGCCTACCGCGAACAACACCCACCAGGTCGCCCAGCAGATCGCGCCGCAGGCCCGGATCGTCTACGTGGACAACGACCCCCTCGTGCTGGTGCACGCCGAGGCCCTGCTGACCAGCGCGCCCGGCGGGGTCACCAGCTACATCGAGGCCGACGTGCGGGATCCGGACGCGATCCTGCGCGACGCCGCCGGGACGCTGGACTTCAGCCAGCCGGTCGCGCTGATGCTGCTGGGCATCATGGGCCAGGTCGACGACTCCGACGAGCCTGGGTCGATCGTGGCCTGGCTGCTCGACGCCCTGCCCCCGGGCAGCTACCTGGCCCTGTCCGACGGCACCGACACCAACGCCGAGCTGAACCAGGCCATCGCGGTCTACAACCAGAACTCCGCCAGCTCTTACCACCTGCGCAACCCGAACCGGATCGCCGGCTTCTTCACCGGGCTCGACCTGGTACCGCCCGGCGTGGTCACCACCTCCCGGTGGCGGCCCGACGTCAGGGACGCCGACGAGGAACCCAGGGAGATCGACGCCATCTGCGGCGTCGGGCGCAAGCCCTGAGCTGCGAGTTACCCGAGCAGGCGGGCCCGGCACGCGAGCTGCAGGGCCAGCCGCTGGTCGGGGTCGTCGAGGTCGACGTCGAGCAGCTCGGTGATGCTGCGGAGCCGGTTGGTCACCGCGTTGCGGTGCAGGTGCAGCCGCTCCGCCGTCCTGACCACCGACCCCTGCTCGTCCAGGTAGGCCGCGAGCGTCCGGATCGCCGTGTCGGCGCGGGCCGCCCCCAGGTTCTCCAGCGGCGCGAGCTGGTCCCGCACCGAGGCGCGGACGGTTTCCGACGCATACCACTCCATCAGCATCCGCCGGATGCCCACCGCGTCGTGGGCGGCGACCCCGGCCGGCCGCCGCGCGGCGCGGGCGGCGGCCAGCGCCCCCCGGGCCTCGGCGGCCGAGGCCCGCAGCCCCGTCGGGCCCTCGTGCGCCGCCCCTACGCCGGCCCGGAACCGCAGCGCGGGCAGCCGGGCCATGATGGCCTGCAGCGCACGCTCGGCCGACCGGGCCGCCCGGGCCCCGGCCTGCGGGCCCGGGTTGGAGGTCGTCACCCGGATCAAGATGATCGCGCGCGCGATCCGGGACAGGTACCAGGTCTCGCCGGCCGTGGACACGGCCTGGAGCGCGGCCTGGCCCGCCGATTCCAGCAGCTCGAACCGCCGCACCTCGTCGTGCTCGGCCTCGTCCAGGTCGTCGGCCTCGACCCGGACCGCCAGGTGCCAGCCGCTCACCGGGATCCCCAGCTGCCGCGCCCGGTCGAGCAGGTCCTCGCTGATCGCCGAGTCCGACATCAGCAGCTCGGCGAGCAGCTCGCTGCGGGACCGGACCGGGGTCTGGCTGGCCCGCCGGGCCAGGTCGAGGTGCCGCGCGGCGGCGGCCGCCGCGGCGTGCAGGACTAGCTGGGCGGCGATGCCGATCTCGCCGCCCGCCTCAGCGGCCGTGAAATGCCCGGATGGCCTCTCGTCGACCAGCACCGGCACGCTCACCCCCATCCCGTGGGCGTCGGGGGAGTCCGGAGCGGGTTGAGCCGCGGCCATGACGTACTCCACTTTGATGCCCAGCGTGCGCCCGGCCGCCTGGCCGAGCTCCTCCGGGCCCTCGCCCGCCCGTTCGGCTCGCCGCACCGCCTCGAGCCCCTGCTCCGCGCGGGCGAGGGCGCGCTCGGCGCCGCCCCCGATCTCCCCGTAGACCGCCTGCACCAGCGCGGCGAGCTCGGCGTCCGCGGGGATGGATACCAGCGCGATGTCGGCATGCTCGGCGATGTCCAGCGCGGTCACCGCGGGCTGCCAGGCTTCGGCCGAGAACGCCGCGACGGCGGCCACGCGGCGGATCGCCGCCCAGCGCAGGGCCATGTCCAGGCGGTAGTCGGTGACCTCGGCCGAGGCCAGCCGGGACAGCACGACGAAGCTGCCGGCCGGGGCGTCGTCCAGATCGGCGAAGCGCTCGGCCAGCCGGACCACGGCGACCCTGCGGCCACCGCCGCCGGGACTGACCCGGCGCAGGCCTGCCAGCGGCGAGCCGGCGAGGATCTCATCAACGGTAGGCATGGCACGCCCACCCTATGCTGACCGCACACATCACCGGCGATCGAGGTGCAGTCTGCCCATTACCTTCGGCGCCGCCGGCTGCGAGCATAGCTGTGCATTCCCGCTTCGGCACACGACGTGATCGTCACTCACGTCCTCAACTAGGTGCGTTTCAAGGGGCAGCGATGGAGCGCGAGACCGTATCCGAACCGGACACGGAATACCAGACGGCGATGCCGGAGTGGCGGCCCTACGCGCCCGAATTCCCGCATTGGTACGTCTGGCGCGGCGTCGCCGGGCACTACTATGCGCGCGTTCCCCGGTCTAGTCCGCCGCGGGTGGTCCGCGCGCTGAACCCGGAAGACCTGCGGGAGGAGATCGCGCGCGCCGAAAACTCGCGTCGGCTGCTACTATCCGGGTCACGTTTCAGGAATCATTGCGCTTAACCGCGAACCGGTTCCGACTCATCCGCCTTACTACACCACTGCCCTGGTCATGAAGCGCCTGCTCGATCCCGACTCCTTGCGTGCCCTGGCACGCGGCTGCGCCGTGCTCGGCGCCGGCGGTGGCGGCGACCCGTACCTCGGGCTGCTGCAGGCCCTGCAGGCCACCGAGGACTTCGGTCCCGTCCCCCTGGTGGACCTGGACGAACTGCCCGATGATTCCCTGGTTATGCCGTGCGGCGGGATCGGCGCGCCGACGGTCAGCGTGGAGAAGATCGAGAACGGGGACGAAGGCGGTCGGCTGCGCGAGCACCTGGAGGTCCTCACCGGGCGCCGGGTCGCCGCGCTGATGGCCGCCGAGATCGGCGGCGCGAACGGCCTGCTCCCGATCACCTGGGCCGCCCGGATGGGCCTGCCGGTGGCGGACGCCGACGGCATGGGCCGGGCCTTTCCCGAGGTGCCCCAGGTCACCATGCACCTGGCCGGCATCCCCCCGAGCCCGGCCGTGATGACCGACGAACGCGGCAACCTGGTCATCTTCCAGACGATCTCCGGCCACTGGATGGAACGCCTGGAGCGGGCGGCGGCGGTGGAGTTCGGCGGGGCCGCGTCCTCGACCGAGTTCTCGATGACCGCGGCGCAGGCGCGAGGCGCGACGGTGCGGAACTCGGTCTCGCTGGCGATCAGGATCGGGGATGCCGTCAGCCGCGCGCAGGAAAGCCCGGTGGACGCCCTGATCGCCGAGCTCGGCGCCTTCCGCCTGATCACCGGGAAGATCCTGGACGTCGAACGCAGGACGACGAGCGGGTTCGCCCGCGGCTCGGTCGTGGTCGAGGGCCTGGGCGCGGACGCGGGCCGGCTGATCAGGCTGGAGCTGCAGAACGAGAACCTGGTGGCGCTGGAGCGCGGCCGGGTGCTCGCCTCGGTGCCTGACCTGATCACCGTGCTGGACACCGAGACGGCCGGCGCGATCGTGACCGAGCGGATCGCCTACGGCCAGCGCGTCACCGTGATCGCCTTCGCCTGCGACCCGGTCTGGCGGACCGAGAAGGGAATCGTGGTCGCCGGGCCACGCGCGTTCGGCTACGACTTCGACTACCTGCCCGTGGAGGAGCTCGCCGGTGCCACCGCCTGACTGCCGTCTCGGCGTCGACGTCGGTGGCACCAACACCGACGCCGTGATCATGGACGCCGCCGACCGGGTGATCGCCAAGGCCAAGGTGCCCGGTACCGCCGACATCACGTCGGGGATCGTGGCCGCGATCGACGCCGTGCTCGGCACGCCAGGGGTCGAACCGCAGCGCATCAGCCATGTCATGCTCGGCACCACCCACGCGACCAACGCCGTCCTGGAGCGCAGGAACCTGCGGCGGGTGGCGGTGCTCAGGATCGGCGGGCCCGCCACCTACAGCATCAGGCCCATGTTCGGCTGGCCGCGGGACCTCGTCGACGCGGTCTCGGTCGGGGCCGCGATCGTGGACGGCGGGATCGAGTTCGACGGCCAGGACCTGTCCCCGCTGGACACCGACGCCATCGCACGGTTCCTCGGCCAGGTCGGCGGGCAGGCCGACGGTGTCGTGATCACCAGCGTGTTCGCCCCGGTCTCGGCGCGGCACGAGCTGCTGGCCGCCGAGGTGGTCAAGCGGGAACTCGGCGATGTGCACACCTCGCTGAGCCACGAGATCGGCTCGATCGGCCTGCTCGAGCGGGAGAACGCCACGATCCTCAACGGCGCGCTGGCCGGGGTGGCCCGTGACGTGGCCCGCGCGATGCGAGACGCGCTCACCGCGCACGGCCTGCGGCCGGTGACGTTCTTCGCGCAGAACGACGGCACGCTGATGAGCCTCGACCAGGCCCTGCGGTATCCGGTGCTCACCATCGGCAGCGGGCCGGCCAACAGCGTCCGCGGCGCCGCGTTCCTCACCGGGATCTCGGATTCGCTGGTGGCCGACGTGGGCGGGACCTCCACCGACCTCGGCGTGCTGACCAACGGGTTCCCGCGCGAGTCGGCGCAGGGGGTGGAGATCGGCGGTGTGCGGACCAACTTCCGGATGCCGGACCTGGTCACGATCGCGCTCGGCGGCGGCACGGTGGTATCCGGCGACCCCGGTGACGTCCGCATCGGCCCGCGCAGCGTCGGCTACCTGATCCAGCAGGAAGCGCTGGTCTTCGGCGGGACGACGCCCACGCTGACTGACAGCGCGGTCGCGGCGGGCCGGGCGGACCTCGGCACATCGGTCAACGGCGGCGGCGCGGACCGGACCGGCCGTTACCGGCGGATGCTCCTCGAGGCGCTGGCCCGGGCCGACGTGATGCTCGCCGAGGCTATTGACCGGGTGAAGACCTCCAAGGAGGACCGTCCGCTCATCGCCGTCGGCGGCGGCAGTATCCTGGTTCCGGACCGGATACCGGGCGTCAGCGAGATCGTCCGGCCGGAGCACTTCGACGCGGCGAACGCCGTCGGTGCCGCGATCGCGTCGGTCAGCGGCCAGGTGGACCGGATCTTCCACCTCGGCCCCGACGGCAGGCAGGCCGCCCTCGACGAGGCACGGGACGAGGCCCGCGAGCGGGCCGTCGCGGCCGGCGCCGACCCGGGGACGGTGCAGATCATCGAGGTGGAAGAGATCCCGCTCGCCTACCTCACCTCTCCCGCGGTCCGGATCCGGGTCAAGGCGGCAGGCACCCTGGGCGGCGTGCCGGCTGAGTCGCACAGCACATCGGAGGCATCATGAAGCGCCATCGCGGACGGCTGATCGCAGTCGCGGCCGCTGTCGTGCCGGTTCTCGCGCTGACCGCCTGCGCCGGCTCGACCAGCCCGGCCAGCACGCAGCAACCGGTCAACAAGGTATTCACCTACGACACCACCGCCCCGGTGATGGTGGACGGCTGGGACCCGGCCACCGAGTACTCCGACGGCATCCTCGCGATGAGCGAGATGTACGAGACCCTCACCCGCTACAACTCCGCCACCAACACCGTCGGGCCGCTGCTGGCGACCAGCTGGTCGTCTGCTGACGGCGGCAAGACCTGGACCTTCCACCTCCGGCACGGCGTGACCTTCCACACCGGCCGGCCGATGACCGCGCAGGCGGCCAAGGCCGCGATCCAGCGCACGATCAAGCTGAACGGCGGCGCCTCCTACGTCTGGGCCTCGGTCAAGACGATCGACACGCCCGACCAGTACACGCTGGTCTTCCACCTGAGCTACGCGGCCCCGCTGGCCCTGCAGGCCTCGGCCGACTACTCCGCCTACATCTACGACACGCAGGGCCCGGCCGGCCAGTCGGGCAGCGCGTTCACCAGCTGGCTGAACGCCGGGCACGACGCGGGTACCGGCCCGTACACCGCCCAGACCTGGAACAAGGGCCAGGAGTTCGAGGTCTACCTGAAGCAGTTCGGCAAGTACTGGGGCGGCTAGTCCGGCTCGCACTTCACCAAGGTGGTGTTCCGCGTGGTGCCGCAGGACACCACGGCCGCGCAGCTGCTGCGGTCCGGGCAGGTCACCTTCATCGAGCAGATCGGCTCGTCGCTCTGGTCATCGTTCAAGGGCGACTCGAGCATCACGACGGTCAGCTCGCCGTCCTGGCAGAACCTGCTCGGCCAGCTCAACGTCAAGGCGCTCAGCCTGCCGGTCCGGCAGGCGATCTTGTACGCGATC
>Ga0207646_10006180_pt1 | contig 12450 bp, 9 predicted proteins | sample KBSK5502metaG_FD_184343 | JGI IMG/M metagenome (GOLD analysis project Ga0207646, IMG submission 184343) | Corn, switchgrass and miscanthus rhizosphere microbial communities from Kellogg Biological Station, Michigan, USA - KBS K5-50-2 metaG... | ecosystem: Host-associated > Plants > Roots >...
TCGGACTCGGACTCGGGCTCGGGCTTGGACTTGGACTTGGACTCGCCGTCGGTGAGGGCGCCGGCGAAGCACCAGGCGTGCCATTGAGGTTCTTCACATATATAGTAACCAATTTAGTCACGTCATAAGAAGTACCAGGAGCCGGAACTACTCTCGATACCGTATTGGGTGGTATGTTTAGGTCTACACCATCAGGTTTTGTAGTAAAATTAGTAAAACCAGCATTCTGTAGAATAGCCTCGTACGAAGCAAGCGTAGCTCCTTGAGGAATTGGCGGCATCTTTACTGTTTTTGGTCCCATCTTGACATCAATAATAGCGCCCTTTGGCGTCGTTTCCTCAGATGTTGGATTCTGATAAATCACAACGCCATCTGTACCATTTTCCGGGTGTAAGGTAAATCCTAGACCCAATGCAGTTGTTTGTGCATCCTGATAACTTTTCCCGATCAGATAAGGTACGCGAACTTCGACGGTACCAGGCGTCGGAGTGACTGAGCTATTGCCGTTGAAAATGGGCAAGACACCAAGTCTCCCCGCGAGGAAGGCGCTAAAGCCAAGCAGGGCAGAGCCAATCAACGCTAGAACGACTAGCACAGCTGCAAGCTCATTAACTAGGCGTATGAGTCGTCTACCCCGATGCTGCTTGTCTGCGAGTGCTTTTGGTTTGCTTGGAAAGGAATCAAGTTCGCTCACCTCAAGTCCAGGCATTTGCTGAATGGCAATCTTGGCTTGATACGAGCGTGAAATGATCTCGTGCATTCCCGCAAAATGAGCGTCCCTCAAGCCAAGATTGCCATTCAGCGGCATTTCCTCAGGTATAGAGACTTCAGGGTCTGTCTGGAACAGGCGTGCTCGCGCCCGCGAAAGGATCTGTGCTCGTTCTGTTGGATCGACAAGCATCGGGTTTAGATTGGCTTGCTGAAGGAGGGTAATCAGCTCCTCATACTGTGGGTCTTTCTCTTCTGGTAGCATATCATCAGGGAGTTTCATTCCTGCTTCCCTCCTGCTGTCTGGTGGTAGATCCCCCGTAACTGTTGGAGCGTACGCGAATACAATTTACGTACTGCGCCTTCGGATTTCTCGAGGATACCCGCGATTTCGCAAAAGCGTAGACTCTTTGTATAGCGCAACCAGAGCAGCTCTCGCTGAAGCGGTGAGAGTTGCTCGAGTGCCAGGTAGAGACGTTCATAGCTCTCCTGTTGTTCGGCATATTGCTCCGGTGTTGGCGCACCATCTTCCACCTCTCTGGCCAGTTCTATTGGTACCAGAGTAAGGAGCGCAAGGTGCCGATGGCGATCGACCAGTTTATTTCTCGTCACGCGCATCAACCACGCCAATTGGCGCTCAGCAGGAAGGCTGGAGAGCGCTTCGTTGTTGAAAGCAGCAAGAAAGACCTCCACCAACAGGTCTTCAGCATCCTGCGTATTCGATACGTGTTGACAGATAGAGGTAAAGATAGTCAGAGTAAACCGATCGTAGAGTGTGCGATTACCTTCATCCCGAGTTGTTCCCTCGTCCATTCGTTGCATACACGCTCCTCTTTGATTTTTTACCCCTTATCTAATAAGTCGTATGAAGTTGCAAAATGGGACAAATTGCTCAAGAAACCATCAACAAGCCATTGATCCACCTTCACGAATGCTGGTGTCCACAGTATGAAACGGCTGTTGGGCCAACCTTGCCTTTGAACATCGAAATGTACAACGCGAACGAGGACCAACCCCGACCAGCTCTGTATGGTGAGCAGGGAAAGCTTCTGCTCTCTGTCGCCTGCTCTCCATTACGGGAACCGCTCTCTTCCAAGGCCTTGCGCACGAAACGGTGTAAAGCGCTCGGCAGGGCCTAATAGGTCTCTCTCGTCCGTCGCTTCTTGATGGGTTTTCCGGGCGCACCGAAAATTCGTGGTTCCTATCAGTCACAATTTCCTCATCCATACGACTTCTTGTATGAGAGAGTAATTATTTGAGAAGGAAGGCGTATGCAACAATTGAATACGGATCAAAACAGCGTGGAGGGCACGCTCTACGACCGTTTTGCTGTCCCCCTCTTTCAGTATTTGTGTCAGCAGGTGTCGACTAAGCAGGATGCCGAAGACCTCCTGCTGGAAGTCTTTCTCGCAGCCCTACAAGACGAATCGCTTTCCAGTCTCCCCCAGGGACGGCAACTGGCATGGTTGCGACGGGTTGCCCGAAATAAGGTGGTTGATCACTACCGCCACGTTGCCCTGCTGAACTTGCTGCCGATCGAGCAGGCACTAAAGATGGAAGATACTGCGTTGTCACCGGAACAATACACCGAACAACAGGAGAACTATGAGCGCCTCTACCAATCGATTGCGCACCTCACCGTGCTTCAACGAGAGCTCGTCAGGTTACGGTATCGGAATGGTCTGCGCTTTGCCGACATTGCAGTTGTCCTCGGGAAACCAGAGGGAACGGTGCGCCAATTGTTGGTGCGTACCCTGCGCCGGTTGCGTATGATTTATGATCAGTTAGAAAGAGGAGAACAGCGATGAAACCGTTCGATGATCTGCTTCCAGAAGAGCAAGAACCACAGCATGAGGAACTGATACTCCTCTTGCAGCGTGCCTATCGCAGGCCTGTTCTGGTACCACCGACTGAACAGGCGCAGATCCTTGCGCGGGTGCGGGAACGCCTGGTGCAGACAGACCAGGGGGCCTCGCTCAATGGGAATCTAGTTGTACCTGTTTCCGCTTTCTCAATGAAATCGGCGAACGAAGATCAGGAGGACTCGCTCAATGGGAATCTAGTTGTACCTCAACCAGGCCCACTCGATTCATCTCCGCACCAGGCTGTATCCCCTGCAGGCAGGCCTCGTCGTGAGAAGCGACGCTTGCGCTTGATGGCGTTGCTCGCTGCCGCCATGATCGTCGCGGTGCTACTCGGCACTCCTCTCCTCCTCTGGCTAACGGGTGGTGCAGGGAGAGTACCACGCGGCCTGCCAACACTGACACTTTCCCAAAGTGTTGCAACTCTTGGTACCACCATCCAGTTAGCTATCAAAAACTTCACGCCCTCGACACGCGTCGCCCTGACCCATGATATTCAGGAACCGATCCACCTCGAGGGAGGCTCCCCCATCCTCAGTGTCGGCCCGGCAGGTGCGGCGAACGTGGCTGCTCGCATCGATAGCGATTGGGGAACCGGACCCCGCTTAATTGTGGCTGAAGATCTCACCACGCGTTACACTGCCCAAGCGACGCTGCTGATCACTGGAAACCACTCGACGCCTCCACCGCACCTGCAACTCGCGACCAACATGCTCGATGTAGGAGCTGCGGTGGTCGGCACGAGTACGATTCGTCCTTTCACGTTGTCCAATAGCGGCGGCGGCTCCATTTCCTGGTCGGCCAGCAGCCAGCAAGCGTGGCTGCTGGTCTCCCCCAGCCAGGGCACCTTCAGTGCCGGTCAGACCATCTCGATCGCCGTGCAACGCACCGGACTCCAGCCGGGTGATTACAGGGGGGATCTGGCCATCTCCTCGAATGTCAGCCCACCCCAGCACGTGGAAGTGGACATGAGCGTGCTGCCGTTGCCTTCCTCCGGGCCTGTGCTGGCCTTGTCGCCGGCTCTGCTGTCGTTTACCGCCGACGACGGTGGGTCTCTTCCCGCTGCCCAACTTCTGACCGTGAGCAACCCCGGTACTCAACCTTTGAACTGGTCGCTTACCATCAACGATTCGGCAACCGTGACCACTCAGGCCACGTTATTGCATGCCCTTGGTCCTCATTCCAACTGGTTGAGCGCATCTCCTCTTTCCGGCAAGGTTGCCCCTGGGGCGACCAGTGAAATCCAGGTCACCGTGCAGAGTCAGTACGTGCTCCCTGGTGTGTATATAGGCGCGCTTCAGTTCACTGCCACCGGGGGAGCAATTGAGAGTCCTCAAGCGGTCAATGTCTCTCTCACCGTGCAGCCGCACTGTGGCATTGTGGCCAGTTCGGGGGCTCTGTCGTTCACTGCCGTAGCGGGCCAGAGCAATCCTGGCAAGCAGACCTTGAGCTTAAGTGCCACCGTCAGTTGTGCTGGAGCGCCCATTACCTGGACGACCTCTTCGACGCCCTCCTGGCTGACGGTCACACCTGCCAGTGGACAGTTGAAAGGCACCACCAGCGCCGTCATTGCTCTGAGCGTGCATGCAGGCAGCCTTGCGCCCAGCACCTATACTGACGTCCTCACCTTTTCAGCCAACCAGGGGACGCAAACGGTGGTGGTGCAGTTAAACGTGCAGCCTCCGCCGCCACCTGTAGCACCAATTATGGCTGCTTCGCCGCTCACGCTCAATTTTAGCCCTACCCAGGGGCAGCCTGATCCGGCGGGCCAGGTCGTCACGATTACCAACAACGGGAAGAGTCCGCTCAAGTGGAATACGAGTGTAGTTCAATTTACAGGTTGGCTGGGTGCTGCGCCAACGGGCGGCACGATTGCTCCAGGGCAGACCGGGCAGGTGACGATCAACGTGAATACTTCGCAATTGACCCCTGGCAATTACGTAGGGCAGGTCATTCTCAATGGATCAGACTCAAGTGGCAAACCTGCACCGGGCAGCCCGCAGACCATTACTATTACTCTGTTGGTGCAGCCGCCCTGCTCAATAGCACCGCCTTCGTCAAGTTTCCTGTCATTCAGCGCTGATCAGGGCTCGTCAACTCCAACGCCACAAACCATCACCTTTACGGGATGGGGCAATTGTCACTGGCCGGTGTCATGGAAGACCAGTGTTGTGCCTGCCTCTCCCTGGCTCAAGCTGACCTCTAGCGGCACACTTACGGGCACTGGCCAATCTGGCAGCATTGGAGTTGATGTCGCTACCAACTTGTTCCCAGGGACGTATACGACGCAGGTGACTCTCTCTGCAACCGACGCGACCGGTGGGACGGTGCCGGGAAGCCCACAGACGTTCACGGTGACACTGACCATCCCGCCCTGTACACTGTCGCTGTCACCCACGAGCCTGACGTTCACCGCTCTGCAGGGTGCGACCCCGCCTGTTGCACAGAACGTGGTCTTGAGTGAAACGGGATCGTGTGCCTACCCGCTCACATGGAATGCAACGGGTGATCTGGCTAGCAGCGCGTGGCTCGTCCTCACTCCCGCGTCTGGAACGGATACGGGTACTGGGAGCGAACTGAGCGTGGGTGTCACTACAACGACTTTGTCCCCCGGCTCCTATAGTGGACAAATCACATTCGCTGCAACTGCTAGCACTAACACTCCAGTGTCAGGCGCGCAAACGGTCAACGTCTCGCTCACAGTGAAGCCCTCTTATGCGCTTAGCGGATCAGTCATCGCCTGCTCGGGCCCCACATGTACGACCTCGCAGCCACTGCCAGGAGCTGCGGTGACCTTGATGAGTGGTACGACCACGATTGCAACGACGACTGCTGATGCATCGGGTAATTACACCTTCGCACACGTTGCGGCTGGCAGCTATACCAGCTCTGCCAGTGGAACCGATGCCAACACTGTTCACTACGTGGGAAGCACTACTCTGACCGTATCCGGCAATGTCCAGAACTTCACCGTCCAGGTGTTTCCCGGCTAGTCTCTCCAACCCCTATGGAAGTGGAAGAACGATGAACATGACACGCAGGATGATCCCTTTGGAGTGAAACGAAAAAGCAGCGCGGAAGGAAAAACATGGATCAGGAACTGCTCTCTCTGCTGGCTACTGATCTGGACGGCCATTTTCGGCAGCTCGCCCAGGTCTATCAGCAGCGACTCTATCTACTTGCCCTGCGCCTGGTAGGTCCAGACGATGCTGAAGACATCGTTCAGGAAGCTTTCCTCCGCGCCTATTATGCCCTCAAAGGCACGCCTACACACAAGGTCAGCATCCTGAACCTTTGGAAGTGGTTGTATACCATTACCCTGAATAGCTTTCGTAACTGTACGCGCAAACGTGTGTTTCTTGTAATCTCGCTGGATCTGCCTGAGAACGGCAGAGCGCTCGACATCGCAGATCAAGCTCTCGGGCCCGACGAAGAGGCGTACTGGCACGAATGGCGCTATGAGCTTGAGGGGCATATTGCCTCACTTCCAGAACACTATCGTCCGGCAATTACCCTCTATTTATGTGAAGAGCTTCGCTACGCTGAGATAGCTGAAGTTCTTGAGCAACCCATCGGTACTGTCAAAGGTCATATTTCTCGTGCGAAATATCTACTGCGGCAACTACTGGAACCCGGGACGGAGTGACATACAGCTATGGAGTACAAAGCCGACGAACGACCCGCATTGAACGGTCATGGCACTGGAAAACTGGAGAGCCTGCAGCATGTGGCTGTTCCCGCCACGCTTCTCCCCACCGTCTTGAGCCGCCTTGGGCTAGGAGACAGACCGATGGCGGGAGGTGACCAGGCAGCAGCAGCCCTGCGGGATGAGAAAAGGCATGTGAGAGTGGCAGCCGTTCGCAGCTTAGGAGAACGCAGAGAGGTCTCTGCGTTGCAATTCCTGGTGTCTGCTCTGCACGATCCTGCCTGGGAAGTACGGGCAGCAGCGGTATGGGCACTGGGCGCATTCGGGGGGCATGCTCCTGTCGAGCCCTTGCTAGGAGCTTTGGCCGATGAGGATGGCTCGGTGCGAGCGGCGGCGCTTCGTGTGCTTGCCGCGGTGAGAGGACACGTACCGCCAGAGTCATTGGAACGCATGCTCCATGATGCGAATCGGCTGGTGCGAGAAGCCGCGGCATTGACTGTAGAGGAACCTGGGGAGCAGGCGCCACTGGGGCCTTTGGGAGCCAGATTGCATGAGGAGAATGCAGTTGAGCGCGAGGCTGCTCAGATGCCAGGTAAGCAATCGCATCCTGATATTCCCCCCTCTCTCCCTTTCACTTTGCGGAAGGCTACGCAGATCAAAGTTATGGGTGAGCGCTACCAGCTACAGGAGCCCATAGGTCGAGGTGGTATGTCCACCATTTATCGCAGTCGAGACATACACAAGGATCGCGTTGTGGCAGTCAAAGTGCTGCGTGAGGCCTACAGCACCGACGCGAAGTCTGTGGCACGCTTTCAGCGCGAGGCGAAGGCGGCGTCTTCTTTGCAGCACCCCAACGTCGTGCAGGTCTACGACTACGGGCAGACCGACGGCAAGTATTATCTCGTCATGGAGTTAGTCGAGGGCACCAACCTGCATAGCTACCTGCATGCGCGTGGCGTGCTCGATGTGGACCGCTCCGTCATCATTGCCCATGATGTCGCCCTGGGCCTGGGCGCTGTCCACCGCCGGGGCATTGTCCACCGCGATGTCAAGCCGCAGAATATCCTGGTGGGCCGGGATGGCTCGATCAAGCTGACCGACTTCGGCATCGCCTGGGTCAAAGATGACAATGCCAAACGCCTCACGACCACGGGCATGACGCTAGGCACGGTGCATTACTATGCGCCGGAGCAGGCTCGAGGCGAGATCGTCAGCCCGGCTGCTGACGTGTACGCGCTGGGCATCGTCATGTATGAGATGCTCACCGGTCACACACCCTTTGATGGCGATAACCCCGTGGTCGTGGCCATGCAGCACATTCAGGACGCACCAATTCCTCCCCGCCAATGCAATCCCAGTATCCCTGCGGCACTGGAGGAGCTGATGCTGCGCTGCCTGGAAAAGGTGCCCGAGATGCGTTTCCGCGATGGCTCACAGTTGGCGCGAGCTTTCGCAATGCTGGGCGACGCTCAATTGGGTGAATCGGTCCCTGTCACACCAGGACAAGCAGCAATGCCCGCAACCGCTCCTCACATCCCATCTCGCCCGAGTACCAGTGGGCGCGGCGGCACTGTACACATTGCTCAGCCTGGCGCTCCTGCTTCCTCTCCAGCAAAGGGGATGGGCCCTGGTGTCCCATCCGATCAGCACGATACAGGCCATGTTCCAGGTTCCCTGGCTAACCAGCCGGTCTCTCTCCATCAGCAGTCGTTTGCTCCTCCTCCTGGCTCAGTTGCATCCTACCGGTTTCGGTGCGGCACCGTTCCACGTTCCGGCGTCGTACAATCCGACCGGCGTGATTCGCGCTTCGCCAGCATGATTACGCTACGCATGCTGCTGGCAACCCTGTTCTTGCTGGGCTGTAGTGCTTACCTGGCAGTCCAGCTAGGTTTCATTCCCTTCCCCAGCTTTTCTGGTGGAGGGATCCTGACTCATGGATTGCTTGAAGTCCCTGACCTCCAGCAGATGCGTTGGTCAGATGCACGCGCACAAGCTGAAAAAGCAGGGTTTCGACTGGTCTCGGTAACTGGTCAGACAGAAGGTCTGGTGGTTGGTCAGAATCCGAAAGCTCATGAGAAGGCGACAAAGGGCTCTACTCTGGAGGTCAGGATGGAACTACTGACAACGACTGTGCCTCCCCTCCCTCTCGAGAGGAGACTTGCTCCAGTAGATGGTGAAGGATGGTGGTCAGGATCTCATCTTGCCGCCACATACAGTAACGCGCTGGTTTCCCGCTACTGGGGCTACAGTTGATGTCGGTTCAATAGTGACGCTGTACGTGAACGATCTCTCCGGATCACCTGCTGTCTAGCAATCAAGAGGGACGCGACAGATTCCGCTCAAAGAGGTGAGTGATGACCTATCAAGCACAAAACGGGGAAAACCCTCATAAAGACAGAACAACCAGACATCATATCAACCTGTTGCTCTTACTATCTCTGGTACGAGCAGGATGGCGAGTGACCCCGGTACGAAAGGCGTCTCCTATGCGTTTCCGTTTAGGAGGAGTAGCCCTCGTCGTACTGTGGATCCTGTGCGCCCGGTGTGGTCCCTCGCCCTCGGTCCTTGTCAGGCCTCAAGCCCCCATTGCCTGGACCCTGATCAGTCGAGGCGTCAAGGCGTATGCGTCGACAGGGGACGCGTCCAGGGCCTCGGACAGTTCGTATGCTACCTGGTGGCAGGCTCGGTCGACCAGGCAGCAGTGGATCGTGTACAACCTGAACGGAGCAGGGAGTGTAGGAAAGGTGTTGGTGGTCTGGTACGATGACCAGACCTCACCGTATGATTACTCGCTGATCCCGGGATATCGGCCGATCGGCCTCCCGAGGGACTACACGCTGGAGATCAACGCGCAAGGGAACCACGGCCAGCCCCCTGCCACGGGTTGGACGCAAGTCGTACGCGTGACGGGAAACACCTACCATTCTCGGCAACACCTCATCAACATGACCGGCCGGCACTGGCTGCGCATGAGCATTCGCACAGCTCTCGGTGGACCAGGCGCGACACTCCACCTTGATGTGTACGCGCTGCACTCCAACCCTCCACTCTCGGGGGACTTCCTCTTCCTGGGGGACAGCATCACCCAGGGACCGGCGCTGCATCTTCCCTTCAACAGCGTGGTGTCGATCCCGCAGCTCATCGCTGGTAAGGGAACGGGAGGCCTGCCCGTGGAAGAGGACGGCGGGATTCAGGACATGACGCCGGCCAATAGCCTGGCACACCTCGGTACGTGGTTGAACCTCTTCCCGGGCAAGTATGTCGCCCTGAACTACGGGACGAACGCCGCGTTGCACGGGTGCATGTCTCAGTCCGCGGTGTTCGGGTACTTCAACACGATGGTCCAGGAGGTACTGGCGCGCGGGCTGATCCCGATCATCCCCCACATTTTGTGGGGTGCCTACCCCATGATCCAGCGGTGTGGGCCTGCCGTGAACGCAGCGATCGATCAGATCTATGCGGAGTACCCACAAGTCCTTCGTGGACCAGACTTTTGGGAGATCTTCCAGAACCATCCCGAGTGGCTCCACGACAGGATCCATCCGAATGCGATCGGCATAGGCGTCTATCGACAGCACTACGCCACGTTGCTGTGTGCGGAGGTGTACCAGACCGTGTGCTGAGGCATGCCAGATACTATCCGTTTATCTGTCAAGGACAAAAATCAGGGAATCATCAATGCTTCCCTGTCTCTCAGTTAGCTTGCTCTCCTCACTGAAAAAGTGTTTTTTTGCGAGGACGATATCGTCAAATCGTCAGCAGGCCCTAGATTCGCCATGTATTTTACGGTCACCCCAGTAGCGGAACGCACCTCGATTGCCTGGACCTACGTCGCCAAGGACTACGAAGCCCTCGACGACGACGAAACAAGGAGCTTCGAGGACACCATCACCCTGCAAGATATCCCCATCGTGGAATCCCAGCGTCCCGAACTCTTACCGCTCGACCTGCAAGCCGAACTTCACCTGCGTTCCGACCGCACTGCCATTGCTTACCGTAAGTGGCTCAGACAACTGGGTTTGACATTTGGGACGGCTTGAGAGGGGTCCGGGCTGTCATCCTTCGCTGCGCTCAGGATCTCTGCATCCGACGAGCCAGACCCTGCGCGGAGTTTCCCCTGAGCGAAGCGAATGGGCTCAGAGCCTGCCCTTGAGCGCAGCGAAGGGGTGTCAGGCAGTAGCTCCAAATGTCTAGATTTCCATACCTCAGTTTGACAAACACATTGACATTGTGCTCTTATTTGGCTAGGAAAATCTCTCCACCGACTTCTCTACTTCAGAGCAATAAAGAATCAAGAAAGGAAGAAGTTTTCATGGAAACATTTGATGCGATTCGTACGGTCCTGGCAGTGCGCCACTTCAAAGATACACCGATCCCTGAACCCATCGTCCGGCAAATTGTCGAAGCGGGCCGTCTGACCGCCAGTGGTGGGAATCGCCAACAGTGGCACTTCATCGTCGTAAGGGACAAGGAGACATTGCGTCGACTTGGTCAGCTCGCAAGTACAGGGCCTTATATCGCGCAGGCACCGCTGGCGATTGTTGTGGCTATGGATCGCAGTCCCCTTGCTAACTCTGATGGCAGTCGCGCTATCCAGGACATGATTCTGGCAGCATGGTCGCAAGGCGTCGGCTCAAACTGGGTTGGCGTCAACAACCTGCAGGAGGTCAACCGCCTTTTGGGCATTCCCGAGGAGGTCTCGGTCCTCTCGATCGTTCCGTTTGGCTACCCGGCTGAAGCCGTCGGGAAAGGTCAGAAGAAACGCAAACCTCTGGGCGAGGTTGCCTATAATGAACGATGGGGCAAACCATTCGCATAAGAGGTGCCTGAGCACTAATAGGAGATGAGGAACTTCGGGTAAGGCATGTCCGCTGAGACACTTTAGCAACGAAGTTCCTCTTTGCTGGGCCAGAGGCTACGAAGTGATGCCGAACTGCATCTCCACTCCGACCGCACTGCCATTGCCTACCGCAAATGGCTCAGGCAGCTAGGGTTGACCTTCGGGACCTCCTGATATGCAGATCTGCTGACTACTTAACCTTGCGGGCCAACCAGGTCGCTCATCTGTGGCACATTGGCTGTATCGCACGTGAATGCCAGGCACCCAAGCTGCCAGCCACCCTCGATGGTAGAAAGCATCGAATAGTGGTTATAAGCCACGCTGGAAGTGCGCGCTGAGTGGTCTGAGTGCGAGATGGTCAGCGTCACCACGTGACCGCCCCCATCGCCCGCAGGCGAATCGCAGCAGCCGCTGGTATCACCGAAGCCAAAGGGGCCAGAGTTGGTGAAGTCACTCTCATCCCAGGTGATGAAGATCACCGAGTTCCCCATCCAGGCCCGCGAATTCATGATCGCGCTTACCGTATTCTGTAGGAATGCATCGCCAGTGGCGATCAACTTCTGCACCTGGCTGAAGTCGCACGGATCAGCCGGCGTGGCGGCGCGCCCGTGCATATCGTGACACTGGTCGGGGCTGATCCACGAGTAGTCCGGCACATTGTTACTCGCCAGTTCGCTGGCGAACTGGCTGAAATCCACGATATTTGCCATACGCGCCGGGTTGTTCTGCACATCCTGGTACGAGACGAACGGGTCGTGCTTGCGCTCGTAGAGCTGGTTCCCGCATGCGTGATCCAGCTTCGTGACGCACAGCGACAACGACTGCATATAGGCCTTCCAGGACCTGCTACTTGCTTCAATCTGGTCTACGATGTTGGTCACATTAATGGTGGTGTCATTATCATCGGCGACGCCATTGGTCGAGCCGGAGGTTGCCGCGATGTAGTTGGGCTGGCTGGGGTGGGTAACGCCAAAATAGCTCGTCGCAAGCCCGTAGGTTTGTGCCGCAAAGTTAATCCAGGGAGCGTTCGGGTTACCGATCAGGCTCGTGTAGCCGGTGTTCTCCATCATGATGATGAAGACGTGCTGGAAGTTCTTGAGCTTCCCATTGCTCATGTTAGTGTGCGCCGAAGCTGCAAGCGGCAGCATCAACGCCAGAGCCACTACTACTGCGATACCGATGCGAGTTACGAAACGCATCCCACGTCTGTCGCTGTTCATCAAATAAAACCCTCCTTTGAGCACTGTCGTAGAGTTACCTATCCCCCCGGATAGGTAAGTAAATAGATACGAAGGCTACAAACTACAAAGATATGTCCACAGGGAGATTAAGAATTAGCGGCATCCGAAAGAAGTATACATTATTCTTCAGGTTAAATGAAGGGCGAGTTGTTT
>Ga0207646_10006184_pt1 | contig 12447 bp, 13 predicted proteins | sample KBSK5502metaG_FD_184343 | JGI IMG/M metagenome (GOLD analysis project Ga0207646, IMG submission 184343) | Corn, switchgrass and miscanthus rhizosphere microbial communities from Kellogg Biological Station, Michigan, USA - KBS K5-50-2 metaG... | ecosystem: Host-associated > Plants > Roots >...
CGCCATGCCGTACCCGATGCCCATCTCCGCGCCGCTCGTCCCGATGTCGAGCCAGATGTCGTCCGACTGGAAGAGCTTCACGAACGCCTGGGCGACGTCCCATGGACCGGGCAGGAACAGGACCGAGTAGATCCGCGCATTCGCGACGAGCTGCCAGGCCGTTAGCGCTAGTGCCACGCTGAGCGTGCCGATGATGAGCGGCTCGTACTGCCTGAGGCGGCTCGGCTGAACAACCGAACGCTTTTCGCGAGTCGCGTTGGACTCCCCGGCGGTGACCGGAAGGACGCGGTCGGCTTCCTTGACGCTCATGCGGCCGGCATACCCGCGATGAGCCGCTCGGCCGGAACGGCGAGCTCCTCCTGGATCGACTCCCAGATCTCATCCTCGTAGGTGAGGAACTGCGGGTCGCGCTTCACACGCAGATCGCGCGGGCGCGACAGATTGATCTCGAGCTCGTTCTTCACGCGCCCGGGGCGTCGAGTGAAGACGATGACGCGGTCGGCCAGATAGATCGCCTCTTTGATGTCGTGCGTGATGAAGAGCGCGGTCTTCCGGGTCTGCGACCAGATCTTCAGTAGCTCGAGTTGCATCATCTCGCGCGTCTGGGCGTCGAGCGCCGCGAACGGTTCGTCGAGCAGGAGCATCTCCGGGTCAGTGAGGAGCGCGCGGGCGAGGTTCACGCGCTGCTGCATTCCGCCCGACAGCTCGAGCGGGTATGCGTCTTCGAACCCCTTGAGGCCGACGAGCTCGATCTGCTGTCGCGCCCGCTCGATCGCCTCGCTCCGGCTCATCCTGCCCTGGGCCTCGACGCCGAAGATCACGTTGCCCAGGACCGTTCGCCACGGGAGCAGGCCCGGCTGTTGGAACACCATCGCGCGGTCCGGCCCGGGCTTCGTGATCTCCCGCCCGTCGAGCGTGAGACTGCCCTCGGCGATCGGAATGAGGCCGTCGACCGCGTTGAGGAACGTGGTCTTACCGCAGCCCGACGGGCCAACGATCGCGAGGAACTCACCCGGCCGCACCGCGAGATCGACGCCTTTGACCGCCGTGAAGAGCGCCTTCGAGCGGTGCAGCCAGTATTCGATGCCGACGCCGTTCGCGCTGAGCTTCGCGGAGCGGTCGTGCATCTGGTTAGCTCAGCTTCCCGTCGCTCGGATGTGGCTCACCCCGTAGCAGGTAGCCGAACTTCTCCTTCGCCTTGCGCTTTACCTCCGCGCTGGGTGTATTCACCGGCGGGAAATCCGCGCGCCACTCGAACGGGCGCGTCGCGTCGATGATGGCGCGCGAGCTGTGTCCCTTGCGGTCTTTCGGGATGCGCGGGTCGAGCGGTCCGCTCCAGGCACGCTTGATGATGTCGATCGAGTCGACGGGATCGGACCGCGTGCTCATCGCCCACACCACGTCGTTCAGGTCCATCACGTCGATGTCGTCGTCGACGACGATGACGTAGCGACCGAGGTACGCACCGGCATGCACGGTCGCCGCGAGATGCCCGACCTGGCGCGCATGGCCGGCATACCGCTGCTCGATGCTCACGGCGTTGAAGAGCCGCGAGCCGCCGACCTCATGGCACCAGACGCCCTTGATCCCTGGTACGCCGACCGCCTCGAGCTCCGAGCGGAGGAGCGCCGAGCGCAGGAACGCTCGATAGAAGGACTGCTCGTCCGGAGGCTGGTTCGGCGGCGAGCCCAGGATGATCGGGTCATTGCGGTGGTACAGCGCTTCGACCTGCATGAACGGCTCGGGCCGCGCGTCGCTGGCGTAGTAACCCGTCCACTCGCCGAACGGGCCCTCGACGACCTTCTCTTTGGGATCGACCCACCCTTCGATGACGATCTCCGCGTCGGCCGGGAGAGGCAGCCCGGTGACCGGACCCATCACCACGCGGTACGGCTCGCCGCGCACGCCGCCGGCCCAGTCGTACTCGGTCAGCCCGAACTGGACCTCGGTCGCCGCCGCGAGGAACAGGAGCGGGTCGCCGCCGGCGACGAACGCGATCGGCATCCGCTCCCCCCGCGAAAGCCAGGCGTCGCGGTGCATCCGGCCGTGCTTACCCGGTGAGATGTAGAAGCCGAGCTTGTTCTTGTCGTGGACCATGACCCGGTAGCAGCCGAGGTTCACCCACCCGTTGTCGGGGTCGCGCGTGATGTCGAAGCTTCCGGTCCCGATGTAGCGGCCGCCATCGCCCTCGTGCCACTTCGGCGCCGGGAAGATCGTCATGTCGACGTCGGCGCCGCGCTTGACGTTCTCGAAGATGGGACCGTCCTTCACCTCGACCGAGCGGATCGGTGTGATGCCTTCGGATACCCGCTTTTGCCAGGCGCGGACGAGGCCCTCCGGCGACATTTTCGGGTCGAGCCCGAGGGTGAGCGCGAGCCGGGGGAACCAGCCGAGACCATTCGAGAGGACTCGGAAGCCCTTCTTGTAGCCCGGTATCTCGTCGAAGAGCAACGCGGGCGTGCCGTGAACACGGCCGGTGAGCTCCGTGGCCATGCCAATCTCGTCCTCGGAGCGGGCCCCACGAACGACGCGGAGCTCCCCGAGGTCCTCGATCCGCCTCAGCCAATCGCGGAGGTCACGGAAGGTCCGGGTCGGACGCTCGGCGACAGCCATGCCCATCTCCCGTCCCCGCCCGTGCCGGGCGGGGGTCCAATTGGCAAATGGTTATACCACTGGGTGCCGGGCGAAGGCGGCGCCCGACTTGAGCAACCCGCGGTCGAGCGGGCTTTTTCGAGCACGCCCGCGAACGTCCTTGTCATCGGACGCCTCCCCAATCAGACGCGCGCCGCAGATGGTACGCAGTCGCTCAGGGAGCGGATAACGAGTCGAGGAAGCTACCGACGATCGCGGTGACCTGCGCGGCGGTCGCGCGCGTGCTGTGGGGACTGTGTCCCCCACCCTCGATCATCTCGAGACGGGCTGTCGGGACCTCACGACGGATGCGCTCGAGCTCGCCGGGCTCGGTGCGTGGATCGTCGGCGCCGTGAACGACGAGCATGGGCACGTCCAGCTCGTGGAGACGGTGCTCGTAGAAGTCTTCCTTCGGTGTGGCCGCGATGTCGACCCACGCGCGACCGGCGGCGCGAATGATCGTGCGCCAGTAGTCTTCGCCGTGCTCCTCGGCGAGCTTCCGCGTGACGCGCTCGCCGAACGCGTCCGGGTCGCTCTGCATTCGCAGAAAGAAGTCGCGCGAGCGCGGCTTCTCGCGATCGAGATGGATCGCCTCCACGACGATCCCCTCGTACCGCTCGGGGTGACGCAGCGCGAGGATGGTCGCGATGACCGCACCGTCGCTGTGGCCCCACAGCACGGGGCGCTTTATCCCGAGCGCGTCGAGAAGCTTCTCGGTCTCGATCGCCGCGGCTACATGGAACTTCGGCGGAAGCTCGGCGATGTGCGGCGAGCCGCCGTAGCCGGTGCGGTCGGGGATCACGAAGCGCCTATCCAGCTTGGCGATCGCGTCGTCGTGTGGATAGAAGCCGTAACCCCAGCCGCCGTGTAGGAGTACGAGCGGCGCAGCGCGACCGCCCTCCTGGTAGTGGAGCTCGATTGGTCGCGTTCCTGGCAGCAGCGGAGAACCGTCGATCGCCACCTTGAAGGAAGCGAGCTTCGTGCTCACCTGCCCTTGTATGCCGGCTTCCGCTTCTCCATGAACGCGGTGACGCCCTCTTTGGCGTCTTCGCTCTTGAACAGCTCGATGAGCAGCTGGCGCTCGAGCTTGAGCCCATCGTCGAGAGGCAACCCGAACCCCTGCACCGCGGCTTTCTTGATGCGCCCGATCGCGAACGTCGGCCCGGTCGCGTACGCGCGGAGGCGCTCGAGCGCGCGGTCGAGCAGCTCGGCCGCGGGTACCACCTCGTCGACGATGCCGGCAGCAAGGGCGTCCTGCGGAGGCATCGCGGTGCCCCGGAGCATGAAGTCGAGCGCCTTCTGTCGTCCGATGAGCCGCGGCAGGCGCTGCGTCCCGCCGGTGCCCGGCAGAAGGCCGAGCGTCACCTCCGGAAGGCCGATGCGATACGAGCCTTCCGCCGCGACGCGGAAATCGCAGCAGAGCGCCATCTCGAGTCCGCCGCCGAGGCAGTGTCCGTTGATCGCGGCGACGACGACTTTGGGTGTGCTCTCGAACTTTCCCATCGCCTCGTTGGCGCAGACGACGAACGCGTTTTGCTCGTCGAGCCCGCTCTTCGCGAAGACGGAGACGTCGGCGCCCGCGGAGAAGAACTTTTCGCTGGCGCTCCGCAGGAGGATCGCCTTCACCGCATCGTCGCGGCGCGTCTCCTCGATGGCGGCATCGAGCTCCTCCATGAACGTCTTGTCATACGAATTAGCGGGCGGCCGATCAAGCACGATGTGCCCAATGGAGTCCTGCTTCTCGAGACGAACCGCCATCAAACCCCCCGCGCCGAAAGTTCCTAGACTTTAGACCGACTGGCGAATGACGCGCGCGCTAGCGCGTCGTGGGCGTTCCGCCCACCGCACGGGAGGACTTCTTCATGGCAACAATGCTCATCGACGGCCAGACCGTCGCGGCCCAAACGGGAAAGACCATCGAGGTCAGAAATCCCGCGAACGGTGAGGTCGTGGACACGATTCCCAAGGGCTCCGCGTCGGAGGTCGACGCCGCGGTCGAAGCTGCTGCCAAGGCGCTCCCGGCGTGGGCGTCGCTGTCGGGCACCAAGCGCGCGGCGCTCATGCACGCGGCCGCGGCGAAGGTGAAGGCCGCGGTACCCGAGATCGCGAAGCTGCTCACGCTCGAGCAGGGCAAGCCGCTCGCGCACGCGGTGATCGAGGCGACGAGAGTGGCCGAGAACCTCGAGTTCTTCGCAGGCTTCGCGGATAAGCTCCGCGGCGACTACGTGCCGCTCGAGGAGCAGAACAAGTTCGGGCTCACCTTGCGGCGTCCGGTGGGCGTGGTCGTCGCGATCACGCCGTGGAATTTCCCACTCACGCTCATGGCGAACAAGGTATGTCCCGCTCTCGCCGCGGGGTGCACTGTCGTCTTGAAGCCCGCGTCGACGACGCCGCTCGCAACGCAAAGGACGATCGAGATCATCAACTCGGTCGGAATCCCGGCAGGCGTGCTGAACACGGTGCACGGCCCCGGCAGCGAGATCGGCGACGCGCTCGTCTCGCATCCCAAGGTGAACAAGATCGCGTTCACCGGACAGACCGAGACCGGCAAGCGGATCATGAAGCTCGCCGCCGACCACGTGACCCGCGTCACGCTCGAACTCGGCGGGAGCGATCCGATGATCGTCTGCGACGACGCGGACATCCGGCGCGCGACCGCCGCCACCGCGATCGGACGCTTCTTCAACGCGGGTCAGGCCTGCCTTGCGGTGAAGCGCGTCTACCTCTTCGAGCAGATCGCCGAAGAGTTCATGACCAAGATCGCGGACCGCGCCCGCAAAGAGTGGCCCGTCGGCGACGGCATGAAAGAGGGCGTGAAGATGGGACCGCTGCATACCGAAAAGCAGCGGGCCGATGTGGAGTCGCAGGTCGCCGACGCGGTCAAGCGCGGCGCCAAGGTGCTCGCCGGAGGTAAGCGTCCCGAAGGCAAGGAGTTCGAGAAGGGCTGGTACATGGAGGCGACGGTCCTCAGGGACGTGCCCGAGGACTCGCGCATGTCGACCGAAGAGGTCTTCGGACCGGCGCTCCCGATCTTCATCGTGAAGGACCTCGACGAAGCGATCGCCAAAGCGAACGCGAGCGTCTACGGTCTCGGGTCGTCGATCTGGACCAAGGACCTGGCGAAGGCGCGCAAGGCCGCCGAGCTGCTCGAGGCCGGATACACGTGGATCAACGACATCCAGGTCGCGTACGACCAGCTGCCGTTCGGCGGGACGAAGCAGTCGGGGTTCGGCAAGGAGCACGGGATCGAGGGCCTCGACGGCTACCTCGAGAAGAAATCGGTGGTGCTCGCGTACTGATGGTCCTCGACCCGAGGTTGGTCATCGCCGAGGCCCAGGCGCTGGGACTCTTCCAACCGCACGGCGCGTTCGAGGTCCACTGCTCGCACTGCCATGCACGCCTCGACGGCCGCGGCGACTGCGCGACGTGCGGCCTCATCGGCCGACCCGCGTCGGAGCTCGAGCGTCGCGCGCAGACCGACCCCGAGGGCACCGCGAAGCTGCTGCGCGCGGCGATCGAGAAGCGAAAGAACTTCAAACCGGTCGGCGCCAAGGGAGAAAAGACGCAGGAGCGCTAGCCCGGGACTTTTCCCTCGGCCTCTTTGCGGAACGCATCGTCCGACCACTCGAGCGCCTCACCGTTCCGCTCCGTCGACGGCAGCGCAAGATAGGCGACGGCGCGCGCGGGCTCCTTCGGATGCTTCAGCTTCCCCTCACGCTGCGCAGCGCGATATTCGTCGCTGCGCGGGAAGTCCGAGGTCGACGTGCGGCGGATGCGCTCCTGCATGTCGGTGTCCATGTATCCGGGGTTGAACGCGTTCGCCGTCACGCCGGTGCCCTCGAGCTCGAGGGCGAGGCTGCGCGTCATCATCACGATCGCCGCCTTGCCTGCCGCGTATGCGGTCCATCCCGCTGACGGGCGCGATGCGGCACCGGACGAGATCGTGATGATGCGTCCGTACCCACGGTCAAGCATCCCGGGCAGCACCGCGCGCGTCGCGAGATACGTGCCGCCGACGTTGATCGCAACGCTTCGTAGCCACAGCGCCGCGTTGGAGCGCGCGAGCGGGACCATCGGGTCCACCATGCCGGCGTTATTCACGAGGACGGTCGCGGGTCCGACCCAACGCTCGGTCGCGAGAACGAGCTCCTGGACCTGACGCTCGTCGGCGATGTCCGCGGTCTGCGCAAGCGCTTTTCCGCCCGCGCGCTTGATCACTTTGGCGACCTCGTCCAGCTCGGGCGCATTCCGCGACGCGAGCACGACGGCCGCGCCCATCGCCGCGAGGCGCTCCGCGACCGCGCGCCCGAGCCCACGGCCGGCCCCGGTGACGATGGCGACGTGCCCGGCGAGCTCGGCCATCAGCGGACCGCGACCGCGAGCGTGCGGCCGAATGCGGCGGCGAGGCGATCGATGTCCTTTTCCTTGTGCAACGCCCAGAACGAGAGCCGGATCGCCTGAGCGATACCGGGCTCGTCTATGAGCTTTACCACGATGCGCTCCTCGTCCCACATCCGTTGTACCAACGCCGCAACGTCGCCGCCGCCCTTGGGCTCGACGACCACGATGCCAGTCGGCGCCCCGGGTGTCGATCGCACCGCGAACGGCAGGTCCGCGATGCGGTCGAGCAAGCGTCGGCGCAGCGCGCGGACCCGCTCGGACGCCCATGAGCCAAGCAGACGATGCACGACGAGCGTCTGCCGCAATCCCACGAATGCTGCGGCATCCACGGTCCCGGTCTCGAACCGCGTCGCGTTCGGGTTGTAGTCGCGGCTTCCGGTGGGAAGCTCGAGGCGCGAGCGCCATCCGAGCCGCGTGGGACCGAAGAGTGCGAGGTCGCGCACCCAGAACCCACCAGTCGCGAGCGGTCCGTGCAGCCATTTGTGGCCGAGCGTCACGACCGCATCGGCTCCGAGCTCGCCGACATCGACGCGCACCTGTCCGAGCGCCTGCGCCGCGTCAACGATCGAGATCGCACCAGCATCGCGCGCGAGCCCGCAGGCCTCGCGTACCGGCAGCACGTCGCCCGTCTTGCACGAAACAGCCGATAGGAGGAGCGCACGCGCGCCGTCGCGCAAGCCCTTTCGGACTTCGTCCAGGAAGCGGTCCGGGTCGCCGTGCCACTCGATCTCGCGAAGGTCGTCGCCGAGCTCCGCACGGCGGCGCAGCGGATAGAGCGCGCTCCCGTGTTCCTCGAGCGTGGTGATGATGAGCGACCGTGGAGGGATGGCCAGACCGGCGACAAGCGTGTTGAGGCCGTCGGTCGCCGATTGCGCGAGCGCGACGCGGGCAGCGCCACCCGGGTCCCCGAGCGCCGCAGCGAGGTCAGCACGGGTGGCGTCGAGGGCGGCGTTGTAGGCGGCGTATCCGAGCTGGCCGAACATCCCCACCTCGTTCAGCCACGCGCGGAACCGCTCGGCCGCACGCTGCGCGACCGGGAACGTGGGGCCCGATCCAGCGACGTTGAAATAAAGGAAGTCGCCCCGCAGCGCCTGCAGCGCCGCGGGCGAGGTATCCGGGTGCTCGTCGATCGCGGGGGCGATGTCGATCGTCATGCGGTGATGATGCCCCGGATCGCGAGGCCCGCGGTGAAGAGCGCGGCGAAGCCCAGCGCGACGGATTGGCCGCGAGGAGTGCGGTCGCGGACGAGCGATGCGGCAAGCGGCATCGCTAGCGCGAGGGCAAATCCGTAGAGGATGTGGAGGGCCTCGCGCGGCTGCCCCGAAAACGCCAGGACCACAAGCCCGAGGACACCCTGCGCGATCGACGCGATGACCGCGATCGCAACCGCACCCCGGAAGCCGGGAGTCGGACCGGAGTTACGGACGCCGAGCAAGAGGCCCCAGAGACCCACCGCCGTGTAATAAAGGACGAGCGCCGTGGCCGCGCGCCCGTGCAGCGAGAGAACGAGGTCCACCTCGAACAAAAGCTAGCTCATGACGCTCGTATGCTCGAAGAGTGATCGACGTTCGGCACCTCACGCGCCGTTTCGACGGCACCACGGCGCTCGACGACGTGTCGTTCGAGGTCCATCCCGGTGAGATCGTGGCGCTCCTCGGCCCGAACGGCGCGGGCAAGACGACGGCGAGCCGGATCATCGGGGGGATCCTCGCGCCGAGCCAGGGCGAAGTCCTGATCGACGGGATCTCCGTGCAGAAGGATGCGAACGCGGTGCGCGCGCGCTGCGGCTTCGTCACCGATCAGCCTTCGCTGTACGAGCGTATGCCGCTGCGGTCCTATCTCGGCTTCTTCGCACGGCTCTATGACGTCGCGCGTCCCGACGTTCGGTCCGCCGAGCTCGCGAAGCTCCTCGGGCTCGACGACGTCTTCAATCGGAAGCTCGCAACGTTCTCGCGCGGCATGCGTCAGAAGGTCGCCATCGCGAGAGCCCTGGTGCACGATCCGCCCGTCCTGCTTCTCGACGAGCCCGCGACCGCGCTCGACCCGGAGATGTCCCAGATGCTGCGCGCGTTCATCATTTCGCTCCGCGCGCGGCACCGCGCGATCCTCCTAACGACACATGACCTCGACGAGGCGCAGCGCATCGCCGACCGCGTGGTCGTGCTCTACAAGGGGAAGGTCCTGCGGACCGGCGCGACCTCCGATATCCGTGCGGCCGGCCGCCCGAGCTACACGGTGTCATTCGCTGGCGATGCGACCACCGCGCGCGAGGCGCTCGCTCGCGCCGGCATTCAGGCCGAGACCGCAAGCGCGCGAGATGGCCTTTTCGCCCTGCGCTTCGCCGTGGACGACCCCGCCTCGGTGAATCCTACGGCCCTGCGCGCGCTTCTCGACGCCGGCGTAAAGGTCGTCACATTATCGGCTGAGGAGCGCTCGCTCGAAGAGGCGTACCTCAGCATCCTCGCGGAGGCGCGCCGATGAAGTGGTGGCTGATCGCATGGCGCGAGATCCGCTGGGAGGTCTTCCTCGATCGCGCGTCGCTCCTCCGAACTGGGGTCTTCGTCGTGATCCCGCTCTTCTTCGTCATCTCGAATCGCGGCATCCCACCGGGATCGGCGGGCGATGTCACACTCATCGGCCTCGCGCTACAGAGCGTCTTCTTCCCGGCGCTCTCGGGTGTCGCGCTCATCGCGGCGACGTTCTCCGCCGAAAAAGAGAACGGCACGCTGGTGCCCCTTCTCGCGGCGCCGATCCGGGACTTCGACATCGTCCTCGGGAAGCTCGTCGGGATGGTCGTGCCAGTCATGGTCGCCTGCGTCGTCACCCTCGCCGCCGGCTACGCGCTAGCCACGTATCGGTATGGCACGGCGCGTGTCTCGCACGCTCTGACGCTGGAGCTCCTGTACGCCCTCATTGTCCTGTCGCTTCTGTATTTGGTCACGACGGGCAGCATCACGATGATCGTCGTCGCCCGCGTGAAGTCGAGCCGTGCGGCGCAGCAGGTCGCCGGACTTGTGATAGCACTCTCGGCCGCGGTCTTCGCCGGCCTCGGATTCGTCGCCTCGCAGGTCGGGGAGGGCTGGCCGCTCCTCGCGCTCGGCGTCGGCCTCGTCGTCCTGGACATCCTGGCTCTCGAGCTCGCGCGCCGCGTATGGCAGCGCGAAGAAGTCATAGGGCGCGTGTGACCTTGACTGCCACAGAGCCAGCGCCTAGCGTTCCCGTTCTCATGCGCGCTTCTTTCGTCGCCGCGATTTTCGGCGAGCTCCTTGTGGGAGCTCGACAGGGAGGCGCGCGCCGCTAAGGCGAGAACGACCGGCAGCGTGAAGGCCTCCCGAGATGGGAGGTCTTTTTGTTTTCAGGAGGTTGAGATGGCGAGCACGGTGCAGAAACGTCTCGACGAGGTCGCGGCAGTCGGACAGGAGATCGCCGAGACCGGCGTCGCCTACCTCGACGGAAAGTTCACGCCCCTTGCCGATGCGAAGGTCTCCATCGCGACGCACGCCCTTCAGTACGGGACCGGCGTCTTCGAAGGGATCCGCGCCTACTGGAACCCAGCGCAGGAGCAGCTCTACGTGTTTCGCCTCCAAGAGCATTTCGAGCGCATGGCGCGCTCCGTACGGATCATGCGGATCTCGCTGCCCGGGGACCCCGACGCGCTCTCCGAGATCGCGCTCGAGCTCCTTCGCAAGAACGGCTTCAAGAGCGATGTGTACGTGCGGCCGCTCGCGTTCAAGGCGGCGCGTTCGGTGAAGGTCGCGCTCCACGGACTGCGCGACGGCTTCGGGATGTACGCGTTCCCGCTCGGCGCGTATCTCCCCACCGGCGGGCTCGCGGCGCGAACAGCGAGCTGGCGCCGCACCTCGGACGACGCGATCCCGGCGCGCGGCAAGCTGACCGGTGCGTACATCAACACCGCGCTCGCGGTCGACGAGGCGCACGACTTCGAGGCCGACGAAGCGATCTTCCTGACCGCCGACGGGCACGTCTCGGAGGGCGGCGGCGCGAACATCTTCATGGTGCGCGACGGCGCGCTCATCACGCCGCCCGTGACCGACGACATCCTCGAGGGCATCACGCGCGACTCGATTTTGGAAATCGCTGCCGAGCTCGGCATCCTCGTTCAGGAGCGGCAGATCGACCGCACCGAGCTCTACGTCGCAGAAGAGGTCTTCTTTTGCGGGACCGGCGCTCAGGTCGCGCCGTGCGTGAAGATCGATGGACGCGTGATCGGCGAAGGCATGATCGGCCCCGTCGCGAAGAAGATTGGCGAGGTCTACTTCGGGATCGCGCACGGCGACGACAAGCGGCACGCGGAGTGGCGCACGGCGGTGTACCGCTGACCAGCATCGCCTACCAGGGTCTGGCAGGCGCGTTCTCGGAGGCGGCCGCCGCCGCGCTGTTCCCGGGCGCGAGCCTTCTTCCGCGTCGCACGTTCGCAGAGGTCTTCGCTGCGCTCGAGGCGCATGAAGTGGACGCCGCGGTCGTGCCGGTGGAGAACACACACGCGGGCTCCGTCGCCGACGTCTACGACCTCTTGCGCCAGCACACCGGGGCGAAGGTCGTCGCTGAGGTCATCGTTCGCGTCCGCCACTGCCTACTCGGGGTGCCCGGCTCGAGCCTCTCCGGTATCCGCGTCGCGCGGTCGCACCCGCAGGCTCTCGCACAGGTCGAAGACTTCTTGCGCACGCACCAGATACAGCCGGAGGTCGCTTTCGACACCGCCGGTGCGGCGGCCGAAGTCGCCGAGCTCAGGGACCCCACAATCGCGGCGGTCGCGAGCCGGCGTGCCGCGGAACGCTACGGACTCGACGTGCTCGAGGATTCGATCGAGACGTCGACCGACAACTTCACGCGTTTCTTCGCGGTGGCCCCCGAGGCGGATCGCGAGGTAGCCGCCCTCATTCCGGCCGCGCTTCGCAAAGGGCCAACCAAAACCAGCCTCGTGTACAAGACCGCGAATCTTCCAGGCGCGCTGGTGCGCTCGCTACAGCCTTTCGCGACCGCGTGGCTGCAGCTGAGCAAGATCGAGTCACGGCCGAGCCGCTCCGCGCCCTGGGACTACGTCTTCTACCTCGACTTCGAAGGCGACCCGACGGCGTGGCCGGCCAAGGAGGCTCTCGCGCTCATGCGGACCTGTTGCGAATGGATCCAGCAGCTCGGGACGTACCAAGCGGCGACCGAGGTGCTCGAGCCGGACTAAGAGCCGCCACGCCCAGCTCGGTCTCGGACTAAGAGTTAGGCGCCCAGATACCTTCGTGCAACGCCATCATCGCGTAGCAGCTCTTGACCGGTCCCGCGCATGACGATCCGCCCGAGCTCCATCACAAATGCTCGGTCCGCGAGCCCAAGCGCTCGCAGCGCGTTCTGCTCCACGAGCAGCATCGTCACGCCCTGACGCTTCAAGTCAGCGAGCGT
>Ga0207646_10006185_pt1 | contig 12447 bp, 16 predicted proteins | sample KBSK5502metaG_FD_184343 | JGI IMG/M metagenome (GOLD analysis project Ga0207646, IMG submission 184343) | Corn, switchgrass and miscanthus rhizosphere microbial communities from Kellogg Biological Station, Michigan, USA - KBS K5-50-2 metaG... | ecosystem: Host-associated > Plants > Roots >...
TTCCCGCAGTTTCTCCTGCGTTTGCTTGAGCGCGTCGATATCGGTGCTGGTGCCGTACCACCTGACAAGCTGTCCGCGTTCGTCACGGAACGGCTCCACGCGAATTAGAAACCATCGGTAAACACCATCGTGGCGGCGCAGCCTCGCCTCCATTTCGCCTGGTTCCCCCGAAACCAACAGCTCTCGCCACTTCTCCATTAGTGGCGGCACATCCTCAGGATGAAACGCAACTTGCCAACCCCAACCGTGCGATTGTTCGTGGGAAAGGCCTGTGTACTCGTGCCATCGTTTGTTCAGGAACTCATTCGGACCGTCCGGCAGATTGCACCAGGCGAGTGTGGGGATCGTGTCAATCACCTGCCGTAGCTTGGTCTCCGAGTTTCTGATTGTCTCCAACGCGTTCCGGAGAGCTTCTTGCGTCGCAGGAATAGCGTCGACGACCAGCGGGTCCGACGCTGGTGCCACGCGTGATGAACGGTCGGCAGCGGATGCCATTTCTGGATTATAAGCGCGGCGGCCATTCCCTATAAAACCGGAATTCCTGAAATTGCAGGACAAGTATTTATAAAAGTAGACCTTACTTCAATAACTTAGCAATGGCACGCCCATTGCCTCGGAATGTCGTGGTCGAGCGCGAAACCGATGACGCTAAGGATCGACAGGGTTCGAGATCGCGTGCGGCTCAGCGGTGAGTTTCGATCTGAGCACGTGCATCAAGTGAAGGCGGAACTGGACCTGTGCACACCGCCAGTCGTTTTGGACTTAGAGGAAGTGGACCTCGCTGATGTCGAGGCGATTCGTTTTTTGAATTCGTGCGAGGCGACGGGAGTTTCTGTGCTGCACTGTTCTGCCTACATCAGAGCCTGGATGTTCCAGGAACGCGAGCGGCGCTAGAACAACTGCGAACGCGAAGAAAGGGATGATAAAGCTGCTCCCTTGAACTCGTGAACGACCAGGAGACATTGCATGAGCATGATCACCGCCATAGGAGATATTGCATGAGCATGATCACCACCAAAGATGGCACGGAGATCTTTTACAAGGATTGGGGAAGCGGGCAATCCATCGTCTTTCACCATGGCTGGCCGCTCTCGGCGGACGACTGGGACGCACAGATGCTGTTCTTCCTTTCGCACGGATACCGGGTCGTCGCGCACGATCGGCGCGGCCACGGACGCTCCTCGCAGACCGACGCCGGGAACGACATGGACACCTATGCCGCCGACGTCGCGCAGCTCGCCACGCACCTGGACCTGCACGATGCCGTTCACATAGGGCATTCGACGGGTGGCGGCGAAGTGGCGAGATACGTTGCTCGTCACGGCAAGGGCCGCGTCGCGAAGGCGGTGCTGGTCGGCGCCGTCCCACCCATCATGCTCAAGTCGGACAAGAATCCCGGCGGACTGCCCATGGAGGTTTTCGACGGCTACCGCGCAGGCGTTGCGGCCAATCGTGCGCAGCTTTACCGCGACGTTCCGTCTGGTCCTTTTTACGGCTTCAACCGCCCCGGTGCGAAGGTATTGGAGGGCGTAATCGACAACTGGTATCGGCAAGGAATGATGGGGAGCGCGAAGGCGCACTACGAGTGCGTCAAGGCGTTCTCGGAAACCGATTTCACCGAGGACCTAAAGGCGATCGACGTCCCCGTTCTGATTCTGCATGGCGACGACGACCAGGTTGTGCCGATCGCCGACTCGGCATTGTTGTCAGCGAAGCTCGTCAAAAACGGCACGCTCAAGATATATCCCGGCTGGCCGCACGGGATGTGCACCATCCATGCGGAAGTCATCAATCCGGACCTGCTCGCCTTCGTCAAGGGCGAAGCGATACCCCTCGCGCGTTCGCGCCAGCGGGAGGTCGCATGAACACGCGCCTGGTCGCCGCTGTACTTTCTATTCTGATCGGAGCGTATACGAACCTGGTTGTCGCCCAGGGAAGCAAGCCTGCAATCGTCCTTGTCCACGGCGCATGGGCCGACGGGTCGAGCTGGGCCAAGGTGATCCCGCTACTTGAAAAGGCCGGCTTGAACGCAGTCGCCGTGCAGAATCCGCTCACTTCTCTGGCCGACGACGTCGCGGCGACCAAGCGTGCAATCGCGCGTTTGGATGGTCAAGTCATTCTTGTCGGTCATTCGTACGGTGGCGCTGTGATCAGCGAAAGCGGTAACGATCCGAAAGTCGTCGGCCTCGTCTATGTAGCTGCGTTCGCTCCGGGTGTGGGCGAGGCGGTCGGAGATCTCGGCAAGGAATTCCCGCCGGCTCCCGGCGGTGCCGAGCTGCGGCCGGACGCGGGCGGGTTCCTGACAATGACGACGAAGGGTGTCCTGGAAAACTTCGCGCAGGATCTGCCCCTCGCGGAGAGAAAGCTTCTCGCCGCCACGCAGGGCCCGACCAACGGCGCAGCCTTCGGCGCGAAACTGACCAATGCGGCGTGGAAGACGAAGCGGACCTGGTACGTGGTCGCCGCCAATGACCGAATGATCCCCCCGGATCTCGAGCGAAAGTTCGCGAAGGCCATGAACGCGAAGACCATCACGCTGCCCTCGAGCCACGTGGCGATGGTCTCGCACCCGGCCGAAGTGGCAAAGCTGATCATCGAAGCGGCGAAATCTGCGCCCGCGAACTAAAGCGATGTCGGCCACCGACACCCACCTGACGGCGCCAACCCGCTTCATCGAAGCGAACGATGTGCGGTATGCGTACCGGCGCTTCGGATCGGAAGAGCGCACCCCGCTCATTTTTCTGCCGCATTTCCGCGCCGGTATGGACCATTGGGATCCGCTTGTGACGGACGGTCTTGCGAGCGGGCGAGCCGTGATCCTGTTCGACAACGCAGGGATCGCCAGCTCGAGTGGTGAACCCGCCGACACGATCGATACGTCCGCCGATCACGTCGCACGCTTTGTCCGCGCTTTGGGCTTGCGAGCCGTGGACGTGCTTGGCTTCTCAATCGGCGGCTACATCGCCCAGAGTCTCGTCCTTCGCTATCGCGATCTGGTGAGGCGGCTTGTGCTCGCTGGAACCGCCCCCCGTAATGGCGAGCTGGCGAGCGATCCGCGCATCCCGGCAGTTGCGGCGAACCCTATCCCGACCCTCGAAGACTTTCTCTTCCTGTTCTTCACGCCGTCCGCGGCAAGCCAGGCGGCCGGCAAGGCATTCTGGCAGCGCCGCCATCAGCGCAACGACGCTGATCCGCCATCGTCGGCGGATGCCATGAAAGCACAGTCCGCCGCCATCGCCGAATTTCGCGAGCCGCGCGGAGAGCGCTATTCCGAGCTCCGCGGAATCAGCCAGCCGACGCTCGTCGTGAACGGCAAGAACGACATCATGGTGCCGACAATCAATTCAGTCACGCTTTGTCAGCACATCCCGAATGCGCAGCTCATCATCTACCCCGATTCGGGTCATGGCGCGCTTTTCCAGTACCCGGAGCTATTCGTAAGGCACGCGACCATCTTTCTCGATTCCTGATGGTCATGCTGCGCACTTCGTCAGACGTTCATTGCGGCCTGCCAAAGGAAATGCGGCGCGCTCGACTACATCATCGGCAAATACGCCTCAGCCACGACCGACAGCAGAAACGAACCGCCCAACTCAGGAGGACACGATGAACGCCGATGTTCTGACGACAAGAGTAACCGATGGGGTTGCGGTCATTACACTGGGCAGCGCCAAGCGCATCTACTTCGACGAGGAAATGGGGGACGCGCTCACCGCGGCGCTGGACGGATTCGCGGGCGACGCTAATGTTCGCGTTGTCGTCGTGACTGGCGGCGCACCCGGCTATTTTATTCGTCATTATTCCATCGCTGCGCTTATTCGCCTCGCAGAGTCCCTGCGGGCTTCCGGTCGCGAGTGGCCGGAGAACGCGACCTACAATGGGGGATTCCTGGACAAGGCGATCGCACTGTGCGAGAGCATGCCAAAACCTGTAATCGCCGCCATTTCTGGCACAGCCCTGGCGGGTGGATTCGAGTTCGCGCTCTCCTGCGATCTTCGTATCGCTGAGGATGGCGACTACCTGATCGGATTCCTGGAGCCACACCTTGGACTCGCTCCCGGCGCCGGCGGCACGCAGAGGCTGCCACGCACCATTGGAACGCCAGCCGCGCTCATGCACATCCTCATGGGTAATCCGCTCGCTCCACGTGAAGCCGAAAGGAAGGGGTTGGTGCACGAGACTGTCAGCGGTAAGGCTCTCGATCGTGCAATGCAGATTGCACACCGCCTGTCGTTACATCCGCCGGAGGCGGTCGCTTACATCAAGCGTCTCGTCCGCAACGCCACCGAGACACCGCTGGCAGAGGGACTTGCACTCGAAAGAAATCTCTTCCTGAAATTGTGCATCAGCGAATCCGCACTGGCGCGCATGCGTTCCTATGAAGAGCAGAACATCAGCTCGCCGTCGCGCTCATTCGTGGTCGAAGGGGATTGAATCATGACTGAATCGTCGGCGCACGTGCGGGTCATCGAGGAATCGTCTGCATACTGGCGAATAGTGTTCGACTATCCGCCTTTCAACGTTGTAGACGCCACCATCTTCGAAGGCCTGCAGAATCTGCTCGCTCGAATGGACACCAGCCCGAGCCTGCGTCTCGTAGTGTTCGAGAGCGCGAACCCTGAGTTCTACCTTTCCCACTTTGATTTGACCGGCAAGACGGGGAACATCACCACAGCTGTGGGGCCTTCCGGCCTGCCGATCCTGATGGACACGTTCGTCCGTCTCACCAAATCTCCGGTGGTCAGCATCGCGAAGATCCGAGGCTGCGTCCGTGGTGTGAGCAGCGAGTTCGTCCTCGCCTGCGACATGCGCTTCGCGTCGCGCGAGAACACGCGACTGGGCCACCCGGAAGTCGGGGTGGGACTGCATCCCGGCGGCGGCGGCACGGAGCGCCTCCCACATCTCGTCGGCCGAGGCCGCGCGCTCGAAATCGTTCTCGGCGCGAACGACTTCGATGGCGACACCGCGGAACGATACGGATACGTCAACCGGGCACTTGCGGACGCGGAGCTGGACGAATTCGTCGATGTGCTCGCGCGCCGGATCGCGTCCTTCGATCGGCGTGCTATCGCCGCGGCGAAGAATCTCGTCAACCAAGTCTCGTTGCCATCCGCCGACCGGCTCCTCGACGCCCTCGCCTCCTTTACGACGTCGCTGACGTGGCCTGAAGCGCAGCAGCGCATCCAAGCTCTCCTAAAGCTCGGACTCCAACGAGACAGCGACTTCGAGAAACGGTGGCCCGCGCTGCTCGGCACGCTCCTCGAGCCGTAGTCACCGTGTAGCGATGCGCAGCCTCGCCGAGCTGGCAAGTTAATTTCCCCAATCGCTACAACAGACAAACTCGGCGTCACGGAACGAGGCAGGCGATCTGATTTTATGCGCAGTGCAACCCTGACAGATAAGCGGTGCGCCTGGGTCAGCCTGGATGAGCCGATGCTGCTCCAATATCACGATCGCGAATGGGGGGTCCCCGTCCATAACGACCGCAAACATTTCGAGGTGCTCGTGCTCTCAGGCGCACAGGCCGGATTGAACTGGTCGCTTGTGCTGAAAAAGCGGGAAGGGTATCGCCGCGCGTTCGACAAATTCGATCCGGAGAAAGTCGCGCACTACTCCGAGAGGCAAATCCAAAAGCTTGAATCTGATCCGGCGATCATTCGCAACCGCATGAAGATCGAAGCCGCAGTGCGCAACGCACGCGCATTCCTCAAAATACAGGAAGAGTTCAGCGACTTTGACTCCTACTGCTGGCGGTTTGTCGACGGGAGGCCCAAGCTTAACCATTGGAAGTCTGCGCGGCAGATACCAGCGACTTCGCCTGAATCCGAGGCATTCAGCAAGGACCTCAAGCAACGGGGATTCAGCTTCGTCGGTCCGACGGTCGTTTACGCGTACATGCAGGCGGTCGGAATGGTGAACGATCACGTCGTCGAGTGCTTCCGATATCGCGAGGTCGGCAAGGCGTAGTTTGATCAACCGGGGCTAATGCAAGCCATACTTCGCACTCGCAGTATGCAAACGTGTTTCTCGATTTTGCAGGGTCGGTTCCTGAACGAGTCGTAAGCTTCCCCTACCGGTAGACCGCAACAACTGGACCTTTCTGGCAGGATTTTGGGCCGGAGGGAAGTCCAATAAAGAAGTCGCAATTCACCGAATCGCAGATCGTGGCGATTCTGAAAGAGGGAGAAGCCGGGGTGGCGGTAGCGCAGCACCTTCAGCCGCCAAGCTAGTACTCGGTTCTGTTCGGTCTTAGTCATGGGCTCTCTACTCCTGGGTTGAGAAGTGAGCCAGAATGTCACCTTAGTCTTGGGACTTCACAAACGAGTTAGAGTCATTGCAGGGCTGGTGGCTCGTCGTCAGTGTGACAAAAGTGTGCCAATTCCGGCGCACGTTCTGTACGTGGCGTCTCGATTCGCGCTGCGGCCGCCGCTAAGTTATCGGTTGCGAACTTGGCGCAGCGGTCGACCATTGATCGCGTCTTCCACCCTCCAAGGTCCTTGAGCTCGTCGCACGTGGTGCCAGCCTGGCGATGCCAGGAGGCCCAGGTGTGGCGCAGATCGTGGAAGCGGAAGTCGCGAATGTCGGCCTTGCGCAAAGCGGTCTGCCAGGCCGTGTTGGTGACATCCCAACAGATCGGCTCGCCGCGATACGTGAAGCAGTAGACCGGATGCTTGCCGCGCTCAGCCTCGAGCACGGCGATCGCATCGCCGTTCAGCGGTACGCCGCGCGGCGTTCCATTTTTCGTACGGTCGAGCCACGCCGTACGGCGACGCAGATCGACACGATCCCACCCGCCCGAGGATGCCATTGGCGAAGGCGTCAGCAAATTAGGCGGGCGATACTTGCCTGGGGCTCTTCAGCGGCTGCTTCTCTCGCGAGCGCGCCTTGATCTGTTTCGTCTTCTGCTCCAACGCCTGACATTCCTTGCCCGCGAACTTGGCGACCAGCGCATCGACGAACGCGCGGGTGTGCGCGGGCATGAGTCGGCGGCCCGGAAAGACGGCCGAAGCGATCACCGGGGGCGTGCTCCAGTCGGGCAGAACGTGGACCAGTTCGCCGCGCTCCAGGTAAGGCACGGCGAATGGATCGTGGATGATCGCGATGCCGGCGCCTGCCAGCGCCATGCGCATCAGCAGCTCCGGTGAATTGGCCGTCGCGCGGCCCGGTGGAATGCCTTCCCAGCGCGCCTCGCCCCGGACGAGCGTCCACACGTGCGGATCGCCCGTGCGCGCGAGGAGTCGCAGAGCGTCGTGCTCCATGAGCGCTTCGGGCTCGGCCGGAACGCCGCGGCGCGCAACATAAGCCGGGGCAGCGTAGAGACTGCTCGTGAACGTCGCGATCCGGCGCGCTGCGAGCGTTGCATCGTCGCGCAATTCACCCATGCGGACCGCTAGATCGAAATTCTCGGCGATTAGATCCACGAACCGCGAGGAGAGATCTACCTCGAGCGTCACGGCAGGGTAGGCGAGCACGAACTCGGCGAGCATCGGCGCGAGCACGAAGTTCGCCATATCGCTCGGCATCGTTACGCGCAATCGGCCGCTCGGTTGCACCTGGCGGTGCTGCGCGAGCGATTCCGCAGCGGCGACGTCCTCGACCACGTGATGGGCGTGCTGGAGCACGGCACGCCCGAAGTCGGTCACGGTGAGCTTGCGCGTCGTCCGCCTGAGGAGCTGCTCTCCCAGTTGGGCTTCCAGGGCCGCGACCCGGCGCGAGACCGTCGACTTGGGGAAGCCGAGGCGATCGGCAGCGCGCGAGAAGCTTCCCTCGTCCACCACCCGGGCGAAGAGGACGAGATCGTTCGGCTCGACGTTCATGGTCATTGTCCTTTAGAGCTGACCCGCTTCAACACCCTTGAGGGCGTCCTGCATTGTTGCTCGGTTGGAACAATGTTATCCATTTTGAAGGCTTCTCGCCCATCCAAGCAACAAATATATTGGCTGCACGTTCAACACGACCCGATGGAGCCAACCATGAATGTCCTGCAGATCAACTCCAGCGCACGGCGCGAAGCCTCGCACTCGACGCGCCTGGCGAATCGAATCGTCCAGCGCCTGCGCGACGCCGACCCGGACGCGACGCTTACGGTACGAGATCTCGGCCTCAAACCGCATCCGGTCCTCGACGAAGCCACTCTGGGCGCGCTTTTTAGCCCGGCCTCGCAGCGCACGCCCGAGCAGGCTGCTCGCGTCGCACTCGACGATGCGCTGATCGCGGAGATCCAGGCGGCCGATGTCGTGGTGCTGGGTGTGCCGATGTACAACTTCGGCGTGCCCGCGTCGCTCAAGAATTGGATCGACGCCATTGCCAGGGCTGGCGCGACGTTCCGTTATACGGAGAAAGGTCCGGAAGGTCTGCTCAAGGGCAAGAAGCTGTACGTGGCGCTGACGCGAGGCGGCAAGTATCGCGACACGCCGGCGGATTCCCAGGTGCCGTATCTGAAGACCGTGTTCAGCTTCCTTGGTCTGACCGATGTTGCCTTCGTGTACGCAGAAGGCCTTAACTTTGGCGCGGACGCCGCACAAATGGCGATCAACTCAGCCTACCAGCAGATCGAGGAAGCCTTGGATCCGCTGGTGCCTGCGAAGGCTCACTTCGAGACCGCCGAACTGGAGCTCGCGTAGCGAGCTCCGACCCAGCACTTCTAACTTTTCCTCACTTATCCAGGAGTCATCACATGAGCACATCGACTGTCAATTCTCAACCCATGGTTGCAGCCGCGGGGCGCGTGTTGCTTGCGGCGCTTTTTCTCGTGAGCGGCATCCAGAAACTATTTGTGCCCGCCATGATCCAGGGCTACATCGCCTCGGCGGGGCTGCCTTTACCGTCGCTGGTCTACGTCATCACCATCGTGATCGAAGTCGGCGCCGGAGCCTTGCTGCTGGTCGGCTTCCGGACGCGCCTGATGGCCTGGGTCCTTGCGGCGTTCACCGTCGCGGCCGCGCTCATCTTTCATCGCGACCTCGGAGACCCGAACCAGTTCGTTCACTTCATGAAGAACCTGGCCATCGCGGGCGGGCTGCTCCACATCGCCGCCCTCGGCGCGGGCGCGTTCAGCCTCGACGGCTACACGCTGGAAGGTCGCCGCGCCCCGGCGTAATGGGTCGAGCAGAGCGTCGCTCCTGCGGGCCGGGCGCCTTCAGGGGCGGTGCGCCTTGACCGCAGCCGATCTGTGCCTCAGGCCGCGCACGACCCCTGCCAGCAGCGGTTCAGCGAAACTGAAGCGATTCGTGAGGCTGCTTGCAGCGCGGACAGACGAACTCGAGCATCTCGAAGCCGAGGGAGGACTTGCGAACGCGAAGCACCTTCACCGAGCACGAATCGACCAGGTCACCGTTGCATTCGAGCCACACGCTGTTGCAGTCCTCTTCGGAACTCGTGTGCGACTGGTCGCGGGTGTCGAGCTCGCGCCAGACACGCTCGAACGTCGCACGGATATCGGTCTCTACGCTTGGCGTGTACTCAAAGTCAGGATCGAGGATAGATTTCATGGCCGAGTTCCTTGCAGTGCTTGCGGTCAGGCCGCGTGCGACAGCGCAGTCTCGACGCTCAGAGGAGGCCGAGCGTTGATGCTCGATAGACCGCTTGGGCGCGGCTCTGGACGGCCAGCTTCCAGAAGATGCGTTTCGCATGCGACTTGACTGTCTCGGGAGCGATGCTCAGTTGGCGGGCGATCCGTTTGTTGGACAACCCATGGCCCATCAGGAGCACGACGGTACGTTCGCGCGCCGACAGGCGCGCGCCCGAATGCTGCATCTCCTCCGATTCTGTCGCGTTGTTCGCTAGCACGATCTCGGATTCGTACGATGCGGCCGAAAGCGACGCCGGCGGTGACTTTGCGGAAAGCGCCAACCCGAGCGAACTGTCCATACCCACTGCTCCTTTGCACCATTAGGAAGCGCCGGCGCCCACCCTCATTCGTCAGCAGCTTGCGTAAGCTTCGGAGACCGGCATGTGGGCATTGTCAGGACTCGCGCGGGATAAGTCCTTTTCAGTTTCTAATATTTCCTAATTCTTTCGCAGGTAGCACGCGAAGTGTCGATTCCGCCATCTCAATTCTTCGCCGGTCTCGTGCAAGCGATCAAGCGCGTATTGACGTATCGTCTCCAGCATTCGATAACGCGTCGCTCCCTCGTGCTCTTCGGCGATGATGAGGTTCTTGTCCGCCAGGGATGTGAGCAGGCCGATGGTGTCGGACTTCTCGATTCCGTCTCCCGTGCAGACGTGCTCTGCAGCCGCCAACGTCCACCCACCGGCGAAGACCGACACTCGACGCAGCATCGCCTGCTCGACATCGGTGAGCAGGTCGTAGCTCCAGTCGAGCATCGACCGCAGCGTGCGATGCCGTGGCAGCGCTGTGCGTGAACCGTCGGTCAGCAATGCGAAGCGCTGATCGAGCCGTTGGCTCAATTCCTCCGCCGAGATCAAGCGCAGGCGTAGCGCAGCCAATTCGATCGCCAACGGCATGCCGTCGAGCCGAGCACAGATCGATGCGACGGCGGACGCATTTTCCGTTGTCACATCGAAGTCGGGGCGCACGAGCTTCGCGCGCTCTACGAAGAGGCGCACACCTTCGTACCGTGACACGGTCTCCGGCCTCAACGTGTCGCTCGTTTCCGACACCGTCAGAGAGGGTACGCGATACGTGAGCTCTCCCGTAATCCCCAGCCGCTCGCAGCTGGTCACGAGCATGGCGACATCCGGGCTGGGACGAAGAATGAGATCGACGAATTGCACGCATCCCTCTAGCAGGTGCTCGACGTTGTCGAGAACGAGCAGCAGCTTTCTCGAAGCAAGATAGTCGTTGAGCGTCTCCATCACGGGCCGCGTCGGCTGCTCGTTCAGTGCAAACGCTTGCGCGACCGCGTTCGGCACGAGACGAGGATCGGATAACGCCGCGAGGTCCACCAACCATACTCCGTCGGGAAACGCGTCGACCAACCGGCTCGCCACTTCGATCGCCAGGCGCGTCTTGCCCGCACCACCGGCACCGGTCAGCGTCACCAACCGATGTGCCGTCACCAGCTCCTTGAGTTGCGCGATCTCCTGCTCGCGACCGACGAAGCTCGTCAGCTGATGCGACAGGTTGTGTCGGGGTGTCGATATGCGATGTGCTTCGGCTTCGCCCTTCGTCACCGGCAGCGTGAATTGGTAGCCTCGTCCCGACACCGTGGTGATGGCATCGCTGCCGAGGACTTTGCGCAGGGCCGACACCTGCACGTGCAACGCTGCTTCCTCGACCACCACCTTCGGCCACACCTGGTCGAGCAAATCGTCCTTGGTGACGAGATGTCCGGCGCGATCGACGAGCGCAACCAGCAAATCGAACGCGCGCGGGCGCAATGAAGTCGTTGCGCTGTCCTTCAGCAGCCGTCGCTTATCGGGCTGCAGCTCGAAGGAACCGAAGCGATAGCGTTCAATGGAACCGACCGAACTGATTGCGCTCATTCCGCACCTCCGACTCGAAGGCTTGCTGGTACGCAATTTCGCTCAAGCCGCGACGCGCGCGCTAGCCCCGGATGGCGTCTCGTTGCGACTCGATCGGGACCATTGCGGACCGCCGAAGGGCAGGGCGAGCCCCCCGCAAGGTGCTCGCCGGCTCCTCAAATGGGTGGCGAACCGCGCCTCTTCTGGTTGCCATTGCCGTTGCCGTTCCCGTTGCGGATCTCGACGCGCCTCCAGCCGAACAGGCGCGCATCGACGGAGAACGCGCCCGGCCCGAGCAGCGCGAGCGCGGCTGCGAGCGCTCCGAGTAGAATGTAGAAACGCAGATTCGCGGGATCGGAGAACGCGAGCAACACCGCGTCGATCGTGGCGAGCGCCGCGACGATGGGCGTCCACAGGCCCACGAGTAGAAGCACGCCCACCACGGCAGAGACGATATCTAACGCGATGGAGAGGGCCGCCGATCCCGCGGCCAGGCCGGCGACGCCATGAACGACGAGCGCGCCGCCTGCGGCGATGCGCATCAGCAGAAGCCCGGCGCCGGGGGCGCCATGGGCGAACGTAGAGAAGAGCCTTCGCACACGTCGAGTCTAGGAACGACGCGACGACGGCGGCAAACCCCTAAAGAGTGACTAGCTTGCCTCTTTCGAGCCGGTCGAGGGATTCTGCCTCGACCTCGCCCGGCGGCTTATTTCTCCAGCGCCAGTTCGGTTGCGAAACGCGGGCCCCCGTTTTGCAACGGTGACGATGGACCTAGAACTGGATGATCCCGCGCTTGAACCCGATCATCGCCGCGTGCGTGCGGTCCTTCGCGCCGAGCTTCGACAGGATGTTGCGCACCTGGCCCTTGACGGTCTCCTCGCTGAGCGAAAGCTCCCTGGCGATCTCCTTGTTGGCGTTGCCCTGCGCGATCAGCCGCAGCACGCGAATTTCCGCCGGGGTGAGCGCCTCGTCGGTGGCATGCTCTGCCAGCTCGAACGATACCTCGGCCGCGAGCGCCTT
>Ga0207646_10006186_pt1 | contig 12444 bp, 12 predicted proteins | sample KBSK5502metaG_FD_184343 | JGI IMG/M metagenome (GOLD analysis project Ga0207646, IMG submission 184343) | Corn, switchgrass and miscanthus rhizosphere microbial communities from Kellogg Biological Station, Michigan, USA - KBS K5-50-2 metaG... | ecosystem: Host-associated > Plants > Roots >...
GACCGGCTCCCGCTGGAGAGCCCGCTGCTCCAGCGACGGGGCGGCTATCGGGAGATCCTCGAATCTTGGCTCGAATTTCAGTTCGCGACTTCTCTCACCTGGGACGGTGGCCGCGAGGCCTTTGCTGCTGGCCAGCGCAACGTCGCAGCTCTCTACGAGTTCTGGGTCTTCTTCAAGCTCTTGGCCATCGTCGACGAAACGTTCGAGCTTGACATGCCAGCGCACCGAACGTTAGTCGAACGAACCGCCAATGGTTTCGACCTTCGTCTGAAGTCTGGGAAGGAACTTTCGTTCCGCGGGCGACACCGCGGAGGAGACCGCGACCTCAAGGTCCGATTTTCTTACAACCGCACATATCCAGGGGCTGAACCCGACTTCCCGAGCTACCCTAGTCCGGGCGCGTGGACGCGGCCGATGCGTCCCGACTTCACGATCAGCATGTGGCCTCTCGAGTTCTCCGAAGCCGAGGCCGAACGCCAGGAACTGATGGTTCACGTCCACTTCGATGCGAAGTACAGAGTCGAGGACTGGACCGGACTCTTCGGGATGAACTCCGACGAGGTGTTAGATGAAGAACGTGCTGCAGCTCAGTGGGGCGGAGCACCAAAGCGAGCCGACCTTCTAAAAATGCACGCCTACCGAGACGCCATCCGGCGGACCGAGGGCGCATACGTGATTTATCCCGGCCGGCATGGGCAAGAAAACGTTTCGTGGTTCGCATTCAACGATGTCTTACCCGGGCTCGGGGCATTCGCCCTTCGTCCGGGGGCGGAGGCCGTCGGCGTGGATAACCTCCGCACCTTCTTGGAGGATCGCGCCTCTGAAGCGAGCCGCGACTCCGAGCGGCTTGATCAATCCACATATCACCTATTTAGGGTCCAGGAACCCTCGGGAAGATATCGGGCGGAGGTCCAATTACCGACGAGCGATGACCGTCACCGAAAGCTCAGACGACGGCCTCCTATAGAAGATGCGTAGTGCGTTCGATCCGCCTCAGCATCGCCAGGGGGGTCGGGACGGCGCTCGACCGGATACCGCCTCGGATGTGGCGCCCCTCATGGCGCAACGTACATCGGTGAGGGAGTGGTTACGGTCTCGAGCTGCACCGACTCCAGGTATGGGCCCTGAACCTTAGTGGTACTAGGCTGGCCGGCCGATGCTTATCAAAGCCGCGGACGACAAGCACCCGCAGCTAGCTGCTCTCGAAGAGCTTCTCACCAGACGGGACGTCTCGGCAGATGCGCGCGAGCGGATAGAGCAAGAGATCTGGAACATCAGAACTGGTGAAAAGACGGAGCGGAGCGCAGCCTACGAAATCGAGTTTCACTATGCGGCCAACGCAAACGTAATGACCCTCCACGACTTGCGCATCGAGGTCGGAGGTCGGGTCGCACAAATCGACCACCTGATCATCGACCGACTCCTTGAGCTTTGGGTCTGCGAGAGCAAATCATTCTCTGGAGGCGTCAAGGTCGACGAGTACGGAGAGTGGTCAGCGTATTGGGACCGTCGACCTCACGGCATACCTTCGCCCATCGAGCAAAATCGGAAGCACGTTGCCGTTCTGGAAGATGTCTTCGCCAAAGGTCGAGTTAAAGTTCCCAAGCGCCTAGGTTTTCCTCTTGTGTTGAACTTCCGGCCGGTTGTATTGGTCTCCAATACCGGCCGAGTCTCGCGACCCGCTGGGCGCAGCGCCGCTCGGGTCGCTGGCCTGGACACCGTCATCAAGTCTGAACAGCTCTACGCGAGAATAAGCAAGTCGTTCGATCCGACCGACATTGGGTCTGCCCTGGCCACCATCGCCACGTCCATGGTTTCTGCGGCGACTATCGAGCGACTGGCCCGCGATCTGGCCGCGCTGCACGTGCCTGGAACCTTTGACTGGGCAGCTCGATTTGGCTTGGCTCCGGAGGTGACGGTCCCGCCGAGTGCGACTAAACCGGACCCCGTACATGTAACTCCCGCAATTCCTCTGCCGGCGTCTAACAGTCGCGCGATCGGATCGGGCTCGGGCAGCAACTGCGAGTCGTGCGGAAAAGCGATCTCTGAAGCGGTAGTTGCATTTTGCCGTTCGAACTCAAGACGATTCGGTGGCGGCATCTATTGCATGACCTGCCAACGAACGCGGTCGAGGCCGTCCTAATCCGTAGCTGCTTACCGCGCTGCTCCATGCGCTCCAGATGAATCTCCTTCGGGAAGAAGATCGCTAGCACGATGACCGTCACTTCGACTGATCCGCGACCGTGGCTCGCTCGCATTACACACACGGGCATGCTGCTCTCCGCCGACGTCACACAGCGCCGTCAGATCGCCGAGATCGTGGCGCGCGAAAGCGCCGAGACGCTTGTCGGCCGTCCGGCCGGCGTGCGCGTCGAGGTCATGCGCCGGCTCGTCGGGCTGGTCGCGAACCACGTCGCCGACCGCTTCGTCATGTACGACCGCGCGCTGGGCGAGGTCGGATTGCGTACCGGGTCAGCATGGATCGTCGACGACGCGACCGGCGGGCTTGCCGTCGAGGGCAGCGACCGTGTGCCGGCAGATGGACCTCTCCTCGTCGTTGCGAACCACCCGGGACTCTCGGATGCGATGGCGCTCGTCGCGGCCCTCGGCCGCGAAGACTCGTGGATCGTGACTGCCAACTATCCATTCCTACGGGCGATGCGTCTCGCGAGTCGGCGCTTCCTCTTCGTGTCGGAAGATCGTTCGGATCGACTCTCGGCGTTCCGCAGCATCGTGTCGCGGCTGCGAGCGGGCGATACCGTGCTGGTCTTCCCGGCGGGTGGCCTCGAGATGGATCCGGCGCTTTCGCGCGACGCTGCGCTCGGGTCTCTTGCAACCTGGTCGCGCAGTATCGAGCTCCTCGCACGGCTGGCCGATGGCACTCTCGTTGTCCCCGCAGTCGTCAGCGGCGTCGTGTCGCGCTCCGCCTTCGACCATCCGCTCGCGAAGCGTCGCGGCGTCGTGGGAGAGCGTCAGCGCATGGCTACACTGCTGCAGCTTGCGCTACCTGCATATAAGCCGGGTCGCGTGAACGTCAGGTTCGCCGCGCCGATCGCACCTTGTGTCGGGCGAGATCTGCATGCCGCGGTCGTCGACGTCATGCGCGAACTCATCGAAGTGGCGTGAGGATCGTTCTCGCGACAGTGCTCGCCCTGGTCATCGCTATACCGCTTGACCTTGCGATCGAGGCACTCGCCCGGCAGACGTTCGCGGTGTCGCCGGAGTTCGAACCGTTCCAGGGAACCGTCGCGCCGTACACCGCCGGCGGGCTGGTGCTCGCGGGGATCGCCTATGCCGTGGTCCAGCGCTTCTTCCGCGACGCCGACCGCGTCTACGTCCGGCTCGCGATCGTCGCGCTCGTGGTCTCGTGGGTCCCCGATGTCGCGCTTCTGTTCATCAACGAGCCGGGCGCGACAGTTCCGGCGGTGGCCTCACTGATGGTCATCCACGCCGTCGCCGCGGCGGTCGTCGTGACGCTGCTCGTGCGGATCGCGGGCGCGCGATCGTGAGCTCCGCCGCTTCGGCCGCGGCGTCGAGGCCGTGCGGCTCGGGCTTCTCGACCTTCACGCGAACCTCGGTGACGCGCTCGAACCGCCCGAGGAGGGCGCGCGCGACGTCGGCCGTCATCCGTTCCAGGAGCACCCGCGGGCGCCGGGCGATTTCCTCGCGCACGCAGGCGGCGACCTCGGCGATGTCGAGGGCGGCCGCGAGATCGTCTTTGGCCACCGCGTCCGCGATGTCGACCGAGAGCGTGACGTCGACCAGGTAGTCGTGCGCTTGCTGCTGATCCGCGGGCGTGGGGCCCTGCCGGCCGCGAGACCGCAGGCCCCGGATGAGGATGCGACCGGGCAACTGGCTCCTGGCTGGCATACAAGTGGCACCGTATCTGTTGAATGAATGACGTGCTTGTAGCCCCTCCCGCCGATGTCTCCCGGGCCGATGCCTTGCTGCCGACGCGTTGGGGCGACTTCCGCATCAGCGTTTTCCGATTTGAGGGCACCGAGGTCGTCGCGCTCGCGCGAGGCGAGCTCGGCGGCGCGGAACCCGTTCTCGTCCGCCTCCACTCCGAATGCCTCACCGGGGACGTGCTCGGCTCGCTGCGCTGCGACTGCGGCGATCAGCTGCGTGCCGCGCTCGAAGTGATCGGAAGCGCCGATCGCGGCGTCCTCCTGTACCTCGACCACGAGGGCCGTGGCATCGGGCTCTTCGACAAGGTCCGCGCATATGGCCTGCAGGACGGCGGCCTCGACACCGTCGACGCGAACGTCGAGCTCGGCCTTCCGATCGACGCCCGCGACTACTCCGCTGCCGCGTCGGTGCTCCGCGAGCTCGGCATCCAGTCGGTGCGCCTCATGACCAACAATCCCGCAAAAATACTTGGGCTCGAAATGCACGGCGTTGACGTGGTTGAGCGCATCCCGCTGGAAACGATCCCCAACGAGATCAACGCGCCCTACCTGCGCGCGAAGGCCTCGCGGATGGGCCACCTCCTCGACGATCTGCCGGATCCACGCCGCTTGGATATCGCGACACTCCCAGCAGGCCGTCCGCTGGTCACGGTCCATTACGCGCAGACCCTCGACGGGCGCATCGCGTCGCGCACCGGCGACTCGCGGTGGGTGAGCGGCGAGGGATCGCTACGCCTCGCGCATGAGCTGCGCGCCGCGCACGACGCCGTGCTCGTTGGGATCGGCACGGTTCTCGCCGACGACCCGAAGCTGACGGTTCGTCTTGCCCCGGGCGACTCGCCGGTCCGCGTCGTGGTCGACAGCCAGCTCCGGATCCCGCTGGACGCGAAGGTCCTCGATGGGTCCGTCGCGCGCACGATCGTCGTAACGACGCCGCTCGCGTCCGAGGAGCGCGCTGCTGCGATCCGCGCGCGTGGCGTCGAGGTGCTCCGCGTTAAGGCGGATGCCGATGGTCATGTGGAGCTCGGCGATCTCCTTGCTCGCCTCCGCGTCGACGGCATTCGCAGCGTGCTCATCGAGGGCGGCCGCGGGATCATCACCGCGGCGCTGCGCGACCATCTGGTCGACCGCCTTACGGTCTGCATCGCGCCGAAGGTCATCGGAGAGGGGATCGCCGCGGTCGGCGATCTGCACATCGACAAGCTCTGCGACGCCTTGACCTTCGAGCGCGCCGGTTTCATCGCCTCCGGCGGTGACGTCGTTTTCTACGGCGAGCCTGCGGTTCGGGCCTAGGTAGCGTGGCCGCGGCGGTCTGGTTCCCCCGCGCGCGATCGGTCGAGTTGCGAACCGAGGAGCTCGCGGAACCCGGACCGGACGAGGTGCGCGTGCGGGCGGCGCTGTCCGCGATCTCGCAGGGCACCGAGATGCTGGTGTATCGCGGCGAGGTCGATGCCGACCTCGCGCTCGATCTGCCGACGCTCGTCGGCGGCTACGGCTTTCCGCTCAAGTACGGATACGCGAGCGTCGGCCGCGCGGTCGCGGTCGGGCGCGACGTGCGCGGCGTGGGCGAGGGCGACCTTCTTTTTGCGCTCCACCCGCATCAGGACGAGTACGTCGTCTCGGCGTCGCTCGTGCGGCGCCTTCCGGACCGCACCACGCCCGAGCAGGGCGTCTTCGTCGCCAATCTCGAGACCGCGATCAACGTCGTGCTCGACGCCAAGCCACGCCTCGGCGAGGTCGTCGCGGTCTTCGGGCAAGGGGTCGTCGGACTCCTCATCACCCAGCTGCTGCGTCGCTCTGGTGCGCGCGTCATCGCCGTCGAGCCGTCGGCGCTACGGCGCTCGTTCGCCGAACGATGCGGTGCGGAGGTGGCGATCACCCCGCACGACGGGGCCGCTCTGCGCAGGTTGACTCGCGGACGCGGCGCGGATATCGCCGTCGACGCCAGCGGCAGTCCGTCCGCCCTCCAGGAGGCGATCGACTGCGTCGCGCTCGAGGGCACCGTGGTGGTGTGCTCGTGGTACGGCGAGAAGCCGGTGCCGCTCGACCTCGGCGGGATCTTCCACCGGAGCCGCGTGCGCCTGGTGAGCTCGCAGGTCGGCCGGATCGATCCGTCGCTCGCGCCGCGGTGGGACCGGGCGCGGCGGCTCGACATGGCGACGGACCTGCTCGGAGAGCTGATCCTCGAGGACCTCGTCACGCATCGCATCCCGTTCGCCCGCGCGGCTGAGGCATACGCGCTCCTCGACTCCCAGGCCGCCGAGACGGTCCAGGTGGTGCTCGACTACGCCTGACGTCGCGCTCGTCACCGCGGGCGATCCCGCGCGGCGCACCGGAGGCAACCTCTACAACCGGCACATGCTCGCGGCCTTGCGGCGCGCTGGCGTTCGGGTGACGACCGTCGTGCTGCGCGACCGGCGCGACGCCGCGCGACTCGGCGAGCTACGCGCGCGGCTCGTGCTGGTCGACACGATCGCCGCCTCGCTCGCAGCGCGCCACCTCTCGCGCCTCCGGGCGCGCGGGTCAGAGGTCGTGGCGCTCGCGCACATGCGGCTCGGAGCGATGAGGTTGGCGCGTCGGTCCGACCGGGTGATCGCGGTGAGTCGCGCGCTCGCGGACGAGCTCGTGGCCGCCGGGATCGACCGACGGCGGATCGTCGTCATCCCACCCGGGCGCGATCGCGTCGCGACCCGACCGAAAGTGAAACGCGGCGGCTCGGTCCTCTGCGTCGCGAACTGGACACCGTCGAAAGGCATCCACACTCTCGTCGCGGCCGCGGCGCGAGTGCCTGGCGTTTCATTGGATCTCGTAGGCGACGCGCCGGACGCGGCGTACGCGGCGCGAGTGCGTCGCTTGATCGCAATGCGCGGGCTTACGCGACGCGTGCGCGTGTACGGCTCCCTCGGCCGGGCTGCACTAGAACGCCGCTACGCGGCCGCGTCTATCTTCGCGTTGCCCTCGATCCGCGAGGGCTACCCGATCGTGTTCGTCGAAGCGCTCGCGCACGGACTGCCCGTCGTGGGATGCGACATCCCCTCGGTGCGTGAGGTCACCGGCGGCGCGGCTGTCCTCGTTGCGCCCGGACGCATCGCGCCCCTTACGGCCGCGCTGAAGAAGCTTGTCACGAACGAGCGCTTGAGCCGCTCACTCGCGTGGCGATCGCTTCTCCGCACGCGCCAACTTCCGGCCTGGGACGAGAGCGAGGTGCGGTTCATTGAGGCCCTCGCGGCAAAGGTTGAGACCGCTGAGACAAGGAGGCGCGGTTACACAATCTGGCCTTCTCAACGTGCTCAACGCCGACGCCTCGGCCTTAACCGCGCCGCTCGAACGGAGAGCTATGATCTGACCAGAAAACTGGTCAGGAGGCCCCTTGCGTGAAGACGTTGTCGCTCTCCGAGGTCAAGGCGAAGCTCAGCGAGCTGGTTGACGAAGTCGAGAGCCGCGACGAGCGCATCGTCATAACTCGGAAGGGACGGCCGGCCGCCGTGTTGATCAGTCAGGATGACCTCGACAGCTGGCAGGAAACGCTCGAGATCACATCCGATCGCGCGCTCATGACGGAGATCCGACGCGGGATCCGACAGCTCCAGCGAGGCCAGACCAAGAGCTATGAGGAGGTCTTCGGGCCGAGGCTAGTCGGGAAGAGGCGATTGCCGCGCCGCGGAAGGTAGTCTTCAGCCTCGAGGCCGCGGCCGCAGTGCGCGGCGCCCACCCCGAGCAGCGGCGCAAGATCCGGGCAATGATCGATGCGCTCAGCGATCGACCCGACCTAGGAAAGGCGCTTCGCCTTGAGCTTGAGGGCTTTTGGTCTGCGCGGGTCGGCCGCCAGCGGGTCATTTATCGATGGTCACGCAGTCGCCTTGACGTCGTGTTGGTTGGGCCGCGCGCGACGATCTACGAAGAAGCGTCTCGTCTTCGCAGCCGAGGTCGCTAGCGGCGATCAGCTGGGATGCCGATAACGCATGCGCCGGACGCCGGCGCCGAATTTCGTCGGGGCGGGCGAGGGCCGAGTGACGGGAGGCGTGCGCAGGATGAACTCGACGGCCTCGCGCGGATCCGCGAAGGACCTGACGAGGTCGGCGTAGCCGTCGCGCCGCGCGTATCGGACCAAGAGCTCGAAGGCCGACGCGGCTTGCGCCTCGAGCAAGACCATGGGGCTGCGCCGGTCGCCCACCCAGTAGCTGTTCTGCTCCGCGGCTTGGAAGACTTCCCGCACCGTGCCCGGCGTGTCGCTCGCGATGATCACGCCATGGCTACCGATCGCGATCAGGCCCTCCTCGCGCATGCTGTTGGAGAAGTACTTCGCGATGCGCGAACTGAAAAGGTTCACGGGCTCATCCGGATAGACCCAGGTCGGCACGCCAAGGCTCGCAGCTCCGTTCGACTCAGCAGCGCGCACGCGGCGCGTCGCCTCGACGTACCGGGCGGGGTCGGACTCGTAGGCCGGCGCCTGCTCCAAGATCGCGAGGGCGCGATCGAGCGCGCCGCTGTCCGCGTGGTTCGACAGGTACGCGCCGAGGTTCGCCGCCTCCATGAGGCCAGGTCCGCCACCGGTCGCCACGAGAAAACCGGTGCGCGCGAGCCGCCACCCGAGCTCCGCGACGAGCGCGTACTGCGGGTCATCGCGGGGTGTGGAATGGCTGCCCATCACGCCCACGACCTTCGGCGCTGGGCCGCCCTCGCCCCCGAGCCACGCAGTCAGGGCGCGGTCGATGCCGAAGTCGTGCAGGCGTTGGGCGATGGCTTCGGCCGCGGATGGTGGATTCCGGCCGCCCGCGGCCACGAAGTGGCGAGCGATCCTACGATCGAGGGCACCATCCGGGTGTGCGGAGGTGTAGCCCTCCATGAGCTCGTCGGCGGTGTAGAGGCCTTTCCGCAATGGGTCGAAGGGGTCCGGTCGCGGAAGGGTCGGCATGACGATGCCATGATGGCGGAGATGCGTCTGCACTTTCTCGGCGCGACGCGGACGGTGACGGGTTCGCAGTATCTGCTCGAGACCGACCGCGCGCGCGTGCTCGTCGACTGCGGTATGTTCCAGGGCAGCCCGAACGACGTGATCCGCAACCGCGTGCCCTTCGCCTATCAGCCCGGCGAGGTCGACGCGGTGCTGCTCACGCACGCGCATCTCGATCACTGCGGGCTCATCCCACATCTTTCGGCGTCCGGATTCGCCAAGCCCATCTACGCGACCAAGGGGACGGTCGATCTCACGCGACTGGTGCTTCTCGATTCCGCGAAGCTCCAGGAGGAATTCGCCCAGAGCCACCAGCGCTTCGCCCAGCGGAATCCCGATCGTGCCGCGGTGGAGGACGAGGAGACCATGGCCGAGCTGGCGGCCGCGAGCAAGGAAGACCCCGCCGCCGCAACGCGGGAGGCGGCGCCCGCCGCCATCACCGCGCTGCGCGCGCCGCTCTACACCGTCGACGACGCCAACACCGCGATCGCGCTCTTTCAAGGGATCGACTACGGGGGCGAGTTCCAGGTGGCGCCCGGGATCACCGCGACGTATCTCGACGCGGGCCACATTCTTGGCTCAGCGATCATCCGCGTCCGCGTGATGGAGGGCGACCAAGAGCGCACGATCGTCTTCAGCGGCGACCTCGGCCGTCCCGGTTCGCCGATCATCCGCGACCCCACCGCGGTCGCGACCGCGGACTACCTGCTTATCGAATCGACCTACGGCGGCAAGACGCATGAGCCTCAGGAAGAGGCCATCCGGATGCTGGGCGAAGCGGTGAAGCTCACCGGCGATGCGAAGGGGGTGCTCCTGATGCCCTCGTTCGCGATCGGCCGGACTCAGGAGATCGTCTACGAGCTGAATCGGCTGCTCAGCGCCGGAACCATTCCGCATCTGCCCCTGTACCTCGATTCGCCGATGGCCCAGAAGGCCAGCGACATTTATCGGGCATACCTCGACTACTTCGATGACGACGCTCGGGCGCTGATCGCCGGCCACGACCCGAGCATCGACTATCCCGATGCAGTCATGACCAACAGCGTGAAGGAGTCGCTCGCCATCGAGCAGGCGTCGCGACCATTCATGGTCGTCGCCTCAAACGGCATGATCACCGGCGGGCGGATCGTCCAGCACGTCAAAGCGCTTGTCGGCGATCCGGGGATGACCCTCCTCTTCGTCGGCTATCAGGGCGATGGCACTCTCGGCGCGCATCTGCAGCAGGGGGCGAAGCAGGTGCGGATCGACGGGCAAGATCTCGACGTCCACTGTCAGGTGCGTTCGATCAGCGGATTCTCCGCACACTCCGACGAGCCCGAGCTCCTCGCCTGGCTGGGCAACTTCACCCAGAAGCCGCGTACGACGTTCATCGTGCACGGCGACCCGGCGGCGCAGGCGGCGTTCGAACCAAAGGTCCGCGCGCTGGGCTTCGCAACGTCCGTTCCGGCATGGCGCGACACCGTCGAGCTTACGTAGAACCGTCGGCGAGCTGGCGCGTGAGAGCGCCGGAGTCGTAGTAGATGCGCTCGCCGGCGAACCGGTCCGTATGCCGATCCCAGGGGAAGTGGATGACGACGTCGAGCTCGGCCTTCCTACCCGTCGCCGGCCGACCCTGCCACGCTCCGCGCTGCGTGCCGCGCATGGTCGCGATCTCGATGACGCCCTGCGGACCGATGACGATGTCCTTGAGGTCGAACCGCACGTCCGGGAAGGCGCCCAGGAAGCTCATATAGAAGGAGCGCGCGCCGGCGTGCCCTTCCCAGCGCTCGCCGGTGGGGACGATCTCGTACACGCAGTCCTCCGACAGCGTCGCAATGAGACCGTCGAGATCGCGGCCATCCTCCGCCTTCGAGTGCGCGATCCAGAGACGCCGGATCTTCGCGTACAGCTCCGGCGTGATGTCCCAGCCGAGACGCTCGCGAATCGTCGTCGCCGCTCGTTCCGCTTGGACCATCGCATGACGGTACCGCGAACGCGGCCGCCGAGCCCTGCCTCCTAAACTGCGGACGCGATGGCCATGAACGCGCTCATCACCGGGTGGGGCTACTACGTCCCGCCGAAGGTGCTCACGAATGCGGATCTTGAGGCGATTGTCAAAACGAGCGACGCGTGGATCTACGAGCGCACCGGGATCCGCGAGCGCCACATCGTCGAGGGCGACGAGGTCACCTCGGGGATGGCCGCGAAGGCCGCGAAAGACGCCCTCGCGCGAGCGAAGGTCCATGGCGAGGACCTCGACACGATCATCATCGCGACCACCTCGCCGGATTACTTCCTGCCCACCGCGGCGTGCCTCGTGCAAGAAAGCCTCGGCGCGCGCAAGGCGGCGGTGTTCGACCTCGGGGCCGCGTGCGCCGGCTTTGTCTACGGACTCGCCGTCGCGCGCGGGCTCGTGATGTCCGGGGCGGCGCGCAAGATCCTGCTGGTCGGCGCCGAGACGATCTCGCGATTCATCGATTGGACCGATCGCACGACGTGCGTGCTCTTCGGGGACGGGGCTGGCGCAGTGATCATCGAGGCATCCACGGCCGGCTCCGGCATCAGGAGCACCGCGCTGCACGGAGACGGACGCGAAAAGAAGCACCTACGCCTGGAGGGTGGCGGCGCGCTCCACCCGGCGTCCCGCAAGGGCGACGGCGCTTCCAACTACATCGAGATGGATGGGTCCGCAGTGTTCAAGCTCGCGGTGCCGGCGATGGTCGATGCCGCGAGGGAGGCGCTCGCCGGAGCGGGGCTGGGCCTCGGGGACGTCGACCTTTTCATCCCGCACCAGGCGAACGCCCGCATCATCGAAGGCGTCGCTAAGCGCCTCGGACTCGATCGTTCGAAGGTCTTCATCGACATCGACCGCTTCGGTAACACCTCGGCGGCGTCGATCCCCATCGCGCTGTGCGACGCCGTGGCACAGGGTCGGGTACGGCAAGGCGACACGCTCGTGTTCGCTGCGTTCGGCGGTGGTATGACCTGGGGCGCGGCCGTGGTGGAGTGGACGAGGGTCTAACGCCGAGTGCAGTCAGGGACGCACTTACTTCAGATACCGCATGTAGAAGTCGGACATCCGCTTGATGACAGCCTCCTGGAGGTCCCCGCTAGCCACTCCGTGCGTACCGCCCTCGTAATACTGGGACTCGACGGTGCCCCCCGAGTTCCGCAGCGTCTGCTCGTAGGTCTTCTGCGCCTCGACGGAGATGAACGTATCGGCGGTCCCTCCGATCACCAACACGGGTGCGTTCGCTTTGGTTGGGCCGAAGGCCGAAGAGTCCACAACAACAGCGCCGATGACGGTGCTGCCGTCCTTGTACCCGATCGCCTCAGGGCCGCCCAACGAGACTCCGTACAAACCGATCGCGCCTTTCCTTACTCCAGGCAGCTCTTGCCCGACTTGGACCAGCGCCCGGATAGCTGCGTCGGTGGAGGCAACATTCTGCAGACAGGGAATCCGCGGGAGAGCGCCGTCGGGGGTGACGAACGCCTCGTCCGGCGTGAATGTCCAGCAGCCGATCAGAACCACGAAGCCGGCAGAGGCCAGACGCATCGCGGCGGAAACATCGCGCACGAACACACCCGCGCTGCCGTGCAACC
>Ga0207646_10006187_pt1 | contig 12443 bp, 14 predicted proteins | sample KBSK5502metaG_FD_184343 | JGI IMG/M metagenome (GOLD analysis project Ga0207646, IMG submission 184343) | Corn, switchgrass and miscanthus rhizosphere microbial communities from Kellogg Biological Station, Michigan, USA - KBS K5-50-2 metaG... | ecosystem: Host-associated > Plants > Roots >...
ATCCGGTACCACCAGAGCACCGGATACTGATAGGCCATCTCGTCCATCGCGTAGCGCTCGATGTCGCCGACGAGGGCGATGCGCTTGGCCGGATCGGTCTCACGGCTCTGCGCGTCGATCAGCCCGTCAAGCTTGGTGTCGTCGTAGTACGCGAAGTTGAGTCCTTTGCCGGCCTTGCTGGCCGACCAGAACTTCGCGAGCTGCAGGTCCGGCTCATCGAGGAAGTCGCAGTTGAAGTCGAGCGCGACCTCGAACGTGCCGGCGCGGAGATCCGCCTGGTACGCGGACGTCTCTTTGACGTCGTGCGTCGCCGTGATGCCGACCTGCTTCCACTGATCGATGAGGTAGACGGCGACCGGCTCGTACGGCGTCGTGATGTTGCGGTTGAGGAACTTGAACGACAGGTTCGGCACGCCGGCATCGGCGAGCAGCTTCTTCGCCGCGGCCTTGCTCGCGGCGGCGTCCTTGCCGAATCCGGCGATCTTCGCCAGGTCGGTGTCGCTCATCGCGAACGGACCCTTCGGGCGCATCAGCCCGCCGACGTCTTTCACGATGGTGGTCTTCGAGAGCGCCTCGCCGCCGCCCCAGCGGTCGACCGCGAGCGTGAGCGCGCGGCGCACGCGCGGGTCATCGAACGGCTTCTTGGTGGTGTTGGGCACGATGTAGTTCACGCAGATCCACGGCGCTTCCTGGATCGCGAGGTCATTGGGGAGCGAGCGCGAGAGATCGTCGCGCTGGGACGGCGTGAAGCCGCGGAACTCGATCATCGCCTGCTTGCTGCGGATCGCGGTCACGCCCGCGTTGGCGTCGGTGATGATCAGTGCCTTGTAGGCGTCCAGGTACGGGAGCTTGGTGCCGTCCTTGTCCTTCCCGAAGTAGTCGGGGTTCTTCTTGCCCCGCCAGTCCTGGCCCTTGGTGTTTCCGTCATAGAGGAACGGCCCCGTCCCCATGATGTTCTTCTCGTAGAAGTGGATGTCGCCCTTGAGCTTCGCCGCGCTGTAGATGAAGTTCCACGGCGAGGCGAGGTTCGTGAGGAACGACGCCGACGCGTACTTCAGCTTGAACTCGATCGTGTACTTGTCCGTTGCGTTCACCGCGGACACGACCGCGTACGCCCCCGCGCGAGGCGAGAGCACGCCCGTCGGCGGGAAGATGATCTTGTCGTAGGTGGCCTTGACGTCCTCGGACGTCATCGGTGTGCCGTCGTGGAACTTGACGTCCTGGCGCAGCTTGACCGTGACGGTGGTCTTGTCCGCGGACACCGCGGGCATCTCGGCTGCGACGTCGGGGATCACCTTGGTGAGGTCGTTCGGGTCGAATTTGTAGAGGAGGCTGTAATGCGGCGCGATCGGATGGAGGAGCGCGAAGGTCGTCTCACGATGTCCGTCGAACGACGGCGGTTCCGCGTTCACGATGAACGTGAGCGTGCCTCCGGAGACGGGCTTTTCGCCACCCGCGACCGACGCCGTGGGCGACGGAGTGGGCTTCGCCGCCTGGGAGCAGGCGGCGAGAATGAGGGCGAGGACGAGTACGGGACCGATTCGCGTACGGAGCACGGCTTCCACCCCCTTGGCGCGCAACTCTAGACCATGGCGCGGCGCTTCCCGATGACCTCTTCATACACGCCGACGAGCTGCGCGGTGACGTGCGACCAGTCGAACTCGGGCGCGCGCCGCGCGCCGGCCTCACCAAGACGTACGCGCAGCGCGGGCTCGCAGATGAGCCGCTCGAGCGCCGCCGCGATGCCGTCGGGGTCTCGTGGCTCGACGAGGAGGCCCGAGACATTTCGCTGTACGACACGTTTGTAGCCGTGGATGTCGCTCGCCACCACGGGGAGGCCGGCGGCCATGGCTTCGAGCAGCACGATGCCGAAGGATTCCTGACCGGTGGACGGCGCGCAGAAGATGTCGGCGGTCTTGTAGAAACGCGCCTTGTCGATGTCGTCGACGCGGCCCGCGAAGAGCACGTCCTGCAGGCGGTTGTCGTGGACGAAGCGACGCAGCTTGCCAAGCTGCGGCCCCCAGTTGCAGATGATGAGGCGCGTGTCGGGGTACTTCGGCTTCAGCTTCGCGTAGGCCTGGAGCAAGTACACCGCGCCCTTGCGTGACTCGAGCCGCCCGACAAACAGGATGTTCGTCTTGCCGTCCTTGAATTCCGGAAAGGGCCGCGCGTTCGCGTAGAACCCAACGTCAACGCCATTGGGGATGATCTTGTAATCGCCGGGGAAGTACGCCGAGATGAAGTGGCGTGCGGCGCTGGAAACGCAGATCTTCGCGTCGAGCTTGTTCATATAGCGATCGAGCGCGATGCGGCCGGCCCAGTACGACACCGAGAACCCACCGAAGGCGTGGAACGTCGCGACATGGGGGCACTTGGCCGAGTCGAGGATCTGGAAGGAGAGGAACGGAACGAACGGCTCGTGGTGATGGATCACGTCGAACTTCTCGCGCTCGAGCATCCGCGAGACAAGCCACTCCAGGCGAAGCGACAGCGTCACGCGACCGATGCTTCCGTTGAACGGCACGGCGATGGCCTGACCGACCTGGATGACGTCGCGGGCCGGCGGGTCGTCGCCCCACGGAGCGGTGATGATCCGCACCTCATGGCCCATGTCGCGCAGGCGCTCGTAGGTCTCTCGGATGTGCGCGTTCGCGCCGCCCGGGCGCGGGTACGCGTAGGGCGAGACGATGCCAATCTTCAACGGCGGAGCCGCTCGTCGCTCATCGCTCATCGTTTCTCTTTCCTGATCCGTCGCCGCGCGCGTTTCACGGGGTCCCGCACCATCGAGCGCCACTGCTGCCGCGCGACCCCGTCAAGATGCTCGCTGAGCGTCCAGTGTCGTCCGTCTGGTCGAGTGCTGCGATCGGCGATCGCGCGGCGGAGTGCGGCTCCGTCGTCGCCGTCGAAATCGGTCCATGTCGTGCCGACCAGCTTGGCGTGATGCGCGTCGCTCGATCCGGTCTCCGCGACGTGAAGGACCGTCGCGTTGAGCCAGCTGGCGCGCGCGCCGCGCACTCGACCCGCATAGGACGGATTGCGAGTCTCGATCGCGTCGACGTGGACGAGCGGATCTGTGCTGGCCGCGAGCGCCCGTAGCGCGCCCTCGCCCACGGAGAACGTGAGAAAGGAGAGGGGATGCGGCACGATCGCGACGCCGCCGGCCCGATGGATGCCTGACACGGTGGCGGCGAGCGCCGCGAACATCGGGATCTCGTCTTCGATCCAGAGGGCCAGCAGGTGACCCGATCGCGTCGTCACCTCGACTCCCGGGACGATCTCCACCGGGCTCGAACGGCGTGCGGCGATGTCTCGCAGGAGGAACGCCCCCCGGATGTCGTCGTGATCGGTGAGCGCGATGACGTCAAGGCGCAGGCGCTCCGCGGCGTCGAGGATCGCCTCGGGCGATGCCAGTCCATCGCCGAGATCCGAGTGAAGCTGGAGGTCAGCGCGGCCCATGCCAAAAGTCCTCGAAGACGGTCCACTGCTCCGGCGCGCGGCGCACGTAGCGCTCGAGCAGTCGCGCGAAGCGCTGCACGCCCTCGCGCACGTCGGCATCGCGGTCGCCGGTATTCGGGATCTCGAGCGGCGGCTCGAAGGACGCGGTGAGCACTCCGTCGCTCCGTCCGGCGAACGACGGTACGAGCGGCGCGCCGGTGCGCAGCGAGAGCACGACGGCGGCGGATGGGAGCAGCGCTACGCGCCCAAAGAACTCGACCTTCTCGCCGACGCCGGTGACCGCGCGGTCCGCGAGGATGCCGAGCACCTTGCCCTCACGCAGGAAGCGGAAGATGCCCAGGGCGGAATCGGTGCGGATGAGCTGCAGGCCTGCGCCACCGCGTGCGCGATTCACGGACCGCTGGAACTCCGAGGTCGCGATCTCGACCGGTAGTGCCACCGGATAACCGTGCGCGAGCAGGATCTGGCCCACGAAGGACACCGGCCCCAGGTGCGCGCTCGCAAGGATCACGCCCTTTCCCCGCTCGTAGGCGTGCGCCACATGCTCCCAGCCATCGGTCCGCACCTCGGCGAGGAGCGTCTTCGGATCCAGCCGCGGGATGGAAAAGATCTCGACGTAGTTACGCGTCTGCTCGACGAAGACCCGTCGCACCACGCCGCTGGTGTTCCGCTCGGGTGCGATGATCGCGAGGTTCGCGTGGACGGCGCGTCGCGCGCCCGGCGCGGCCAGGTAAGCGAGCGTCCCGACGACCTCAGCGAACGGGCCGATGAGCGCCCGTGGAATGCGGGGCAGGGTGCGCTCCGCCGCGTGAGCGAGCGCTCCCGTCAGCATCGCTAGCGCGCGGTGTCCAGCGGCACCGGCCACATCGGGCGGAAGATGTACCACTGGTCGGGCTCGGGTCGCATGAGACCCTCGAGCGCGTGAACCATCGCCTGCGTCGCTCGTTCGAGGTCGGCGGCCGCTTGCTTCGTCCGCTCGACGAAGATCGGCGGCAGCGCCACCCCCTTGAAGGAGTTGTCGCGGTCTCGCGTGACAGCCGCGACGATGATCGGCGCGCCCGAGACGCGGGCGAGCGCCGCGGCGATCGTCGGGAAGGCCGTGCGGACGCCGAAGAACGTCGCTTCGACATTGGCGAGCTCGTGTGCGCGCGGACCGAGATCCATCATGAAACCGACCATCTCGTTGCGGCGAAGTGCTGCGAGCACCCGGCGCGTCGCCCCCTCCGGCGGAAGGATCACGACGTTCTTGTGCTCGCGGTTCGCGACAAGGAAGTCCATGAGGCGCGTGTTCTCGAGCTCGTCGGCGACGACGGTGAGCGGGATCTCCTGCGCGATGCGCGCGCCGCCGAGCTCGAAGTTCCCGAAATGCGCCGAGACGAAGATGATCCCGCGGCCCTTGTCCCGCGCGGCCTGCAGATGCGTGAAGGAGGCTGGGTCGATCCTCACCAGGGCCCGCAGCTCGGCGTGGCCCATCGACGGAAATCGCATGATCTCGATGAGGTATTTGCCGAAGTTGCGGAACGCGCGGCGCGCGACCCGCGCGACCTCCGGGTCTTCCGCGGGTCGCCCGAGGACGATCGCGAAGTTGCCCTTGGTGATCTCGCGTCTGCGCCGCCAGACGAGATACGCGAACTCGCCCCCCGCGACAGCTCCGAGATACACGAGCCTGGCCGGGAGGCGCTGCACCAGCAGGGCTGCGAGGCGCCACGACCAGTAGAGCGCATCGAAGGGTATGCGCAGCCGCACTAGGCCTTTCCCGCGAGCGTCGTCTGGTCGCTGCCCTTGATGTACGCCTCCACGCCCTCGCGCGCCTTGTCGTCGTGGATCTGCCGTGGTGGCGACTTCATGAAGTACGCCGACGGCGCCACGATCGTGCCGCCCAGGCCGCGGTCGAGCGCGAGCTTGCAGCAGCGGATCGCGTCGATGACGACGCCGGCGCTGTTGGGCGAGTCCCATACCTCGAGCTTCACTTCGACGTTGAGCGGCACGTCGCCGAACGTGGTGCCCTCCATGCGTATGTAGCACCACTTCCGGTCGAGCAGCCACGGCACGTAGTCGGAGGGGCCGACATGGACGTCATCCGCAGCCAGAGGGTAGTCGAGCATGCTGGTGACGGCGTTCGTCTTGCTGATCTTCTTCGACTCCAGGCGTTCGCGCTCGAGCATGTTCAGGAAGTCGGTGTTGCCGCCGAAGTTCAGCTGGTACGTCCGATCCAGACGCACGCCACGGTCCATGAAGAGCCGCGTGAGCACGCGATGCGTGATGGTCGCGCCGACCTGCGACTTGATGTCGTCGCCGATGATCGGCAGGCCCTTCGCGGCGAAGCGCTTCTGCCAGTAGGGCTCGCGGGCGATAAAGACGGGGATGCAGTTGATGAAGGCGCAGCCCGCCTCGAGGACCTGCTCCACGTACCACTTCGTCGCTTCCTCGCTGCCGACGGGCAGATAGGACACGACGACGTCGGTCTTCGTGTCGCGCAGGATCTTGACGATGTCCGCGGTCTCACCGGGCGCCTTGGTGATGACCTTCGAGAGGTACTTGCCGATGCCGTCGTGCGTCATGCCGCGGCTGACCTTCACGCCGGTCTTCGGCACGTCCGCGAAGCGGTAGGTGTTGTTCGGCTTCGCGTAGATCGCGTCGGCGAGGTCCTTGCCGACCTTGTTCTTGTCGACGTCGAAGGCAGCGACGAACTCCACGTCGCGGATGTGATAGCCGCCGAGGTCGACGTGCATGATGCCGGGGATCGGGTCACCGGTCTTGGCATTCCGGTAGTAGTGCACGCCCTGCACGAGCGAGCTCGCGCAGTTGCCCACACCGATGATCGCTACGCGGATCTTGCGGCCCCGGCCGACTGTGGCTCGTTTCTTTGCTGGCATCTACGTCACTTCAACCTTTCTTTTCGTTCAGCGCGGTCGCCATGTGGGCGATCCGTTGGATGACCGTGATGGTGGCGAGGACCGCGGTGACGGCGACCGCCACCGCGAAAAGCGCGGAGACGCCCGTGACGGCCCAGGCCGCCACGCCGATGAGATAGAGCGCGATCCGTGCCTCACGAGGCGCGAAGCCGACACTGGCGGTTTCCCCGAGCGACTCCGCCTTCGCGCGGATGTACGGGACGAGAAACGACGCAACGAGAAGGGTCAGGCCGCCGACGTACAGCGTGGCATCCGGCGAGGTCGTCCCGAGCTGGACCGCGGCGATCGCGAGGGCGGCGTCGGAAAGGCGGTCGAGCGTCGAGTCGAGGAACGAACCGAACCTCGTGCCGCCGCCCGCGGCCCGCGCGAGCTGTCCATCCAGGGTGTCGCAGAGCGTTCCCAGCACCAGCAGCAGCAAAGCTGCGGTCGGCTGGGCGGCCGCGAGGAGCGCCACGCCCACGACGGTGAGAACGAAGCCGAGCACCGTCACGGTGTTCGCTCGGATGCCGAGCTTGTGCAGGCGGAGCGCCAACGGGCCGAGGCCGCCGCGAACGGAGCTGGCGAGCCGGCGGGGGACGATGCTCATGAGGGCGACCGATTCACGAGCGCACGGAAGGTCCGCTCTTGGAGCTCCGCATAGCGTTCGCGATCGAACGAGCAGCGCACCTCGCGGCCGACCCGCTCGGTGCGGACGATACCCGCGTGCGTCAGCCGGCGAAGATGCCAAGACATCAGTGGCGCGCTGATCCGTAGGCGGCGCACGAGCTCCGAGACCGGGAACTCACCCTCGGTCGCGAGGATCTGCACGACCCGGAGACGCGTGACGTCACCGAGCGCGCGGTGGAATGCCTTCAGCTCGCGGAGGTACGACTGACTGAGCATCGCTCCCCTTCACGGACGACATGATGACCGCCCGGGAAGTATGTTAAAGAAAAGTTGAAGTGATGGCTAGGGCGCCTGCTCGGCCGGTGTCGAGCGCTCAGGTGCGAGGAAGCCCTGCGCGAACGTGGCGCCGAGCGGCCACCCGGCGAGGCGCATCGCGACGAGGAACCACGACAGGACGATCGTTCCGCGAAGCTGGCCCGCCACGGGGTCGAAGCGCGGATCGCTCAGGCGACCGACGCCGGCGATCGTGCCGGCGACGAGCGTGATGATGATCGGCAGCGTTACGTACAAGCCGAGGACCGCGATCCCCCGGTAGTCGACACCCGCGCGCGATGCGTACGCGCCGCCGGCCAGCGGGCCAGCGAGGATGAGGGGCAACGACACGACCACCGTCACCAGATCCGCGCCACCCAGGAACTGCGCGAGGAACGGGCCGGGCCACACGACGCCGGCGATGGTGCCAACGACGAAGGCGAAGCCGGCGGCGCGCACGAGCCTCTCGGGCGGCCGCCACGGCAGACGCGGCCGGAAGCCGCGCGCGATGAGGCCGACGGCGATGCCGAGAACGAGTCCGGCTGCGAGCAGCCCGAGGGCCAGCGGTGTGAACAAGAAGGCGTCGCGGGAGCCGTCGTCGGGCGTTCGTCCCATGAACGCGACACCGAGGAAGCGGTTGATCACGAGCGACGCGTGCACCGCCAGGCCGAGCAGCGCGAGGCGGACGAGCTCGCGTCGGGCCCCGATGCCGAGGGTCGCGACGATGACCGCGGCGGCGACTCCGATGATGAGCGACTCGCCGCTTGGATCGAACCGCACGTTCAGGAGGCGCAGCAGCCGGCCGACGATCGAGACGGCGACGTTCGTCAGGGCACCGACGCCGATCGCGTATAGCAGCGTCACTTGCGGGCGGTGCTGAAGATCTCGGCGAGCTCTTTGATCGTTCGCTCCGAGCGTCCTTGACGGAACGCGTCGGCGACGCATGTTTCCAGGTGCTGCTCGAGCACGAGAGCGTCGACGCGCTCGAGCGCCTTCTCAATGGCCATGGTCTGCTTCAGGACATCGACGCAGTATTTGTCCTCTTCGACCATGCGCTCCACCGCTTTGAGATGGCCTGAGATCGAGCGCAGCCGAGCGATGACGTCCTTGCGGCTCTCTTCGTTCACCGCCGCATCCTAGCCCCAGGCGGAGGGGCATCCGGTGTCAGAATCGGCTGATGCCGTCCGGTCAACCGCTCGCGGCGCGCATGCGGCCGCGCGATCTCGCGGAATTCGTCGGGCAGCCGCACCTCGTCGGTGAGGGCCGCGTCCTTCGCAAGGCGATCGACGCGGGACAGCTGCCCTCGATGATCCTGTGGGGCCCACCGGGCACCGGCAAGACAACGCTCGCGGCGATCGCCGCGAAGAAAGCGAACGCGCGGTTCGTCGCGATCTCCGCGGTGTCGAGCGGCGTCGCCGAGCTGCGCAAGCTCATCGAAGAGTCGCGCAAGCTCCGTCAGCTCACAGGCCAGCGCAGCGTGCTCTTCATCGACGAGATCCATCGCTTCAACAAGGCCCAGCAGGACGTCGTGCTCCCCTACGTCGAGAACGGCGACGTGATCCTGCTCGGTGCCACGACCGAGAACCCATCCTTCGAAGTGAACTCCGCCCTGCTGTCGCGGTCACGCGTGTACACGCTGCAGCCACTGTCCGAAGATGAGGTGCGCACGATCGTGCGGCGGGCCATGGCCGATCAGCGCGGTCTCGCCGGCAGCGTGTCGCTGGCGGACGATGCCGAGAACGCCCTCGTCGCGGTGTCGAATGGTGACGCGCGCGTCGCGCTCAACGCGCTGGAGCTCGCGTCGGACGCGACCGCGCCGGCGTCCGACGGCCGGCGCGCCATCGGCCTGACCGACATCCGCGAAGCTCTTCAGCGCCGGAGCCTCCTCTACGACCGCGCCGGCGATCAGCATTACGACACGATCAGCGCGTTCATCAAGAGCGTGCGCGGCTCCGATCCCGACGCCGCTCTCTATTGGCTCATGCGCATGATCGACGCCGGCGAGGATCCGATGTTCATCGCTCGCCGCATCGTCATCCTCGCCGGTGAGGACATCGGCCTGGCGGACCCGCAGGCCCTGGTCATCGCGTCGGCCGCGCAACAGGCGACGCACCTCATCGGTTTTCCGGAGGGGTACTTCCCGCTCGCCGAGGCGACGGTCTACCTCGCGCTCGCGCCGAAGTCGGATTCGCTGAAGCGCGGGCTCGGTGAGCTTCAGAAGGATCTGGCCGAGACCCGCGCCGACCCCGTGCCCCTGCATCTGCGCAACGCGCCGACGCCGCTCATGGCGAAGCTTGGGTACGGCAAGGATTACAAGTACGCGCACGACTTCGAGGACCACGTCGCGCCGGACACGAGCTATCTGCCGGAGTCCCTTCAGGACCGCCGCTACTACGTCCCGACGGAGCTCGGCGCGGAGGCCAAGCTCAAGATGCGGCTCGAGGACCTCCGCCGAAGCGTGCGAGGAAAAGACCCAGCTCGAACAGCAGGTACATCGGCACCGCGACCAGTGTCTGATTGAAGGGGTCAGGCGTCGGCGTGATGATCGCGCCGATGATGAGAACGATCACGACGACGTAGCGGCGCTGTTTTGCAAGCCAGGACCGCTGCACGACGTGTACGCGCACCAGGCCATAGATGATGACCGGCACCTCGAAGACCAGCCCCACGCCGAGGATGAAGGTGGTCACGAACGAGATGTACTCCGACGCACGCAGCTGGTTGTCGATGACGTCGCTGCCGAAGTTGATGAGGAACTTGATGGCGTTCGGCAGCAGCACGAAGTAGCAGAACGCCATGCCGGTCACGAAGAGGAGGAGTACGAACGGCCCGAGCCGTAGTGCGAACCGCCGCTCGTGCGGGTGCAGCGCGGGGTCGATGTACATATAGATCTCGTACAGGATGACCGGCATCGCGAGCGCGATGCCGCTGAACAGTGACACGCGCATGAACGTTGTGAAGTTCTCGGTCGGGCTCAGCGCGATGAGGCGACTCACACCGGCCGGGACCATCAGGAACCGGATGATGTCTACGGAGAACACGAACGCGATCACTGTCGTGATCACCACGGCGATGGATGCCACCATCAATCGGTTGCGCAGCTCCCCGAGGTGCTGGACGAGCGAGAGTTCCTTGTCGCGTTCGGACATCGGTGGTGACGCTAGCGTAGGTACAATTCACCTGTTCGCCCCCGTAGCTCAGTGGATAGAGCGGCGGCCTCCGAAGCCGTAGACAGGCGTTCGATCCGCCTCGGGGGTACCGAAGAGCCGACGGCATGGCTCATGCACCCTCTGTCTCCGACACATCCGTGGAGGTGATCGCATGGGTCTCATCGCATTCCTGCTGATCGGGCTCGTCGCGGGTTTCATCGCTCGCGCGCTCGTACCCGGTCCGGACCCCATGGGCTGGCTCGGGACGATGGTCCTCGGGATCGTCGGGTCGCTCGTCGGCGGGACCCTGGCAGCTCTGCTATTCGGCGGCACGCTCGAGATCTCGGCTGCCGGCCTCGTCGGCTCCATCGTCGGCTCGATCATCGTGCTGTTGATCTGGCGGGCGATCGGTGGCCGTGCAGCGACCACGGCCTAACGCCTAGTGATCCGGCTGCGGCTCCGTCGCGGGCCGCAGTCGGGTCACGGACACCCAGTACCGGCCAAAGCGATTCTTCACGAGCCACTCCTCGCCGGTCGGCGAACCGTGAATGAGCTCACCCGTCTGCCAAGCGTCCTCCACCGGGCTGCGGTACAGCACCCGTGCGCCCTTGCGTAGCTCGAGTGTCGATGCCATCAGCGCTTCGGAACGATACCTGCTTCGTTCCCCGCGACACGACGCACGTATTCCGCGAACATCGGCTCGACGAACTCATAGCGCCCACGACCGAGCCGCGTCACGAGTCCCCGTGCCCCCAGCGATTCGAGGGCGCGCAGCACCTCAGGCCGGGGCACCGCGGGCGTCGTTTCGGATGCGAACAGCACGGCGCCTTGCGCGACGCGCGTCGCAACGAGTTGAAGATACTTTTGCTTCCCGAGCTCCGACCAGTGGAGCGCGAACGGCCGCTCGAGCTCGCGCAGTGCTTGTTCGTACGCGATCGCGAGGAGGTCCGCAGTGACGACGCGCTGCGCAGCGTCGCGCATGAGGTAGTAGAGCGCGGCGCAGACTTGCATGGTGTCCTGCGGATGTCCGCCGGTCGCGTCGAGCAAACGGTCCACGCTCGTGTCGTCGATCGCGATCTTCTTCTCAGCGAACTTCGCGCGGAGGTAGGTGAGCCAGTCGTCGGGGCCGATGCCGAAGCGGTGCCCGCCGGCCTCGGCGAGATCGATCGGGACGGCGAACCGGTAGAAGGCGCGGCCCTTCTCGCTGAAGAGCTGCTCGAGGATGCCCTCCTCCGACCCGAGGAACGCGTACGCCACGCCCTTCTGGGCCTGGAAGCGCGTCCGCATGACGTCGAAGACGCGTGGGCCGAGACGGCCTGCGGCCTGGAATTCGTCGAACGCGACGACGACGCGTTTGCCGGTGCGCGTCGCGAGCGCCCGCGGGAGATCGAGCGCGCCCTCGAAGAACCGTTGCGCATTCGTCTCTCGCGCGAGCTGGAGCGCGAGCTCGATGTGCTCGTACTTCACCTTCACCGAAGGGCGCATGCCCGCGGCGATGGCCTTCGCCTGCTCGAAGCTGCGCTCGACCCCCGAGACGTTCTCAAGCACCGCGTCGACGAGGCGCTCGCCGAGACCGCGGATGTCGGTCGCGCCGAGGCAGTCGACATAAGCGGTGAGGGCACCGCGCCGGCGCAGTCGGCGCAGTACCTCGAGGATGATCGACGTCTTTCCGATACGCCGCGGCCCGGCGACGAGGACGTGATTGCCATCGCTCAGACGCTCGACCAGACGGCGGATGTAGGTCTCGCGGCCGACGAGGTCGGAGGCCGGGACCGGCCCACCGACGGGAAAGTGAGGCGGGGGAGCGCTCACGCGCCCGAACGGACCGGGCATCGCGCTGAATATACATGAAATGTATCAATAGGCATCACGCGATGCATCCACGCGGCTGTGGGAGCATCGGATGGTGGACAGCTTCATCGCGCTCTTCCGCAAGCCCGATCCGGAGCAGCGACGGCGACTCGAGCGCGCGGTCGCCGACCTCGAGCGCGAGCTCGCGGCGAAC
>Ga0207646_10006188_pt1 | contig 12440 bp, 16 predicted proteins | sample KBSK5502metaG_FD_184343 | JGI IMG/M metagenome (GOLD analysis project Ga0207646, IMG submission 184343) | Corn, switchgrass and miscanthus rhizosphere microbial communities from Kellogg Biological Station, Michigan, USA - KBS K5-50-2 metaG... | ecosystem: Host-associated > Plants > Roots >...
CGCAGGCCGAGAGCTCGGCGAGCCACTCGCGGAAGGTCTCGCCGGAGCGCGCCGGGTCGGGGCGGTTGTTCTCGAGCAGCGGGCCCCAGGTCTGAAACTCCTCGACGTTCTCGAGGACGATGACGCGCGGCCGCACCGCCTTCGCCCAGCGGATCACGACCCAGGCGAGTCCCCTGATCTTCTTCTCGACCGGCTTCCCGCCCTTCGCCTTCGAGAAGTGCTTACAGTCCGGGCTAAACCAGGCGAGCCCCACCGGGCGCCCACCGCAGGCCTCGGTCGGATCCACGGTCCAGACGTTCTCGCAGAAATGTCGGCTGCCAGGGTGATTCGCCGCGTGCATCGCGATCGCTTCGGCGTCGTGGTTGATCGCGATATCCGGCGGTCGGCCGAGGCCCCACTCGATTCCGAGCGAGGCCCCGCCGCCGCCGGCGAAGGAATCAACGATCAGCTCTTCGGGTCGGATCGTCATTGGAGCGACTCAGGCGACGATCGCGATCGTGGGGAGCTTCTCCTTGAGCCATGTCGAGATGCTCTTGATCGCCTCGAGCTTCCAGGCGCCGCCGTCCGCTTCGAAGAGCGCGCACTTCGGCCGCTCGCCGCCGCCACTCAGGAGACGGAGGACGAAGAGGGATTCCGGTTGCTCGATTTCGAGGAATGTGCGGAACGGACGGAGCCGGATAGGATTCGGAACCTTCGTTCGATCGACCAGCGTCACGCCGGCGGCGGTCTTGACCTCCTGCGCGACGCCGTCGTCGACCGTGTCGCGGACCGAGTTCTCCCGAATGGATGCAAGGAGGCGGATGAGCTCCTCGCGTGCCGGCGAAGCGACGAAGCCCGACTGGAGCCAGACCATGAAGACTTCGGAGTCGTGGAATTGGCCGAAGTTGCCGCTCGCGGGCCGGGCGTTCGCATAGAGATATCGCTCCCGTCGAAGGCCTGGCTCGACGCCGTTCTCGAGGTTGCTCTCGAGCATGACCTGGCGCTCATCGGCGACGTGGAGGATCAGGTCCTCCTCTTTGAGGTCGTCGACGTTGGTCTCGATGAAGTGCTGGATCCCCGTGAGCGTATGGATCTCCAGCGGCTTGATCGGCGGCGTTTTCGGCGTTAGATCTTGCCAGCCCGGCGGAGTGAGAAGGCGCTCAGCCTCGCCCGTGACCTGGAGGACCTTCGGCCCCGCGAGATCGTCGCGGAGTTCCTTGATTGCTTCGGCATTCAGCATGAGGCGGATTCCTCCATCGTTCGCTCTGAGGGAAATGGCATCCAACCGGCGAAGCGCTCGTCGAGGCTCATCCAGGAACCTTCCGGATCCCGTTTGCGGCGGTGCCGATTGATGCGGATTTCGATGACGATCGACCAGAGCATCGAGCTACTCGCCGGCCGATACTGCCGCCGGTCTCCCCGCCGGCTGCGGGAAGAGCTCCTCTTGGTGAAGCGCCTCGACGGCCGCGAGCTTCCCGAGATGGCGGCCCATGAAGATCCGCGTGTTGACGGGCTTCACGCCCGGGAGCTTCGTGTTGCAAGCGACCTCGATCTCGCCGTTCTTCCGGAGCTCGTCCGTGTAGACCGTGATTTGGAGCGTGATCCGCCGCGGCTTCTTCCAGTCGGTGTTGGGGTCGTCGATGTTCTCGAGGACCTTCTTGAAGGCGGCGTCGAAGAGCTCGCCGGCCGCGCCCTCGGCGAGGTTCGTGAGATTCACGGTTTGCGGTGACGCATCCATCGTCTCGATTCCTTTCGTTTAGAGGATGGTGGGGTCGTCCGGACTCGCCAGGCGGGCGAGCTGCCGGTTGGCGTGGTCTCGGAGCGTTCGCGCGAGTCGGTTCAAGCCACGCGCCGCATGGAGCTCCATCTCGATCGTCCAGAGCCAGGCCTTCGCCGCATAGAGGCCGAGAAGATGGAGGGCGTCCTTCATGCCGGCACCGATCGGCGAAGGTCGGCCTCGAAGGCGTCAGCCCATCGGCGGAGCATCCGGACGCCGGCGCGGTCGACCGCGCGCATCTGTCGGAGTGCTTCGGCCGCGGTGATCCGTGCCGGCGCTGCGATGACCCTCTTCCGCGTCCGCCGCATGAAGACGAGGAGCTCGTTCGCGCCCGATTCCTTCCGCTCGCGCGCGCGTAACTTGCCGGCGCATCGGTGCCCGCAGGTGCGCGACTTGTAGTAGTGCTTCTCCTCAAAGCCGGTCTGGCACTCTTCGCAAACGCGCCAGCGGCCGCGGCGCCGACTCTTCATGGGAAGCCCCGGGATCGCGCTCATCGCTTCTTCCGGGCGTCCTTGTAGATCTCGTTCGAAGGGCAGCTCACGCTATCGCCGATCGCCGTGACGACGCGCATGATCCACTCGAGGCTTCGGATGTTGAGGACGAAGCGATCGCGCGTGCCCCACAGATCGGTCACGTCGTGGGCGGCGAGGAATTGCCAGCTCGGCTCGTTCAAGGGGCGGCCGTAGAGAAGCGCCATGCCCTTCGAGGCGATGGGCATCAGGCTGTCTGGGTCGCATCCGCCGGCGCCGCGGTGATAGGCCGGAACGGTGTACTCGAGCGTGACGCGCGTCGCGCCGCAGGAGCAGAGACCGAGCAGGCCAAGCAACGCGACGGCCAGGCGGATGCGCATGAGCTATCGGACCCGTAGGTCGGTGACCCGCGCGGGCGCGACCGTGTCGACGATGACTTTGAAGGTGGTATTCGAAAAGGTTGAGACGTTCGGGACCTCGTCCGCGGCACGCATGATGAAGTAGTAGGTGCCGGGTGCAAAACCTCCCGAGGGGCTCACGATCACGGATTGCGACGTCCCCGCGACCTGCGGATTCGGCAGGCCCGTGACGATCGTGGCGAGATTCCACCATGTGAGGATCGTCGCCTGCGACGTCGTGTCGGGCGCGATCGGCCTCCACCTCATTTCGTAGGTCGTCGCGGTCCCGACGTTTCCGTCGTCGCCGGGTGCGGTCCAATCGAGCGTGATGCTCGCGGTTTGGGCATGGGCCTTCCCGACCGCGAAGGCGGCGAGTACCACAAGGACCGCCGCCAGGAACAGCTTTGTCGGACGCATGGATTCCCCTCCTTTGGGACAAGCGCGAGCGGCCGCGCCATCCGGCAGCCGCCCGCATCCTTTTCCGACCCCAACTCCGAGCGGCTCCCCTCCGCTCTCGGCCCGAGGCCATCGGATGGCATTCACGAGAGAACCGTGGGCACCGAGAAGACGCGCGAGATCTGCTCCGCGAGGCCGCGGAGCGCTTTCACGCGCGCGGTCTCAACGACGCGGGCTCGGTACTCAGGAACCGAACAGAGGGGAGGAAGCTCGACGGAAATGAGGAAGAGATGCCCTCGATAGGGCGCGCTCCCGAGGATCTCCCGGTCCTCGCGAACGGAGAAGAGGGGACGGACGAAATCGCCGACGATCTTCATCGGCCGAGGATCCCGGCGACCTGGTCGGGGACGTGATTGATGGACGAGATCCGGACCCTGGGCTCGATGAAGACCTTTGAGACCGTGAGTCCTTCGACCGTGACCTGGACGCGCGCCCCGCGACGGCAGCGCCGGCACTGATAGCGATCGTCGTGGGGAAGCGGATCGAGGGCCCGCGCGCCGCAATCTTCGTGCGGACACGCCGGGCCCCCGCCCGGTTCGGCCGGCCGCCTTCTGCTCCTCGACGGAGATCCGGCGGGCGACCTCTTGGGGATTGGCGTCCTCGATGTCGATCGTGAAACCGGCGGGGACGACACGGATCGCGTTCATTCTGGGAGTCCTCCTTCCCGTTCCTCGCGCGAGGGCCATGCGCCATCGCGCTTCATGAGCTTCCGGAGGTGGTAATAGAGCTGGTAGGCGAGGCGGTTCTGACGGCGATACGAGCGATCGAGCTTGGTCTTCCGGTTGCGGTAGTCGTTCAAGTAGGCGGCGCGGTGCTCGGCGTTCTTCTCGCGCCAGGCCCGCGAGGATTTGAGCGTGCAGGTGCGGCAGCGTGAACGGGCGCCGCTTCCGTAGGTGTTCTCGGGAGACTTCTCATGGCCGCAGCCGAAGCGCGGTGGCCCTTCCGCCCCGGCCGGTCCTGCCGAGGCGGCCGCGCGCGGCTCGTTGGGGGAAACGTGGGGCGGCTTGGCTTGGGTCAATGGGCCCTCCCTGGCTCCGGGTAGGGCGCTGGGAGGGTCTCGGGGCGGGCTTGACGCCTTTGGGGCGCCTCGGTACTATCCCGACATCCGAGACGCCTCACGGCGTCCCGTCTAGGGCGAGAGGCAACTCCCTCGAAAGAAGAGCGGCTTCTCGCCCGATCTATTTCCAGGCCTGGGTCCGGCACAGCTGCCGGTCCCGTTATCTCTAAATCTACCAAGTATCTCCGGCGTTGACCGTCAGCTTGCCGGCGTGGTAGATTCTTTCGGCGCGCGACCCTAGCTCAGTTGGTAGAGCACCGCACTGAAAAGGCGGTGCCCCGTCAGCTGTCGCCCCCACGGGTCGCTTCATGAAGCTCCGAGAGCTTCTCGACTCCAGCCCTCAAATCGCTCTCGTCCTGGATCGCGTACCGGATGAACATCGCCGGCGTCTTGTGACCCATGAGCTTCATGACCGTCGCTTGCGGAACGCCGGCGCGGACCATATCCCGCCCCGCCGTCCTACGAAGGTCGTGCAGCAGCCTATTACCAACCCCCGCCTTCTCGCAAGCCCGTTTCCATTCCTTCCGGATCGATCGCACCTCGCGCCCGGCTCGGTGGAAGACGAAGATGCCCTGGCGCTTCGCCCATCGGCGCGCGACGAGGTTCGCTAGAAGTTTGTGAGCCCCAAAGGGAAAGAGACGCGCATCGCCGTTTTTTGTGGTGCCCGGATCGAGCCGAATCACGCCCGCCTCGATGTCCACCTGAGACCAGCGGAGCGTCAGAATTTCGCCGCGGCGCCAGCCGGTGATGTAGGCGAAGAGCGCAACATCGTTGACCGGATCACGAAGCTCGCGGTGAACCTTCCAGAATTCCTCGGGAGCGAAGAAGCCGCGACGATCGTTCTTAACGCGGAGGCGAGCGATCGGAGGGATGGCGCGAATGCGCCCGCGTTCCCAGGCGAGGCGAAGTCCCAAGCGAAGGGCTGAGCGCTCGCGCTGCACCGTGCCGCGCGCCGCGCCGTCGTGGAGCCGACTCGATGCATAATCGGCGAATCGTCGCGCCGCCTCGAGCGCCGGACGGCTCCGGTAGTACCGCTCGAGATGGAGAATGGCCTGCGCCATCCGATCCGCCGACTTCTGACCATTGGCTTCGTAGTGAGCTTGGATCATCCGTCCCAGGTCCTTGATCGAGAGCGCATTTCCATTCCCCCGTCCCTGGGCTCCGCCGCTGTCGTGCATGGTGTCCTCGCGGGGCCCCGGCTTTCGTCTCGACGGATCATATATGGGCATATGAAGCCCACGCAACAAGAATCTTTCATCGTGCCCGCTCGCGCTCCTCCCGTCGGCGCCTGCGCGCGTCCGCAAGCATCTTCCCGAAGGCCTTCCGGTCCTTCATCGAGACGCCCTTCCATCGCTTTCGCGCGGCCTCGGCAGTCGTCATCGGCTTCTTCTTCGCCTTCCTCGTTGAGCGTGGCATGGGCGCGAGAATAGACCCATATGCCCACATGCGCAAGTCAAGCCCTCCACTCATTTCGGCACACCCTGCATTTCCAGACTCGCGGGAGGAATGGATAGAAGAGAAGGGGCAGCGCGAAGAAGAGGACCACGAGGATCCAATAGAAGCAGCCGTCCTTGGTCTCCTTCGAGCTATCGCGATTCCCACAGTGAGGGCACCACGTCCCCTCGCGATCGATCTTCGCTCCCGGGATAGGGGCCGGCGCTGCCTCAGTGCTGCCCGGCTTCGCTCGGTTCCATGCGCGCACCGCGAATACGAGCGCTACGATCGCGACGATCCAGACCACAAGCCCAATCATCATTCGACCTACCCTCCGTCAACGGCGTTGTGATTCCAGAGAGATTGGAATGGAGTTGCCACCGCGTTGCGTGAAATACGCTAGGCGATGGAGACGCTCACCAAGATCCCAGCGAGCTTCACCGCCGGCACGACGGTCAAATTCCGTCGGACCTATGCCGACTATCCGGCCGATCAGGGCTGGACGCTCACCGGCTACCTACGCGGTGCCGCGATTCGCGACTACGTTGCCGTCGCCGCGGGCGCCTCCTTCGACTTCACCTTCGCCGCGACCGGCGCGGGGCCTCCCGCCGGCACCGACTCGCTCACCCCCGGCAATTACGTTTGGGAGGAGCGCGTCTCGAAGGCGGGCGAAGTCTACACCCCGCCCGGCGGAACGGCGACCGTCCAGGTCATCCAGAACACGGCCACGGCCGCCGCCGGGGATCTCCAGAGCAAAGACGAGAAGGATCTCGTGGTCGTCGAGGCGGCGATCAGCGGACGGCTCACGGCCGATCTCGAAAGCTATGAGATCGCCGGCCGCGCCGTGAAGAAGATCCCGATCAAAGAGCTCTACAAGATCAAGGCCCATCTCGTCGCGAAGATCCGCGCGGCTCGCCGGAAGGGCGAATTCATGCAGCCCGTCCGCGGCGTGCTCGGGAGTGGGGCCTAGATGGCGCGCCGTTCGACCTTCATCGACCGCGCTCGCCGCGCCTTCCGCGTCCTCAAGGGAGAGCCGCCGCCCAAGCGCCGGGCCCGCCGCGCGATGTTCGAAGGCGCCCAGGGCGGTCGGCTCTTCGCCGATTGGATCGCGAGCGTCATGTCGCCCGACGACGAGACGCTCGGCAGCATCCGAAAGCTCCGCGCGCGGTCGCGCGATCTCGACCGCAACAACGGCCTCGCGCATCACTTCTTCGACCTCCTCGAGATCAACGTCATCGGCCCGAAGGGCTTCGATCTTCGGCCGCAGGTGCGGGACGCCTCCGGGAAGCTCGTCAAGGCGACCAACACGAAGATCCGTGACGGCTTCTATCAGTGGGCCGACGGGCCCGTTTCCTTCGACGAGACGCTCGACTTCGTCGGCCTCCAGAAGCTCCTCATCCGAACGGCGGCCATGGACGGCGAGGCCTTCGTTCGGATCCATCGCGATCCCGGAGCGGCGGATGGATTCGGTCTCTACCTCGAGCCCGTCGATGCCGACCTGGTCGACGAGACCCTGAGCCGGCGCGCGGGCGGAGGCCAGAACGAGATCCGGATGGGGGTCGAGGTCGATGCACGCGGTCGTCGCGTCGCCTATCACCTCCACGATCCGGGCGGGTATGCGGGACAGATCCGCCGGCCGGAGGTCGTGCCGGCGCGCGACATGATTCACATCCTGAGCCCCCGCCGCGTCAATCAGACGCGCGGGCTCACCTGGCTTGCGCCCTCGATGTATGCCCTCCGCCAGCTCGGTGCCTACACGAACGCCGAGCTCGTCGCCGCGCGGATGGGTGCTTCGAAGATGGGCTTTTACTACCGCGACAACGGAGATGAGTTCGGCGGCGTCGATCCCGAGCCGGCGGACGCTTCGACCGAAGCGGAAGACGGAACGCCCGAGGGGACCTATCGCGAAGAGGTCGAGCCCGGGATCTTCTCCAAGCTTCAAGACGGTTGGAAATTCCAGGAGTTCGATCCGCAGCATCCGACGACCGCCTACGGGCAGTTCACGAAGGACGCGACGCGGTCGATCGCCTGCGGGCTTTCCCATGTGAGCTATGAGTCCCTTTCGAACGACCGCGAGAGCACGACCTACTCGGGCGGCCGGACGGGTCTCATGCTCGAGCAGGACGCGACCGAGTCGCTCCAGGCCTGGCTCACCTTCCAATTCCTCCGCCGCATTCATTGGGAATGGCTCAGCTGGTCCCTCCTCGCGGGGGGGCTCCAGCTCGACACCCGTTCTCCCTATCCCTATCGCGCCTGCCGCTGGGTCCCGCACGGATCGGATTGGGTCGATCCGCTGAAGGAAGTCCAGGCGGGCGTCATCGCCGTCAACAACCGCTTGAGCTCGCGCACCGCGATCTTGGCGAAGCGCGGCCTTGACATGGAAGAGGTCCTCGAAGAGATCGCGGAAGAGGAGCGGCTCGCGGCTTCTCTCAACGTCGAGCTCCCGCCGATCGCGACGACCGCGGCCGCGCCCGTGGCCGACGAAGGCGGCGACGGTCAGGAGTCGACGCCCGGCGACGGCAAACCCAAAGGCAAGGCGCGCGATCAAGTGCTTCACGCGCTCAACGGAAACGGGTCCGGGAGGTAGGTCATGAAGAAGCGAATCAAAAATCTCCCCCTCATCCATCGCGTCTTCGCGGTCCAGCTGATCGCCGATCGCGCCGCGGAGCCGCAGGACCCGAAGGAGTCGATCGGACAGGGGCGGCGCTATCACGCCTCCATCTCGAGCGAGCAGCCAGCGACGCAATGGTATTGGGAGCTCGGCTACATCACGGAGACGTTGAGCCACAAGAAGAGCTCCGTTCTCCTCGACCGCTTGAAGGCCGCCGGGCCCCTCCTCTGGATGCATGACCGCTACGACCAAGTCGGCCGGATCCACGACCCCTCGGTCGCCGAGGGGCAGCTCGCGGCCGATTTCCGATTCAGCCGCACGCAACGCGGCCAGGACATGGAGCTCGACGCCGTCGACGACATCAAGGTCAACGTCTCGATCGGCTACCAGGTGAAGGAAATGAAGCTCACCCGTCGGGGCGATCCGACGAAGGGGGAAATCGACGAATACACGATCACGCAATGGGAGCCGCACGAAGTTTCCATCGTGTCGATCCCGGCCGACATCTCGGTCGGGCTCGGCCGGCAAGAGGCCGAAGAGTTCGCGCGCCGTAGCGGCGGGCATCTCTTCCCGGCCGAGATCGAGGACGACGGCGACGCCGTCAGGGAGGAACGCGAGATGAAGCTCAAGAAGGTTTGGGACCAGGAGCGCGAGGAGGTCGTCGAGGTTCCGGAGACGGATCCGCGTCCGGCGGTCGATCGGGCGGCCCCGCCCGCGACTCCCGCGGCGACGACGGCGCCTGCGGCGGCCGCGGCGGCGGCGACGGCGGTGATCGAGCTGACGGCGGGGGCGCGTGACGCCCAGGTCGTCGAGATCAATCAGATCTGCAAGGCGAACGAGATTTCCGAGGCGAAGCGCGACGCCTGGATCCGGGGCGGGCTCTCGCCGGAGGCCGTCTGCTACGAGATCCAGAAGCTCCGCGCGACGCCGGCGCCGGCCGCGGCCGCGCCCGCGGCGGAAGCGCTCCATCCGCGCATCGACGCGCGGGAGCTCGAGAAGTATTCGCTCCGGCGCGCCATCCTCATGACGATCCCGAAGAGCGAAGGCGGGATCGAATGGGGCGGCCTCGAGGCCGACGTTCACAACGAGATCGATCGGAATCTTCCGATCGGTGTCGAGCGGCATGGCGGCATCTTCATTCCGAACAACATCAAGGGTCCCGATCCGCGTGCCGCGGCGCGGGCCGCGCGCACTCTCGGCCGCCCCGGCGCCGAGCGCGCCTATCCGCTCGACTCGGTCACGGCGACCGAGGGAACGGAATTCAAGTTCACCCAGGCCGCGGAGTTCATCGACATGCTCCGGGCCAAGCTCATCACGACCCGCCTCGGGGTCCGGTTCCTGGCGAACCTGCCGGGTCCGATGGGCTTCCCGCGGAAGACGGGCTCGTCGACGCCGACCTGGCAGACGGCCGAAGCCGCGGCCGTCGCGGACAGCATGCCGGCCTTCGAGCAGATGGTCTTGTCGCCGAAGACCCTGATCGACACGACCGGCACGTCGCGGCAGCTCCTCCGGATGGCCTCCGAGGACATGGAGGCGCTTCTCCGGGACGACATCTTGAAGTCGCATCGCGTGGCGATCGACACGGCCTTCTTCGTCGGAACGGGTGCGGCGGGCCAGCCGTCGGGGCTCTACGTCCTCTCCGGCATCCAGAGCTATGACATCGGCCCCGGTGCCGGTGCCAATGCGGTGCCGGACTACGTCGACATCACGTCGATGATCGGTCTGCTCGGCGATGCGAACGCCGACGACGGAAATATCGCCTTCGCGCTCACGCCGCTTCTCGCGGCCACGCTCATGCGGACCCTGACCTTCCCGTCGGCGAACACCGGAGCCCCGATCTTCCAGGTCTCCGGAGCCGGCACGGCGAGCGAAGGATCGCTGGGCGGCTACCGCGCGCTCGCGAGCAACGTCCTGTCGAAGACGCTCAACAACGGCGTCCCGACGGGCGGTGCGGAGCACGGGATCGTGCTCGGAGACTTCTCCGAGGGCTTCATCGGGGAATTCGGCGGGTTCGAGATCATCGCCGATCCCTACAGCTCGAAGAAGAGCGGCGTCATCGAGCTCACGAGCTTCCAGATGATCGACGTGAACGTCCGTCATCAGGCGAGCTTCGTGAAGGGGATCAACGCCATTCCGTAGGGAATCGGCGAACAGCTGATCGGAACGGTCATGCCACTGACGACCACGGGCGCCGCCGGCTTCATCGCCGGCGGCCCCTCGGAGGAAAAGACGATGGCTCAGAAGAACGAGGACAAGAAGCGCTTCAAGGTCGTTTCCGGCTTCTGCATCGGAGACGGTGTGAACGTCTTTCCGGGCGCGGTGATCGAGCTCTCGGAGGCGGATGGACGGAAGTACGTCGGCATGGAGTACGTGATTTCGACGGACGAGCCGGTTGGCGAGGCGCCGATCGACAAGAACCATCGGAAGCTTCAGACGCAGGGCGCCGGCGCGGTTCGAAACCGGGATCCCCGCTAAAACGATCAACCGCGAGCGCAGGGGCGGCGGCCGAAGTCGGGCCGCTGCCCGGCGCTCCTCAGCATTCGAGGGAGAGGTGACGAAGTGCTTCTTCATGGAATTCGCTGGCGCGCGCTCGGCTCGGCCGTTCTCGCCGCCTGCCTCGGAGTAACCGCGATGGCCGACGGACTGACGATCAGCGGCGCGGGGGCGACTCGGCGGATCCGCATCCAGAACGATGCGGCGGCGCCGAACGCCCTCTATTACACCGAGCAGGATTACGCGAACGCCTTCCCGGCCGACTTCATCGACAATCTGACGAATCCGCCGAGCTATAAAGCGAAGTGCTTCGTCGAGAACGGTGACGGCGTCGGTACGGCCAAGACGACCTGGAAGGGAACGCGGAGCACGGTCCACTTCGATCCAGGCTTCACCTATCAGGTGAACGCGACCGGCCGCGTCAATCGCTACACGGAATGGGGAACGATCATCGAGGGCGCCGACGGCGAGCCGGTCGGTTATGACGGGCTCGAGGTCTTCTTTGGGGCCGCAACGACGATTGGCGGCAACTTCCGGCTCGGCGGCTGCGACCTCCGTAACTACCAGGCCGCCGCCGCCGGCACGATCTTCCTCCTTCCGACGACCGCCGGCATCGAGGTTGCCGAGGCGATCGACACCGATTGCTATAGCGGCGGGACGCAGGCCTTTGGAAACGCGACCCAGCCGATGACGCGGCTCCGGCGCCTCACCGCCGTCGGCTTCGGCGCCGGGACGTCCGGCCGCGTCGTCCAATTCAATTGTCTCGATGCCGATACCCCGACCTTCCACTTCCCAAATGGCAACGCGAAGATCGATACGGGCGGTCTCGTCATCATCCGGAACCCCCGCTTCATCGGCGGTTCCGTGCTCTCGGAGACACGGCTCACGTTCGGCGGCATGTTCCTCAATCCGCGCTGGAGTCGGCAAGCCGTCAAGACGCTAATCCCCGGATCTCCGCTCGAGGAGTACGTCAACGTCTTCGGCATGATCCGCCGCGGCGGCATCGGCGTCGAGGACACGCTCGTCCAGATCTTCGACAAGAACGGCCGGAAGATCGTCGACGTCCGGACCAACGCCTACGGGCAGCTCCCGACCTTCGTGATGGCGCCGTCGATCATGGTTCCCACCGGCGGGACGCCGTTCGAGGATGCGGTCGCGGCCATCGCGTCGGAATTCGATATCGGGCTCGGCTCGAACGCTCCGCGCTATCAAGGGCCCTACCGGCTCGAGGTGAACGGCGACGGCGCGATCGCCGGCTATCCCAAGGTCATCACCTACCTTGAGGCGCCCTTTCAGGTCTTCCTCGGCACCGAGCGCGAATACTACCCGCTCGGCTTCACGATCGATCTCCCGGAGCCGCTTCCGACGAGCGACGTCCCCTACTTCCGAGAGGACGACGTCGCCGCGATGCTCCTCCTCGAAGGACAGGACGTCTCGGTAGGCGGCGAGACCGTGAAGGGGATTCTCCGACGGGAGACCGCGGAGGTCCTGGCCGGGAGTTTCGACACGCCGATCCTCGGGACGGCAGTCGTCGTGACGGTCCAGACGGATGCGCTTCAGTACCTGGAGGTCGGGATCCAGCTGAGCGTCGACGGTAGTGACTGGCTCGTTCGGGAAATCCATCAGATCGGCGACGGCGCTTTGACGGAGATTCTCCTGGCGGAGGATCTGACGTGACCTTCTTCGATGAAGCCGCGATCCCCGTGATGCTCGACGACGTCGGCGAGGCCGTGACGATCGGCGCGGTGACCGCGAAGGGCGTCTT
>Ga0207646_10006189_pt1 | contig 12439 bp, 6 predicted proteins | sample KBSK5502metaG_FD_184343 | JGI IMG/M metagenome (GOLD analysis project Ga0207646, IMG submission 184343) | Corn, switchgrass and miscanthus rhizosphere microbial communities from Kellogg Biological Station, Michigan, USA - KBS K5-50-2 metaG... | ecosystem: Host-associated > Plants > Roots >...
CCGCTCGTCGCGAGCTCGATCGTCTGGCAGGGCTTCCTGAACGGCAGCACCGGGTGGCTGGCCCAGATCCTGCATGCGATCGGCCTGCCGGCCCCCGACTGGTTCCAGGATCCCGCCTGGGCGCTGCCCGGGCTCGTGCTCCTCGGCATCTGGGGTATCGGCAACATGATGCTGATCTTCCTGGCGGGCCTCCAGTCGGTGCCGACCGAGCTGTACGAAGCCGTCAAGGTCGACGGTGGCGGGCCATGGGCGCGCTTCCGCAACGTCACCCTGCCGATGATCTCGCCGGTCCTGTTCTACAACATCCTGATCGGCATCATCGCCGTGGCCCAGTACTTCACCCAGGCGTACACGCTCGATCCGCAGGGCAACGGACGGCCAGGCGGGTCGACGTTCTTCTTCAACCTCAACCTGTACAAGGAAGGCTGGACCTACAACAACATGGGCTACGCGTCGGCGCTGGCGTGGGTCATGCTCGCGATCGTCGTCGTCGCCGCGCTCGTCCTGTTCCGGACGTCGGCCCGCTGGGTCTTCTACGCGGGAGGCGACAAGTGACCGGCGAAGCCGTCCCGCTGCCCCTGGCGGCGAGCCGTCAGGGTCGATCGAAGCGCGCGCGCGGCATCTGGTCCGGATTCTCGAGGCTCGGGGTGACGCTGTTCACCGCCTCGCTGGCGATGATCTTCCTGCTGCCGCTCGGCTATATGGTCCTGACATCGATCAAGGACAACTCCCAGATCACGGCCCTGAACGCACCGCTCTGGCCCGCCTCGCCGCAGACGTTCACGGCGGCCGACGGCCAGGTGTTCCCGCTCTACCAGGTCCCCCTGGAGACGGGCGCCGTCCAGAACCTCGCGCTCAAGACGCCCGGGCGGATCGTCAGCGTGTTCATCGATCCGGCGACCGGCCAGGAGATCCAGTGGAAGGGCAACTGGCGGGGCCTGTCGCCGGTCTGGTCGGGGATCGAGCCGAAGCTCGACAACTTCACGACCGTCCTGAACACCCTCAACTTCCCGTTGCTGCTGAAGAACACCTTGATCGTGGCCATCCTCGGGACGATCGGGGCGGTCGTGTCGGCGGTCGTCGTGGCGTACGGCTTCGCGCGCTTCCGAATCCCGGGCCGGAACGGCCTGTTCCTGCTGATGATCATGACGATCATGCTGCCGTTCCAGGTGCTGCTGATCCCGCAGTACATCGGCTTCCGCGCGATCGGCTGGACCGGGACATGGCTGCCGCTGATCGTGCCGCACTTCTTTGCCAACGCCTACAACGTGTTCCTGCTGCGCCAGTACTTCTTGACGCTGCCCCGCGAGCTCGACCAGGCGGCCCAGGTCGACGGGGCCAGCCCGCTCCAGATCCTCTGGTCGGTGATCGTTCCCCAGTCGTGGCCCGCGATCGTCGCCGTCGCGTTGTTCCACTTCTTCTTCTCGTGGAATGACTTCTTCGCCCCGCTCGTCTATCTCTCGGGAAAGCCGGAGCTGGCGACGATGACGGTGGGTCTCCAGGCGTTCAGCGCGACGTACGCCGCGTCGGGGACGGGCTATCTCACGCAGGCGGCGGCCCTCATGGCGATCGTCGTGCCGGTCGCGATCTTCTTCGTCGCCCAACGCGCGTTCATGCGGGGCGTGGTCATCTCCGGCGTCGAGAAGTAGCGTCGGGTGGGCAGGCGACAGGGACCCGGAGTCCGTTCGGGTCCGTCTCCGTTCGCATGGCGGCGGCCAATCGGACTGCCGTACGACGGCCCGGAGCGGGCACGGGTCGACGTCGCGCAGCCGCTGCTCGACGACGGCCCCTGGGGCGGCGTCCCAATCGGCGGGCTCGGGGCGGGCAGCATCGGGCGGACGCATCGGGGTGACTTCGCCAGGTGGCACCTCGAGGTGGGCCGTCATCGCTTCGAGACGATCCCGGCCGACCAGTTCTCGGTCTACGTGGGCGGTGGCGGTGCGAGCGGCGCGCACGTCCTCTCGACGATCCGCCCGTCCGCGCTGCCCAGCTGGAATTGGGACCTGCCCGAGGGCGCGGGCACCTACCACGGGCTCTTCCCAAACGCCTGGTTCGAGTACGACTGGGCGGCGCTTCCGGTCCGGCTGACCCAGCGCCAGTTCAGCCCGGTGATCCCGGGCAACTACCGCGAGAGCAGTTACCCGGTCGGCATCTTCGAGTGGCAGATCGAGAACCCGGGTCCCGCACCCCTAACCGTGGGGCTGATGCTCAGCTGGCTCAACGACATCGGCCGTGATGCGGGGCAGGATCGCCGGGGTGGCCACCGGAACCGGTCGCATCGACTCGACAGTCTGGTCGGGGTCGAGCTGGTGGGGCCCGGCGATGTGGCCGCCGCCGGCGCGCCGTGGAACGGCAGCGTAGCGATCCTGGCCCGCGAGCAACCGGGCGTACGGCTCTCGACCTTCGATCGGTTCACGGGCGACGATGGATCCGACGTGTGGGCGGACTTCGCCGCCGACGGCCGGCTGGGCGACGTCGTCGACGCTCGGCCCAGCGCACCGGGCGAGGCAATCGGCGCCGCCGTCGCGGCCACCCTCGAGCTCGGGCCCGGCGAGACAAGGCTCGTGTCGTTCGTCCTCGCCTGGGACCTGCCCGTCGTCGAGTTCGGGTCGGGCACGCGCTGGTTCAAGCGTTACACACGGTTCTTCGGCCGCGACGGCCACAACGCGTGGGCGATCGGCGCCGAGGCCCTCGCCCGGCAGGACGAGTGGTCGGCCGCGATCGAGGCGTGGCAGGCCCCGATTCTCGCCGATCCCGAGCGCCCGGACTGGTACAAGGCCGCGCTGTTCAACGAGCTGTACTACCTCGTCGATGGTGGCAGCGTGTGGACCGACGGGGAGCCGTTCCGCGAGGGCGACCCTTCCGCTGGGGCGCCGTCGCCCGTCGGCGACCCGGACGCCCTCGGACGATTCGCCGTCCTCGAGTGCTACGACTACCCCTTCTACAACACGCTCGACGTCAACTTCTACGCCTCGTGGGCGCTTCTGCTCCTCTGGCCCCGCCTCGATCTCGAGGTCGTTCGCGACTTCGCGGCGACGGTCGATCTCGACGATCCGGAGATCGTCCCGATCGGTCTCGCGGGGACGCCCGCCCAGCGCAAGCGGCGCGGCGCGCTGCCCCACGACCTCGGCGCGCCCTTCGAGGATCCCTTCCTCCGGCCGAACGCGTACCACTGGCGCGACATCAACATCTGGAAGGACCTCAACAGCAAGTTCGTTCTGCAGGTCTGGCGCGATGCCCTGCTGGCCCCGGCGCCGGAGCTCGCCGGCGAGACCTGGCCAGCGGTCGTCCAGGCGATGGACTACCTCGGCGCCTTCGACCGCGACGGCGACGGGCTGCCCGAGCACGACGGGCTTCCGGACCAGACGTACGACGCCTGGTCGATGACGGGGCCGAGCGCGTACAGCGGCGCACTCTGGCTCGCCGCGCTGCGGGCCGCGATCCGGCTGGGCGAGATCGTCGGCGATCGGGACACGATCGAGCGGTTCCGAGATTGGCTCGAGCAGGGCACGGCCGCCTTCGAGGCCAAGTTGTGGAACGGCCGCGGCTATCGGTTCGACGCAAGCGGCGACGCGTCCTCGGACTCGGTGATGGCCGACCAGCTCGCCGGCCAGTGGTACGCCGACGCAACCGGCCTCGGCGACCTCGTCGCGCCGGAGCGGATCCGGACCGCGCTCGAAACGATCTACGCGTCGAACGTCCTGGGGTTTGGCGGCGGCGAGATGGGAGCCGTGAACGGCGTCCGGCCGGACGGGTCAATCGACGAATCGACGGAGCAATCGCCCGAGAGCTGGACCGGCACGAGCTACGCCCTCGCGGCGTTCATGATCGGCCGCGGCCTCGTCGCCGAGGGCTGGCGCACCGCCCGCGGAACGGCCGCCGTCACGTACGAACGGGGCCTCTGGTTCCGGACGCCCGAGGCGTACCTCGCGGACGGTCGCTTCCGGGCGGGGCTGTACCTACGACCCCTCGGGATCTGGGCGATCGAGCACGCACTTCGCCAGGCGGCGATGCGGAGCACAGGCGAGGCGGCGGGCGTCGGCAGCCACCTCGCCGTCCGATGACCACCGAGCTGCCCCGGTCGAAGGAGGTCGCGGGAACCCCCACGGGAACCACGTCCGGAAGCCCCGCCGGAAGCCCCGCCGGAACGCCCGCGGGAGCGATCGCAACGCACGAGTTCGTGACCCTCGCGGGCGAGCGCTACGCCTGCATCCGCGACGTCGACCGGCTGCCGCCGTTCCTGATGAACGTCGTCGGCGACGGAGACGCCTGGCTGTTCGTCGGCAGCAACTCGCCGTTCACGGCCGGTCGCGTCGATCCCGATGGGGCGATGTTTCCGTACGAGACCGTCGACAAGCTCCTCCGCCACCCGAACGGTGGCGGCTCGCTGACCGCTCTGCGGTTGACCCGCGCCGGCGCCGGACCCTCGCTCTGGGAGCCGTGGCGCTCCGAGGCGCGGGCCCTTCCGATTTCCCGCAACCTCTACAAGCACGTCCTCGGGACGAACGTGATCTTCGAGGAGATCAACCACGAGCTCGAGCTCCGCTTCGCGTGGAGCATCAGCACCTGCGCGCCGTACGGCCTCGTCCGCCAGGCCACCCTCGAGAACCTCGGCGCGCGACCAGTCCACGTGGACTATCTCGACGGCTTCCAGATGCTGCTCCCCGCCGGCGTCACCCAGGAGTCCTACGGCCGGCTCAGCTATCTCGCCGGCGCGTACATGCGTCACGAGGTCGTGCCCGACGTGCCTCTCGCGATCTACACGCTGAACTCCGCGATCCAGGACCGGCCACTGCCGTACGAGTCGCTGCGTGCCACGGCCGCCTGGTCCGTGGGGCATGCGCGGCCCGTGATCCGCCTCTCGGACGCGAGCCTGCGGGCATTCCGTGCGGGCGAGCCGCTCCCGCCCGATCGCGAGCTACGCGGCGACTTCGGGTCGTACCTCGTCGCCGACTCGGTGGACCTCGAGCCGGGCCGTGAGCACCGCTGGTCGACTGTCGCGGATACGAGCCTCGACCATGCCCGGCTCGTCCAGCTCCGGGACGAGCTCGGCGAGCCGGGCCTGCTCCAGGCGAATCTGGACCGGGCGGTCGCCGCAGATCGGGAGCGCCTGCGCCGCCTCGTCGCGGCTGCCGACGGTCTGCAGGACACCGCCGATGAGGCCGCCACGGTTCATCACTTCGCCAGTGTCCTGTTCAACGCGATGCGCGGCGGGACCCTTCTCGACGCCGATCGCTTCGCCCGGCGCGACCTGGACACGTACCTGCGGGCCCAGAGCACTCGGCTCCACGCGCGACACGCGGCGTGGCTGAACGCCCTGCCGGAGACCCTCTCGCTCGAGGATCTCCGGGCTGCCGCCGAATCCACGGGCGACGCGCAGCTCGGCCGCGTCTGCGGCGCCTACCTGCCGCTGGTCTACAGCCGCCGGCACGGCGACCCGAGCCGCCCCTGGAACCGCTTCTCGATCCGCGTCCGGGGCGAGGACGGCGAGCCGATCCACGGCTACGAGGGAAACTGGCGGGACATCTTCCAGAACTGGGAGGCGCTGGCCCAGAGCTTCCCGTGCGCGATCGGCCCGATGCTGGCGGTCTTCCTGAACGGTTCGACCGCGGACGGCTACAACCCGTACCGGATCAGCCGCGACGGCGGGGTCGACTGGGAGGTCGCCGATCCCGACGACGGCTGGAGCCATCTCGGGTATTGGGGCGATCACCAGATCGTGTACCTGCTCCGGTTGCTCGAGAGCGCCGAGCGCCATCGGCCCGGCGAGCTCACCGCCGGCCTGAACCGACGGGCCTACGCCTACGCCAACGTCCCGTACCGGATCGCCGGGCTCGATGCCACCCTCGCCGATCCGCGGACGACGATCACCTTCGACGAGGACCTGCACCGGCGGCTCGTCGACGACGCCCGGAATCTCGGTGCCGACGCGAAGCTCGTCACCGACGACGCCGGCGACGTCCTTCTGGTTTCCCTCGCCGAGAAGCTCCTCGTCCCGCTGCTGGCAAAGCTCACGAACGTCGTCCCCGACGGCGGGGCGTGGCTCACCACCCAGCGCCCGGAATGGAACGACGCGAACAACGCCCTCGCGGGTTGGGGCCTGTCGATGGTGACGGTCGCTCACGCCCGACGCTACCTGCGTCTCTGCGAACGGATCTTCGTCGGCCCGGAGTCGGTGGACCTCTCGGAGCCGGTGACCGCGTTGCTCGAGCGGCTCGCCGCGATCTACGGCGCCGCGCCGGCGCGCTTCGACGACCAATCCCGCTACGACTTCCTCGTTGCGGTCGGTCGCGCCGGCGAGGACCATCGGCGCGCGGTCTACGCCGGCGTCGGGCTCGCCACCCGCGAGGCAGTTCCGATGGGCCTCGTCAGCGAGCTCATCGCCGCGGCCCGGAACGTGCTCGAGCGAGCGATCCGGGCGAACCGCCGCGACGACGGCCTCTACCACGGTTACAACCTCCTCGGCGTCGAGGACGGCCTGGCCCGGGTCGGCCACCTCTTCCCGATGCTCGAGGGACAGGCTGCCGTGCTCGGCTCGGGGCTGCTGACCCCGGCCGAGGCCGTCGAGGTCCTGCGGGCGCTGCGCGCGAGCGATCTCTACCGAGCCGACCAGACCAGCTACCTGCTCTACCCGGACGTCGAGCTGCCGTCGTTTCTGAGCCGGAACACGATCCCCGGGGTGCCGCCGCTCGACGATCCGCGGGTGGTCGTTCGGGATCGGCACGGCGACTGGCACTTCCAGCCCGATCTGCGGAACGCCAGCGACCTCGCCGGAGCGCTGGACGCGATCGGCGCCGATGGGCCGGTTCGCGACGCGGTCCTCGCCCTGTGGGAGGCCGTCTTCCGCCACCGCGAGTTCACCGGGCGGAGCCGGACCTTCTTCATGTTCGAGGGTCTCGGCAGCATCTACTGGCACATGGTTGCGAAGCTCCTCGTGTCGATCCTCGAGTGCCACCAGGCGGCGATCGAACCCGACGACGGCGAGGTCGACCGGGCCGCCGTCGCCGCGCTCGCAGCTGCCTACGACCACGTTCGCGATGGCCTCGGCTTCCGCAAGTCGGTCGAGGTCCAGGGCGCGTTCCCGACCGATCCCTACTCCCACACGCCGCGCCACCGCGGTGCCCAGCAGCCCGGGATGACGGGCCTCGTGAAGGAGGAGATCCTCGTCCGCTGGGGCGAGCTCGGCGTGCAGGTCCGTGACGGCCGGCTGCGCTTCGCGCCCCGCCTGATGCACCGCGCCGAGTTCGCGGCGGCGGCCCACCGCTTCGACTACGTCGATCTCGATGGGGTGGACCGGTCGTGGGACCTGCCACCCGACAGCCTCGGCTTCACCTACTGCGGCACGCCGGTTTGCTACGTGCTGGCCGACCGTGCCTCCGTCGTCGTCGATCGCCCGGGCGGTCCGAGCGAGCTCATCGCCGGCGACGAGCTGCCGCGCACGACGAGCGAGTCCGTCTTCACCCGGGATGGCCGGCTGCAGCGACTCACGGTTCGTGTTGTCCGCGACACTCTCGCATGAGCTTCCAAGGAGCAGGCATGCCCGTTTCGACATCGCGCCCCGACCCTCGGCCTCGCCGTCGGTTCCGTGGTCTCGCCCCGGCCGCCGTCCTTGTGGCGGTCATCGTGCTCGCGGCGGCCTGCGGCAGCGCGACGCCGTCGGGCAGCGGTACGCCCATCGCGAGCGGTGCGCCGGGCTCGGCGGGTGCCTCGGCTGTGATCGCGCCAGGCTCGCCGGGGTCCGGCCGGCCCTGGATGGACGCGGCGAAGTCGGTCGACGAGCGCGTTGCGGCTCTCGTCGGCCAGATGACGCTCGACGAGAAGATCGGGCAGATGACGCAGATCGAGAAGAACGCGATCGATCCGGGGACGGCGGGCGCCCTGGCCCTGGGCTCGATCCTCAGCGGTGGCGGCGGCTCGCCGAACCCGAACACGGCGCAGGCCTGGTACGACATGGTGAGCGCCTACCAGCAGGCAGCACTCGGCACGCGCCTCGGCATCCCGATCCTGTACGGGGTCGATGCCGTCCACGGCCACAACAACGTCACGGGCGCGACAATCTTCCCCCAGAACGTCGGCATGGGCGCGACCAACGACCCGGGGATCGTCCAGCAGGCCTGCGTCGCGACGGCCCTCGAGATGAATGCCACCGGCATCCGCTGGGACTTCGGGCCGGTCGTCGCGGTGCCCCAGGACATCCGGTGGGGTCGGACGTTCGAGGGCTACGGCGAGTCGACCGATCTCGTCTCACGCCTCGGCGCCGCCTGCATCCAGGGCCTCCAGGCGTCCGGCCTGGGCTCGGACGGATCCGCGGCGGCCACGGCGAAGCACTTCATCGGCGACGGCGGAACCGCCTTCGGCACCTCGACGGCCAGCGGCCCGAACGGGCCGTACCTCCTCGACCAGGGCGTCGACCAGATCGACGAAGCGACGCTCCTCAAGATGTTCCTGCCGCCCTACCAGGCGGCGATCCAGGCCGGTGTCCGGAGCGTGATGGTCTCCTACTCGAGCACGACCGCCGGCAAGGTCCACGGCGACCACCACTTGATCACCGACATCCTCAAGGGCCAGCTCGGCTTCAGCGGCTTCGTCGTGTCGGACTGGGGCGGCATCGACCAGGTGGCGCCGGGCAAGTACTCGGACGCCCTGGGCCAGGGGATCAACGCCGGCATCGACCTCGTCATGGTCCCGACCGACGCGGTCCGGTTCATCACCACGATGAAGTCCCTCGTCCAGGCCGGCACGATCAAGCAGGACCGCATTGACGATGCCGTGACCCGGATCCTCCGCGTCAAGTTCGAGATGGGCCTCTTCGAGCGGCCGATGCCTCCAGCGGGCAAGGTCTCGGCCGTCGGCCAGGACGCCGATCGGGCGATCGCCCGGACGGCCGTCGCGGAGTCGGCGGTGCTGCTCAAGACGGCCCCGGGGGTGCTGCCGATCGCGGCCGGCGCGAAGGTCCTGCTGGCCGGGCCCGGCGGCGACGACATCGGGATCCAGTCGGGCGGCTGGACGATCAGCTGGCAGGGTTCCGTCGGCCAGACGACATCGGGCTACACGCTGAAAGGTGCGCTGGCGGCCAAGCTCGGCGACGGGCTCACATTCGATGCGAACGCGGCATTTCCGGACGGCACGAAGGCCGACGTCGGGATCGTCGTGGTCGCCGAGCGACCGTATGCCGAGGGCGTCGGCGACACCTCGACCCTGGCCCTGCCCGACGCCGACCTTGCCCTCGTCGCGAAGGTTCGGCCGCTCGTGACGAAGCTCGTCGTGGTCGTGTTGTCGGGGCGACCGATGGTCCTCGGTGTCGCAGCGTCGGCGGACGCGGTCGTCGAGGCATGGCTGCCCGGGACGGAGGCAACGGGCCTCGCCGACGTCCTCCTCGGCGACAAGCCGTTCGTCGGGACGACGCCGTACACGTGGCCAAAGACGCCCGGCGATGCGCCACGGTTCGGCAAGTCGGCGTGCGACGGGGCGGTCTACCCGGTCGGCTACGGGCTCGACGCGACGGGCAAGCTGCTCGGACCGGCGGCCTGCTAGTTCGTCTCGTCGTTCCGCGACGGGATCGCCGCCGGGTCAGACACGCCGCCGCTCGATTCGCGCACCACGAGCTCGGTCGGGAAGACGAGGTGCCGCGGCGTGCGGTCGCGGGTATCGATCGCATGAAGCAGGAGCCGGACCATCTCCTGGCTCATCGCCTCGATCGGGTGGCGGATGCTCGAGAGCGGCGGTCGACTCGTCGTCGCGACCGGCTGGTCGTCAAAGCCGACCACCGCGACATCCTCCGGGACGCGACGGCCCGCCGCCTGGAGCACGCTGAGCGCTGCGACGGCCATCGAGTCCGAGGCGGCGAATACGCCGTCGAGATCCGGCCGGCGCTCGAGCAGCCGGGTCATCGCGGCACTGGCGCCGTCGGAGCTGAAGTCGCCGACGTCCTCGAGAGACGGATCCGGCGGGCGGCCATCCGCCTCGAGCGCATCGCGGTAGCCGAGCAGCCGATCGAAGGCAGCCGGCATGTCGAGCGAGCCCGAGATCGTGGCGACGTTCTGCCGTCCCTGCGCCAGCAGGTGGGCTGCGGCCGACCGCCCGCCACTGCGGCTGTCGGCATCGACGTAGCTGGCTCGCGCGCCACGTGGCGGCCGGCCGCTGACGACGACCGGCACGCCTCGGGCCGCGAGGCGCTCGGGGAGCGGGTCGTTGCCGTGCAGAGCCGTGAGGATCACGCCGTCGATGTGGCCCGCGGCGACGTATTGCTCGAGGCGCTTCTCCTCCTCGCCGGACTGGGCCATGAGGAGGACGAGTTGAAGGCCGCGTGTCCCGAGTGCGCTGCCGATCCCGGTGAGGAACAGGTGGAAGAACGAGTCGCCGAAGACCCGGCCGGTCGACTCGGGAATGATGACGCCGATCGAGTCGCTGCGGCGGGTCACGAGGCTTCGCGCGGCGCGATTCGGGACGTACCCGAGAGTCGCGATCGCGTCCTCGACGCTCTGTCGCGCCTCGGGACTCACCTTCGGGCTGCCGTTGACGACGCGCGAGCCGGTCGCCCGGGAGACGCCGGCCAATCGAGCGACTTCCTCGAGCGTCACGCTGTGTCCCTTGGCGCTGTTTCGCTCATTGGCGCTGTTTCGCTGTGCCATCGACCCGACTGATCTCCTGCCCGCTTCCGAAGCTGGTTCGTGGGAGCGCTCCCACAAAGTACGAGGGGCAACGTAGCAGTTCGCACCGCGGTTTGTGCGCGTCTGGCACCGGCCCCGCCCTCCTGCCCGGGGCCCAGCCTCCGGCCGGCCGCCCCGGGCCGGGCGCATCGGGTCGGCCCTGCCGGCGAACCGGGTTGGCCCGGTCGGCGCCGCCGGCCGCGGTGGGTCGGCCCCGCCATCCGCGCCGGGTCGGGCGCGCCGAGTCGGCCCCGCCCGCGGCACCGGGGCCGCCCGGCGCCGAGCCGGCGCCATCCGCGGCACCGGGCCGGCCGCACCGCGCCAAATTCCCGCCCACGGGGCGTTGGGCATGATTGCCCACTCCATTCGGGCGTCGTCCGGACGTCGATCGCCCGTTCCCGTGCTCAGCCGGCCGCTTGCCGGGCCTTCGTTACCCGCCGAACCGGCACGGGACCGAGCCCAACGCTCTCGGGGCGGGAATCTGGCCAGAAGCTGAGGCACCGGATCGGGCGGTCCGGCTCCGCAAGCCAGCGGCCGACGGTTCGGCCATCGAGCGGGAATGCCGCTCGGAGCATCGCCGTGTGAGCGTGGATCCGACGTCGGTTCGTCCGGCCAGGGGCGACGATGACCCAGACCGACACCGTGACGTCCGGCCCGACCGCCCATCCTCGTTCCGCCGCGATCTTCAGGGCGTGCCTGGCCTTGCGATCGATCGTCCCGACGAGCTCGTTCACATCGGCGACGTCCGTCTTGAGCTCGATGACGAGGAGCGCCCGTCGGGCGGGGTGGAAGGCCAGGATGTCGATGACGCCGCGCTCGCTGTAGATCGCGAACGAAACCTCGGGCTGGAAAATCCAGCCGGTGCGACGGCCGAGGTCGCGAGCGACCTGCTCGTGAAGGGCGGAATGGCGAGCGTTGAGCAGCCGATCGAGATCGCCGCCGCGCCAGCGCGGCGCCAGGTCGAGACGGATCTCGAGAGCCGCCGCGACGTGCCGGAGCGTGGCAAGGGACAGCTCGTCGATGTGACCCCGTTCGATCCGCGAGATGGTCGACTTGGAGACACCGCAGCGCGCGGCCAGGTCGGCCTGCCGCCAGCCGAGACGAATGCGGATGCGCCGCACCGTGGCACCGAACCGCAGGTCGTCCATGACAGCGAGTCTGATCGGCGGGACTTATCCGCCACGTATCGGCCGTTCCGCCCGGGTATCGGCCGTTCCGCCCGGCCACGTCCCGACCAAGGCCCGGCCGCCCAATTGGCCAAATTCCCGCCCACAGATCCTTGGGCTCGATCCGACGTCGCGGCCGACCCTCCGCGAGCCGCCCTCACGCGCGAACCGACCCGCAACGACCATCGAAAGCGGCCGAATTAGGCGCCTGACCGTGCCTAAGGATCCCCCGGCGGGAATTTGGCCCGGTCAAGGCCCGGTCAAGGCTGGCCACCCTAGTTGGCCATATTCCCGCCCACAGATCCTTGGGCTCGATCCGACGTCGCGGCCGAGCCTCCGCGAGCCGCCCTCACGCGCGAACCGACCGCACCGACCATCGAAAGCGGCCGAATCACGCGCCTGACCGTGCCTAAGGATCCCCGGCGGGAATTTGGCCCGGTCAAGGCCCGGTCATGGCCCGGTTGGGGCCTGGCCGAGGGCCAGTCGGGGTCGCGCCTTGGCCCGGTCGCGAACAGATGCGCCGAGCGCGCCTGAACGAGTTGGCCCGGTCGAGGTGCGAGACGGTCCTGTCAGCGCATCAGAACGCATGTTCTGTACCATGAGCGTGGACAACCGCGATGGACG
>Ga0207646_10006192_pt1 | contig 12432 bp, 6 predicted proteins | sample KBSK5502metaG_FD_184343 | JGI IMG/M metagenome (GOLD analysis project Ga0207646, IMG submission 184343) | Corn, switchgrass and miscanthus rhizosphere microbial communities from Kellogg Biological Station, Michigan, USA - KBS K5-50-2 metaG... | ecosystem: Host-associated > Plants > Roots >...
AGCAACTCATAGAGATTGAGCAACGTATGATCCCCACCGGACTGCACGTGTTTGGGCGTGCGGCAGAGCTGAAGGAGAAAGGCGATCTGCTGCGCATGGTGGCGTCCTTTGATCGGCCAGAACACGGCGCGCGCGCCTTGCCCCGCCTGGTGGCTGAAGGTCTCAGGATTACGGGTTACGAGCAACTGCTGCAAGAAGCCGGAACGAGCGAAACGAAACAACTGATAGATGAAATCGTCACAGAATCGGTAAATCGTTTTTGTGAAGCCGGCTGTGGTGTCGCAGTGGAATACTTGATTTCGCGAGCGAACGTTGACCGCGACGAAGCGCTGGCGACTTTACGCCTGCTTGCAAATATTTCCGAGCAGCTTGATTCGAATCACGAGATGGAGTCGCTTACGCGCTCTCTGCGCGGCGAGTACATTCAGCCTGGTCCAGGCGCAGACATAGTTCAGAATCCGTCGGTACTTCCGACGGGGCGAAACACGCACGCGGTCAATCCTTACTCAGTTCCTTCACGGTCGGCCTTCACGCGTGCGAAACAAACTACCGAAGCCCTGCTGCGTCGCCACCTGGACGAGCATGGCCGCTATCCGCGCGCGATGGCCCTGGTGCTTTGGGGATTGGATAACATCAAGACGCAGGGCGAAGGCGTCGCTCAGGCGCTCTGGCTCCTGGGCGTGCGGCCCATTCGCGACGCGCTGAATCGCGCGACAGAAATCGAGATCATTCCTTTGGCAGAGCTAAATCGCCCGCGTATGGATGTCGTCATGACGGTGTCCGGCATCTTTCGCGATCTGTTTGCGCCGACAATGGCGCTGTTGGATAAGGCTGTTCGCCGCGTAGCGGAGTTAGATGAACCGCTCGAAATGAATTACGTGCTGAGGAATGTCTCGGAAAGGACGAATGCGGACGGTGGCAGCTTTGACGATGCAGTGACACGAGTGTTTTCCAATGCGCCCGGGAACTATGGGACGAACGTTAATTTTATGGTGATGCAGTCCGAATGGGAGGACGCCGCCTCGCTGGGCGATCTCTTCGTGACGCGAAAGTCATTCGCGTATACGCGCGATTCGAAAGGACGGACCGTCGAAGGCCGCGAAGCGCCAGAGCTGATGAATGATGCATTGTCGCGGGTCGAGGCGACTTACCAAAACATCGATTCATTTGAGGTTGGCATTACCGATGTGGATCACTACTTCGAATATCTCGGCGGAATTTCCAAAGCGGTTGAGTTGCGCTCGCATGCTCGTCCCGCGATTTATTTATCCGATTCGTTGTCGCCGCAGACCAAAATTCGATCTCTGGAAGAGACCGTCAGGCTCGAAACGCGCACGAAGACCCTGAACCCCAAATGGTACGAGGGAGTGCTGCAGCACGGTTTCCGCGGCGTGGCCGAAATCGAGAATCACGTGGCCAACACCTTTGGTTGGAGCGCGACTGCCGATGCCGTCGATCCATGGATTTATACAGAGATATCCAACACGTTTCTTTTGGATACCGCCATGCTCGAGCGTTTGATCGAGCTAAATCCGCATTCCGTGCAGTCGCTCGCAAAGCGGCTGCTTGAAGCCCATGAGCGCGGATATTGGAATCCCGACGAACACGTTTTGGAAAAACTTCGCGAAGTCATAATTAAGTTGGAAGAGGGGTTGACACGCACTGGCGCTTGAGGTCGGGCTTACTGTCGGACTAAGCGAGCCGGAACCACCTATTCCTACACAGATGCCTGGACCTCGAGGTGTGACAAATACTTTTTTGAACGTAATCGTTCTCTACGTCGGATCAAGTCTGCTAGCGCCGCTACGCAATGCTGAGCGCGAAATCAATCGCGCCTATCTATCGGATTTGCGTTTGCCTGCATACAACTTTGGCGCGCCTTTTACTGACGACGAGTGGCGCACAATTGAAAATGATTTGAGCGAAGCCGATGTCGTTTTTGTGATTCACGTGATGGATGGCGAGAACGCGACGAGGCTTCTGTCATTGCTCGATCGACGTCCAAAATCGACGATTGTCATCAACTGCATGCCCGAGCTAATGAAGTGCACGCGGCTGGGTAAGCTGGATTTCGGGAAGCTGCCGGGAACCAGAGGTAAAGGGCAAAGAGCAAAGGGCGAAGATCAAGGAGAGGACGATCTCAACGACGGCGGCTTGCTTAGATCAATTAGTTCGTGGATTGGGAGACAAGCAAAAGGAAAAGGAAAGAATGGAGCCGGCGCGCACGGTCGCGCGGATTATTTGAGGTGGGCTGAGAGGTTGCCGGGGTTGCTGCGCTTTGTTCCAAACGCCGGCCGATTGCGCGACGCAAAGAACTATTTGCTGCTGGTCAGTTATTTTCTTCAGCCCACGCCAAACAATATTCGCTCGATGATTCTGCTGGCGCTAAAGGAATATGGCGACGACCCACGGTTAAAGAGCATAGAAATTCCGGCGCCGGAAGCCTTGCCCTCAGTAGCCGTCTATCATCCGGACGCGCCGGCTCTTTTTGAATCGTTTGCAGCGTATGAGAGCTGGTATCGGGATCGAAGTCCAAAGTCCAAAGTCCAAAGTCCAACGGGAAACCAACCGCTTGTGCCAGAGTCAACGATTGGTCTCCTTCTGATGCGTCCCCAGATTGTCAGCAACGCGCGGAAGCACTATGACTCGGTAATCCGAGCGATCGAAGCCGAAGGGTTGAGTGTCATCCCGGCAATTTCGACGCTGATGGACAATCGCGAAGCGTGCGAAAGATTCTTTGTCGGTACGCAGGCCTCCGGCCTGCTAAAGCCGGAGCACGCGGGACGCGTGCGTACCGAACGTACCGCTCGCGTCAGTCAGATCGTTTCGCTCACCGGTTTCAGTTTCGTCGGCGGTCCGGCGATGAATGACAGCGAGGCTGCCGCAGGCTTCCTGGGCGACTTGAATATTCCTTATCGATCGCTGGTTAGTCTCGACACGCAAACGATCGAATCATGGCGCGAATCATTCAGCGGGTTAAATCCGGTGCAAACCGGGATGCAGGTCGCAATTCCAGAAATCGACGGAGCAACAGAGCCCTTTGTGTTCGGCGGCCTCCCAGCTCGCGGAGTTGAACCCGCGGCGTTGGACGATCGATGCGCGCGCATTGCGCGACGGCTGAAGCGTTGGAACTCTCTTCAGACAGCCAATCGCGACGAATTAAGAATCGCGCTGCTTGTTTATTGCTTTCCCCCAAATAAGGGAAACATCGGAACTGCCGCCGACCTGGACGTGTTCGCCAGCGTCTTCGACATCCTGAGGCAGCTAAAAAAGGATGGTTATCGCGTCGACGTCCCGGAAAGCGGCGAGGCGCTCCGCGATTTATTGTTAGGCGGAAATTCGGCCGACTTCGACACGACCGCAAACATCGCTTATCGAATGAACGTCGAGGAGTATCGGGAGCTTTGCCCATTCGTCGATGAGATTGAAGCGGAATGGGGACCAGCGCCGGGGGCGATCAATTGTCGTGAAGGCGAACTTCTAATTCAGGGCGTTACGCTCGGCAATGTTTTCATCGGCGTCCAGCCGACATTCGGCTTCGAAGACGATCCGATGCGGCTGCTGATGGCCAAAGGTGGTTCGCCCCATCATGGCTTTGCCGCTTTCTATTCTTTTTTGGAAAGAGTTTTCAAAGCAGACGCCGCGGTGCATGTCGGTACGCATGGCGCACTGGAGTTTATGCCCGGTAAGCAGGTGGGACTATCCGGCGAATGCTGGCCGGACCGTTTGATTGGCGAATTGCCGAACATTTACATCTACAGCGTTAACAATCCGTCTGAGGGCACGATCGCGAAACGACGCTCCTATGCTGAATTGATCTCGTATCTCACGCCGCCGATCGAGAACGCGGGTCTATATAAAGGACTGGCGACGTTGAAGGATTTGATTGAAAGCTATCGCTTTTCGACGGATGAGCAGGAGCGCCAACGTATCTATCAAACGATTGAGGGAGCGAGAAAAGACCTTAACCTCGGGCGGTGACCTATTCAGTTTGACGTTTCTATTGCCCAGGCGTTCACGCCTGGGTGGGAAAATGCGAGGCGCCATCAAAGCCCATTAATGGGGCTCTATATAGTTGGCTCACCTCAGCAACCCGAAGGGTTGCAAAGAAAGTAGCCGGTGGTCGGAGTCCGCGGAGACCACCGGGAATGCGGTATTAATTAGGTCGCACCCCGGAGGGGTGCCAGATCTTTCGATGTAAAGATCTTTTTACGTTTGACCTGTAATCTAGCCTTCAGGCGCATCATTCTAAACATTCCTTTGTTGATGAACTGAGAGACTTTCTCAACGCGCGGGTATCGAATTTGACGAGAAGTATCTATTGTGACGTCTGGCACCCCTTCGGGGTGCGGTCACAACTAACGCCCTTTCCGGTGGTCTCCGCGGACTCCGACCACCGGCTACTTTCTTGCAACCCTTCGGGTTGCGCCCGGGTGAGTCAACAATATGAAGCCCTATTAATGGGACTTTTGAAATCTAACCCCCCCTTTCATTCCCAGTTCCAACCGGTCGGGACTGGGCTATGGAAAGTCATTCAAATTGAGGCACTGCTTAACCTCGAGCTTTCTTAGGTCCCGAAGAGGGAAGTTACATAAGTCCTGAACTCTTCGGCGTTCAGGCGATGCCGAAACGCCTCGACCCCGTTAATACAAAGGACTGGAATCTCGTAGCGATATTGGGTGAACAGCTGCGCGTCTGCTTCAATATCAACTTCCACCAACTCGTAAAGTTCGGAACAGTTCGCTTGCAGCATCTGCTGTTTCATTTCTTCACACAGTCCGCAATCAGCTTTGGTATATAAAAGGATACGCAATTTCTCGATCATCGTTAGCACCTCCAAACGACTCTCAAAAAGGGAAGCGTCTTAGCGTGCCGGGTCCGAGCACCAACTTCAGTTGAGGGTTTTTCCTCTCATAAGGCCCCGACCAGAGTCGATGCTCTGACGCGGCCTAAGGCACTACTTTAAGAAATGCGCTTGCCAACTTTGCTGCGAAAGTTGTATAAAGTTCCTTCTGTCGGGACATTTTATTATTCTTTAGTTGCGACCGCACTTCTAGTGAACAAGCTGAATAGGTTTTCACAGAGACATCAATCCCTGTGTCGCGGGGTTCTATAACCAATTGCCGAACCTGCGGCGTTGAAGTGTGAGCGGTCGCTATTGTGATTCGGATCACAATTGCGGAGGTTCCTGGAGTGGATAGTACCGCCAACGATCAAAGTTCAGTAGTTGCCGCCCCACCGGCAGGCTCGGCGCCGCCGGCGGCGAAACCCGCGGCCAGGCCCGCGGTCAGAAAGCCATCAGTGGTCGTTGAATCAACGCCCGATCCGCCGGTCAATAAGATGCGACGGCGTATCGTGTGGGCGAGCGTCGCCGGCTTTCTTACCACCTGCTTCCTGATGTTTGTGCGGTTCTTTCTGCCGCGCGCAATCTTTGAACCTTCCAGTACCTTCAAGATCGGATTTCCCGGCGACTATGCGCTGGGAGTCGATACAAAGTGGCAACAACAGTACCGCATCTGGGTAGACAAGACTTCGGATCGCCTTTTTGTTGTCTACGCACGCTGCACGCATCTGGGGTGCACACCTGACTGGAAGGCCAGCGAAAACAAGTTCAAGTGTCCGTGTCACGGCAGCGGCTATGACAGCGAAGCAATAAATTTCGAAGGGCCGGCGCCGCGGCCGATGGACCGCGCGCGCGTCGAACTCGACGCTGAAGGGCAGATTGTCGTCGATGTGAGCAAGCTCTATCAGTGGCCAAAAGGTGACCGCAACCAATTCAACGATCCCGGGGCATTTATTCCGCTGTAGTGTCAGAATCCCGACTCTGACGGGATTAGCGGGCGGCTAACTTAATGGACGAGCCTAAAGACCAAAAAGAAACGAAACAGCTGACCGGCGAAAAGACGAACGTCGGATTGGTTGAGCGTGCCAGGGACACCGCGATGTCCCTGAAGGATCGCGCGCTCGAAGAAGCGAAGGACTACAAAGATCCGCAGCAGACGCAGGTCTGGAAATCGATTTTCCGCGTCTCTCACGAGCGGTCTGATCCGCGCAATCGTTCGCTGGCGATTCTCTCGAACGTCTTTCTGCATCTGCATCCGGCCAAGATCAACCGCGATGCGGTGCGCTATCAATACACGTGGGGTATGGGCGGCATTACGTTTTATCTTTTCATCGTGCTGACGTTTACCGGCGTGTTGCTGATGTTCTATTACCACCCCACCAAGATTGTTGCTTTCCGCGACATCCTTTATCTGGAACACGACGTGCCGTTCGGGAAGCTCTTGCGCAACATGCACCGCTGGGCAGCGCACCTGATGGTGATCACAACCTGGCTGCACATGTTCCGCGTGGTGCTGACGGGTTCGTACAAAAGGCCGCGCGAGTTCAACTGGTGCGTCGGTGTGGTGCTTTTGGTTCTGACGTTGCTCCTCTCATTTACCGGGTATCTTTTGCCCGACGACCAGCTTGGCTTCTGGGCGGTAACCGTGGGCACGAATATGGCGCGCGCAACGCCGATGCTGGGAAGCGAGGGGCCATTTGGCCCACAACTGGGCCTGACTCCCTACAACGATGTGCGGTTTGGTTTGCTGGGCGGGTCGATTGTCGACGACAACGCGCTTTTGCGTTCGTACATCTGGCACTGCATCGGCATCCCGCTGGTAGCTTCGATCTTTATGGCGGTGCACTTCTGGCGCATTCGCAAGGACGGAGGAATTTCAGGTCCCGCGCCGGTAATGCTTGAGTCAGAGATGAAAGTACTGAAAAAGAAATGAGCGCGATAGTCGAACAGCCAACTTCCAATTCTCGCCGAAACAAGATGATCGGCTGGGGTGTCGTCATCGTGCTGCTCGGCCTTTTTATTTACTCGGTCGAGGACTGGCACCAACTCTGGAAGATCGCTTCGGCTCCCGATAACGTTCCGATCGTCGCGATGCTGTTCCTGGTCCCGTTCTTTACCTGGCTCGGAATCAAGCAGGCGCTTGCAAACGATAAACTCGTCGTCAATCTCGAAGGTGACAAGAACCTCGCCAAGTCACATCATCGCAAGGTCGAGCCCTGGCGTCCGGGTTGGGCCAAAGAGCTGCACGTCTGGCCTTATCTGGTGCGCATCGAGTTCCTGGCGGCCGTCATTGTGACGGTCGTTTTGTATGTCTGGTCGATTACGCTCAACGCACCGCTTGAAGAACCGGCGAATCCCAACCTCACGATGAATCCGTCGAAGGCGCCGTGGTATTTCCTCGGGCTGCAGGAGATGCTCGTCTACTTCGATCCGTGGATTGCCGGCGTGGTGATGCCTTCGATCATCATGATCGGATTGATGGTCTTCCCGTACGTCGATTCGAATCCGCTGGGAAATGGTTACTACACGCTGCGGCAAAGGCGCTTCGCGCTGAACATGTTCAACTGGGGCTTTCTGATGTGGATCCTTTTGATCTTCATCGGCACGTTCATTCGCGGCCCGGGTTGGATTTGGTTCTGGCCGGGCCAGACCTGGGACCACGCCACGGTCGTGTTCGATCGTAATCGGGACCTGCACGAGATCATCGGCGATTTTTTTGGCAAGACTCTCGGCATCCCCGGATTCAGTCTGCTGAATACTAACTGGGTCGTGAAGATGATCTTCGGCGCGATCGTAGTCGGCGGCTTCTATCTAATCGCCGGGCTCTTCTTTCACTGGCTAATGAGACGCGGGCCTTTGAAGATGAGGTATTTGCTGTCGCCAAAGAAACTCTGGGCCTGGGCCAAAGAGCCAGATCCGTTTGAAGAGAAGCTTTTGGCGAACACGAGCCTGCTGCAATACATGACTTTTCAGTTCTTTGCCATTAGCGTGTTGCTGGCGATGCCGGTGAAGCTGTTCTTACGTTTGGTATTTACCATTAAGTATGTTTGGGTTACGCCCTGGTTCAATATCTGATGTGCGATGTTCGACAAACTTCGGTTTGTCGTAGTTATTAACCGCAATTCTTATCGAAACGATAAACTGAAGTTTGTCGAACGGGACTCATAAACTGTGGCCGAATCTCAGGAACCGATCGAATCCCTGGTAAAAAAAGAAGCGGAACCGCAACGCGATCCGATCGTCAGCCGATCGACGAGCGCGATTATCTTTGTCTGCATGGTGCTGTTGATGCTCTCCACGGGCTGGGCCCTGTACGACGAGGGCTTCGGTCAGCGCCCGTGGAAGCCGATGCAGCAGGAATTCGTCAAGCGTTACACCCGCTACCTCCGCAGTATTCGCACTAAAACGCGCGAGAACGAGGGTGAAGTAAAGCAGACACCGGAATACCAGCAACTAGACGAGGAGGCAAAGGCCTCGCTTGACAAAGTCAAAGCTGACATCGCAGAAAAAGACAAACAGGTCAACGCGATTCAGACGAAGCTGGACGCAGTTACAGATCCTTTCCAAAATCAGCGCGGGCGCATCGTTGTTATTACTTTCAAGTTGGAAACTGCTCACAAGGGCAGCTTTTGGCAGCGTTACTACGATTCGCAATTGAAAGCGAAGAAGAAAGAACAAGTTTCGGTTGATATACCTGATGCCTCGGGGAAGACAACGCGGCAGAAGATGGACTTTGTGGCGCTCGAAAAGACCTTCAATGACCTGCGCGAAGAAAAAGCCAGGGTGCTGGGCGAAAAAGCCGAGTTGCTGAAGGAGCCGACCGAGCTGGCCAAGAAGCGTGACGAGTACCTGAAAAACCACGTCAGCCTCCTGCCGCGAAAAAGCATCGATGATCTGATCAAGAAGAACGAAGAGAACTTCGATTACACAATTCTGGGCCATCAGATCAGCGTGATGCAGTATGGGATTGTCGATCGCTGCGAGATTTGCCATCTGGGGACGCGCGAGCCGTTACCCATCAAGGCTTCTGACATGGCGCCTAACGGTCCCGGCAAAAAGCCGGATGAGTTAGCGGCAGCTTTCGTCAGCCATCCGCGCAAGGAACTGCTGCAAATTCATAAGCCCGACAAGTTCGGTTGTGCGGCCTGTCACGGCGGCAATGGCCGCGCCACGACGAGCGTGGTGAAAGGCCACGGCCAGAATCCATTCTGGCTGCATCCGCTGTTTCATAAAGAGAACACAGAAGCCGGTTGTCAGATGTGCCACGCGAACGATCGCGTGACGCAAGGCGCCGACACTCTGAACCTGGCCAAGGATTTGTTTTATCAGCGTGGCTGCGTCGGTTGTCATCGAATGGAAGCCTTTGATCGTGAGGCTGATGCGCTTACCAACGCGCGGCAGCAGATTTCGCAGCTTCAGGAGCAGATTGTCGCAAACGATCGTCAGGCCAGGCTGGACACCGAGGCCAGCGCGAATGCGAGCGACGATAAGCAGGTCCAGGATTTGCTCGCTCATGCCGAGTCTTTACGCGTTCAGAGCAGCCAGTTGGCTGCGCGGATCGACGAATTGAACTTACAGACGCGCTATCTGCAACAGGATCAGAAGAAGGTTGGACCGAATCTGAAAGATGTGCAGTTGAAACTGCGCAAGGAATGGGTGCCGCTTTGGTTGCGGGACCCGCAGGCATTTCGCCCCGGGACAAAAATGCCGACCTTCTGGCGTTTCCACCTTGATGGCAAAGAGGGCGAGGAAGATCTGAAAGGCGTCGCCGCTTATCTGTGGCAGAACAGTTTTGCCGGTAAGGTCCCCGCGCAGACGCAGGGAGACAAAACGCACGGCAAGGAACTGTTCGAAACCAGAGGTTGTCTCGCGTGCCACTCAATTGGTGAAGACACCAACAAGTTGGGCGGGACCTTTGCGGCAAACCTCAGCCGGGTCGGCGAGAAATCGAACTACGATTACATCGTGCGCTGGATTTACAACCCGCGCGAGCGTTGGGCGCCGTACTGCCCGAAAGAAAAACGCGACCTGACAACGGAAGATTATGCGAAGCACAACCGGCCCTATCTCTTCGACAATGAGCTGCATTCGACCTGTCCCAATGACGGGGCCGAACTGCAGGTGCAGAACATGACGGTGATGCCGAACCTCCGCTTGTCGGAACAGGACGCGCGCGACGTCGCCACGTATCTCTTCTCGCTGTCGGCCCCACAAGCGTCCGAAGACGTTTCGTACATGGACGATCCGAAGCTGGCTGAGGAAGGGAAGGCTGAGATCAAGCAATACGGTTGTGCCGGCTGTCACGAAATCAAAGGTTTTGAGGAAGAGCAACGCATCGGCAAAGAGTTGACGACCGAAGGTTCGACACCTCTCGAGCGACTCGACTTTGCCCTGTTGACGCAGGATGCCGAGTACGGCCGTGAAGTTCTGAAGGACGCGGATGGAAAAACTGTGAAGCTCCATCCCAAAGAGAAGGAAAAAGAATGGTACAACCACCGCGGTTTCTTTGAGCATAAGTTGGCGGAGCCTGGGATTTACGATCGCGGAAAATCGGATTACCTCGATCCGAAGGAACGGCTGCGTATGCCGAAGCCTTACCTGACTGACGAGTGGCGGACAAGCTTGACCACGCTTTTGCTCGGCAGTCTGGGAGCGGAAGGCGCGAATGTGCCGACTTCGCTCTTCTACAATCCGCAGGACTCGCGGCGCCAGGACATTCAAAACGGCTGGTGGGTAATCAAGAAATACAACTGCATGGGCTGTCACGTGCTTCAGCCCGGCCAAAGCATGAGCGTCTATAACAACGCCCCCGACCCGTCGATCACGAGCGGTACGGTGTTAAGCGCGCTGCCGTTCTATGCAACTCAAAAAGAGTTCCTGCCGCCGATGCTGACCAGTGAAGGTGCGCGTGTCGATCCGGATTGGCTGATGAAGTTCCTGAAGGATCCTTCGTTGATGCAGGGTGGAGAAAAACCGCCGGCGCCATCTTCAACTTCTCCGTCGCCGGCATCTTCGCCGGCAGTGGGTATGTCTCCCTCCACAGGTCCGCGTCCGGCGATCAGCAACGCCAATGATCAAAGCAACGGCCGGCTGTTACCGCAATGGGGATTGAATCGCAACGGCGTTCGTCCTTATATTCAGGTGCACATGCCGACGTTCAACTTCTCGCCCAACGAGTTGCGCGTCCTGGTGCGGTTCTTCATAGCGGTCTCGTCCCAGAACGAGCCTTACATTAAAGAGCCGATGACTCCGCTGACGGAATCTGAAAAGTCGATCGCCCGGAGCATGTTTGTGTCGGGCACGCCTTGTTTGAAGTGTCACATCACGGGCGAGCCGGCGCACGACGCAAAGGCCATTGCGCCTAATTTCCTGTTGGCGAGTGAGCGGCTGAAGCCGGATTGGACTTTCCGTTGGCTGCTCGATCCGGCGCAGATCAGTCCGGGCACGGCGATGCCCAGCAGCTTATTTAAGAAGGACCAGGATCGTTGGGTCGTGAATCTGCCGAACCCGCCAACGGACGTGGCGAACTATCACGATGACCATGCGCGCTTGCTGGTGCGTTACATGTTCCTGATGACTCCGGACGAGCAACGACGGCTGTTGTCGGCGACGCCTACTGCGCCGGCGGCGCCCGCCGCTCAGCCGACACCGGCAACGCAAAAAACCGGATGGAATAATCGAAGGTCGCGTCAGGCGGAACAATTGAGCCGCAACCGGGGCGGAAATCGTCGTGGCACTCTGAGTAATCATCGCCGTCATCACGCAACGAGGAACTGATTAATGAAGTATCAAGCTACCCGTCTGTTGCGCAACTAAGGTATGCTGGGCATCAAATCTAACGTTTTCTTAAATTTGGAGGATTCAATTTATGTTGAGCAAACACGCGCGATTATGGCTCGGATTGATCGCGATCGTCAGCCTGATGTCGCTGGCATCATCCTGCGGAAACAAGGGCGGAGATGATGAAACCAAGGATGGCGAGACCGAGGCCGGCAAGGCTTACACGGCCAAGGGCAATGAAGGGACTATCTCAGGCGTGATTTCGTACACGGGTACCGCGCCGGAAGGCAAGAAAATCGACACCGCTGCGGATGCTGCTTGCACTGCGAAGAGCCCAAATCTGATGACTGAGGAGTGGACGGTAAAAGACGGCAAGGTAGCCAACACCTACGTCTACATTAAAGAAGGCACGTTAGCCGATGGCACGAAAGTGACCGCATATTCGACCTGGCCAGGCACGCCGGCCGCGGCCACGCTCGATCAAAACGGCTGTCATTACAAGCCGCACGTGATGGGCGTCGTGGTAAATCAGGCCATCACTATTACGAACAGCGATCCGACTACGCACAACATTCACTTCACGCCCAAGAACAATCCGGATTGGAACCAGTCGCAGCCCAACGGCGCGGGCCCCTTGACTCATAAACTGGCGCGCGCGGAAGTGCTGATTCCGGTGAAGTGCAATCAACATCCCTGGATGAAGTCCTACGTCGCGGTGAGCAAGCACCCGTTCTTTGCGGTCAGCGCCGAGGATGGCAGCTTCACGATTAAGGGCGTTCCCCCGGGCAAGTACACCGTCGTGGCGTGGC
>Ga0207646_10006193_pt1 | contig 12432 bp, 11 predicted proteins | sample KBSK5502metaG_FD_184343 | JGI IMG/M metagenome (GOLD analysis project Ga0207646, IMG submission 184343) | Corn, switchgrass and miscanthus rhizosphere microbial communities from Kellogg Biological Station, Michigan, USA - KBS K5-50-2 metaG... | ecosystem: Host-associated > Plants > Roots >...
TCAGCGGCGCGTTCGGCCAACTGGTGATCGATCCGTTCGATGGCGGCCGTGTGCTGTCGACTGTTGAGCTGCAGAAATTGCTCGACGAAGTTTACGGCGGGGGCGTTCGCCTCCGCGAACATCATCTGCGTGCGTTCAGCGCCCGTGAGATCCTGGCGCGCGAGCTGGCGCATCTGAAATCGGCGTATCTGGCGCGACACGATCTGGCGCGCGCGGCGGCGTCGATGGACCGCCTGCTCATCCTCGACGGGAACGATCCGTACGAGCTGCACGACCGCGCCACGGTGGCCGTGCAACTGCACGCGTATGGCGAAGCCATCGAGCTTTTCGAACGTTATCTCGCGCTGATGCCGCACGCCGACGACGTCGCCCGCATCCGCGAGCAGATCGCCTGGCTGCGCGCGTGGCTCGAGCAGAACTGACGTTCTGATAAAGTTTCACCCGTGATCACGGGTTTCAACACCGACATCAAGCACAACGACAAGGTCTATCACATCCAGACCGAAGACAAGGGCCTGCAGAACCCGTACATCGAGAGCCTGGTCTACGTCGGCGGTGAGATTCTGGCGTCGAAGAAAACCTCTTATGCCGAGCAGGCGAAGACCGGCGTCGACGAAAAATGGATCGGCAGCCTGATGGAGCAACAGCATCGCACCATGATCGCGGCCATCAAGCGCGGAAGATTCGATTCGCCGGCCGACGCGACAAAAGTGACTGGCGGGGCGGGAAAGACGCTCGAGGTTCCCAGCGACGCCATCGATGAGGACAAGACTCTCGATCAGGTCATCATCGATTACCTGGCATCTGAAGCGGAGGTCGAGCATCTCGAGCTGTCGCTTCTCAGCAACGCCGACTTCTACGCCGGCGCGCCGGTCGAGCTGCGCGTGGCCGCCAAGCGGAGTCTGTCGCAGAATCCGATCGCCGCCGCGGCCATCGAAGTCAAAGTCATTTCGACGGTCGAAGCGCCGCGCGTGATCTTCAAAGGAAAAACGGCGGCCGACGGCACGGCCATCATCCGGTGCACCATTCCGCCGTTCAAGGAAGGGACCGCGGCCGTCATCATCTCGGCCCAGAGCCCGTTGGGAAATGATGAGATCAAGCAGTTGGTGAAGAGGAAAAAGTAGGATGGGATGTTGGGATGTTAGGATGTCCCACCCTGGGCTCCTCAACTCCAACCCTACATTCTTAACATCCCAACACTCGAACATCCCAACATCCTAACTGGCGTTATGCCTGCATAACGCGCTTGCAATATGCCTCGCAGTCGTTGGTTACGGTCTCTGCTATTGCTCGCCGGTCTGGCGGTCGTCACTTACATTCTGATCAGCCTCTACCTTCCGTCGTCGCGCTGGATGATCTTCGGAATCGACAAGCGCTCGGGACGGGTCAGCACCGCCGAACAACGCGTGACCTTCCTTCCGCCTTACCGTTTCTATCGATTGAAATTCGAGAAGCGCGAGGGGTATGCCCAGCGCGACGACCTGATTCGCATCACGTCGCGCGAAGGCGTGCCGGTGACGGTCGATTACCGCTTGCGCTTCGGCCTGTCGGGAGATCGCCTTCCGGATGCCCGCCGAATGGTCGAAGAAGGTTGGAACGCCTGGATTCGCGCACGGGTGGGTGAGGCGGTGGCCGCTGTCGCGTCGCAGATTCCAATCGAGGATCTGCTCTCGCCGACATCGCAGTTCAACGCCCAGCGCGATGTTCTGCGCCAGACCGTGGCGCGGCACCTCGCGCAGAGCGGGCTGAAGGTCACAGCATTCGAGATCGCGCGGATCGATGCCGACCGGGATGCGCTGCTGAAAGTGAAACGCGCGGAGCTGCGACGCGATACGCGCAGCGTGCCGACGCGCGTGGCGGTGTTCGCGCTGGATGGAGCGGATTGGGATCTTCTCACCGAGCTGTCCATCGACGGCCGCATCCCCAACATCAAGGCTCTGATGCAGGGGGGCGCCAGCGCTTCACTGCAGACCATCCAGCCGACCGTATCGTCGATGCTGTGGACCACAGTCGCAACCGGAGTGCAGCCGGACCGGCATGGCGTGATCGATTTCACCGATTGGATGCATCACTCGCCCATCGAGTCCTATGCCCGCCGCGCACCCGCGCTGTGGGATATCGCCGACGCCTTCGGCCGGCAGGCGCTGACCGTCAGTTGGTGGAGCGCCTGGCCGCCGACCTCGCGCAATTCAATCTTCTACGGCGAGCCGCTCGAGATCGTACGAGGGGCGCTGTATCCGCCGGATTTGACCAATCGCGTCCAATCGCTCGAGGTCCCCGTCATGACGGTCGGCTACAGCCAGGTGCGCCGATTCCTCAACCTTCTTCCCAACGAATGGGAGCGCGCGGCGGCAACCGACACCGATCCGGCGATGATTTTCCGCAATGAGCTCGCGAAGACCTGGAACGATCATCGCGTGGCGATCAATCTCTACAACGACGCGCGGCAGCGCGGACAAGATCCGCTGCTGGTGATGATGTCCTACGAGGGGACGGATGCCGTCAATCATCTCTTCGGCCCATTCCATCCGCCCTATCGCGACGGCGTGAGTCAGGACAGCTACCGAAAATACTGGCCGGCGGTGGCGAACTATTACTCAGAAGTCGACCGGCTGATCGGCGAGTGGATGAATGTCCTGCCGCCCGACACCACCGTCATCGTGATGTCGGCCTATGGATTTCACTGGGGAAAGGATCGTCCCCGGACGCCACCTCAGGGCCGCGCATCGCTATCCGATCATCGCAACCCGGGTGTCTTCATCGCGTACGGCCCGCACGTGATTCCTTCGCGCACCGGCCGCGTCATCTCGATCTACGACATCGCACCGACCGTCCTGAATCTGCTAGGCCTGCCGCAGGCGAACGAGATGCCGGGCAAAGTCGCGACGTGGGCATTCAAGGATGTCGCGCCGATCACGTCTGTGCGCGTGGTCAGCTACGCCGAATTTGTCACGGAGCGCCCGATCGCGACCAACGCCCACCTCGACGCGTCGCGCTATCAGCGGGAGCTGCAGGCGATCGGCCACTTGAACGATCCGACGCGAAGTGTGTCGCCGATCCTCGAAGATGAGCAAGCGCCGGCGCGGCCGGTCAAGGCGCTTCCGCCGGAGAAATGGGGCGCGTATGCCTACTACAACAATCTGGGTGTCAATCTGCGGGCACAAGGGAAGCTGAAGGAGGCCGCCGACGCGTTTCAGCAGTCGATCGAGATCAATCCTGAGCGGCCGATTCCGTACCTCAATCTTGCGATGACGCTTTTCGACCAGCAGCAGTACACCGATGCCGATCAGCTCTTTCTGAAGGCGATCGCGAAGGGATTGCCGAATCCGGAGAGTTACTTCGTCGATTTCGCAGCGCTCTACCGGCAGAGGAACATGGTCTCGCGCGCCATCGAGCTGCTCGAGAAGGGAAAAGAGATGTTCCCGCAGTCCTATCTGATCGCCGCGAATCTGGGCTCAGCGCTCGTGGATGCCAACCGGTACACGGAGGGGGTGCCGGAGCTGGAGAGGGCCCTGGAGCTGATGCCTTCGTCGACGGAGGTCCTGAACAACCTCGGCATCTTTTACGTGAAGAAGCGAGACTATGCCCGGGCGCTCGATTACTGGAACCGCTCGCTATCGATCGAGCCGAGGCAGCCGCTGGTCCGGCAGGCGGCGGACGCGGCCCGCTCCCGGCTGTAGAGAATTTGACAGCCGTGGCCGGCGTTCGCTAGACTGCTAATAGCAATTGAGACTCAGTCTCAAATAGCCACGCCGACCATGCCGCTGATCCAGCGCGAGATCTCCCGATTTCAAGACTTCCTGGCCGGCCAGGGGCTGAAGCTGACCACCGAGCGCGCCGCCCTCCTGCGCGAGATTTTCTCCGCCCACTATCACTTCGAAGCCGACGAGCTCCTCTTCAAGATGAAGGAAAAGCGGGTCAAGATCTCCCGCGCCACCATCTATCGCACGCTCGAGCTGCTGGTGAAGTCCGGCATGGTCCGGCGCGTCCACCTCGGCGAGGACCACTACCACTACGAATTCGTACGCGGCAACTCGCACCACGATCACCTGATCTGCACCACATGCGGCAGCGTCATCGAATTCAACGATCCCGTTCTCGAGGAGCGGCAGCTCGAAATCTGCCAGCGGAAAAAGTTCACCCCCACCTTTCACAACCTTCAGATCCTCGGCCTCTGCGATTCCTGCCGCCGGAAGGGCGAACATCCCGATGCCCCCGACCGCGTGCAGACCATCGGCGAAGCTGCCATGGGCCTCCGCAAGTAACGCCATGCTTCCGGCGCTCATCATCGTTTTTCGCGAAGGCTTCGAAGCATTCCTGTCGGTGGCCATCATCCTCGCCTATCTGCGAAAGACCGGACGCGATTGGCTGCGCCCGGCTGTCTACTGGGGCATCGGCGCGTCGGTGATGGCCAGCTTCGCACTCGGCTGGGAGTTGATGCGCGTCAATCAGTCGCTGTGGGAGGGCGTGCTGGGATTAGTGGCCGCCGTTCTGGTGGGGAGCTTTGTCATCCACGTCTGGCGTACCGCGCCGCGGATGAAACGCGAAATGGAGACGCACCTCGAAACAGCGGCCTCTCGGACCTCGCGCACGTGGTCCCTCCTCGCCGTCTTCGGATTCACGCTCCTGATGGTCACCCGCGAGGGGATGGAAACCGCCCTGATGCTCATGCAGGTTCGCACCGGACGCTTCATCCTCGGCTCGCTCCTCGGCATCGGCGCAGCGGTCATGATGTCGTGGGCGTGGGCTCACTACGGCCATCGCGTCAACGTCAGGCGTTTCTTTCAGGTCACCGGACTTTTCCTTTTGCTCTTCGCTCTGCAGATCGTCTTCTACTCCATTCATGAATTCTCGGAAGCGGGAGTGCTGCCCAACAGCGAGGCGATTCACACCGCCACCGAGCCTTTCTCGCCCGTCGGCATCTACGGCAAATGGTTCTCGGTCCTGATGGTCGGGATCTGCGCGGTGTGGCTGATCGGAATGTCGATGAAGGACCGCCTCCACGCCATCAAGGCGCAGTGAGCTGCGGCACCTGATCGATCAGCCGGCTCAGACGCCGAAGCGTTCGCTCTTTTCCGAGGACCGCGGCGACATCGAATACCGGCGGTGAGACGGCACGGCCGGTCAGCGCCAGCCGCAGCGGATGGATGAGCTTCCCCGCCCCGATGTTCTGTTGTTCCGCCAGTTTTCGCAGCGCCGCCTCGGCCGACACCACGTCGAACGGCTTGATCGCCGCCAGCGTGTCGTGCAGCTCGCGCAGACGGTCGGCAAGCTCCTCTCCCTTGAGGTGTTTTCGCACGGCGTCGTCTTCGTACTCGACCGCGACATCGTCGGCGAAGTAGTAGCGCATCTGCTCCGCCATTTCTCGAAGCGTTCGCGCGCGTTTCTGATGCAGCTCGATCAGCGCCAGCAGCTCGTAAGCGGGGGCCGGCTTCGGCAGGAAACGAACGAGATGCGGATAAATCTCTTCGGGCGACATCCGCATCAGATACTGCCCGTTCATCCACATCAGCTTTTCCTCGTCAAAAACCGCCGGCGCTTTGTTCACATCGGAAAGATCGAATATCGCGGCCGCCTCGCTCTTGCTGAAAATTTCGCGATCGCCGCCTGGCGACCATCCCAGGAGCGTCAGGAAGTTGAAGAGTGCCTGGGGCACGATTCCCATGTCGCGATATTCCTCGGCGGAGGTCGCGCCGGTGCGCTTGCTGAGGCGCTTCCGATCGGATCCGAGGATCAGCGGCAGGTGGGCGAAGATCGGAGGCTCCACGCCGAACGCGCGAAAGAGCAGGATGTGCTTCGGCGTGTTCGAGAGGTGATCGTCGCCGCGCGCGACGTGAGTGATGGCCATGTCGATATCGTCGACCACGACCGAAAGGTGATAGGTCGGATGTCCATCAGAGCGCAACAAGACGAAGTCGTCGAGCAGCTCGCCTTCGAAATGCATGTCGCCGCGGATGAGATCGTGAAAATCGATCGACCCACGCTCGACTTTGAAGCGAATGACGTACGGTTCGTTCGATGCAGCCACCGTCAACGTGCGGCAGCGGCCGGAGTATCGATAGGCAACGCCGGCCTTTTCCGCCGCCAGCCGCTCAGCCTCCAGCTCTTCCACCGTGCAATAGCAGCGATACGCATTCCCGCGCGACACCAGCTCCTCCGTGCGCTCGCGGTAGCGCGCCAGCCGGTCGCTCTGGTAGACCGGCCCCTCGTCCCATTCGACGCCCAGCCACTGCAATGAATTGACGATCTGCTCGGCATGGTGCTGGCGCGAACGTTCGACATCCGTGTCTTCGATGCGCAGCAGCATCTTGCCGCCGTAGTGCCGTGCGTGCAGCAGGTTAAAGATGGCTGTCCGCGCGCCGCCGACGTGCAGATACCCGGTTGGAGAGGGGGCGAAGCGCAGCTTCATGACGATGGTCACAGTACAATCGAAGGTCCAACCATGTCCAAATCCCGCGGTTTCACGCTCGTGGAAGTACTCGTCGCGATACTGGTCCTGACGATCGTGATCACGACCACCATCGCGATGTTTGTCGAGCGCCACAAGCGTCTGAAGCAGGCGAATGAGACGATCCTCGCTTACCAGGCCCTGTCGAACGAAGCGGAGATCTGGCGAAGAGTGGCCTTCGCCCGGCTCGATGATGCGAATCCGGCGTTCAAGTCCGACACGGCGATCCTCGCGCCGCTGGCCCCGTTCACGACATCGGTCAGAGTTGATAGTCCCCGTGCGGACGTGAAAAACGTCACCTTCATCATTCGCTGGAACACCGCGCAGCGCGAGGCGAAACTGTCGATCATCCGCGCCGACACCGGCGGGTCAGGTCTGTGGTGATGCGCGAGCGGGGCTACACACTGCTGGAAATCGTGGTCACGCTGGCCGTATTCGGCATTTTCCTGTGGATCGTGGTCGTCCTGACCGCCGAAATGCGAGCCAACGAAAAGCGATATCCGATCAACTACATGGCGCATCCGGAGGTCAGCGCGGTGATGGCGCGTCTGCGCAGGGACATTTTTGATACCACTTTCTATCCCCAAAATTTCCAAGGCTACGAGCGGAGCCCACAAACGCTTTTGCTCTACACGATCGACCAGTCCGGATTCGGAAAAACCGTGATCTATGACTTTCGCACGCACGGAGAAGTGCACCGGAAGGAGTACAACGCCACGCAGTTGACCGGAGAATGGGTCGCGCACGGCGTTCCCGACTTCCACTTCGACGATTTCACTCTTGACACCGGCCAGGTTGCCGCAAGGATCACGGCAAGAGATGAACAGAACAGGCTTGCCATCGATGAGATTTTTGTCCCGCGCCCACACAAGTGACCAGCGAGGCTACGTCCTCATCACCGCGATCGCGCTGGCCGTTCTCTACTTCGGCCTGATGGAGCTGATGCTGATCGACTCCTCGCGCGCGCTGCGCGAAGCACAGCGTTTTCGTGCCCGCGTCGTAGCATCCTCACTTGCCGAAAGCGCTGCGGAGCTCGCGGCCGCGCAAATGGTCAGCCGCCCCAGCGCGAACGCCAGTGCTTCCGACGAGCAGGGAAGCATGACCGGAACGCTCACGACCAGCGGAAACCAATTCGAGCTGAACGGCGAGGGTGTCACCGCCGGCGTGGTGCCGGTGACCGCGAAGGTGCGCGTGCAGGGACGCATCGAAGGGACACACGTCGTAATCGACTACACATTTCATTCGCAGTAACATCGCGCAAGTGGCCGGCTATCCGCGCGAAAACGCCAACGACAAAGGATTCTGGAACGGTGGCGCCGACAGCCACGGTTCGAACAAGGAATCGGGCGGGCGGGCGAGCGGGACTCCTGGGACGCGGACGCCAAAGAAGACCGGCTTCCGGGTCGATCTCGAGTTCCCGGACAGTACTGAATTAGAGGAGCCAAAACGCTGACTGATTCGCCGCTTCTCTCGGCCGTCGCCGACGGCGACCTCGCGGCATTCGAACTTCTCTACGACCGCCATTCCGCCACGGTCTACGCCCTCCTGCTGCGTATCCTGGGGAACGCTCAAGACGCGCAGGAGGTGTTGCAGGAAACATTCGTCAAAGCGTGGGGCAGCGCGGATCAATTCGACCCGGCGCGGGGCAGCGAGGCGGCCTGGCTGATCGCGATCGCGCGCAGCAGGGGGATCGACCGGCTGCGCTCTCGACGGGTCCGCTCGGAAAAGGAAAGCGCGGCCGGGCGGGAAATCTCGATCGGCTCGGCGTTCGTAGAGAGATCGACAGGGGCCGATCGAGCGATCGCTTCCGAGCAGGGAACTGCTGTCCGCAGCGCACTGACGGATCTGCCTGAGGCGCAGCGAGTCGCGCTTCAGCTTGCATATTTCGAGGGATTGTCACAGTCAGAAATCGCGGAGCGCCTCGGGGAGCCGCTCGGCACCATCAAGACCAGGATGCAGCTTGGAATGAAAAAACTTCGGGAGCGCCTGCAGGCGTTTCGACAATGACGCACGACGAATTCGAATCCATCGCCGCACTCGACGCCCTCGGCGCTGCATCGGCCGAGGAAGAGAGCGCGTTGCGCGAACACCTGCAGACGTGCGAGAGTTGCCGTCGCGCCCGCGACGAGTTCGCCGAAGCGGCGTCGCTGCTGGCGCGCGATCTCGAGCCCGTTCCACCACCGGCTGAGGCCCGCCAGCGCATCATGGACGAAGTCGACATCGGAGAAGCCACTCTCATCGAAGCGCACCGCCGCTTCAACGCGCCCAAATGGTGGTTCGCAACGGCGGCCGGCGTCTTCCTCGCCCTGTGGGGATGGCGCGAGCTGGCAATTCGCGCCGCAGGCGAGCGCATCGCGTCGCAACGCGCTGAGATCCGGCAGCTCGCTGAGGAGAACGATCGCCTCGCCCAGCTAAACAAGAAACTATCGACTGAGCTGACAGCCCTCGGTTCCACTGAGACGCGCACATTCGCTCTGACAGGTCAGCAGGTTTCTCCCGGCGCGTCGGCGAGAGTATTCCTCGAGCCGACTGCACGGCGGGCGGTGGTGTTCTTCAACAACCTTCCGCCCACTCCGGCGAACAAGAGCTACCAGCTCTGGATCATCCGCGCCGATCAGCCGAAACCGCAAAGTGCGGGGGTGTTCGACGTCACCTCCTCCGGCAAAGCATCTCTCTCGATCGAGAACCTTCCGGTGGCGACCGAGATCAAAGCGCTGGCTGTTACGCTCGAGCCGAAGGGTGGCGTCGAGCAGCCGACCAATACGAATTTCTATCTGATGGGAAAGACGTAGCCGAGAGCGAATGTCATTCCGAGCGTAGCGAGGAATCGGTGTGGCAGGGCGGTACGCGCCACTCACCTACACCGATCCCTCCCCTTCGTTGCACTCAGGGTCGGGATGACAGTGCGTCACAGCCCGATAATGTTGTAGCCGCAATCGACATACAACACTTCGCCTGTAATCCCCGACGACATCGGCGACGCGAGGAACAGCGCGGCGTTTCCGATCTCCTCCAGCTCCACATTCCGGCGCAGCGGCGCCTTTTCGGCGTGATGCTTGAGCATTCCGGTGAATCCTTTAATGCCGCGGGCGGCCAGCGTGTTGACCGGACCGGCGGAGATGGCATTGACGCGGACGTTCTTGGGACCGAGGTTCGCGGCGAGGTAGCGGATGCTGGCTTCGAGAGCGGCCTTTGCGACGCCCATCAGGTTGTAACCCTCCACCGCTTTTTCCGCGCCGTAGTAGGTCATCGCGATCACCGATCCGCCGCCCGCCTTTTCCATCAGCGGGAGCGCGGCGCGAGTCAATCCCACCAGCGAATAGGCGGAGATGTCGTGCGCCAGCTTGAAGCCTTCGCGCGTCGTCTTGACGAATTCGTTTTCGAGATCCTCGCGCGGCGCGAAGGCCACTGAGTGAACCAGCACGTCGAGTTTTCCGAATTTGTTGCCGACATCGCGAAAAACAGACTCGATCTCGGCGTCGACGCACACATCGCAGGGAAGGAGCAGCGAGTCCTGCATGGTGTTGGTCAACGACTCGACGCTCTCCTTCAGCCGCTCGCCCTGATACGTGAACGCCAGCCGCATCCCTTCTCGCGACAGTGCCTGCGCGATGGCCCAGGCGATGGAGCGCTTGTTCGCGACGCCGAAGATGATTCCGGTCTTCCCTTCAAGCAATCCCATGACTGGCTCCTTGACGCTCGAGCTGCGTGCGCGGCCACTGGCCCAGATTCGCCGCGGCATCGTATGTCGACTCGAGGAAATCCATCAGTGCGTCATCAGGCGACGCCGCCGTGCGCACGGCCTCATACGGAAGGAAAAACTCGCGCATCTCTTCGCTGTAAAACGCGGCTCGCGGTCGGATCGCGGACCTGGGATATCCCGGCGGCTCAGGATAGGCGTACGAGTAGAACAGGCTGTCGAATCCCATCCCTCCGGGCCAGAAGCCTGCGCTCGAGACCTCGTGGGAGTACGCCTCGCGGACAACGAAGTCGGGAAGGCTCGTCATCGACGGATGCTCGGGGGCGCGGTGTCCGGAGAAGCGCGACACAGCGAGATCGAAACCTCCCCAGAAAAAATGGACCGGGCTGACTTTGCCGATGAACCGCGCTCGAAAACGGGTCATGACCTCGGAACACAGCACCAGGATTCGAAAGAATCGCGAAACGGCATCGGCGTCGTACGCCTTGTGCTTCACGTCCTCTTCGAATCGGATCGGATTCGTCACTTCGGACGGCATGGTGTGGATCTTCACGGCGATGTTCAACGCCGAAAGGGCATCGACGACCGTGCGATAGAAGTCGGCGACTGTCATCGGACGCAACTCAAAGCCGCGGTTCTTGCCGTCGCTGGTGTTGATCGTCAGGCGGTGCGCGATGAAGTCGAAGTCGATATCGAAGGTGCGCAGGCCGTCGGGAATCGGGCTTGTGCCGAGGCCGCGCGAGGTGACGTAAAGGGTGACGTGCCACCAGTGATTGATGGCCGGCATCTTCTCCATGCGGATTTTTCCGACCACCTGCGTCCAAAGCTGCAGCGTTTCGCAGGTGTCACTCCACTCGGCATAACGGAGCGGCGGCCAGTGCATGGAGCGCCGAATGATAGCTTGATAGCATCCGCGGCATGAAACGAGCCGTTTTCTTCATTGCTGTTCTAATTTCCACGAACGTCATCGGGCAGCCGAAGCGCGCCTTCACCATCGAGGATCTTTATCGCGTCAAAGGCGTGAGCGATTTGACGCTTTCGCCGGATGGACGCACTCTGCTCTTTACGCTCACGGTCAGCGATCTGCCGCACGCCAAACGGACGTCGCGGATCTGGGCGATGGACGCTGACGGCTCCAACGCCCGTCCGATGACGCAGGGCGACGTCGATTCGAGCGCCCGATTCTCGCCCGACGGAAAACAGATCGCATTCGTTCGCACAAAGGGAAGTGACACCAATCTCTTCCTCCTGCCATTGGCGGGAGGAGAGCCGCGGCAATTGACGAGTATCTCGAGCGGCGTGTCGGATCCGCGCTGGTCGCCGAACGGAAAGTGGATCGCGTTTTCCACCGACGTCTATCCGGAATGCAACGGCGACGATGCCTGCAACAAAAAGATCTCCGAGACGTGGAGCAAAGGAAAGCTGCAGGCGCACATGGCGGGTGCGCTTCTCTACCGGCACTGGAAAGCGTGGAAGGACGGCACGTTGACGCACACCTGGATCGTGAACGTCGACAGCGGCGAGACGCGCGACCTCACGCCCGGCCGATTCGATTTTCCACCGTTCCAGCTCGGAGGCCCGCTGCAGTATGACTTTTCGCCCGACTCCTCGGAGCTGGCCGTAGCCTCGAATCACGATCCCGATCCAGAGTCATCGACCAACAGCGATCTCTGGCTGATTTCACTCAACGACGCGAACGCGCGGCCGCGCAACATCACAGGATCGAATCACGGCTACGACAACTCGCCGCTCTATTCGCCCGACGGCCGCTACATCGCCTACCGCACACAATTGCAGCCGCGATACGAGTCGAGTCTTTTTCTTCTGGCGCTCTACGACCGAGCCGCCGGCACATCGCGAGTGGTCACGCAGCAATTCAACAACTGGATCGACGATTTTCAATGGAGCGCAGACTCGAGATCGATCTTTTTCACGGGCGAAGTGGAAGGGCACAATCCGATTTATCGTCTGGACGTTGCGAGCGGCAACATCACGAAAGTGCTCGATGACCAGACCATCGATGCCTTCGAAGTTCGCGGCAACGAGATCTTCTACGTCCACCGCTCGGTCGGCGAGCCGGCGGAGATCTTCCGATCGGGTAAGGGAAAGATCTCGCATTTCAATGACGCGCTGACGCGGGAGGTCGACATCCGGCCGGCCGAGACGATGTGGGTCGCGGGAGCGGACGGCGCGCGCATTCAGGTGTTCATCGTCAAGCCGCACAATTTCGATGCCACGAAAAAATATCCGACGATCCTCAACGTCCACGGCGGCCCGCAATCGC
>Ga0207646_10006194_pt1 | contig 12431 bp, 13 predicted proteins | sample KBSK5502metaG_FD_184343 | JGI IMG/M metagenome (GOLD analysis project Ga0207646, IMG submission 184343) | Corn, switchgrass and miscanthus rhizosphere microbial communities from Kellogg Biological Station, Michigan, USA - KBS K5-50-2 metaG... | ecosystem: Host-associated > Plants > Roots >...
TCCTCGGCGGAATTTTGATCTGCTTTGAGCCGGCGCATGATCGTCTTGATCACCACGGGTTTGTTTTTCGGCGCGAAGCTTACCCGAAATATGACGTGGGGGATGCATGCATCGGCGTTAAATATATCGCACGACTGCTAGCGTTTAACGTCATCGTCCATGCCCATCGCTTTGAACGTTTCGAGAACCTGCATTTGACCTTTCATATTGGCGACGAACGAATCTGGCACAATGACAAATGGGCGGATTACACTGCGCATAACGAGCGAGTGCTGCGCCGCGTTGTGCAGCAATACAAGGAAGCGGGCAAGCTCGTCGGGAATCCTTTGGTCAACCGATGGATTAAGAAATTCGGCTCGAAACCGGCCCCAGCTGTAGCCTCTCCAGCAACCGAATCTTCCGCTGGGAAAATAAGGAGCGGTCGGCGTTGGCGGTGGTGGTAATTATAAAGTCGAAGTGTTTCCTGACATTCAGACTTTAGGGATGCAGCAGGTTCGCACATTTGCTTTGGATCACCGTCTCGTTCCCACTCCAGTCTGGCACCAACGCGCCTGTTTTGATCGCTCTCTAGCGACCAGCAAGCGAGAATGGTAGAATGGGACCTCCGGAGAAATTGAACTGCACGGCTACCGTTTGAACGAAACCGCTGACGCACGAGGTCGAGGTCCGGCACCATCGCGTTTCCCGGATGTGGCCGACCGGCGGCTCATTTTTTCCATCAACTCTGGTCGCTCTGGATCCAAATATCTTTCTCAGCTGCTTTCGACTGGACGCCACGTGAAGAGCTTCCACGAAGCGCAGCCCAAAATGAGTGGTGAGTTCATCGAGATGATCAATTCCAAGCCATTCGAGTTGACGCGCGAAAGACGGCGGGTAAAGGCCGAGGCGATCGCGGAGATCCTGCGCGCTGGCCGGCGCAAAGAGATCTACGCCGAGACTAATCACACCTTCATCAAAACATTTTTCGACGTCGTGCTGGAGGACTTTCGTAACATCGATGTCATCATTCTGCGACGCGAGGTGGCCTTCGTGCTCAAGAGCTTTATCGAATTGGGTTACTTTTCCTCACTCAATCCGGTGGCGATCAGTTGGATGTCCAGCCCTAACGCCGCCACCGCGGCCCTGCCGGCCATCGGGCCGGATGCGACGCTTGATCAGTTCGACCTTTGCATCGCTTATCTGTTCGATATAGAAGCGCGAGCGGAGCGTTTCAAACTAGACTACCCGATGGTGCGAACCCACGAGGTCCGCCTGGAGCAGTTGAATCAAACCACGTACGTGGAAGAGTTTTTCCATCGGCTCGGAATTACCCCGACCGCTGCGACAAAAAAACTTTGCGGGCGCGTCACCAATGAGAAACAACCGCGCAAAGCGCATGTCGCCAACCCTACGACCGTTGACGAGTGCCGGCGACGCCTAACCGAATACATTCGGAAAGCAAAAGATCAGGGGATAAAAATTCCGGTATCGTTAGCGATGTAGCGCCTGTCGACCAGCGTTAACATGGCATCAGGACGGGCAGGCGACTGGCGGCAGCACTTTCCCAAGCGCGGGAAAGGACAGTTCAATTAATCTTTTTCGATATGTTAGGCTGGCGATCAGATTCGCGGGCTCGAGGCTGGCAAGATTGGCGTGCACTCCCATCAACTGGGCCTGGGAGTGGTCTTTCGCGCTTCCTCGTCGAGGGCGAGGTATTCGTGGCGCGGCGGACTAAATGTATCGAGGACCCGCGTGTTCTCGATTGTCTCCACGCCGTGTGGCACGCTGCTGGCAAGATAAAATGAGTCGCCGGCGACGAGTTCGTGCGGCGTTCCATCGACGATGAGCCGCATCCGACCCTCGAGAATGTGCACCAACTGCTCCTGAGAATGCCGGTGTTCTAGCATTCGGCTTCCGGCGTCGAGCAGCGCCAGCATTTGATACATGGTCTTGCCACTCGCCATGGTGCGGCGTTTGATGCCGGGGCAAATTTCGATCCAAGGGTTTTCGTTTTTCATAACTTTTCTCTTAACCGCAGATTACGCGGATTCCACAGATTCGCTCCGGAAAGTAAAAGCCGATTTCAGCGGCTTCAGCTAACGTTTCAAGGTTGCAGCGCCGCCCCCGGATTTGGCACTTTCTTCGCGGAACCAATCCAGTGCGGCCTGTAAGTGCGCTCGATACAACTCGTGTCCTCCAGGGAAATGTTCAAAGCGGATTTTTCTGAATCCTTCCCGCATCATCGCCTGATGGGATTGATCCGTAATTTGTTTTGTGGCAATCGAATCGGTTTCTCCTGCGCTCATGAAGACCGGCAGATTGTGGAGCGGAGCGAAAGGGGTGCGGCGCAGCACATCAGGAAAATCGACCGGATCCCAGCCGGAGACGGCCAGCAGCATACCGATCACAGGGGCCTGTTTCTGAAGAAGCATCATGGCTGGCATAACCCGCGCCGCCCGAAACTCCAGCGGTGGCGATCGGCCATGCCTTCGACTTCGGCCATTCTTTATTGATCGCGTCCAAGGCCGAGGAAACCAGCGCCCAGCGGAAATCGGTCGAATCTTGCTCAGACGGTGGTTTGCCGAACTCGCCATCAATCGCGAGCACGACATATCCTTTGCCGGTGGCGTCGGGAAGATAATTGGCTCTGGCCGAACCGATACTTGAACCAGCTCCGTCGGTGGTAGCGCTGACGATCAGAAGAGGCCAATTCCTTTGCATTGGGTCAAAATCGTTAGGCAATGCCAGAAGCATTTTCGCTTTGGTGGACGGTTTGCCATAAGCATCCTTCACGGTTTTCAGTGCTGCCGAGCCGGTGATGGTCGCGTCAATTTCGTTTTGATCGCCTGCCTTGAGGATTTGTCCGTTAAGTTTCAGATCGGGCGACGTTTGTGCCAGCACCGGCGGAGGCGATATGGCCGCAGGGGCCGTCGGCAAAGCGCTGCTGGAAGGAGGGGATGGAGCTTTGTTCTGCTCGTACACGAGCCGACCAACGAACAACCGATCGGCCACGCGTAGTTGCGATATTGGGAACAGATATTCCCGGCCCTTCACCTTGAAGATGCCGTTGTCGCCTTCCTGGCGAACGAAGTCGCCTTCAAAAGTCTGTCCGCTCACTGTGATCCAGACGCGCGCCTGCAGGTCCCGATTTGCGCAGGCCCAGGCAAAAACAGCCAAAGCACAGAAGCGAAAGACGCGTGCAATCTTCGTGGTTCGTTTTCCTTGGCGCGTTCCAGCGAGGGTCCTCATTTTCTGGAACTCGAGTCAATCGCCCCTGCCTTTCCGCTCCGCACTGGCGAGAGGCGGACGACTATCGCCAATGAGCTTGTGGGAGAGACAGCTTTCCCGTTTGCCGTCGTACCAAAGATCGAGGCGATCGCGGGAGCGGGCGGCACGCGTACCGCGAATGATGATACCGAACGAACGCGATAAAATATGTGCGGCCGGGTACATCCGCAATTTCCGTCCGGAAGTGAGAATAGGCTCTCGCAACAGTGTGAAGCGCCCCAGTTTCTTCAAAGCCTGGGTGAAATAGATTTCCTCGCCAACGAAGAGCTGCTCATCAAATCCGTCGACGGCGTCAAAGTTGTTGCGCGTGGTAAAGAGGAATGCTCCCGCACCCAGGTTATTGGCAAAATAAAGCGTGCAAAAAACCTTTGTGAAGATTCGCGCCCAAAGCGGAATCACGCCGCCCGGCACGATGCGCGCGCTACCGCCGGAACACCCGGCGTTGAGCGCTGAGAGAGCATCGACGACGTGAGTCGGATGAATTTGCGTATCCGCGTCCACAAAAAACAAAACAACGCCACGCGCCTGGCGCGCACCGGCGTTGCGTGCCGCTGCAATATGGCGGCGATTGATTGATAGAACCCGCGCGGCGGCATCCGCGGCGATTTGCGCCGTTGGGTCCGTCGAACCGTCGTCCACTACAATGATCTCGTATTCCTGATCACTGCGTTCGGCCGCCGCTCGAATGGCGGCGAGGCAGCGAGGCAGTTCAAACTCTTCGTTGTAAGCCGGAACGATAAACGACAACATGCGAGATAAGTTGTCGATCTTAAAGCCGGGAAATGACCTGTCCAACCCTGCCAGTTTCTAGTCGCGATTGCGGTAAGTTGATCGAATCGGCGCTAAAGCGCCACCCCCATCCAGAAGAGTTAGCGCAACCGTCGCCGCTGCTGAATCAGCGCAGCGGCGAGGGCAAACATCAATAACGCGGGCACACCCGGCTCCGGGATGTTAAATGTCGCTACGAAAGAGCCGGCGTTATCACCATATGCCCCGGGGGCGCCGTGATAACCGGGCGCGTCCGAGATTCCGAGAAACAGATGCGTAGCATTTGCTGGGACAGTGAACTGCTGGACCGACCCTGAGCCATGGCCAGATAAGCCGTCGCCAATGAAGAACACTTGATTAATCGTCGGGGACAGCATCGTAAAATTGGTGCCGATCGTGTTGAAATCTAGGCTAGCGGGCGGCGGATCAGCTGGCTCTGTATCGGTTTCGAAAACGCCGACAAGCCAGCCAGCCAGTGGACCCGAGATTCCCGAAATGCCATCAAACGCACTAGCGCTTGAGTCGCTCGGAGCCGCGCCAAAACCATCCGGATCGTTCGGGTTGTCGCCGCTGCCGACGTTGAGCGTGACCGTTCCTGTTACGCTTGAAAAAGTAAGCACCGAAAAAGATCCAGCGGTGAATGTCACCATAGGTGGCAGTGTTCCAGCTCCGCCTCCGCCTGGCGCAGGGGGTGTGGCATGTCCTGCGCCATAAATATTTGCGGTGCCCGGCACGGTCAGAGTCGTTTGGGCGTTGAGCGGTGCAGCAATTAAAGCAACGCTCGTCAGCATCGCTGCGGAGGCCGCCTTTCTTGTGAGACTTCGCTGCATTACAAACTGTGAGGCGTGCCTATCAGAGGCGTTGAAGAAGGTCAACACTTTTCATATTTTTACCGAGCCATCAGCATTGCCGATGGAAGCTCGACTCTTCATTGTCGGCGGGAACAATGAAGTAAAGCAGCAATTATTGAACCATGATCTGCGGCGTTAGTTAGGTCGCCTGCTTCGGATCGACCGGCGTTGGCACTTCGAAGGCAATCTCCACATCATAACCATCCAAATCTTTAAAGAACAAGTAAGGCTCACCCGGGCAAAACTCCCCTTTATCCAGAATCCTTCCACCGGCTTTCTCCACCGCTCGCGCAGCCGCGTCTATGTCCCTCGCGTCAGCCAGCCGAAACCCGAAGTGCGCGACGCCGCCGATTTTTCCGGTGCGGGCCGCAGTTTCGTCGAACACGATAATGTCATGTGAGCCAGGAGTTTGCGCCTGTATCCAGCCGTTTTGATCGTAAACCTTAATCACTCCGAAAATCTTGCGATAAAATTCAAAGGCTCGCCTTGCATCTTTTACCGCCAACGCGATGTGGGTGAGGCCGTAGGTCTTGATCATAGGTCGAAGTATTCAGCAATTTTTCGCAACGTTTTACGCTGCGCGGGGTCGAATCTGCAATGAAACGACTTGGTTTTCCTGGTCGGATCGATCATCTGAGTGTGATCGAAATATCGCGTGGCTCCTCTATTCTTCTCGGGATTGTCGTGACGATTGTATTTTTTTTCGGTTGCGAGACTACCAGAAATGATCAGGCGGACCGGAACACCGTAATCCGTCCCTCGGATAAAGGGTCGGAAGTTCACGGTGAAGTTGGTGTGATGTACGGCAACAACCTTGGCCGTTAGTCTAGCGCAAGTAGACGTGGCTTCCAGTCGCGTTCTTTCGGTAATAAAGCGCCTGAAGCCGCTTCTACATGGAAGTCGGAATAAGTGCGACTGCCGCTACAGCTAAAGGATCAGGTTGAGATCGCCGAATTCGTGCCAGAGATATCGGTGAACCACGGCTTCATCATATGCCTCGCGTATTTTTCCGGGCGGTAAAAAAGCGGTCAGCAAATCAAGGTGGCTCGCCTCCGGCTCGTGCAAGCCTGTGAGCAAACCGTTCACGGCACTTAATTGATGGCGATGGTCGATCTTTAATCGTGTGTAACCGCGCGCTTCCTCAATATCTCCCTTGGAGTTGGCAACAGATTCTAACGCGCGCACAACTGTTGTCCCAACCGCGATCACGCGGCCGTTCGCTTCGCGCGTCCGCCGAATTTTTGCGGCAGTCGTCGAACTGATAAAGTATTCCTCTTCCGAGGCTGGATGCTGATGGTCGAGTTCGTCATCCATGTAAGAAGAAAGACCGGTGTGCAGCACGATGTAAGCGCAGTCGATCCCGAAGCGCTTGAGATCGAGCAGTAACTTCCAGATGAACGCCCGACCAGCGGAGGGCATCTCAGCCGAGCCCGGCTCGGTCGCATAAACCGTTTGATAATAATCAAGATCCCAGGGCGCGGAAACGTATTCATAGCGGATTGGTTTCCCCAGACGGTAAATGAGATCGATCAGTTCGGTTCCGGAAACCGAGAACCGGATTTTCCACAACCGCGGGATGCGCGCGTCGCGGTCCAAAACCGTGGCGTTGAGTCCCTCAGCGAATTCAATCTGCATGGCCGGACGCAATCCGCACCCAAACGGATCTCCCCGTTCGCACAAAAGGAGTGCGAGCCAGGAGTCGTCCGTCAAATGCTCGGCCAGGCGCACTTCCATGCATGGGCCATGAGTGGCGTGCGTTTCATAGAGGTCGGAGCTCTGCGACGCCGTTGCCTGATCGAACTCGCGGGAGCTCGCCTCACCGCAGCCGCCCGCGCAACCGCGAAGCGATGCCGGTAGGGTTCGACTCGAGTTGAAGACGAGCAGGTCGCCAGCGCGAAGGTAATCTTTGATCTTGTCGAAGCGGCTGTGCTCGATCCGTCCACTGGCTCGATCGATCACCAGCAGCCGCACCTGATCGCGTGGAACTCCGCGGCGCTCCGGTGGCTCTTTCGCGCTCAGCTCTGCCGGCACAGTGAATATGAACGGTGCGCTCATATTTCTACATAGCTGCAACGACGCAGATTTGCTATTCCCTGCCGGGAGGTCGCCAACGAATGAGGCCACGCGCGTGCCGGGACACGCGCATGCGAATTCAACGTCGGCTGACCTCAGCCGGCCGGCAAAGAAGGTCTCGTCAGATTCGAGCGCTCTCGCCTTTGCCAGCGGCGGAATTTCCGACGTGGACCGGCGTCCTCTGGGCGTGAGTGGGCGCAAACTAATCGAGCAAAAATATTCTCTCGCTGCGCAAGCTGAGAGCTACGTCGCCTTGCCCAAAACTCTCTTGCCCCGACCGAACCACAGGCGGTCTGGTGCAACGTCGCCAATGCCGGTTGGCCCGGCTTTATTGGCGGGCTTTCAGCCCCTGATCCAGAAATCGATCGAAGATCTGCAACGGAAACAAGTATCGACGCCAAAGCTCGGAGCTGCAGAGCGTGAGCGTCGTCTCGAGTGCTTGCAAAAACTCAGCGGGAAGTTGCGTAGAGCCACGGTTTGCGGCAGAAATTATCCACGCGTACTGCGAGAAACCGACAGGGGCGTTGCACGTCGCTCAGTCTCAACGATTCTCAACGATTCGAATCATGAACTACTTTCGAGAAATGGTCCTGCCGCACGGCGCGTCGATTCGCCGCGCGCGCGCGCGCAAATCGCGCAGTCAGAATATTGGAAAGGCGTGAAGGTTCCCACGTTACCCATCGGAGTTGTCATTCCTAGTTGCAATTCTTTGCAGTATTTGCCTGCGCATCTGCACAGCCTCCGGGAGTGGACTGAGATGGTTGAGCAAATCGTGGTGGTGGATAGCAATTCCACGGACGGCACGCTGGAATATATCCGCCAGCACTTGACGCACCCCAATCTCCACATCTTTTCGCGTCCACCTGGCCTCTATGCGTCATGGAATTATGGGATCGGGCAGCTCAGCACCAAATACACCTATATATGTACGGTGGGAGAAAGCATCACTCCTGGCGGATTGCGGCACCTGCTCGAGACAAGCGAACGGCTCGGGTCTGACGTGTGCATCAGCCGTCCGCAATTCCTGGACATGGAAGGTCGCACACTGGAACGAATCCGCTGGCCGATTCACCAAATCATTGAAGATTTAAATGTCTGCGAGCCACGCCTGTTAAGCCAGGCCGAAGCGGTGTTCTACGTGCTGCGCGGCGGGGGCAGCGGGATTTTGGGCAGTTCGGCGAGTAATCTTTACCGGACTGCTGTGCTGCAGAAAAATCCATTTCCAACCGACTATCAGTCTGCTGGAGATACAGCCTGGGGCCTGCTCAATTGTTGCGACGTAGGCTTCGCCGTCACGCCGGAGTGCTTTTCCACTTTCCTGTTTCATCCGACAAGTCACCAGCTAAATCGCGAGATATTAAGGGAGACGTTCCGAAGTTTGGGTCGAACCGTGTTGCACAAGGCGCGCCCCATTTGCGATCTATCCCAGTTTCCTAAATTAAAAGTCCTGTGCGAACTGTTAGACACAACTGATCGATATGAGGAATGCAAACAGGCGCTGGCCCTCTACCGATCACGTGTTCTTTGGGTGCTGAATTGGCGTGCCTGGCAGGCGCGCGCTGAGCGCAATCGACTTCGCCAGCGCCTGAAGGAGTTGAAGAGGCAATGCCGGTCGTAACCGGCGCCAGTCGGCATGATTGGCCTTAAGCATTAGTTCTTTAGTTCTACCCAGCCCCTGCTGCCGGGCCATTTCGGAGAGCACACGACCCGCCCTAAGCAATTACTCGAAGCTGCGTTCTTCGATCATCGGCCATCCACCAGCAATATGATCCGATCCGCGCTGGCCAGCGTGATAAACGAGGCGCTACCCAAATGACGGTTGGGTTCTCGGAAGATGATCGATGCCGCACTGCACTTTGACCTCTGCCCGCCTTCATCCAACACGTATGAACGGCCGCGCGAACTTGGTCTGTGGGGCGGAGCGACATGGCGGAAATTGTGCTCTGCTTGGACACTGCTGCGCTTGATGAAGTTTCGGCACGACATCATTTCAGCCGATACAGCGGGGGCGGGGACAAAGGAAACGAGGACATCAATTCACATTATCGGAGGCGACCGCGGGCGATTGGCGTTTGCATTTTTCGGAGAAAACCAAAGCCGAATTCAAAAGACTGTTCAGTGATGTGCTTGTGCCGGGTGGCTACGAACGGGGCGATCTCTGGTAAGACGTAATATGAGCCACGTACTACGGTCCGAGAAGTACAGTGAATTCGCCGCTATCGAGCGCGAGAGGAGAACGCGGCAAAGTGCCTTCGAGTACCTGGACAAAGCATGGGCCGACCGTTTTCCTCCCCGGGGCTATGGGGTTCCGGTATGCCGGCAGCTGCCGGATCACCTGCGGCTAAAATTCAGCCAATCTGGTGCAGGTTCAGGACATAGGTAATACGGTAGGTTCAATCCATAGGCAACAAAGGCAGAGAGGCTAAAAAATGGCCTCTTTGGAGAATACGCCGACCGGCGACGACGCCTGGCATGGTCACACCGGTCCGTTGCCGATTCGCTAAAGGACGGAGGAAGAAACACTTCGTCGATGCGTGCCTTCGCTGAAGCTCTGCAAATAGAAACCGGGTCGCGCGCACAGGCGGTCAGGAGCGCCCGAACCATTTCCGCAGCAGCCCTTTCAAGGGAACCTCTTCGCCCGATTGCTCGCGTTGCGCCCTGGGTTCGTGGTCAATGTGCAGTCCGCTCGAAATCAGCGCGCGCCGGTATTGCTGGAGCGTTGCTTTCCACGAAAACTTCTGCGCCTGGCGAACGCCGCGCTCGATCAGTTCCGCTCGTTCCCGCGGAAGACGATCGAGGAACGCTTCCGCCCACGCGCTCGGAGAATCTCCGCGAACATACAGCGCAGCATCGTCGGCGACTTCGGGAATGGAAGTAATCGCTTCGCAAATCACCGGGCAGCGGAAGTGCATTGCTTCCAGCAGCGGCATTCCGAAGCCCTCGTATTGGGAAGTGAAAAGCATCGCCTCGGCCTGCTGGTAAAGACCGGCAACATGATCGTCGCTCACACGGCCGAGATCGATCACCGCGGATTCCGGAAGAGCTGCCGCGGCGGAGTGATTGCGAATATTTTCCGGATCATGGTGTCCGGTCAGCACGAGCCGCAGATCGGGCCGCGATCGCCGGATTTCGGCGAAGGCACCGAGGAGAAGGTTGAACCGCTTGTGCGGCCAGTCGTTCGCCGGATAAAAAATGTACGGGCGCGAAACGTTTTCCGGCATTTCGGGATTTGCAGTGAAATCCCCCGCGAGGTTGACGACGTGAACCCGCGGGCTGCGAAGCCCAATGTGCTCCATCAACCTGCTGCGTGAGTGCTCCGATAACGTGATGACGCCGGCGGCAGACTTGAGTTGTTCGTACAGGAGCCGGCGGCGCGCGGCTTCCTCCTTGTCGAAAAACTCCGGATGATCGAGCGCCAAAGCATCCGGCATCGAGACGATGTGCCGGGCTTTGGTTTGGAGGGCCGGCGTGTCGAAAGGCGAAATCCCGAAGAGCGGGTGCAGAATGAAATCCGGTCGCAGACTCTCCAGGACAGAGCGGGCGCGAGTGAGCAATCGCCGGGGGATGATCGCCGCGCGCCGATCGCGCAACCATTCACCGACTTGCGGAAAAAAAGCTTCGTGCACCACGAAAAAAACCCGGACACGATTCGCCCTCTCCTCTTTCAAGAGCAGGCCGCAGGCTTCCCGCGCGACACGCGCCAAGCCTCCATTTCGCGGCGGATCAAGACCGATGAGATTGACGAAGCACGTCTGCATGCGCGCATCCGCCAGCTTCTTACCGCTGCTCAATGGAACCTCTGGAACAAGGCCGCTATTGCCTTCCGGGGATGCCGCAAAAACGATGGACCTTTCGCCGAAAAAGAGACGCGCGCCTTTTTCTGTTTCCGGCGGTCCGGTTCTGCTTTGAGCGATTGGATCGCGCCCCGGCGTTTCGCTGACTTCTGCTGGAAATGCTCGGCCCGTGCCGTTGCATCGAGCAGGGCGAGCACGAAGCGGGCGTCCGCCGTGCGTTGGAGAGCCGCAGCGATGATCTCGGGATTGTTGACCGTCAGCGGGACGCGGCTCACGAAAGGGAACATGTCGTAGTGACCGAAAATCGCCCGCTCGAACACAACGTTCGGCGCACCGAGCTGCTCGAAGAGCAATGTCACCGATCTCCGGCTGAAAATGTGAATGTGCTCGCGCGGCTTGAATTGATCGGCAAAACGAGGCTCGGCGCGGAGAACTTCGTCTAGCGTTTTGCCTTCCGGATAACACGGCGTCTGAACGGCGAGCATCCCGTCCGATTTCAACAAACTCAAGCAGTGCCCGATCGTTTGTCTCGGATCCGGCAAATGCTCGAGCACGTCGAAGAGGCAGATGACGTCGAGTGATGCCGGCGAGATTGCCTGCTTCTCGATTATCCCGCAAAGCACTGGAACCTCGAATGTCTTGCTGGAAAATTCGACGAGCCACGGACTCAGATCGAGTCCGCTCGCCTCGAAACCCGCGCGCCGCATCATCGCCACAAATCCGCCGTGCGCTGAGCCGAGTTCGAGCGAGCGTCCGGGCGGGAGTTTGTATTTGAGGATCGCCCGCAGCCAATGAGAGCAGCGTTCTGGCAGGTCGGCCCTGGCCCTCGTCGGAAGGTCCGGCAGGCCGTAATCCTCGCTCTGGTGTTTTGTAAAATAAGTCTTCCCGTAAAGGTCGCTCTCGTCGTCGGTGACGTGCGAGATGTCGTCAGGAATTCCACTTTGCGCGACTAGCGTTTCACAGAGGGGGCACCGCGCATAGTCGGCCGAAAATTGGAGAAGCTCGGCGTTTCCGCACCAGCAAGGCCGCCCCGCGGGCCGGGCGTCACTCTGCATCGGTCGGTTCTCCAGATTCGCTGAAGGTGCGGGGATGGCCGGCTTTGTGCATGAGAAAAAATCGCGGCGGTTCGTAATGATGTTCGGCGGTGAAGGGTGCCTCAAAAAGATTGCCGAGCAAATCGTTCCGCACGAAAAACGCATTCACCCCCGCGAAACTGCAACCGACCAGCGAATAGCCTTTCGCGCGGCCGAGCAACTCGAGGGATTTGAGGCTCGCGCTGTGGTTCGAATTTCCCGTCCACCTCGCCGCTGGATCGTACGGCATCACCCATCGGACTGGCGGTGGGAAAGTGGCGTTGTATTCGATAACCACCACGCGCGGTCTGAAGTACTCGATCGCTTTCCAGATCCAGTAGTCGTTGCCGTCCACATCGACGGATAAAAGATCGAACTCCGATGGCACCCCGCACGCCGCGAATCGCGACTCGACGTTCTCCGCGTTGAGTGCCACCTGTCGAAACTTCAAGGTTCCGCGCTCGATCAATCTCCCGAAGCGCGCTTCGATCTCCCGGGCGCTCTTCTCGTCCGGTTCGAACCACACGCCCCGCCAGCCATCATGAATCAAGAGCGTGCTGTTTGACTCCAGCCCGTCCTGCACGCCGAACTCGACGAAAAATCGG
>Ga0207646_10006195_pt1 | contig 12431 bp, 12 predicted proteins | sample KBSK5502metaG_FD_184343 | JGI IMG/M metagenome (GOLD analysis project Ga0207646, IMG submission 184343) | Corn, switchgrass and miscanthus rhizosphere microbial communities from Kellogg Biological Station, Michigan, USA - KBS K5-50-2 metaG... | ecosystem: Host-associated > Plants > Roots >...
ATGTTGCTCGGCTGATGGCCGAACTCGAACTGGTAGGTGCGGTCCGAGGGAAGACCTGGCGGACGACCACACCGGGTGAAGCTAGCCGACGACCGGCGGATCTGGTCGACCGCAACTTCACCGCCACCGCGCCCAACCGGTTATGGGTCGCCGACATCACCTACGTCAGCACGTGGAGCGGGGTCGCTTACGTGGCGTTCGTCACCGACGTCTTCAGCCGCTTCATCGTTGGCTGGAAGGTCTCTACCTCTCTGCGAGCGGAACTCGCACTCGACGCTTTGGAGATGGCGATCTCGGCGCGCCGATCTCATGACCTGAGCGGTCTGGTCCACCACTCCGACCGGGGCAGCCAATACCTATCTATTCGTTACACCGAACGGCTCGCCGATGAGCAAGCAGTCGTCTCGGTCGGGTCGCGCGGAGACTCATATGACAACGCCCTAGCCGAAAGCGTCATCGGTCTGTTCAAGACCGAACTGGTGAAAAAGCACGGCTCCTGGCGCTCGTTCGAGCAGCTCGAGTTGGCGACGGCCCGATGGGTCGACTGGTACAACAATCGCCGTCTGCATAGCTCTATCGGTGATGCGCCGCCGGCGGAGTTTGAGGCAGCCTACTATGCGAACAGCACGACCGTTGACGCGGCGTGATTCCAAGCCGCCGAGTCTCCAAGAAACCCAGGGCGATTCAGCGGCCGGTAACTGTGTCGCCAACAGGTATAGCCAACGGCCGCATTCTTGCGAGCACCCTCGCGCCGGCCGCTTCACCTCATACGCCTATCGTCGAGCAGCGTGAGCAGGTCCCCCTCTTTCGATCCTTAAGGGTCTGACGCATCCGCTTCAACGATTCGGAGCGAAGCTCACCGGCTGTCGTCTTGCCTTCAGAAGCCATCTGTCTGAGTAAGTCAGATGCCTTCAAGGTCTGATTGTTTCGCAAGCGTGGAGCAGGCACAAGAGGATACGTTTGCGATCTTCGCCCAGCCGCTTCCTGATCTCAGGCATGTGGGAGATCAGCTGCGCCCATGGTTCACGCCAGGCGGAGATTTCTAAGGGAAGATTGCGCGGGTGGTAACAACTGTCGATACGACGAACAGCTTGTGTTGTTGAGAGTCGAACGCAATGACGGAGTTGGGCGAATCCATATCGGTCGGCAATGACGGGCTCGTCGCTGACCATGCACTTCCGTCCCAGGCCCAGAGTTGATGTGCCCCCAGGAGCAGTACCTTTTGCAGGTCGGGGTCGTACACCATCTGACTCATCCTGGTGTCGTAGTTGTAGCAGCCAGGCTGGCTTTGATTCACAAGTGGGGTGAGCCCGACCTCCTGCCTTGTCCATTTCGATCCATTGAAGACCCATGTCCAGGCCGGACAATTTCCGGAGCCGTTGGCACCGCAGTGGTCGTCACCAAAAAGAACGAGCTTGGACCGAGCCGCGTCGAATGTGAGATGCCCCCACGAAGTCAGCGTTCCATTTGGCACTGCAATCCAGGTGCCACTTTGAAACTCGAACATCGTCGTCGTATTCCCGCGGTTGCAGTTGCGGTCCATCGTGACCGCGCTATTGAGCTCAGTGTCGTAAACCAGCGGCTCGGCCAAAACATGATCCCAGCTGCCTGAATTCACCTTCAACCACGCATCCCCCGTCCATGCGTAAGCGATCCATGTGTCAGAGGGGAATGAGTCCAACATCAATAGCCGCCGGTTCGACTCGTCATACACCAAAGTCCCGGTGAAGATTGCACTAATGCCGGTACTCGTCCATCCACTGGCTGACCAGATCCAGGTGTTCGTCTCATCGACGGTGCTCGCGCTCCCAACCAGAACCAGTTGGCGCGTGCTGGGGTCGTACGCGAGGTTGCCGTCGTTGCCCAAGTCGTCGAACCCGCCGACGCCTTCCTGGCGCACTCCGCGGCCCCACCCCTGTCCATCCCACGTCCAGGTCGTAGTTGTAACCACGACCTGCCGCGAGGGGCAGAGGCCAGCGGTGCAGAGAGCCCCTGTCTCATAAAGCAGGCCGCAGGAGCCGACTGGCAGCATGACCGCCGCGATGATGAAACCGAGCGTCCACTTGGCACGTCGGGACATTCAGGTCGTGAGCCTAACGCAGAATTGTGACGTCGCTCTCAACAGATGCGTTTCGACCGCATTAGGGTATGTCGTCCGGCCAAAAGGCACGGAGCCTGTGAGCTTGTACGCAGGCTACCGCGGCGGCTGCCTGACCGGTCACCGAGATGGCCATTTGCGGCCGGAGTGCAGCCAAGGGTACAGCCAAGCCGACCGACTTGCATCGACTTCCGTCCACCGTTTGAACTCGCTGCCGACTCCTACCGACGCTAGTAGGCTCTTGGCCAGGAACTCCAAAACCGAGCGCCGAGGGTTCGAATCCTTCCGCCCCTGCCACTTTCCCCCGAATAGCAAGTAGCTCCGCACGTGGCCTCGTTCCCCAAATAAGGGAACCGGACCTGGTCGGTCCAGGAGGCACGCGATGAGCAAGCGGATAACGACGCGGTGGTACATCGGCGCGTGGGTGGTGTGGTTGATCGCCTTCATCGGGCCGGCGGTCGCGATGCACGGTTCGGCCTCGAGTTCCGTGCCGCCATGGGCGGTGCTCACGTATGCCGTGATGGCGGTGGCCGGCCTGGTCGCGCTGGTGATGTGGATCGGCGCGCTGATCAAGCTGGGGCAGCTCAAGGCTTGGGGATGGTTCGCCGGGGTGCTGGTCCTGCACCTGATCGGGCTCGGCATTGTGGGCATGGTTGCGTACGCGCTCGCAGGTCCTGACGACGCCGGCGAGGTGGTCTACCGGCCGACGGCGACTTAAGCAGGCTCCGTAAAATCATGCGGCCCGGCTAGACTCCGAAAGTCTGGGGTCTGGGTCTTTGGGCCGCTAGCTCAACTGGCAGAGCGCCGTGCTGATAACGCGGAGGTAGGTGGTTCGAGTCCACCGCGGCCCACACTAAACCAGCGTCCGTGACATCTGGCTATCGAGTTGCGTTTCAACGACACTCCCTTGGTGGTCAGGCGTACGCTCGCGGTCCTCGCGATCCTCCTGATGGCGACGGTCGCCGGAGGCGCCGTAGGCATTGGTCCGCTGACCCCGGTCTTCTACCAGCCCATTTCAATCGCGGCGAACGGCGGCGTTGTTGGGGTCGACATTCGGCCCATCCCAGAAGGCCCGCCCCCACCGCCAGGACCCCCGGTAAGTCAGATTGCGGCCTACATTCCGGATCCTCTACCGGCGCCCTTGTTTCAGTGGTTCTGTGATGGAGGAGGCGATCTGACGATAACGCTCAGCAACGGGCGCCACGTGACATATGGGCCTTGCTACCGTCCGGCGTCGATCGACCACCTGTGGGCCGAGATTGTTTACGTCGACACCAAGGGCCAGTGCGCACCGAACTGCGGCCCTGGTGGCAAACCCGGGCCATAGAACAAAGCTCAGACGCCGAAGGCAATCGTCTTACGACTGGATGCGATGCGTCGAGCCCGACGCCGCCGAGCCTGAATTGAGGCTGATGCGACGGCCAACTAGGGTCGGCAAATGGTTCGCGTTACGGAAACTACGGCCCACCAAATCCGGAGGGTGGGCTCGCAACAGCGGGCTCACTCTGGAGCGGTGCCATCGAGGCCATCCGCTTGCATCTCCTGAAGCCGCAGGCCGACCGAGTCGCATCGCCAGAAAGCGTCCGGATAAATGAGAGCGCCCGTCATCCGAGGTTCGTATCGAGAAAGCGGATATACCATGAAAGCGTCTCGAGGGATCCGAACCGAGGGTGCCACGAATCCAAGATCGGCGGCGCACTGGAAGCCGAAGCGCGAGTAGTAAGTGGGTCGCCCTTCGAGGAAAACGAGTGGCTCGCTGCGTTGGTTAAGCAGCCGCAACGTCGCTGTGATCATCGCGCCACCGATTCCCAGGCCTTGGAGTCCAGGGCGAACGCCGATGGGGCTGAGGACGAGCACGTCGTCCAACTGATCTGGGGCGTCAAGCATCGCGTGCGTATAGAGCACATGCCCGACGATTTCACCACCACGGTCGGCGACAAATGACAGATCGGCATCCCACGCCCATGATGCGTGCAGTGCATCCAGGAGGCGTCCGATGCGGCCGTTGCCGCCGAAGGCATCAACAGACAGCTCGCGCATGGCGTCGAATTCGTCGACCTCCATCGTTCGCACCCGCACGGGCAGATTCATGGCCGAACCAACGTATCAAAGGTCACGCTGCTTAACGCGAGCGGGGTTACGGCAAGCACGCGAGGCGCCCCGATCTCTATGCGTTCGTTTACCGCATGGGAGCAGTCGAAGGCGAAGTCTCACACTTCGCCGCGCATCGCGACGCCTGATCGATCCAAAGGGCTGTTCCGCATGGCCAGACTAACGGGACTCAAACTCAACCAGGTGGCGGGCGGACTCCAAAACGGGGGAACCCCGTCTCGAGGTTGATGGTTTGTCCAACAACGGTTAATTGGTTCGCGTTACGGAAACCGCGGCCCACGCCAATTCGACCGCTTTCCATAACGCGAACCGAACGCTGCCGAGAGGTGGACTCTTCGAATGATGCCCTCGCGACTGGGCCCTGTCGGCGACCAGTTGCTTGCCGACGCTTCTGTCAGGTCGCGACACTCACTTCGACTCGTTCCCTCTGGATGCCACTCGTTTGCGTGGCAGGCGGAGCGTTGCATAGCGATCGCGCTGGTATTCGTCGACCCACTGCCTGGTGCTTCGCCATGAACCGTGCTCCGCGCGAATCGCCTTCAGGCGTGAACGCTGTGCAGCGTTCCGGAGAGCCACCACCGACAGATGCTTGCTCACTAGCGACTCGAGCGGAACGAGCTTGGCGGGTCCTGCCACTGCAGGCAAGACGAAGCGACTGAGGTTATCCAGAACAGCACGAGCGATGATCTCCCCCAGTGGTCCAGGGTCGCCGCGGTCCGCGCGGTCCAGGGCTTCCAGGTACCGATCGCGAAGGCGCTTCCGGATGATCGCTGGCGGATAGCCAAGGCGAACCAGAATGAGGTTCATCACCAAGCGGCCGACCCGGCCATTGCCGTCGATGAAGGGGTGGATGCGTTCGAACGCGGCGTGCTGCGCCGCAAGCGCCTCCGCGATGGGCGACGACTCACGAGGCAAGCTCGCGACGCCATCGACCCAGTCGCGCATCTGCGCCGGCACGTCTGGGTGGCTCGGCGGTTTCATCCCATGTTTGAAGGCGTGGATGTCATGGCGGCGCCAGTTGCCCGGACTTTCATCCTCCAAAGCATCGGGGTGCGGTGCTAACTCCCAGACAGGGGTCATCGCAAGCCGGTGAACATTGCGGACCTCAGTTAGGGTCAGCAACTTGCCGCTCGGCCAAGGGCCGGAGCCCAGTGCTTGGCTGTACACCCATTGAGCGGCGGCGGCGTAGCCGCTGACCTCCAGGTAGTCCTTCAGTTCCTTGCTACCCACCGCCTTGCCTTCGCGGAGAAGCGCCTCAACCTCTCGCAGGACCAAGGTGTTGCCTTCCAGAGCGGTTGAGCTGTGAGCCTCGTGGTACCAGATATCAGTCCAGATGCCCTCGGCCTCGTCAGGTGAGGGCAACCCGCCTAGGCGGGTCTTCAGCTCCTGGACCATGAAAGCGAGTCGTGCGTGGACCGCTTCCCGAGAGGGTCGTCCTCGCGGCATTTTCGGCGTGCTCTTGGGTAGGTTGCTCATGCGATGGCTACCTAATTCTACAACTCAACCTAGTAGGTTGCTGTGTCGGGCCTTGTTTGAACTTTCAACGCAACCTATCCGGGGCCGTGTCCCGCAGCCGCCGCGCCATGCCGACCGGATTCAGTACGACTGGCGGCACCGGTCTGAGATTGATCGACCGACCGATGACTGTTAGTTGGTTCGCGTTACCGAAACTACGGCCCACCAGCTAATTTCGTGAGCGCTCAGTCCGTGGACATCACGGTGCAGCTGAGGCCACCAGCTGTTCACCCGGCAAATGAGTCCCACGTGGATCTGCATAACGAGCCCAACGGCGCCTTAGCGATCGTTGCATCCGCCCTTGGGGCTTGTACCCGAGGATGGCGACCAGCTCGCGCGTACCAGGTTGTTCCATTGCCTGCGAGACAGCGTAATCTAGATCCACGTAGTCAGCTGTCAACGTGACCCTTCGCACCGCAAGCTTTCGAAACCCGGCGCTGCGGAATGCGCGACCGAGGGCGGCAGATGTGCCGAGCCTCAGCGCGATACGGTACGTCGCCGAGTCGGGAGGCCGTCCTCCGAGGGCTCGGGCAGCCGCAAGCGGTCCAGAGATTCGGGGGTTCCGCGCTCCATTTGACCAAACTGTTGCCCCGACTCTGCCCGATGGCTTAAGGACTCTCTTCATTTCGGCGAGGCCAAGGGTCAGATCGGGAATGAACATCAAGACATTTCGAGAGATGACAGCGTCGAATGTTGCGTCTGGGAATTCCAGGCGTTGAGCGTCCATGACCGAGAAATCGATGTTCTTGACACCAGCCTCAACCGCTGCTTCCTTTGCGGCGTGGATCATGGCTGCTGACAGGTCCGCCGCCTCGACGTGCCCCTTGGGACCAACGCGGATCGCTGCGTCGAGGGCTTCACCGCCGGCACCAGAGCCGACGGCAAGGACTCGCGCACCGAGGCCAACGCGTGCCATGTCAAGCAACATCTCCGTGGCCGTCGCCATGTAAGCCGCGCGGACCGCTGCTGATCTGCGCCATGCCTCCGCCGCCGCAAGCCCGTCGAACGTCGCAACCTGGGCGACCTTGCCCAACGTCGGGACGTCGCGTGAGTCAGTCATTGGATTGCTGCGAGAGAGACTGAGGATTAGCGTCATAAAGCCGAGGGCAACGAACGCGGCGTAGTTGGGCGTTGTGCGGAGCCGGCGCCAACGTCAGCCGGTGTGCCCGGAGATGGGCTCTGCCGGCTGGTTCTCCAGGGGATGGCGCGCCAGGAAGTCGAGGACGAAGTCGGTCATCTCCGGATGGTACTCAAGGACGTAGCCGTGGCGGCCGCCCTCGATGATGTGCAGCTCCGCTCTGGGGATCCGCTCCGCCAAGAGGTGAGCGTTCCGCACCGGGTTGACCCGATCATCGGTCCCGTGAATGACCAGTACTGGCGCCGAAATCGAGGGCAACTCGTCCCAGCTGTCGAAGTTATCGCTCACGGCCATGTGGTATGGGACCACATGAGGCTCCTTCGGTTTTAGCAACCGCCCCATGAACGTCTCGACCACGTCTGGCCGGGCGGCCTGAAACGCGGGGGTGAAGAGGCTGTCGGTCATACCTTGAACCCTGGTGGACGGATCTCCCTCGCCCCGCATTCGAGCCGCCGACTCCGCCGGGCGTGGCTCTCCGCGTTTCCCTACCGACGTGCAGCCGAGGATCACTGCACCCAGCCGATCGGGGTAGTAGATCGCGAGCCACTGTGCGATCCGTCCTCCCAACGAGCCGCCGTACACATGTGCCTGGGCCACGCCCGCTGCGTCGAGCACCGCGATCGCATCGCCCGCGAACATCTCGGCCGAGTAACGCGGCTCGGTGGGCGCATCGCTCTTGCCGACACCGCGATAGTCGTAGACCAGGACATGGTGGCGCTGCTCGAAGGCCGGCCGAACATCCGACCACATCTCGCTGCTGGCCCCCGCGCCTGAGAGCAACAACAACGGCTCGCCGGCGCCGCCTTCGTCCCAGTAGATGGAGCAGCCATCGGATGTAATGAGGTACGGCACTGCCGACCCCGATGTTATGCGCATGACAGCACGTCAGTGATTCGAGTCCACCGACAGGGCCGCGGCCCCAGGTCGAGAGGGCTGGGTCATCAGCGCCGTGCGTTTCGCGTCGACCGATTCTGCCGACTCCAGCAAGACGACTGATGTCGCCGCATACCCTAGGCCCGCATCGGCTTTGCGGCCACGGTCGGTTGGTTCGCCTTACGGAAACTACCGCCCACCATCCTTCACTGGAAGCCGTGAGTGTCAGTCCGTTACTACAACGCGAAAAGGTCCATCCGGCGGCAGCTGATGAGACAGGTCTGCAAGAAAATCGAGGCGCTCCGTCGTTGGCACCGCCCCAAGGCTGACGCCTTGTGCAGCCTCCTTCGTGCAGAAGGGCGGATACACATTTAGCAGTTGTCCCGGCAAAAGCGCTCCGCCCTCTGTCTTGAACTGCAGTAGTGGATGCAGGCCTAGCGTGTCCAAAGGAGCCTGTTCGACTGAAGCCAGGAATTCTTCAAAGGTCTGGCCGCCTTCTTCTACGTCGCCCGTCTCTGCCAGCAATCGGATCACGCGACCCTCGCGCAACAACCACTGGTCACCCACCGCATCTTCGGCGAACGGGATATCGTCTTCGCGGATCGCGGGGTAGCGCTTGTAGAAGGCGCGGTCTCCCTTCCACACATGCCTCAGCGAGTGCCAAACCGGCTCATGGCATGCGCCGCGCATGTGCAAGCCGCCATCAAATGCGACCAGGCCATCGACCTTGCTGAGGAACCTGCGCAGGTAGTCGGGCAACGCAGCTAGCACCTCGAGGTCGTCTACCGGTGGGCCGAGGAACGTGACACCAGGGAGGTCCACAGCGTCACTGTAGCCATGCACGACTGAGCGGCCGGCATCGGGCGTTAGGCAGCTCGTTTCAGGCCTGAGAACACCCCGGCTTACGCTCGGGCTTTCACTCTTGAAGCACAGCGCTCGGGGCCAATTACCGCGGAGGCAGGTGGTTCGAGTCCACCGCGGCCCACTCCCAAACCCATCATTCCCACGATGCTCTTTCTGGCACCACGGCCCGCTGGGCGCGGCGAGCGGGACGAAGCGATTCAGCCAACCCGAAACGGCACCACCGTGCACCATCGCTTCGCGTTTTCGGCTAAAAGATCATCCTGTGGAACGTCATCGGGCGATTTGCCTCAATGGAGTCACACCCGCCGATGTGACGTACCGATCGTTTGCGGCAGCGCTCGGCGCAGACGCTGAACTCCGCCTCAAAGATCTCGAGGGCTATGCGGCCGAGTTCCCGATTGGGTACAGCCTGGAAACCGAAGTCCTTGGGATAGCTCGCGTCGCAAGGGATGCGAAGTGGGCACGCTTCCACCTGGTCGGCTACTCCGGGGGAGCAAGCGCCGCGCTTGCTTTCGCCGCGGCACGTCCCCAGGCCGTGGTCAGCCTTTCCCTGATAGAGCCCGTCTTCGTCGGCAACGATGCATCATGGAGCGTTGCGTATGCAGCTCTACTCGCGTCAGTCGATGACGCCCTACGCGCTCCCCTCGAAAAACGGCCGGCGGCATTCTTCCGTGCCTTGAGTGCGCCCGGGCGACTGCCGCAAGCCCAGCCGGCAGCCGGCCAACCCGATTGGCTGATTCCCAGATCAGAGCGGCAGGGATGGATGTGGCCTCGCTGGCGCGACGGCAGTCTCGGCCCTAACCGGCTCGAGCCGTTCCATCGATCTGTCTATGTGGCGGTTGGAGGCCGGAGCCGCGTCGCTTTCATGGAAATTGCGCGTTGGTTGGCCCGCCAGTCGGCCAACACGATCGTCGATGTGTATGACGAACGGAGCCATTTTGACCCACCTCATGTCGCGGATGCCGAGCGCTTCGCTACAGCCGTCCAGAAAAACTGGGAGCGGGCTGTGTTTGCGTCGTGAGCCGTTGTAACAGCAGGTCGGAGCCAATTCGCGGTGGGCATGGGCTCACGACGCCAGTCTGATCTTGTGGCCCGCCACAGTAATTTGGTTCGCGTTACATAAGCTTCGGCCCACCAAGCTTGTCATTGCGCGTCCAGGACTGGTCAAAAGGCGAGCGGGTTCTGACAATGGGGTCGTGCATGACACTGCCGCAGTCCGAGCCTATGAGCTGGTCAACGGCTTCCGCGCCTCGCAGCTCGTACGGTTGGCGATACAACTTAAGATCCCCGACCTACTCGCTGACGGCCCTCACTCGCACGAGGAGTTGTCGGCTGCGACTGGCATCGAAGCCAGCAGGCTGCGCCGAAAGCTACCAGGCTTGGGGGAACACCTGACGGAGACCGTGCAGACCGGTAGGACCGGCTGGCAGATTGTCTTCGGCACCAGCCTTTGGGGGCTTTTGGACCGGGACTCCGATTACGCGCAGCGCTTCAATCGCGCGATGGTTGCGGCGAGCCAAACGGTGGCCGAGTTCGTGGCTGCTGGTTCCGACTTCTCGACGGCTTCAGTGATCGTGGACGTTGGCGGCGGAACTGGCGCGCTTGCGGCCGGAATCCTGCAAGCCCATACCGGCCTGCGCGCGATTGTTTGCGACCTCGCAGCGGGGCTCGCCGGCACGCGGGAGTACCTGTCGCAACTCGGGGTGCTGGATAGGTGCTCGATCGTCGAGTCCGACTTCTTTGTGTCAGTGCCGGAAGGCGGCGATGTATACCTGCTTAAGAACATCATCCATGACTGGGATGACGAAAACGCTGCGCTCATTCTGTCGGCCTGTCGGCGGGCAATGGCCTCAAGCGCCCGAATCTTGATCATTGAACGCCTCCTGCCCGCGCGGGTGACTGACGAGCCGGCACACCTGAACGCGGTGATGACGGACCTTCAGATGATGGTCCAGCTCGGCGGCCGAGAGCGGACTGAAGGAGAGTACCGATCGCTGCTCGAAGGGGCCGGATTCAAGTTCAGCAAATCGACATCGGGTAGTTTGTTCGGCATGGTCGAAGCAATTGCTCCGTGACGTGCATTGAAAAGTGAGTTACTCAGACAGGCTGATGCACTAGCCGGGCACGGTCACTTGGTTCGCGTTATATGAGCTGCCGCCCACCACCGCCAACCTCGCTCGCATAAATGTCATTGCGAGGGAATTTCTGGCATGGCAACAGCCCAGAAGGGAGGCTGGCTAACTGAGGCGGCGACCTTTTTCGCCGCCAAGAAGACGGCAGTCCACAGTTGGCAGCTCGGATCGACTTCTTTTGTCCTGTAGAGCGATGCCATTGCCCGCCACGCAGCGTCGCCTGAGCAGCACCGCCATGTCACCTGACAAAGACGAGGAACGTGGTCGTGGTCGTGCTCGAGCAGCCTCTGAGCTAGCCCTTCCTCTCCAACTTCGAGGTATGTGATGACAACTGAGGCGAGTCGCACCTGGTACGGGTCGGAGTCCGGCCGCTTCATGTATACGCGGACGTCATCGACTGCTTCATTCGCCTTGAGTCGGGCAAGTGCCCAGATGAGTTGGCCAGCTTCAGCTGGGTCGTCGCGACGATGGCCCGGGATATCGGGTCGATGACGGCGCAAGCGCTCGCGCAGGGTTCCTGCAACGCCCCGCGCAGCCTCTGGAGCGATGTTCAGAAGGGGATCCAGAGCGCAAGCGCGCACGATCTCGTAGTGGTCTTCGGCGAGTCGCAGCAATAAGGGGATGGCCTCGGTGCCATAGATGTCTGCTGCGACGCCGGTGGTCCATGCCCGGACCGTGTATTCCGGACGCCGGCTGAGTCGTTCCAGGAACGCCATTCCGTCAGTTCGATGCTCCGAAAGAGCCAACTTCAGATGAGCGAACCACTCTGCACGGGTTTTGCGGGGTCGCGAGCTGGTGACGAATTGAACGACGTCCGCCTCGGTCGGCAACTCGGTCATGGGACAACTTGTACCCGCAGCGCTCGCGTAGTGGGCGCCTTCGCCCGGAACACCTGCGTCGGCTGAAGCTGCCGGCGGCGCCAGCCGCGCGAGCCAGTTCGGAAGGCTTTGCCCCTGACTTCAATTCGGTTCGCGTTACGAAAACTATGGCCCTGGGATGGTTCTCGGTGGACCGCCCACAGAGGGAATGCGCACATGTCGGGTGGCGAATACCTCACAGAACCAGTTGCAGCGCTCACCCTTCTGAGATCAGGCGAGGGTTAGGCGCAGCGCGCGGGGCTTGTCACCGCGGTGGTAGGTGGTTCGAGTCCACCGCGGCCCCGCCAGCCGAAACCGTGGGGTACCTCTTGCACCCCGGGCACGATAGGACTGCTGCCCGGATCAACTCACTGGCACCCGTAGGGTTGCTTTCGGCTCCACGGCGGCGGCCGCTGCTCAGCATCCCATCTCTCCGTGGCCCCGCCGCGCTGGAAGCTTTTTCAGCGCGGCGCTGAGGGCTTTCAAGGTTTGGATATCGAGATCCACCAACTCCTGAGGAGGGTCCCAGAACGATTCGCGCAGCATCTCCCTGGTCTTGATCCCGAGAGCCGTCAGCACTATGGTCTTGACCCGCCGGTCGTTGGGCGGCGTGCGCCGCTCGACCAAGCCACGTTCCTCGAGGCGATCCACGAGCCAGGTGGCCATGGATGCATCACAGGCGAGCCCCTCGGCCATGGCCCGCATCGGCCTCGGCTCGTCGGGATCGAGCATCGAGAGGGCCCGGTAATGCGCGGGCGTCATCCCCAACTCCCGCATTTGCTCGGTTTGAGCCCGACGGCGGAAGTTGGCTGACGAGAACTCCGCCATCAATCTCCACACCT
>Ga0207646_10006197_pt1 | contig 12429 bp, 11 predicted proteins | sample KBSK5502metaG_FD_184343 | JGI IMG/M metagenome (GOLD analysis project Ga0207646, IMG submission 184343) | Corn, switchgrass and miscanthus rhizosphere microbial communities from Kellogg Biological Station, Michigan, USA - KBS K5-50-2 metaG... | ecosystem: Host-associated > Plants > Roots >...
TGTGTCCTGATGCGTGTGCGGATATTGTTGGGACGGAAAGCGCGAATTTTACCCTTGAAGTCCAGCGTATTGAATGCCTCGCTAACCGTTTTGCGTGCTTCGACTTTCTGCGAGACGGCAGTGGCATCTTCCAGGTCAAACATGACCTGGTCGGCGTTGGATGCAGCGGCCCTCGCCATCATCTTGATGCTGTGTCCCGGCACGGTAAGTTCAGAGCGACGCACTACGAAGTCACGCGCCATTACCATTTGCGCCTTGGGTGGGATGATATTGCCACCTGTCATTCTTGACACAACCTTTCATTTTCTCCATGATCTTTAGTAGTGTGAGATCAATCTTATATCGGAACGGCCAGTCGCCGGTAGCCGGAAAAACTATTGCTCTAATGCCTAACACGCGAACGGCTAGCCGTTGGTCTTCGTACGAGGAGATATAGGTTGGATCAGTCAAAAGCGGCTGAACCTTTGCAACCCATTTTTCAAACCGTACGATCTCCTCTTCTAACTCTTGCCGTTCCTCATCATCTTCTTCAATATCATATAACATCGCTTCGGCTTCACGCTTTTGCTTCTCCAAGTTATGCAGCAGCCCTTTCAGCGACTCAATGGTATCATCGCTGGTCGCATCCATTGCTAACTGGTAAAGGTTCACCATTTTACGCTTGATGTTCTCAATGGTTTCGGCAACATCCTCTGTGTTGACAACGGGTTTGTTTTCCTCACGCAAGGCTGCCACTTGTACTCGTACCAGTTCCGGTTGCCTGATAATTTCAAGTGCCCTTTCCCATGCGACACTGTCTAGTATATGCAAACTGATGCGGGTATTGTGGTTACAGCAAATGTCATCAGTTCCTTCCTTTCTGCGGCATTCATATTTCGGTTTTTCAGGGCTTCCAGCGACAGATGGCGGATGATAAGCAACATGGAGTCGCCTTTGGCAAATACCGCAAAAAGCAAATCCGGCTCTCAAAATCCCCAAGTTTTGAGAATGCTTGTTATTCCGAAGAGCATCCTGCTTATTCCATTCGAGTTTCTGCTGGATCGCTTCAAAGGTATCCCGATCAATGAGAGCTGGTGCGGTTCCCTCCGGCAAAAGGATTTGTTCTTCCACAGGACGCTTGATGTATTTTCTCTTGTTTGTTTGCGGATTTGTCACCTGCTTATATTTATTTGCCCATACTTCACCAATATACATTCTGTTGGTGAGGATAATATGAATACTCGCCGGTTGCCAATGCGCGATACCTTTCCAGGCTTTTTTGGGTGTTGGAATACCTATCTCATTGAGGGTTGTGGCAATCCCCATAATACTCTCACCCTGTTTGAAAAGGTCAAAAATGTAGAGAGCGACTGTTTTTTCGCTCCACTCATTACCCTCCTTGTCCACATAGATGATCGTTTCGTTACACTCGTAACGGGCTTTTGCCTCCCGCTCAGTATCCACGAACCTATACCCATAGGCAGGTTTGGGATGGCCGTTGATTGCTCCATTTGCTAATCTATCCTGCTTGCCTCGCTGTGTTCGCATATACGTATTCTCCCGCTCAACTTCCGCAACCATAGCACGAGTTGCTAAGATGAACCGTCCTATTGCTGAGTCCTCAAACTTTTCCTGGATGGTTTCAATGCGAACACCATACTTCTGTAGCATGTCATAAATGACAAATACCTCAACCTGTTTCCTTGACAATGCACGTATTTCTGACAGTACAAGGACATTAAATTCTCCACGCTTTGCCGCCCCTAATAACGCTATGAGTTTCGGGCGTTGCGTATAGGGAACCAAATACGCGCTGACCGCTTCCCTGTATTCGTGATCTGGTGCGTAATCGTACCCTTCTTTTTGGCAATGGAGCTTGACGGCGTTCGCCTGGCTGTCAATCGTTGCTGAAGTAGCAAGGGTTGGGTCTGACTCTCTGATATACCCTGCTGCTCGGTCTTTTCTCTTTGGCATAAGATACTCCCAGCTTAATTGTTCAACAGAACTTGCGTGTGGTTGTTTGTCAACGAGGTCACTACTGGTTGCAGGCGTTATGCTGGTAGCATGCCCTAAGGGGGATGACGGCATAAAAGAAAGTCTCCTTTTCTTGCGAAAAGCGAGACCTTATCTGTTGCCTGTAGCTCTTGAACCCATAGGGGACTATAGGATATAATACAGGCATACAGGCTAAGGTAACGCTTAGCCATAGACCGTAGTATTGGCTTTTGACCGAGCAATACTGCGGTCGCATATCGTTTAAAGCTGTTTGCGCGTGGTGTTGACCTCACCAGCGCATTGCAATTGTTATCACGTATTATACCTGAAAAGCACGTCATTTTACCATCGTACAAATGATCTAATTTCTGCATGCTTGTTACCTCGCGCTCTCAAGGATGGTAAGCCGAATAGTCGTCGGGTCTTTGGGCAACCTGCCGCTCTCTGAGAGGTTGTCAAATGAGACTGCCTGTATGCCGCTGTCGGTGCGTAACAGACGTGTTACCTCTGCTGCTGTTTTTCCTGCAATAAGGGATTTGATAGATTGCTGCGTTTGTGTCGTGATCCGGTAGACCCATATCCCCTGACACTTCACAGAAAAGCTGACACGGCCATTTTGTATTGTTACTGATGTGATCGTGGTCTGGGTATCTCCTGTGTCGCTGTAGCCTGCTTCTAAGTGGTCTGCTGCGATGGTAGAAAGTCTGTTTGCCGCTTGGTGCGTGAGGGATGCTGTATCATAGGCGATAGCTTGACAGGTTGCTGAAACAGTGACCGTAAATGTCGTTGCTTCCTCTCCGGTGTGGTGATCTGCTTGAACTGTCTGTCTGCATGGAAGCGTATAGAGCGTTTCACGCTCTGCCAGTTGTGCTTTGAGTGCTGCCTGCATAGGGTGAAGCAGTCGTTGTTCCAGTGTTGCAGCAAGCAGAGCAATATCGTTTGCTGTGACGATGGTAAAATCCCTCGCGTCCGCTCCACCACTAAAGGCCGTGGTATTTTTCGCCAAGACTGAGGGAAGACAACACGGCGTATTAATGGCATATGCTGAAATGTTGCCTTGGGTTCCGGCAATTGTCGCATGTGCGGAAATGGTTGTTTGTCCGTATGACGGCGGGTTGCCTGCTGGGACGATAGCTTCTCGGCCTGTTGCGGTTGGCACGCCATTTGCCGCTTGTATGATGGTTCCGGCTGGGAGAGTGACCGGAGTGAATGTGCCGTTAAAAAGTGTGATAAAACCGTGGGCGTAGGTCGCGTTCTGGTGGCCTTTGCCAGTAGCTCGGGTGACGCCTGATTGGGTGAGTGTGGGAGAGGGAACGAGTCTGCCTTGCTGAAAAGTGGTCGAGGCCGTGATCGTCTGCTCTTTGGGGAGAATATACACGGTTGGGATGCTGCCATAGAACACAAGAGAAAGCTGAAGGACAATGCTGGCAAGTGGGATGAGGAGACCAAAGAGCAGAGGAACGATTGCAAGGGATGGGTGGTTCGGATAGTTTTGTGAGGGAAGAGAAAATGAGCCGTCTGCGTCAATAATAACTGCCTGCCCTAAGTCTTCATAATAGGGAAGAATGGCGGTTTGTGGTAGTGGTAGAGTAACGGGTGCTGCTGGGACTGCTTGAATATGTGGGATCGCTGGGCGCTCCTCATCGAGGTGTGTCATGCGTGGACTGCTTCTCTCAGGTGTTCGGGTCTTGAGCATTGCGTGTTCACTTTCCAGAAAGAGAAGAGAAGCGGATGCATCCGCTTCTCACTTGACGTACTACAATTTCGGGACAAACTGGCTGCCATTGTTAAAGAGAAAGACGGTGTAGGCGGTTGTGCCTTCGCCAATCTGGATCAGCATATCAACCTTGCCGTCATTGTTGATGTCGCGGAATGAGAGGGTGACGGGCGTATCCGCTGAGCCCTGCACAAGTGTTGTGATCGGGTAGATATGCGCTTTGCTTGGGTAGCCTGCTGGGATTTCTTCGACAACAATGTGGTTGTTAAGGTTTAAAGCGAGAAAATGCGTCGGGCTTTCCTGTGAGTCGTTGTTGTGCCCGACAACTGCATCTGTCTGGAATGTGCGGGGGCTGCCATACTTCCAGTCATCCTGCTTGATTTGCCACCATGTACCAAGCAGGTTAATGGCGATCCAACCAAAGATCATTATGAACATGGCAATACCGACAAAAACAAGAGGGTGAAACCGCTTACGCGATTTCTCTTGTGGCGGCTCTTGGTATGGCTGGCGATGTGGCACTGCTGGGTGTTGGTAGCGGACAATCGCACTTCGCGGGGCATAGTCGATATACTCTTCCACGTCCTCTGCAACATCGTCGCTTGGGACGTAGATGTTTTGCCGTGGGCGGGTGAGCGTATTGTCCTGCTGCGGGGTACGCTGTGGTATCCGGTCTCCTGTGAGATAGGGGGTATCTTCTGGATGGAGCCCTGAAAAATGGCCTGCACGATGCCGTGGGGCTTCCTGCTGTCGCACTCGTTCCTGCTCAGATGTGACCAGGCTCCGGCGCTTGCTAACCCGTTGGCCGTTTGTTGCCTGTCGGTACGGAAAGGCTTTCTGCTCTGGTATATCTTCCCTCATGCTTGACACCTTCTTTCTGCACGGGGTGTGTGCCTGGTACAGAAATATGGGTCAGCCCCTTTGGGAGCAATCGGGGTACACAAAGGGCAAAAGCCTTTCATGTGGCAAATGCTACACTGCTTTTCGCCGGACACACCCGTGAGTTGCCAGGTATGGCCGAAAAATACGCAGTCGTTTGCAGTCAAGCTGACAATAGCGCTTCGTGGACGTGAGGACGTCTTGTTTTTTGTGGGTTGGGGTGCTTCGTCATCTCCCCAAAGAGTTTGCATAATGCGCTGCCTCTCTCAATTGACAGGCAAGGTGATTGCACGTATACTGTGAATAGACCTTTAGCCTGTCCTAGCAGCACAAAAGCAGCATGAAGCTACTCTTGTACTGCTGTGTTACGGTAACACGAAATGGGACTAAGTACTTGCAATGTTGGTACTGTTCTGGTTCGGAACACTCAGCAGTACGCAACAAACGAGAAAAAGGTCAACGGGAGACGCTTCGACTATTGGCGTAGTTGAAGCGTTTCCTGGTTTGAAGCATCACTCCTTTCTTGACACTATGGAACAATCAGAAAATAGACAAGGGATACGGGGCTTACGAGTAGATTTTCAGGTTTTCAATGTCTTCAATTTTGAGTTCTTGACCTAATGCCTGTCCTAACGCTTCAACAATTGCGATTGCTTTCAACTCCTGCACGGGACGTCCGTTTTCTGCTCTGGTAACTGTTTTTCCATCCACGTTTGCGAGCCTCCCTAATGCTTCGGCTGAAAGCCGCGCTTTGATACGCAACTCTTTAAGCGTTGCCATTCAACGATAACTCCGTTCCGAGGTTTCCGCGATATCCGAGACAACGCGGATACTTAAAAGTATACGGATGGGAGAAAGTGTTGTCAATCAAAATCGGGTGAATTTTTGTGAGATTGGTAGTATGCGAGGGTTTTTCTAAGGTTATGTTTATACATGAGTTTCCGGCGATGATACACTCCGTCAAGGACTTTGCGGCGTTTTGCTTTTGTCTCGTTGACGCTGGGCGCTGTCGGGGGCTTCTCGTGGAAGTGATATTCCGTCATAGAGTGAGGCGAGTATATACCTGACGCTACCTGTGTGCAAGCATGGAAAACGCCTGGATATTTCAGCAGAAAGGCAAACAATCAATCTTCCTGCTTCTATTCAGGCGCATGAGTGTAGACAAGGAGTAAACGGCCATTTCCACGACACAGCACATACGCATCGCTTCTGACAGTGCTAGCCCTGCAACAAAAAATGTTCAAAGGAGAGTATGCAGATTTCCGCTTACTAGCGAGAAAATAAGGTTTCCTGCTTTCTGCTCAATGAACGGTTTCTCTAAGATACTAATGTGGTGTAAAGAGTATGTAAGAATTGGCGTTAGGGGAGTTCTTCAAAGGGAGACCATGTTGCTTCTTCGCTTTCCTGCAAGGGTGCTTTTACTATCTCATCTGGCTCATTGCTTGGTAAAGTAACGTGCCTCTGCTGTAGTGCGTTTTCAACATCAGATCGCTTCCGGCAATACTTCTGTCTCGACTGCTCTTGTATCTGCGTATATCGCCTCTGTTGTTCACTTGCTGGCACTTTCGGTAGGGTTTGTAAGGTTTGCATGGTGAAGATTTCAGAGCCGACTCGCACCAATGCGTGCCGTTGTGGGAGATTTAGGAGTGTTTGGACGACCTCACTTTTTGCAGGATAGGTCTTTCTCCCAAGCGGCTCTTTGATAAGAGCCTCTATTGCAGCGTTCAATGTTGCAACAAATGTATCATGGATGCTTTTCCCTTTGTGGTAGTGCCAGAAATAGTAGTCATCGAAGCGTAGCAGTCTAGCAACTCCACTGACTACTTGACGATGGAGCATTTCATCCACCTTGCCTATTTTCTGTACGTTATACAACAGCAGCCGCAGTGGTTCTATAACCTCTTCTTTAAGAAATACAGGGTCAAAAGCTACCTCGCCTGCACCAAAGTCAAAGTAGTGATAAGAGGTTTTCTCCTTGGGTGCCTGCTCAAGCTTTTTGACATAGGTCTCCCAAAATGCCACAACAGCAGGGTTGTTATGCTCATACAGGTAATCTAGTACATTTTTGTAGATGTCCTCTGGTTGGACTCTCGCTTCTTGACGTAAGAAAAGCGGGGCTAGTTCTGATGCATCGTCAACGGTCGGCTTAAATGACACAATGGTGTTTGCCGTAAGGGACGAGCTGACATTTGCACCAAAGAGCATTTTACGGTCTTGATGTGCTATTGTTGTTCTTACACCGAATTTTCTCCCCTCGGTAAAAAGCTCTGCAAAATCATCGGTCACGAAATTTTGAAATTCATCGACAAAGAGCGAGAATGTCGGACGCTCTACTCTCGCAGTATCAGCAAAAGAAAAGGTCGCTTGATGGATGTAGCTGATGAGCATCGTGCCTATAATGGCCGCAACCTTTGTCAAGTTCTTAGAGAATTTAATCAGAATAATTTCCCGTTCCTCAATAGCACGTCTGAAATCAATTGTTGAGGTATTTTGAGCGACAATATTGGCAACAAGTGGATTGGACAGAAAGATATTTATCCTGTTCGTGAGCGCATTCACTTCTCTTCGCTTCTCACTTGGCGTCATTGCATTAAACTCTAATTCCCAAAACGCTTTGACAAAAATATTATTCAGGTGTCGTGTCAACTGGTTTCGGAACGCCTGATCGTGCAAGAAGCGGGGAATATCAGCAATTGAGTGATGAGGATTTTCCAGAAAGACAGCCGCAATGTTTGTCAAATACTTATCAAGCAGTATGCCTTGCGAGTCATGCCAGAGCCGTTCAAAGACGTGCATCACGAAATTCAGGGCAATATCCCGCTCTGTTTCGCCAGCATGTTGTGAAACAGAGAACATATTCAATCCATAAGGAAAGTCTCTATCAGTAACGTCTAAGACATAAGTTTTCTCTAGTTTGTCCTCTGGCATGCATGCTACGACGTCGTCAACCAGATCACCATGTGGATCAACGACAATCACTGCCTGGTCTTGTTTAATGTCTTGGAGAATAAGGCTATGGAGCAATCCCGACTTACCACTGCCTTGAACACCACACACATACATGCCACTTTGACGCCGCCAAACAACCACCTCTACTTTTTTCCCTGTTTCTGTTCCGTCCTTTATCTCTTCTCCAAGGATGGTAGTTTTCGCCACTACTTTTTGCCCTCCTGGATGATCTAAAAGTCAGGAAATGTCAATGTTGGGTTTTACTCATTCATATCATAAACCATAATGTGTGCATTTACCATGATGTTGAGCATCCTAAACTTATATTTTCTCAGCAACAGTCTGAACCTTGAATTAATATGAAGCGTAAAAATTGTTCCATTCCTACGAGAAGAACTCCTATGAATAAATACTTTCCTTATTTACTACTTATCTCCATACTTGTGTAAAGTTACGTAATCGTAACGCAACCGATTAATTCTCAAGCGTGTCTCTACCTATTTCGCAACCCGCTCGTAACTCTTGTATGGTTCAATTTCAATGGTTCAACATGTAACCCTCAATTGGTTACTCTAGATGAAAGCTCGGGTGAAAGATTGAAAAGACTGAAAAGACTGAGTAGAAAACAAATAGTTATTTTCGCTGTTCTCGCTGTCTGTTTAGTGCTGGTCAGTATCATTGTTTTGCAAATCCCCTCGTGGTACCTCCATAATGTTACGTGTGCGAATTATACGTATTCAGATGCTGCGATGGGTTCCTGCGAAAACATCTACAGCTATAACTTAGGCCAGCAGACAGGCTTAGTTGACACTATAGTAGGTCTCCTCTGGTTCTGTCTCCTTGCTGCGTTTGGTCTGACGCTCACGTTTCCTCCGAAGCCCTCCCCTGCGAAACAGGCTGCACCCAAACAAGAAGCAGTGTCTGAGACTGTTGTTATAGAACCGAAAAAAGAAGAACAGAAGCAGCGGGCAGTTCCTGAATTACAAGAGAAGAGCGAGAGAGTGGATGCGCTCGAACGTGGCATGAAACTGCAAAGGCAAAGGAAGTATACAGAGGCATTGCCATTTTTGAAAGAGGCAGTACAAAGAGACGATCAATCGTACATCGCGTGGACAAGCCTTGCCTCTGTCCTTAATAATCTAAGTAAACATGCTGAAGCCTTGACAGCCGTTGACCATGCCCTACAGATTAATCCACAGTACGCCCATGCTTGGAGTGTTAAGGGTTTTGCGCTTAACGAACAAGGCGACGAAGATGCGGCACTTGAAGCATCTAATAATGCGCTTGCTATTGAACCAAACAATACGTATGCTCTCTATGTCAAAGGAATGGCATTATCTTACAAAGGAGAGCTTGATGTAGCATTCGCTACATTTGATCGTGCTCTTCGTATCAATCCAACGTATACAGATGCATTGCTCGGGAAATGTTTAGTCTTCACGGGACTGGAAGAACCTCAAGAGATGCTACCGTTAGTTAATCAGGTGATAAGGATTGACCCAGAAGATGCACGTGCGTGGCGCTTCAAAGGAATGGCGTATAACTTGAAACATGACTATCATGAAGCAATAAATGCATTTGACCAAGCGTTGCAGATAGTACCAGATGATGCCAGTGCGTGGTTTTTGAAAGGAGAAGCATATGCATATGCGCAGGAGCCTACAAAAGCATTAGATGCACTCAATCGAGCCCTAGCAATCAACCCAAATGACACAGAAGCGCGAGAACTCAAAGCTCGTATCTCACAGATGAGAAGACAAGCTGTCACTGGAGCAGTGGGTGCGTTCAGTCTTCGCCTCGGCGTAGGATTAGTGGAAGGTCTGGCTAAAGGCTTCGTCATATTTGTCAAGGCCATATTCAAAGACCTTTGATCGAGGGTGATGTGTTTGTGGCGCACTAGCACTACTAGAGATAAAAAAGAACGCCACCCTATTTGCAGAGAATTTGGTACGGCATCAAATTTTAACACAGACAGCATCGAAGCGAGAGCGTTTCTGATATAAAAATTTTCTATAACAAAGGAGGAAGTAAATGCGAGGAGTTTTGGGCTGTTTTAGTGTCATTATGTTGTTTTTGGCAGTGGTTTGGTTCGTTGGTGGAATTGTTTGGTTGACTCGTGGCTCCGGTGGAGGAGTAGGGATAATAGTACTATCTGTAATCCCTTTTCTCATCTTTTACGGAGTCAGGAAGTTTATGAGGCGCCTGGCGTAATATATATCTGTTTCGGGAACTGATGCCATCTCGCTTGCTTCGAAAATAGGACAGTCCCATGAAGCGATATGGCATCCGCTTCTATACTTACTACCTCCAACTTTACTTATCCATCTCTTTTTTGTTACTATTTTGTAAAGATAATATCAAGTATTAGCTACTATTTCAAAATAAAATGCGTTCATAAAACAATAAAAAATACTATGACAGAAATCGCGAAACATACACAATTAGAAGTCCAGCAAGAAACAACGCCTGCTAAGGCTGAAAAAACAGCCGGAACCACCATTCCTGAAGTAAGTTTTTCCTTACTAAAAGCCTGGATGGGGCTTTGGTTTGACCGTCTCACTGATAGTGACGAAGTGTTGGCGGAGCAAAGAGCAAGATTAGAACAATTGCTTGCAAGTAGCCAAGGCATTGAACGGAGGAAGTTACAACAGAAACTGCGACCAATCATTATGGAACAGCGGTTTCGCCGAGACCCCGAAGCAGCAAAAATGCATGAACAATGGCATGAAGTACAGTGTCGCGCAATGGACGAATATATCGCATGGGAGAAAGAAATTAAAGAAAAATACGGAGATGAAGAATTGGGGAGGAGAATTTTAGCAGGCGAAGTTCCTAAATATGAGTATAAACCAGGCGAAGAAGAGCTATGGTATAAATTAATGCGGATAGAAGTGGAAGAAGGAGTACGACCAGAGGCGACATTGAAATTTGTCAAGGCGCGGGAAGACGCAGGAGGACTCAGGAACTGGGAGCGGCAGCTACAAGAACAATTAAGCAAAGAACCAGGTTTTCCTGAACCTACACAACCAAGTGATATGAATAACTCAACAACAAAAATAGCAGATATCCAACAGGAGCTAAAAACGATTTCCTCTGTCCATATGGAACCAGAAGTAGAACAATAACTGTCAATTCCTCATGTTGTATCCACTGAATGCTAAAGGCTAGGTTTATCCTGCGCTGGTTGCGCTTGGCTCTACTTCCCTATTTTTCAGTAGACGCGTTTCTTTTACTCTCCCCTATCCCTTGCCGATGGTAGCCTGTTTCTGGTACTATGGTGTCTATGGAAGAGGCTGCTGCCAAGCCAAAGAAGACAAGAATACCTGATGTACTCACGCATGTAGATGAGAATATAATCAAAACCATCTACAGGTACTACTACATGACTGTTTCACAGGTCGTCAAAGCGCTGGGCTATAGCAAAAACTCGCTGCCAACGGTGCGTACCCGTCTTGCCAGTTTAGAGAAGAAAGGCTACATTTCCTCAATCTATTTGCCGACTGACAGAAAAGGCAATTTTCCGAAAATCTTCTACTTAGTGTCCCCTGCTCTTGAGTACCTGCGTGACGAGGGATATGATGTTGCACATCGGTTCCGCCCAACTGAGCAGAAAGAGAAGCAGTACTTATTTTTAAAGCACACCTTGGCCGTCAACGATGTCCTGATTGCTGCCAAGCAGGTTGAAAAGCAGTTCCCGCAAGTCACCTTGTACGAGTTCCGGCATGAGCGGGAGTTGAAGCGCGACCCTGAGAAGTTCACGATCACCCTCTACCACGAAACAGAAAGCGATACGGAAGAGGCAAAGGTGTGGAAGCAGGAAGAGTTCTACTTTGTCCCCGACGCCTTTTTAGATTTCCGTATGGAGCAGGAAAATAAAACCCTGCGGGCTGCAATCCTTCTTGAGTTGGATCGGGATACAACCGAAAGGCGGCGGTTTCAGGAGAAAATTCGCGGTATCCTCACCTACCTAAAATCCGATCGGCATGTGAAGCGCTACAAGGCGCGGAAAATCACCGTGGCTTTTGTCACAACTGGCACGCAAAAGCGGGTGGAAAAGATGCGTGAGTGGACACGAAACGAGCTGGCAAAAACCCATGACACCTGGGACTATGGCAAAACCTTTGTCTTTACCGCGCTCCCCCACAAGATCGACCCTGACACGCAGCGAGAACTTGACGAGCTTGACGACATTGATCCGGCACAACTCTTTCTCTCCCCTGTCTGGGAATTTCCCTTCACCGATAAAAAGGGGTTCAAGAAAGTTGCGATCCTCGCTCCTGAACCGCTCTAAAATCATCTGTTTTTTCGCGTCATGGATAATTTCATCGTCTCTGCCAGTTTGCTGCGTCTGCGGGCATTCTGTGAGGTTGTAGCGCAATTGTAGGTGGGATGGTGAATGAGCAGCAATGAGCATAGTTTGTGACTGTGGAGGATTTGTGCGCGAAGCGGTCGGACGAAGCATGAGTCCGACGTGCGGCTCGTGTGGCGGGTCTGGGCAGCCAGCACGAGCGCGGGGGAGGCCATCAGTCAGCAAGCGTTCCTTGCTGGATGATGGAGGGGCGAGTCAGCGTCAAGAATAGGGTTCGGGGAACCCTATTCAGGCAGGGTCAGAATATGTTGGGGACATATTGTGAGCATGCCGGTTGAGGCTGACTCGCCCCTCTGGGGGGTAGCCCAGCATCTGAGGGCTGTGGCAACAGCCCGAACGGGTGGTGGTTGGGTGTGGCAATGCCGTTGACTATGAGTACAAATGTTCCTAGTTTTCCATATTCGATCACATGTTCTAGTATTACAACGAGACTTTTTGGGGTATACTGAAAGGAAGTCTATTCCTGGAGGTGAAACCCGATGTCTCTTATGCGTGATATCACCGCCGACCAGCCGCCTCCAATGAGCCCGCTGGCTGTACA
>Ga0207646_10006200_pt1 | contig 12427 bp, 10 predicted proteins | sample KBSK5502metaG_FD_184343 | JGI IMG/M metagenome (GOLD analysis project Ga0207646, IMG submission 184343) | Corn, switchgrass and miscanthus rhizosphere microbial communities from Kellogg Biological Station, Michigan, USA - KBS K5-50-2 metaG... | ecosystem: Host-associated > Plants > Roots >...
ATCCCACCTGGTGCTCGCGTGATTGATTTAGGAGATGCGACTATCCTGCCTGGATTTGTCGACGTTCATACGCATTTGACCTCTGATGCTGGAGCGGCAGGATACGAGGCGTTGGGAATTTCTGTGCCTCGCGCCGCTTTAACAGGCGCCAAGAACGCACGTCTGACATTGCTGGCAGGCTTTACCAGTGTGCGCAACGTGGGAGCTGAAGGCTATACGGATGTGGCCCTGCGCGACGCCATCAATGCAGGAGACGTTATCGGCCCTCGCATGCAGGTTTCTGGTCCACCGCTAGGGATCACTGGTGGACATTGTGACAGCAACCTGCTGGCTCCCGAGTTCCACTACAGCGCCGAAGGCGCCGCCGACGGCGTAGACGCGGTAATCCACAAAGTCCGTGAGACGGTGAAATACGGCGCGGATGTAATCAAGTTCTGCGCTTCCGGCGGAGTCTTCTCGCGAGGAGACAATCCACAGCTTGAACAGTACAGTCCCGCCGAAATGGAGGCTCTGATCACGGAGGCACACCGGCTTGGCCGGAAAGTGGCTACACATGCCCACTCAGCGCTGGCAATCAAAGACGCAGTAAGAGCTGGAGTGGATTCCGTAGAGCATGGCATCTTTCTCGATGACGAAGGCATTCAGCTTATGAAGCAACACCACACTTTTTTGGTACCCACTTCTTATCCTCTCTTCTGGTTTGAAGAGCACGCGCCGCAGATGCACTTTCCCCCCTGGGTGATGGAAAAGGCCGCCATCATTATTCCTGCAGCCAAACAAAACATGGCGAAAGCTTTTCGCAGTGGGGTACGCGTGGCACTGGGTACGGACGCCGGAGTTTATCCGCACGGTGAGAACGGCGGTGAATTTTGGGCGATGGTGACTCTGGGGATGACGCCGGTGCAGGCCTTGCAGGCGGGGACTCTCAACGCTGCGGAGTTGATGGGATGGTCTGATCGCGTGGGCTCGATTCGCCAAGGGAAATTGGCCGACATTGTCGCTGTGAAAGGAAACCCGGTAGCCGACGTGGGTTTGCTGAAGCAGGTGCAGTTCGTGATGAAAGACGGAGTCGTGTACAAGGACGAGATTTCTCCGGCGTTACGTATGAAATAGAGGCACGCAGCAAAAGGGAAGCTTGACAAGGAAACTGTTTTGACGAGGGGAATATGGCAATGACAAAGCTTTGTCAGCTCATGTTGTGCATTCTATTGACCGCGGCGCTTGCGATGGTTGCGCCGGCTCAAACGACTCAAGGTGGAATAGCCGGAGCAATACAAGACGAGAAGGGCGCTAACATTGCCGGCGCGAGGATTACCGTCTCCAATGCCGTCACCGGCCTGCGGCGGGATGCGACCACAGCCGACAACGGTTTTTTCCGCGTGCTGGGGCTGCCCACGGGAATATATGAACTTCGGGCAGAGGCCCCCGGCTTCGCCGCGACCACAGCAAAAGACATAGAGGTTGGTATCGACCAGATCCGAACCCTGGATCTAGTGCTGAAGGTCAGCGGCCAAGCCGAAACCGTGACGGTGGAGGCACACCCGGACCTCACGCAGACGGAAAGCTCCAAACTGGGCGAGATTATCGACAACCGCAAGGTTGAAGACTTGCCGCTGAATGGACGTGATTTCGCACAACTGGCGCGATTGAATCCGGGGGTAGCCGTGTCCGGAGGTGGTGGCGGACAGCAAGGTGGCGAGGGCAACGTCTCCGGCTTTTCGTCCAATGGGCAGCGCTCAACTTCAAACAACTTCGTGGTGGACGGAGTGGACAACAACAACTACTTCGCCGGGGAAGCCGCGCAACTGCCTTCTATCGATTCCATCCAGGAATTTGAAGTCCAGACCAATACCTTTGCCGCGGAGTACGGACGCAATAGCGGCTCCGTGGTCAATCTGGTAACCAAGTCGGGCACCAATCAGTTACACGGATCTGTGTATGAGTTCTTCCGCAATGATGTCTTTGATGCTCGCAACTTCTTTAGTGTAGGCAAGTCAGGATTACACCTCAATCAGTTCGGCGGAACGCTCGGCGGTCCCATTGTGAAGAACAAGAGCTTCTTCTTCTTGAACTATGAAGGCTTCCGGCGGCGGGCAGGCATTACACGCATCACGAATGTGCCAACGCTGGAGGAGCGCGCCGGAAACTTCCAGGATGCCAGCGGCAACCCGGTCACGGTAAGCGTAAATCCGGTGAGCCAGCAGATTTTCAACACACTATTCCCGCGGCCTAATCTCGGCGACCATCAGTTCATTTCCTCGCCGGAGCAGCGCGACGGCACCGATCAATTTTTGGTAAAGATCGACCACCGGCTGCGCGATTCGGACAACTTGTCTGCCCGTTATAGTCGCACCCGTGCTGACCTCTTCTTTCCATTCACCCCTGGACAGAGTGGAACTAATGTCCCCGGGTTTGGCCTGAACAACAACGGGGCCAATCACCTGGTGGCGCTTTCCTACACCCGTGTGCTCACCCCCAGAACGCTCAACGAAGCCCGGTTCGGCTTTACCAGGTCGAACACTCAACTGACGACCGAGTCGGGACCGAAGGCCGCCACCTACGGTTTCAACACCGGATGGGGGCCGGATGCGCCCCTGAACCTGGGAAACATTCCGCAACTGGCTTTCTCCGGCGGGTTTGTTACGGGCAGCACTGCGGTAACCAACCTGGGTGGCGCCATTGACCAGCCCAACCGGACCGCCGTCAATACCTTCCAGTGGGTAGACAATATTTCGCACACCACCGCCAGGCATAATTTCAAATTAGGCGGCGATATCCGCTATGTCCAGCTCAATCGGCTCTATGACCTCTCTTTCAGCGGTCAGATCTCGTTCAGCGGCCTCAACAACACCGCTGGTGTGGACCAGAACAACAACCCGACAAATGCACCCAACCCACTGATCGATTTCGCGCTGGGCATTCCTGACGGCGCACTGCAGTTCGTGGGTGATTCCCACCGCAACTTCCGTAACAGCAGCTTCGGATTGTTCGCTCAGGACAGCTTCAAGCTGCGTAAGAATCTCACACTCAATTACGGATTGCGCTACGAGCTCAACACTGTGCTGCACGAAGCCCACGGCCGGCTGAGCACCTTCCGGCCGCAGAATTTCACCACATATCTGAACCCCGTTCCTGGCATTCAGAGCGACCTCGCTGCCCTACGCGCTTCCGGCGTGGTCCTGCAATCAGACGTGGATGGGATTTACGATCCAGACCACAACAACTTCGCCCCCCGCGTCGGACTCGCCTGGGACATATTGGGCAACGGCACGACGGTGCTGCGAGCCGGGTACGGGGTGTTCTACGAAACCATCATCGGAAACATTCCCGGCAATGTAATGTTGAATCCGCCGTTTTTGCCGGACTACTTTACGCCCGCGCCTTTCGCGCAATGGCCCAACGCCTTCGCGACTTCGGGGTTCCCGGTGCTCACCGTTACTCAGCAGAAGCTCAAGACTCCATATGCCCAACACTACAATCTGGTCCTGCAGCATGAACTCCCGGCCCGGACGCTGCTGGAAATCGGTTACGTGGGTACGTCAGGAACGAAACTGCCGCGGTTCCGCCAAATGAACCAAGCCTTCATCACGCAGCAGCAAATTGATCAGCTCACTCCAGACGTGCGCACCCGCATGCAGATCATGGGAATCCCCGACTTCGTCATTGACAATTTCATCTTGCCGGCTGGCATCGCAGCGATTCCAAGCGTGGCACGGACCCCGTTCTTCGGATACGCACAGCTTTTCCAGGCGGAGGACACGATCAGTTCCAACTACAACAGTCTGCAGGTCAAGGTGGACAAGCGCTTCTCACACGGCTTCTCTTCCCTGTTGGCCTACACCTGGTCACATTCTATTGATGGCGCTTCGGTTTTTTTCGGCTCTGGTGCCAACGGCACCACGATCTTTCCGCAAGATAACTATAATTTGGCCGCGGAGCGTGGCAACTCCGACTTCGACATCCGCCAGCGGCTAAGTTGGAGTTTCACATATCAAATTCCCACTTTGCACAAACTGACTAGGGTTCTTGGCGAGGGTTGGCAACTAGGCGGCATCTTAAGCCTGCAAACGGGGCAGCCATTCTCAGTTCTTACCGGCAAAGGTTTGAGTGCTACGGGATTGGGCAATGACCGGCCCGATCTGGTCGGCGATCCCAATGCCGGGCCGCATACCGTAAGCAAGTGGTTTAACACGGCGGCGTTCGTAGACAATCAGCCGCTCAGCTTCGGGAATGCGGGCCGTAATATTGTGGTGGGACCGGGATTTCATAATTTTGATTTCTCGGTGCTCAAGAACACCCACATTGGTGAGCAGTTGAATGCGCAGTTCCGCGCCGAGTTCTTCAATATCACCAATCACCCAAATTTTGCTCTGCCCAGCAATATCTTAGCCGCACCCAACTTTGGAGAGCTGTTCCAAACTCCCGATGCCGCTCAAAATAACGTGGGCTTGGGGTCCGGCGGACCACGTCTGATTCAGTTTGCGGTGAAGTTGAGCTTTTAAGTAGTGCTGTCATCTTGCCCCCGCCCGCGGAGGAATTAGAGCGATGCTCCAGGTTGCTCGGGAAAATTCGGCTTGGAGGTTGGTGCTGTTGCTCCCGCTGCTCTGCGTCGAGATGTCGGCAGCCCCTCTGGTCAAACCGATCGGGGCCGGTCTCTATGCATACATTTCGGACAACGACTCGAGTTCAAATGCTACGTTTCTGGTCGGAAGTAAAGGAATCCTGGTAGTTGACACCGGGTTCGACGCTCAGGAGGGTGGCAAGTTGTTGCAGGCAATCCGGGGCGTCTCCAACTTGCCGGTGCAGTTCATCGTCAACACGCATTACCACCGCGACCACCAAGGCGGGAATTCCGTTGTGGGGCCCTCTGCCGTTGTGATCAGCACGGATTACACACGCGAGCGGACCCTCGCGGTTATTCAATCTTCGCCTGCTGCGGAGCGCTCACTTTTCCGGCCAGCCGGGCTGACCTTCCACAAGAAACTGACCATCTACCTCGAACCCTACTCCGCCCAGGTGTATTTTCCGGGTAAGGCCCACACTTCCGGCGATGCGTTGGTCTATTTCCCGGAGCAACGTGCCATCGCGATGGGAGATTTGTTTCTGAACAGATCTTCACCGGCGATGGATGAAGGCAGCGCAGAAAATTGGATTCGAGCCTTGGACCAAGTTCTGGCCAGACCGTTAGCCGCAGTTGTGCCGGGCCATTTCGAGCTTGCCACCAAAGTTGAGCTGCAAACCTTCCGCGATTATCTCAACGACCTTTTCACCCAGGTGCGGGCTCTATATGAAAAACGAGCCACCCTGGAAGAGGTACGCCGCGGTATTCGCATGGAGAAGTACAGCGACTTCCGCCAGTATCCCCAGTTCCATGCGACCTTCGCGGACAACGCGGAAACGATATATCAGCAGCTTCAACAACGCTGAGCCTGCTATGCTTGGTTTTCCGATTGAATGGGTCCGCGCTTCGTTCCCCGCCCTCCATGCCGGAGACAAATTCGTTTTTTTCGACAATGGCGCTGGAGCCCAGGTTCCGCAGATTGTGCTGGATGCCGTCCATGACCATCTTCTGAAGCGCAACGTGCAGCGCGGTGGACGCTACCGCAGGAGCCAGGAAGTGGACGAGGCAATCCAGCACGGACGCGAAAGTGTTGCCACTTTCTTGAACGCCCGCGACCCACGGGAAGTGGCCTTCGGCATGAATGCGACGTCGTTTATCCGGATCGTGAGCCTGGCTCTGGCCGACACTTTGCGGGAGCGCAAAGAGATCATAGTCTGTGAAATGGATCATGAAGCCAATGTCGCGACGTGGCTGGCCCTGCAGCGCCATGGTGTGCAGATTCGCTGGTGGCGCGTGTGCGAAGACGGGACTCTTCATCTAGCGGACCTGGAACCACTGCTGAACTCCAAAACTCGCCTGGTAGCCTGCACCGCGGCTTCGAACGCGCTGGGATCGATCGTGGACGTAAAAGAAGTCTCCCGCCTGGCGCACGCAGTCGGCGCCGAGGTCTTTCTGGATGCAGTGCATTATGCCCCGCACGGGCCTATCGACGTGCAGGACCTGGATTGCGATTACCTAGTGTGCTCGGGCTACAAGATATTCGCTCCTCACATGGGATTTCTCTGGGGCAAGCGGCCACTCCTGGAGGCACTGCCTACTTTCCGCGAGGACTTCATCCCTGATGACGTGCCGGCAAAGCTCGAAGTCGGAACCTTTGTTTACGAAAATGTCGCCGGAATGGATGCGGCCATCACTTACCTGGAAGAACTGGGAGCCCGGGTCTCGCCAGACGAACGCCCTCCCGCACGCCGCTTCACCCTGGTGCAAGCCATGGAGTCGATCCGGAACTATGAGGCGCAGCTCTCCAGCGAGCTCCTTAGGGTATTGGCTGAACTGCATGGCGTGACTGTCTATGGCATCCACGAGCCTTGTTTCGCAGAGAGGCGTGTGCCGACTGTGTGCTTTAACGTTCGAGGCGTGCCTCCATCGACGGTTGCTTCGAAGCTCGCCGGCAAATCCATTGGGGTTCGGGACGGGAACATGTACTCCCCACGTTTGTTAAAGCGGCTGGGAATTTCCGAGGATAGCGGAGCGGTGCGCGCCTCCCTGGCACACTACAACACGCTGGATGAGATCGATCGCTTCATCAGTGAACTGCGCAAGATCGCCCATAACTGATCGCCCGCTGGACAGGTCTTGGACAGGAGAAAGAGGCAACCTACAGATGTCCGAAACTCCCAGTTTGGCTGAGCCAGAGGGGGAATTTGCTGGCTCGCACTCATCCGGCGAACCACCCGAAGGACTTCACCGGCGGTTGAAGCAGAGACAGCTGACCATGATCGCCATTGGCGGGGCGATTGGGGTAGGTCTGTTCCTGGGCAGTAGCGTAACCATCGAGCTAGCCGGGCCCGGCGTGATCCTGACCTATCTCCTGGGAGCCTTGGTCGCCATCGTCATCGCCTACTCCCTCGCAGAGATGGCGGTCGCACATCCAGTCTCGGGTTCTTTTGGAGTGTACGCGGAAAAATATCTCAGTAACTGGGCAGGATTTTCCGTCAGGGCGACTTATGGTGTGGTCCAGATCATCGCGATCGGCGCTGAGGTAACGGCAGTTGCCATATATTTCGCTTTCTGGTTTCCCCACGTGCCCGGCTGGGTGTGGGTGGTACTGGTCTCGATGGGTTTGGTGCTGGTGAACGCGCTGCAGGTGGGCAACTTCGGCGAATTCGAGTACTGGTTCGCGATGATCAAAGTGGTGGCCATCATTGTCTTCATCGCAGTGGGTATCTCGCTGATCGCCGGGTTGGGACCGTGGCCCGCCGTCGGTCTGGGCAATCTCACCCAACATGGAGGTTTCCTGCCGCATGGATGGCGAGGCGTCTGGCTAGCTTTGACGCTGGCCATCACCAGCTACATGGGAGTGGAAGTGATTGCTGTAGCTGCGGGTGAGGCCCAGAGACCGGAAGAGAGTATCCCTCGAGCGATGCGCACCATCGTCTTCCGCCTGATCATTTTCTACGTCCTGGCCATCACCATCATGCTGGCCATGACGCCATGGAATCAAACCGGAGGCGCCAGCATTACCGGCAGTCCTTTTGTGCGCGCCTTTGCGACCGCCGGAATACCTTTTGCAGCCAGCATCATGAACCTGGTGGTGATAACGGCTGCCCTCTCCAGTGCGAATACGAACCTGTATCTCTCTACACGAATGCTGTTTTCGCTTTCGCGTGGGCACCACGCACCTGGATGGCTGGATCGCCTCAGCGGGAACGGCGTGCCGCACCGCGCGCTTGCACTTTCAACCGCGGGGATGATTGCTGCGATCCTGCTGGCCATACTCGCGCCCAAGAATGCTTTCCTCCTGCTGTACGGCACGGCCGTGGCTGGCATGTTCTTTGTATGGATCGTGATCCTGCTGACCCACCTGCGCTTTCGACAGACACTGGGCCGGGAGGAGGTGGCAAAGCTCCCGCTGAGGTTGCATGCTCATCCCCTGCCCACGGTCGCAGGAATTCTGGCTTTGTTGGCAATTGCCGGAAGCACATTTTGGGTAGACGGTCTGCAGTACACGGTACCTTCATTCGTGGCATTCTTGCTTGTCATTTCGTTGATTTATTTGAGAAATCGATGAACTTTTCTTTACAAGACCGAATACCTCGAATGGCAATGTCAAGCACCAAGGCGCTTGCGGGACTTCGCATCGCAGTCGGTATCCTGTTCCTCATTTTTGGCGAATACAAAGTGTTTGGCACACAGTTCACGATCGGCGGTGGGTTTCAGTATTGGATCAACCGCTTTCTGGAGGAGGGAGCGTATCCGTTCATGGTTCCCGTCCTGAAAAACTTCGTTCTTCCTCATGCTAGGCTGATCGCGTTCCTAGTGGCATACGGTGAGATGGCGATTGGAATCGCCCTTGTGCTTGGGATTTTGGTACGCCCTGCAAGCATTTGCGGTTTGATTTACATGCTCAGCTTACTATTTTCCGCTAACTATCCTGGCCCACACGCCGCTTTTTGGCAGTACTTTGGGGCTTCATTAGAGCACCTCGTACTGGCACTCTGCTTCGCAGCATTCGCATTAACCAAACCGGAGGAAATTTTGTCCATACGTTCTTACCTACGGCGTTCTCGGGCGGTGTAAACGCTTCACCCGCACAGAGACAACTGTCTCCGCCATCTTAAGTTTTGAGGGTGGTGAAGTCCTGGTCTCCACGACTCCTCGGCTAATCAGATCGAGGTAACGCAGAAGAAGCCATTGGTAAAGCGAGCGTTTCTTACCTATGGTCGAAGACGGCAGCGATAAATATTTACACCACAATCACCGACGCCAAGATCATCATGATCTTGCGGGAGGTTTAAAGAATGCGATTAAGCGAAGTTGTCCTATCGCTTGACCCTGATTACGGCCTTGACGATCGCAGTCGAGAACAAACGCAGCGCCAGCGAATTATCAAACCTGATACGAAGTGTCCTCCTCCTGAACCCAGAGAGTTCACGAATGCAACGCCTCCGATAGTCAGAAGCAAGAGCGCGATCAAAGCAAGCGCATTCTGGACGAGATTGGTCTTCGAAGCGTCCAATTGCAGGCTTAATCCCCCGCGAGCACTCCAGCGGGAGCCGACAAAAGCTAGGCCCAATTAGCAAGCAGGGCAACCCACTAGTGCGATGGTTGTTGGTGGAAGCGGCGGGCGTCGCGACCCGCTCCGACACAGAGTTACGTCAGGACTATTTGCGACTGGCATATCGCAAGAACCGTTCGTTAGCCAAGATCGCTATCGCGCGGAAATTAGCAGTACGGCTGTACTGGATGCTTCGGACGGGAACGAAGTATCCGCTTACGGTTGGTTCGTGCGCAGGCTAGCTCGAATGCCCCCCGGTGGAACGACTTCGCCGAATCTCTTGAATGGGCGGCCTGCTCCCTTGTCTCGGCAAGGGAGATCGAACGAGTAATCATGGTGGAAATGACCGAATAGATGGTTGGTTGGAACCAGCCGTATTGATTGCGGAACGAGCCTTGGTCACTTGCAGAAAAGCCTTTCCTAATAAGGACGAAGCTCCCCTCTACATCGCTGCACTTCGTCCAGCAGGCGATTCTTTGAGAAGCGGGGGTGGCGTCAAGGGTCACTATGAACGCCGCTACGGCGGCGCCCTTGACCCCACCTCCGCTTCTCAAAGGCAGAGTGTGCCAAAAAATGGCTTGACATCGCCGACGTCGTTATAGACGGGGGCATTGCCCTGGGCATTGCCCCCGAGAGGGCTCGGCCCAGCTTCCAAAAACCGCTATGGACAAGGGATTGGAGAGAAACTTTCTCGGAACGAGCGGGTTCTAACCACGAAAAAAACGCGGTTTTCGGTGGTGCGTGCCCCCGGTGGGGGCAATCATACGCTCCAGAGCCAAGACGGAATGACGTGTTAGGTGAGCCGGGAGGAAAGATCTCGGGCACGGCGGCATCAAGGGTTTGTCGTTTTCCGCTGCTGCTTAGGGGCCCCTGCGACGTTGCACCCTAATTGCACCCAGATTCCAAAAGTGGCAATTTGCAGCTGCTTGAAAAGAATGGCGGGGACGACGGGACTCGAACCCGCGGCCTCTGCCGTGACAGGGCAGCGTTCTAACCAACTGAACTACGTCCCCGGTTTGATCACCGGATTACCGAACTGGTGGGCAGTGCAGGACTCGAACCTGCGACCTCCTGCTTGTAAGGCAGGCGCTCTAACCAGCTGAGCTAACCGCCCCTCACTCCCGTACTTTTAATCTGGTTTGGGAGCTGCTCGCAAAATGAGGGGGCACTCGAAACAATCTTTTTCGAGTATACGTGAGCCCGGAAACAGCGGTCAAACCACCGCCACGCCGTTCGATTGCGAGATAATTTCCCGCACTTCCGTAGCATTGTGCTCCTGTTAAACTCCCGCGGTGCGACGACTGATCATCAATGCCGACGATTTCGGCCTCACGCCCGGAATAAATCGCGCCATCTTGACGGCGCACCTGGAAGGCGTCGTCACTTCGACTACCCTGATGGCAAATGCGGCGGGGTTTGATCAAGCCGTGACAACGGTTGCATCAGCGCCCAGGCTTGGCGTCGGATGTCACGTGGTGCTACTCGACGGCTCTTCGCAACTGTCACCATCCCAGGTTCACACCCTCCTGGAAGGACGAGATAGCACTGCCTTCTGCCGGAATTCGGGGGCATTCGCCTGGCGGGTCGTGACTGGCGGTATCGATCCTGCCCAGATCGAGTTGGAAGCAGTGGCCCAGATTCGCAGGCTGCAAGCGGCGGGGATTTCTGTGACTCATCTGGATACCCACAAGCACGCCCATATCTTGCCGCAAATATTACGCCCGTTATTGCGAGCCGCCCAAAAATGTGGAATCCGAAAAATGCGAAATCCCTTTGAGCCATTGCGGCTGGCAGGCTTGCTTCAGCGCCCCCGGCTATGGAAGCGATGGATCGAATTCCGGACGTTGTCAACCTTCGCTCGATCTTTTTCGGATATGGTGAAAAATGCCGCTATGATCACCACGGATGGAACCATAGGCATGGTGGCCACCGGCGCCTGGAACCAGGAACTATTTCAATCCCTCATCGAAAATCTGCCCGACGGCACCTGGGAGCTGGTTTGCCATCCCGGCTATAACGATTCGGAGTTGCAGAGATTGCCCACCCGGCTCCAGAAATCGCGAGAGAATGAGTTGGCAATCCTGACCGTCCCAGCCAGTCGCGAACTACTGGAACGAAATCGAATCGAGCTTATCTCCTATCGCGATCTGGATTAAGCTGGCATTTGGGATCAGCAACTATTTCGATAGTAGTGCAGCCGAAAAGAAGGTTTATGATGACGTGGTCCAGTTGAGGCCGTTCGACAGCTTCCCTTGCGATGGGAAATAGACCGGAACCTCGCGTCGCGACCAATCTCCTCATACGAGTGTGGGGCATGGGTGCGGATGGCAAGCCTTTCCTTCAAAAAGCCGAGGCTCGCAACATCAGCAACCAAGGCGCGAGGCTTTCAGGAATCGAGCATCAACTCACGCCGGGGGATGTCATTGGCGTGCAATTGGGCGACAAAAAAGCGCGATACCGGGTAATTTGGATCATCGATGCCGGTCACCTGCTCAAGATCCAAGCTGGCGTGCAACTAGTCGACGGGCAGCAGTGCCCGTGGCTCGACCAATTAGCGCAAGCGGAAACAAAACCCGCTCCCGCTGAAACAAAACCAGCTCCCGCCGCTGATTCGCCTCAAAATAAACGGAGGTTCGAACGTCTCAGGATCCGCTTTCCTCTCGAATTACGCGACAACCGGGCTACCCGTATGCAGACCAACGCCACAGACATTAGCGGCCGCGGCTGTTATATAGAAACCATGTTGCCACTGGCTCGGGGCACGGAACTAACCATTTCATTCTGGATCGAGTCCGAAAAAATCGATATCCAGGCCGTGGTCAGAGCATGCGACGGCGGTGTGGGCATGGGAATAGAGTTTACCGGCATGGACCTGGAAAGCCAGAAACGTCTGCAACGATACCTTGAAAAACAGGGTCATGAATCAGAATCTTCCACCGCTCCAACCGGCGCTTCCTAGACACACGCCCGTTGTCAGGTCCACAAATCTGAATCCAAGCAGCGCCATTTCCATCGAATCTGAAGAGTCTGTTGAGAGAGCGAAAGGCCCGCTGCATGAAGATCGGGATCACGTGTTATCCCACTTACGGTGGCAGTGGCGTTGTCGCCACGGAGCTCGGACTTGAACTCGCCCAGCGTGGACACGAAATTCATTTCATTTCTTATGCTCAGCCAATTCGTCTGACCGGCCCACATCCCAACATTCACTATCACGAGGTAGAAGTTTCCCGGTATCCCCTGTTCGACTATCCGCCGTACGATTTGGCGCTGGCCACGCGCATGGCGGAAGTATCGGAACTGTATGAGCT
>Ga0207646_10006201_pt1 | contig 12426 bp, 9 predicted proteins | sample KBSK5502metaG_FD_184343 | JGI IMG/M metagenome (GOLD analysis project Ga0207646, IMG submission 184343) | Corn, switchgrass and miscanthus rhizosphere microbial communities from Kellogg Biological Station, Michigan, USA - KBS K5-50-2 metaG... | ecosystem: Host-associated > Plants > Roots >...
ACGGTGCTCGCCGCGTATGGCGCCTATTTGGTTGCCGAGCATTTGACCTTCTCTGGGGCCATTGCCGTGGTCGTGACAGGCCTGCTCATCGGCAACTATGGCTCGACGCGCGGTGTCAGCCTCACCTCGGTCCACGCACTGAGCGCCACCTGGGAGTTCCTGGGATTCGTGGCCAACTCGTTCATCTTCCTGCTAATAGGCATCGAGCTGGACCCAGCTACACTTGCCCGGAACTGGTGGCCGATAGTCGTCGCCTTTGCCGCGGCCGTCGTTGCCCGAACGTGCGCGGTGTACGTGCTGCTCCCCTGGCTGCGCGGGCCGCACAAGATTCCCTGGGCATATTACCCTGTGGTGGCCTGGGGCGGGCTGCGCGGGGCGGTCTCGCTCGCACTGATGCTCAGCATTCCGTTTACCCTGCCAACTGGCCAGCCGTTTCCCGACCGCAATCTGCTCAAAATCCTGGCATTCGGCGTGGTCGGGGTCTCGCTGGTCCTCCAGGGACTCACGATGCGTCCGCTCATCTACAGACTCGGTTTGGCGGCGGCCAACGGTGCGGGGAACGAAGTCGAAGCGGCACGTACACGGCTGCTTGCCGTCGAAGGGGCGCTCCTGGCACTCTCCCGCGCACACGATACCGGCGAGGTAGGCGGTCTGCAGTACGAGCGACTGCGCAGCGCCTATGAGCTCGAGCACACGCAACTCGAGCAGCAGGTGCAGCAGCAGGAACCTGGAGAGAGCGCACCCTGCTAAGGCTTTCAGCGCTACCCGCGACGGCTTCGGCTATTGGCTGCCGTGTGGTCCTCCGCCTGTTAAGGAGATGGTGGCGGTGGCAGCAGCCTCCAGCGAGACGGTCCTCGTCGCGGGTGTCGGCGCGTGCGTTGCCGGCGACCCCGCAGCGTGCCGGCGTGCCGGCGTGGAAAAGCCCTGTTTCAGGGCGCGAGTAGCCGCTGGTGCTCTTCGTGCGTAGCCATCTGGTGCTCTTCGTGCGTAGCCATCTGGTGCTCTTCGTGCGTATCTATGGAGTACGATGTGCACGCAGACAGAGGTTACGCCCAAGGAGGTGCGCCGCGATGCCACAACTCCCCGACCCGCGAGATCGCCGCGCCGGCTGGGACGACAAAACCGCTCCGCTGCCGCCGCTGACGCCCGTGCGGCCGGCGCATCCTGTCGCGACGCCGCCGCCATTGCCGTCGCCGTATCCCGCGCCGTCGTACGCGCCGGGACCTGTGCCGCCGCCCAGGTCGCCCTGGACGGCCACGCGGCCCACCCGCTGGCGGCGTGTCGCGCGTGTGGCGATCCCGGCGCTGCTGCTCGTCGCGATCGTCGCTGGCATGTTGGCAGCGCACCGGGTCTACGATTTTGGCACGGCCATCTCCGACCAGCCACCGCTCAGCTCGCAGACCGGGTATGTGAGCGGTATCGGGCGGGTCAATCTGCTGGTGATGGGCTATGGCGGCGGCGCGCACGACGGCGCGTATCTGACCGATAGCATGATGGTGTTGAGCCTGGTGCCGGGCAACGGCGCGACCACGCTGATCTCTGTCCCGCGCGACCTGTGGGTCCAGGTGCCGCCTGGATCGGGCAGCTATGCCAAGCTGAATACCGCGTATGCCGACGGCCTTGCCAATGGGCTGAATGGGCAGCCCCCAGGTAAGCTGGCGGCTGGCGCCGAGGCGGCGGCCAAGGTGAGCGACGTGATCGGCGAGCCGATCAACTACTGGCTGACGCTGGATTTCTCGGGCTTCCGCAAGCTCGTAGACACGCTCGGCGGGGTGGATATCGACGTGCCAACCGCCTTCACGGCGAACTATCCGCGCAACGACGACCCGGCGATCGATGCCGGCTGGAAGACGATCCATTTCGCCAAGGGGCCGCAGCACATGGACGGCGAGCGCGCCATCGAGTACGCGCGGGCGCGCTACGTGCTCGATCCGCCGAGTGAAGGCAGCGACTTCGCTCGCTCGGTGCGCCAGCAGCTTCTCATCCGCGCCATTCTCAGCCGCGCGCGGCAACCCTCCGCCTGGCCTGGGCTGTCCGGCGCGACGGATGCGCTGCAGGGCGCGCTCTACACCAACTTCTCGCTGGCGGACCTGGCGCTGTTCGCGCAGAAGCTGGACCTCAGCCACGCCGCGCGCGTCGGCCTCTCGGACCAGAATGTGTTGGTCAACAGCCAATCCAGTGATGGACAGGACATCTTGCAGCCGGCCAACGGCGACTGGGGCGCCGTCAAGCAGTATGTCGCGCAGCATCTGAAGAGCTGACGCGGCACGCGGCACACTGTACCCGGCACCGCACACACGCCCGTTGTGGGCACAAGGAGGGCGCATGCAGACCGATCGCTCCGAGGCACTTTTTGCACGCGCGTGCCAGTTGATGCCGGGCGGCGTCAACAGCCCCGTTCGCGCCTATCGGGCGGTTGGCGGCACGCCGCTCTTCATCGAGCGCGGGGCAGGCGCGTATGTCTTCGACGCCGACGGCACGCGCTATATTGACTATGTCGGCTCGTGGGGTCCACTGATCCTTGGGCACGCGCATCCGCGCGTTGTGGAGGCAATCGCGCGGGCGGCGGAGCGCGGCACGAGCTTCGGCGCGCCGACCGCCGCGGAGGTGCGGCTGGCGGAGCTGGTGACGGCGGCAGTGCCGAGCGTCGAGATGGTACGCTTCGTCAATTCTGGCACCGAGGCTACCATGAGCGCGCTGCGACTGGCGCGCGCCTTCACCGAGCGCCCCAAGATCGTCAAGTTTGCCGGGGGCTACCACGGGCACGCCGATTTCCTGCTCGTGGCGGCAGGCTCCGGCGCGCTGACGCTGGGTGTGCCGGATAGTCCGGGTGTGCCGGCGGCCACGACGGCGGACACCCTGGTCGCGCCATATAACGACCTCGCGGCGGTGCGGGCACTCTTCGCGCGCTTCCCCAGCGAGATCGCCGCCGTCATCGTGGAGCCGGTGGCCGGCAACATGGGCTGCGTGCCGCCGCAACCGGACTTTCTCACCGGGCTGCGCGAGGTCACCCAGGCGAATGGCGCACTGCTGATCTTCGACGAGGTGATGACGGGCTTTCGCGTGTCCTTCGGCGGCGCGCAGGCGCTCTATGGCGTCACCCCCGATCTGACGTGCCTGGGCAAGATCGTGGGCGGCGGCGTGCCGGCGGCAGCGTATGGCGGGCGGGCGGAGGTGCTCTCGCAGGTTGCGCCGGCGGGGCGGGTGTATCAGGCGGGGACGCTCTCGGGCAATCCGCTGGCGATGGCGGCGGGCATCACCCAGCTCGAGCTGCTGAGCGAGCCAGGCGTCTACGAGCGACTGGAGCAGCTCTCGGCGGCGCTGGCGGAGGGGTTGGCCGCGGCGGCGGCTGAGGCTGGCGTGCCGGTCTTCCAGACGCGCGTCGGCTCGATGTTCACCACGTTCTTCACCGCTGGGCCGGTGACGGATCTGGCATCGGCTACCCGTGCGGATACCACGGCCTTCGCGGCCTACTTCCACGCCATGTTAGCACAGGGCATCTACCTCGCACCCTCGCAGTTCGAGGCCGGCTTCCTCTCGCTGGCACACAGCGATGAAGATATCGCCGAGACCATCGCCGCGTCCCGCCACGCGTTCACGCGCGTCGCCGCCGAAGTCCCCAGTGGCGCTTGAGCTGCTGGGGCCGAAGTGTGCTACTGCTTTGGTTTGGTTCCACTATTGCCCGCGACGCGCATGACATGTGAAATCCTTGGGGGTGGCGCGATCCTTGCGCCACCGGGGCCACCGCCGTGACCGCCGAGCGCAGTCCTTGCGCGTTGCGGAGCAGTCCGCTGCTCCGAGTCGCCGGGTTAGAGCGTGTCACTCGCGAAGGCGACGCCTTCAAAGCCCGCTTCCCAGATGCGTGAGCCGGCGCGTAGCATGCGCGCGGCCAACTCTCCAAGAGACGTGGAGTGAATGCCCTCAACAAACATGCGCTGGTCTTCGCGGAGTCCGTAGTCAGCCAGCGCATCCGCCGGGTCAGCCAGGAGCCATGCTCGAAAGGTACGCTCCGCCAGCGCGCGAGCTATGGCCTGCTCCCAGTCAGCTCGTGACATGGATTCCTCTCCATCTTGTGACATGGATTCCTCTCCATCTCGCAGTCCGACCGCCGCCAGCCCCCAGCCGCCGGCACGATCAGCCGTTGCCGGGACCGCCTACAGTTCCGCTAGCCAACACTGCCGTGGAAATCTGCGCGTGGCTCATCGCATCATGTGTGTGGGAGAAGGTGAGTCCGATACCCATCGTCGTGAAGACAAGGGCAATTGCTCCCAACCTGACGAACCGGTTGCGCCAGCGATGAAGAGCTGGTGAGCCACTGGAGAGCGTGTTCACATACGCGTGCGCAATCCTCTGGATGCTTGTCATCTGCGGCTCCTCGTACGATTGCCTGGAGGCAGAGGGCCAAAGCCTTGCCCCAGGAACACCTGGCGAAATTGCGGTGTTTCTCATTGAGGAAAGCATACAGATGCAGCGTCCAGAAAGTGTCCAGGACGAAAGCCTATTTTGCAGTGTGTGAGGCAGTACCTCTCGAGAGGCAGCAAACAGTGGGTCCTGCTGCTCTCGAACAAGCACGCATTCGCCGAATGCGCGGCGGGCGTACTCTCCGAACGCTGGTGACGCCCTGTTGGGGCGCTAGCGTATGCGTACAGGCAGCATGCGGCACCTGCGCCTGTGGAAGATCGCGCCTTAGGCGCGTAGGCTCCCTACTCCACCGCGTGCCACTTGCGGGTCACGCGCGGAGCGGTGTACTGACTACTGCATCGGCGCGCAGAGCCGCACGAATCTTGCGGCCCAGCTCGGTCGTGCGCGTATCGGGCGTCACCCCAAGCTCCGTCCGCAGCGTTTCCACGCAGCGCCGGTATTGCGCCATAGCCCGGCTCGGCTCGCCGCGTTCCGCGTAACAGAGCATCAAGCCGCGATGCCCACTTTCGCGATATGGTTCCGCATCGAGTAGCTTGTGGCAGCAGTCCGCCGCTTCATCGTACTGCTGCAACATGATGTCGAGCTCTGCCAACCGCTCCAGAAGGTCGAGCCGCCGCACTTCAAGGGCCTCACGTCGCGACACCGCCCAGTTCGTGTACGAGTCGTCCAAAAACTGGCCGGTCCGCAGCTCCAGCGCCTGGCGGATGGCCGCCGCCGCCGCGCCGATGTGCCCCTCCTTCGCGAGGCGCTCGCCTTCATCGGCCAGGCGCTCGAATTCGTGCACGTCGAGCCAATACGTTAGCGTCACCCACCAACGTCCATCCTTGTGCTCTAGCCATGGCTGGCTAAGCGCCTTCTTCAGCTCGCTGCGGGCACGACGGAAGTCGGCATCGGCGACTTTGGGATCAGTGTCTTCCCAAACGGACGCGAGAATGACCTCCCGCGATACCGGCTGGCGCTGATCGAGCAGGAAGAAGAAGAGCTCGGACGTCTGCGCGCGCGGCCAGAAGGTTACGCGGTGGCCACTCATGTGCACGTGGGCATCACCCATTGCCCACGCTTCGATCGCCCCCGGCGCTATGCCGGCGTGTGCCAATGCGGGCTCGCCATCTGTCTTCGCGCTAGTGGTTCCGCTGGCGATTTGAGCGAGCAGCGCGTGCGCTACGGAGTGGTCCATCGCTTCCAGTACGGGCCATAGGGCGGGAACGAGCCGCGCGTCATAGAGTAGCGTCGGACCGCCGTCGAGCGCCGCCGAAGCGTCGAGGGCATCGCGCAATACGGCTTCGGCTTCGGCAGTGCGCTGTTCGGCGCAGAGCACAGCGGCGAGGATGACCTGCGCGCGAGCGTGTTCGGCGCGCCGCGCATGGAGGAGCGTGTGTTCGCATACCCATTCCAGCGTCTCGCGCGCCTGGGCCAGGTTTCCCAGGTGATAGGCGGCGAAGCCGTACGCTGTCTGGGCGAGATCCCAATCCACCCCTTCAGGTGTGCCCTGGCTCTGCCAGGAAATAGCGTCCAGCCGCTGGACGGCTTGCGCGGGCTGGCCCAGCAACGTCAAGGCATAGCTGCCCCCCGCCGCGATCAAGACGCGCAGCTGCTGGTCGTCTACGCGCCTTTCAAGGTCGGCGGCTTGCTCGTATTGCTCAAGTGCGGCCGCGTAGTCGCCTCGTGTCACCTCCAGGTCGGCGAGGTTGAGCAGCGCATACGCTTGACCCTGCGTGTGGCCGATGGATTCGCCCAGGGCCAGCGCGGATTCGAGGTCCGCTCGCGCCGCGGGGAGGCGCCCGAGATATTGGCGGACGCCACCAAGATTAAGGCGGCACATCAGCTTGCGCAGCTTGTCGTCCGCCTCCTCGGCATACCGCAGCCCACGCTCGGCGTCGCGCTCGGCTTGCACCCAGGCGCCTTGTGCCAATGCGAGATTCGAGCGCATGTAAAAGAGCCGAGCCAGTGCCCAGAAATCGCCCAGGTGCTTGCAGCGCTGCTCGAGATCCCCCAGGCTTTCCCGCGCGGCCTCCGGACCCGCGAGGTTGTTCAAGCACGCCGCCAGGGTGAAGTGCGCCTGAATGTGGAGCTCGTCCGCGTCATCCGGCGCCAGCCGCAGCGCCTGCTCGCAATCGGCGCGCGCTTCCTCGTAGCTGCCAAGCGTGAAAAGTGCGTCGGCTCGCGTGGTCAGCGCCCGCGCTGCCGGTGCCCGCATGGCTTTCGTGGGCGGCAACAAGCTCTCGCAGGCCTGCTGCACCAGCGCCAACGCCTCGGCGGTAGATCCCCACAGGCGATGGAGCTCGGCAAGCAACGCTTGCAGCTGAGGCCGCCGCTCGCGCACTGCATTCGGCAGCATGTGAATCCAGCGGGCCAGCGTCTCGCCGCAGCCGGCGCGCTGGAGTTTCCCCCGCTGCGCCTCAATCAGCTCCACAAGCGCGGCGAACTCCTCGGCTGCCGCATACTGCTGGACGGCTTCTTCATAGTCCCCTTGCTGCTCGAGCAGCTGACCTGCCCTGATGTGGAGGGCGCGTAGCTGGTCGCCGTCGTCGATCGTTCGGCGTAGGCGGTCGAGAAGCGCTTGCCGGAAGAGCGGTTGGAAACGATACACGAGTCCTTTAGGTCGCCGGCCGACATGCGTCACGAAGCCAGTGCGTTGACCGATTGCCCCGAGCCGCTCGCGCGCATGCTCGACATGGAGTAGCTGCTCGCACAGGTGTGGCTTCATCTGGTCGAATATTGCTGCCCGCATAGCGAACTCGCGCAGCGCCGAAGGCAGCCGGTCGATCACTTCGTTTGCCAAATAGGCAAACACCGCTTCGCGATTCAGCTCTTCGTCAACGTGCATGCCAAGTCGTCCTGGCCACAGGGCGCCCGTCGCGAGGAGCACTCCCGTCACCCAACCACAACACAGCTCCTGCAAATCGGCGAGATACTCGGCATCGGCTTCTACGTCGAGGCGCGCGAGGAGCTCACCGAGCTCCTCGGTCGTGAGCTGCAGATCGGTGAGGTCGATATTCGCGAGACGGTGTTGCACCAGCAGAGGCGAGACGAGAAGCGAAGGGGCTATCTCGCGGCGCTCGAGCACCAGACGCAGGTGGTCCGGCACGCGGGTGAGGAGTCGATCGAGCACGATCCGCGCGCCGCCGTGCTCGCTCAGCTCGGTGATGCCCGTGAGGATCAGCGTCATCGGCCTGCTGACATGCTGGCGGATGTCGTCTGCAAGCGTATCGGCAGCCAGGCGCACTTCCGCCGGCGTAAGCGCGTCTCCATGAATGCTCGCCAGCAGCGCCTTCACGTTCCACTGGCCGCGAGGCAGCTTCGTGCGGAGCGCGCGCACCATGCCATACAGGAACGCGGCGGGGTCGTCGTCGTAGGCGTCTAGGTGATACCACATCACCGGCACGTCCGTATGTTGCGCCCAGTCCGCGAGCAGCGCCGTCTTGCCAAAGCCTGGCGGTGCGCTTATCAGCAGAACGTCGCCGGTGGCTCGGCGCTTGCCGATGGCCTCCTCGATCTTGTGACGCAGTCGTTCGCGTGGCACAAAGTGATCGGCGAGATGTGGCGCCTCATGCTTCCATGCGATTGGAACGGTTTGCCCCACAGCGACATGTTGCATCGTTCGCCTCTCTCTAGGAGACATAGGCCTTTGCCGAACCGGCCTAGGGCGACGGCACGCAGAGTACTTGCATGTGGTCGAAGGATTCTACCACACACTAGAGTACAGTGTTACGCGACAGCACGCAAGATGGTGAGCAGCGGAACTAGGCATCAAGCGCCCTCGTGGCGCTGTGTCGCTAGCTGGGTGCTCACACCGCAGTGGTGATGCGCCAGCCGTCGCCGGTCTTGCGCAGCGTGTACTGCTCGGCAACGGCGTGGCGCGTGCGACGGTTGGTATGGCGCTCGATCGCAGTAGCGGCGCCGCTAGCGCGCAGGGTCACCTGGGCATCCTCATCTGGCGCGCTGGCGCCCGTGTCGGCGGGCGTGACGGTGACGACCTCTTCGCGACGGGGGGCATGCTTGAGCTGTGCCCGCAGCTCCGCCGTCGACTCGTCCACGGTGCGGCCGGCGCGTAGGGGATGCTCCGGCGCGAGCAGCAGCGCTGTCAGGGCATAGTCGCGGTGGTGCAGTGCGGCGACGTAGGCGCGCACAACGCCGTCCGGCGTGAGGGCAGGCGAGATAAACGCGCGGCTCGTCTGGGGCAGGTCCGCGGCCTGCAGGATGCGCCGCTCGATCAAAGCGCCCTCTACCTTATACTCGCGTGGAGGTGGGCGGCTGAAGCGCCGGCTCTCCGCCAGCGCCGCCTCGATCAGCGCACGCGCCTCCGCCAGCGTTAGCTCCACCAGTGGCGCGCCCTTCTGGCCGTTGTGCTCGATGAGCGCCGCCCACTCGCCGGCGTTCATGCGCCTGGTGCGGTAGAAGTCCTTCAGCCCGTCGCCACGCCAATCCAGCAGGAACACCAGCGCCTCCAGGTCGCCGTCCGCCAGCCTCCAGCCCAGGATGAGGATCTGCTCGCCGCACTCGCGTCCCTCCTGCACCCAACCGGCGTAGAAGCGCTCCTCGCCTGGCGGCGCGGCGGTGATGCCCCGTTCGGCCAGCGCCTCCAGGGCGCCGCGCGCTTGCCCCCGCGCCTCCGCGGGCGTCGCGGGGGTGGCCGCCAGCAGCTCGAGCAGTGCCGCCGCCTGCGCCGACTCGTCGTGCGCCAGCTGCTGGATCAGAAAGGCCAGCAGGTCCGGGTCCAGGGCCGCGACCTGCTCGACCAGCCGCGTGTCCTGGGCGCCGTCTGGCCCCGTCTCGGAGAGCGCCAGCAGCTCGTCGAGCTGCGCGAGCCACGCGGCCGGAATGTTCTGCATCGTCCCGCTTTCTTAGCGCTGCGCCTGGGCGCCGATGAAGGCGACGATGAGGTAGATGATCCAGATCAGCAGGATCGTCCCTAGCACCGCGCCATAGCAGCCGAGCTGCGCTCGTGTGCGAATCTCCAGCGCCTGCCGCAGCTGCTCGTCCATGTCCGGCGGATCCAGCTCGATCTGGGGCGCCACCTCCGTCAGCCGTGCCAAGAGCTTGCGGAAGTCGCGCACGTTGGTCACGCCCTCGGCGGCGATGACCGTATTGCCGTCGTCCAGGTCCAGCATCAGCACGAGCTTGCTGGGGCTATGGTCGCCCGGCGCAAGCGTCAACCGCTCGATGTTGGCGAGCGCGAAGCGCATCTCGTCCTGTTCTTCGCGCAGCAGCACGACGAAGGCATCGGGGAACAGCCGCAGCTCTTTGCCCAGGCCGTAGCGGACGCGCGCCAGCGGCTGTTCTTCGTCCTCCCGGACGCCCGGCGTCTCGCCGCCGTCATCTGCTCCGTCGTCAGCCAGCGCGCGCTCGTCGTCGCCGCGTCTATCAGCTTCCATTCGTTCCGTCACATCCAATGCCCTGGCACATCCGCGTGGGTAGGGTCTGCCCTGCATTGTACCATCCGCCTTGTCCGGCGTCCCTGTCTGGGCTGGCACGCGTGCGAGCAGTGGAATCTTCCGTCCTCCAAAACTTACCGTTCTACGCCGAAGCAGAGAACGCGTTTGGTTCCTGCTTCAGCGAGGGCAGTTTCACCTGAGCCGGACGACCCAGGCCAGCGCTCCCCTCTCCACAGGCGTTTAGGCTGTCCGGCGAACTACCGGCCAGCTGCTCTAAATTGATCGCCGCGTTCAGATCGCGATCCATAACCTGCCTGCATGCCGGGTTCTGACAGCGAAAGGTGCGGTCCTTCAGCATGAGTTGCTCGTCCACCCAGCCGCACCGGCAGCACGTCTTGGAGGATGTGAACCAGCGGTCAGCCACGATCACTCGGCAGCCAAACCAGGCGGCTTTGTACTCCAACAGCTGGCGGAATGCGCCCCAGCCCACATCGCTGATGGCCAGGGCGAGTGAATGGTTCTTCAGCATGCCGGCTACGTTGAGATCTTCAATCACCACCACTGACTTGGTTTTCGCCAGCCGGCTGGTGAATTGATGCAACGTGTTGGCGCGCTGATTCGCCACTGTGCGGTACGCGGTGCCCAGCCGTCGTGCGGCCTTCTTGCGGTTCTGGCTCCCTTTCGCTTTGCGGGTGACAGCGCGGTGCAGTCGCTTGATCTTGCGCAGGCGCGTCTTCAAATGGCGGGGATTCTCAGCGGTCCCTCCGTCGGATATGGTCGCCAACCGCTTCAGACCCAGGTCGACCCCCACCACTGGGCCCGTGTTCTCTAGCACCACGTGCTCTTGTTCGACCAGCACAGAGACATACCAGTGTCCGGCCTGCTCGGTGACGGTGGCCGACAGGATTTTGGCGTGTGTGGGCAGGTAGCCGCGCTCTTTGAGTCGGAGCCGCCCCAGGCGCGGTAACTGGATGGCATCTGGGAACACAACCAGCGAGCCAGTGAGACGGAAGCCGCCGAGCCCACATTTCTTGGTCTTGCGCTTGGGATAGCCCACCTTGCCGCGCAGCTTGCCCCGTTGTTTGAGCTGGACACGACGGTAGAAGCGGGCGAAAGCGGTGTCCAAATTCCGCAAAGCTTCCTGCGGCGCGCACTTGGACACCGCGTACATCCAGGGCACGTCAGACTGCTTGAGCGCGTTCAACTCGCGGTGGAGATCAATGGCCGAGGGACTCTTGCCGGTCGTGCGGTAGGCTTCCTCCTTGCGCCGCAAGCCCCAGTTGTACGCCCAGCGCGCCGCGCCCGCGTGCCGTTTGCAGGCAGTGGTCTGCCTGTCGTTCAGAGCAAGCTCGGTTTTGTACGCGCGCTGGATGAAGCTCATGCTTTCCCTGCCTGGTCCACTTCGCCGCTTCTGCCTCTGCCCACTCAACACAGCGTTTGATGCACGCCTGAATCTGGGCAGCCCGGCAGGTGGCGTTGCGTCGGCCAGAGAGGCGTGCGTCCATGCTCGTGATGGCCGCCACAACGTCGTCCACCAGATCAAAACCCGTGTCGCCTGGCATCGATTGCTGCCACCCGCCGTCCGTTATGCTCAAGAAGCGCTGCGAGGGAGCCAGAGCCATAGCGCGTGAGTCGGTCCCGCTGCTCCAAGACGCTAATGCCCACCTTGGCAGCGGTCAGCAGCGTCTTGCGCTTGGGCCGCTCATCACTCAGGCCAGACGCGATCTCGCTGATTGCGGTGACCACCTGGTACCGCTTGCCGCCACGTCACGGCGCAGGCGTTGCATCTGGCGGGTCACATCGTCTTGCTGATCAGCAGACCAGACACGCGCCTCGAGCACCCCACCGGTCGCGCTCGGCTGAATCTCACGCACAATGCTGGTGCCGGTCGGCACCTGGTACGCATCCAACTGCTCAGCCGTCCACCACTGCTAGGTGGTTTGGTCGGTGATGCCCACCTGTTTGGCGTACTCGCTGAGCTTCCTGCTGATAGACTGCCATAACATATCCTAAAATGCAATAGTTATGACTTCTGATTGTTACCCCTGCGTGCCTGAACGTGCCATACTGCGAATACAACAACCAGGCGCGGAAGGTCGAAGGGAGGGTGGCATGGCGCAGGTGAAGATCGAGGATGGGCGGCTGGTCGTCGTGGTGGATGGTCTGGCACGGCTGCTGACCTCGCGCAAGCAGGTCGCCGTCGCGCTGGCCCACATCACGGCGGTGGAGGCGAGGGCGGAGCCGCCGCGCAGCCTGCTCGAGCATCTCAAGCACATGACGCAAGCTGGCACTCACATTCCCGGTATCATGCAGCTCGGCACCTTCGTCGCAGAGGACGGGCTGGTGTTCTATGCCGTCGGCAGCGGCCAGCGCGCCGTCGTCATCGAGCTGGAGCAGGAAAGGTTTCGCCGATTGATCGTAGAGCCCTCCGGCGGCGAGGCGCCCGAGCGCTGCGCCGCGCGCGTCTACGAGGCCGCTTCGGCGGCGCGGGCCAGGGTGCCACACAACTAGCCTGGATTATTCATGGAGCGTGGTCAGGGCACTTGAAAGAGTTGAGCCTCTTGGTTATGGTCGAGTTGTCAAATCGACTCACCAGTACCAGGAGGCTCTCCTTTGTCCGATTCTCTCA
>Ga0207646_10006202_pt1 | contig 12426 bp, 10 predicted proteins | sample KBSK5502metaG_FD_184343 | JGI IMG/M metagenome (GOLD analysis project Ga0207646, IMG submission 184343) | Corn, switchgrass and miscanthus rhizosphere microbial communities from Kellogg Biological Station, Michigan, USA - KBS K5-50-2 metaG... | ecosystem: Host-associated > Plants > Roots >...
TGGAGCTGCTGAAAGAAGCCGCGCCCCAAACCGTGCGCATAGCATATCTCAGTGATCCCCGGACATCGGTATCGGTGCACCAGAGGGGTTTAGAGCCCGCACGGGCCGCCGCTCATGCAGTAGGTCTGGCCTTCGAGACGATTGAGGTATCCGAACTCCACAACGTGGATGGCGTGCTCGCCAAGCTGAGCAGAAAGCGAGGTAGCTCACTTATTGTCGAAGCCTCGCTGTATTTCCAGGTTCACGCAGGCGACATTACGAAGATGGCAGCGAAGCACGGACTGCCAGCGATCTACGCTACGAGATTGTTCTTTATGGAGGCTGGAGGACTGATGTCGTACGGTCCGAGCCTGACCGATCTCTGGCGGCGTGCTGCGATCTACGTCGACAAGATCCTGAAGGGCGCCAAGCCCGCTGATCTGCCCATCGAGCAGCCGACGAAGTTCGAGCTGGTCATCAACCTCAAGACCGCCAAGGCCCTCGGCCTGACGATCCCGCAGTCGCTCCTGCTGCGGGCGGATCAGGTCATCGAATGATGGACCGACGAACATTCATTTCCCGCATCACCCTTGCCCTCCTCGCTGCGCCGCTCGCCGTCCAGGCGCAGCAGGCGCGGAAGGTCTGGCGGGTCGGTGTCGTGCTTCCAGGCACACCAGACACCGTAGGGCACGTCACCAAGGCGATCGAAGCCAGCCTCGCCAACGCAGGATACGTTGACGGCAAAAACATCACGCTCGAGTGGCGCTTCTATCCGCCGAACCCTACCGGGGCCGAAAAAGTGCTCAGAGCGCTTGTCCCCACCATCGACCTCCTTGTTGTCGGGGGTACGATTGGCGGTGTGGTCGCGAAGAAGGTCACCACCACGTTGCCGACGATCTTCCAATCCGTTAGTGATCCCGTCCAGCTCGGACTCGTATCCAGCCTCGCGCATCCAGGCGGCAACATGACCGGCGTGACCTTTGAGGCTGCCGCTGAGACCTACGGGAAGCGTCTGCAACTCCTGAAGGAGATCCTTCCCGCTCTCACCGTCGTGGGTGTCCTGGGGGCCCCCGGTGATGCCAACATCCCTGTGGCGATGCAATCCCTTGAGCGAGTCGCGCCAACCCTACACGTGACTCTCCGTTTATTCGAGGTCACGAGAACGGATGATGTCGACCGCGACTTCACGGCGATGAAGACGAGTGGCGTCCAAGCGGTCCTCGTTGTCGCGGGCCCCTTTACGTACGAGCACGGCCGCCGGATCGCCGAGCTGGCCCTGAGTCATCGCCTACCCTCGGCGTACGCCTTTTGGGAGACGGTCGCCGCCGGTGGGCTGATCAGCCTTGGGACCAACATCGTCGACATGGCGCCGCTAGTCGCCGTCTATCTTGACAAGATCATCAAGGGTGCCAAGCCTGCTGACCTTCCCGTCGAGCAGCCGACCAAGTTCGAGCTCGTCATCAACCTCAAGACCGCGAAGGCGCTCGGCCTGACGATCCCGCCGCCGTTGCTGGCACGGGTGGATCGGGTGATCGAGTAGGCGATGTGCCTCCCCGACACCGTGGACCCGCGTGGGCCGAAGGGGGAGTGAGCGTGGGCAAGAAACGAAAGAAGAAGGGGCAGAGCGAGCAAACGAAGAAGCACGTTGAATCCATACCCCTCCCGCCGGACATGGTCGAAGGGCTGAAGGAGCAGTTCCGAAGGTTCGAGGAGAAGTTCGGGCGCCCGCCGGGCCGGGACGACCCGATCTTCTTCGATCCCGCCGCCGCCGAGCCCCGTCCGATCATCGATGAGGTGATCGATCAGCACATGCTAGAGGCCATGCACAAGGCCAAGACTCATCCGGCTATCATTCATGCCTATCAAACGACTGGCCGATTGGTGACCAAGGAGAATCGGGAAAATCTGACGAAGGCCCAGTTGAAGGAGTGGACGGACGCCATTGATGAATGGCAGCGCACCCACGATGAGTGATTCCCCATTCGCAGCGCAAGGGATCGTCGATCTCATGGCGAGGGAAAGGCAGAAGTAGATGAAAGGCCACGCAGAGGACCGGCCGTCCTTGGCACCTGGGTCAGACCCCTTGATCAGCAATTCGATGACGTAGTACAGTGACTGTGCAGCGCATCAAGAGCAGGCGGCGAGCAGCCGCCTCACCAACCCGAGCCGTACCGGGTGGTAACCGGGGGACGCGAGAGCGACTCACCGGGGATGCGGCCCAAGAGGGCAAGGACGGCGCGAGGCCAGCGCTAGCTGGCCATTCGCTTTTCTAGCCCTCCCCGCCGCATCAGAGGCCAGTTGCTCCCGCCAACAAAGGGAGGCACGACATGGCCGATCTTTTCGTTCACGGTGGCGGCAGCGTCTACCTGCTCCGCCCCCTGCGAGCACACCTACAGGGCGTCCGCCTCGAATGCGAGTACGCCGAAAGGAGGAACTGACGTGGGCTCGATCTACAGACCGAAGTACCGAGCAGCGGACGGGACGCTGAAGGAGTCAAGTGTCCTCTGGCTGAAGTCGGCCTTCAGCGAGTCACAGGTGACTGTGGGCAAGGATCTGGGCAAGGTAGCGAGTATCCGCTCTCTGCAGTAACGCAACTTCAGGTAGTTGGAACAGCATGAGCCGAGGACTTCCAATCCCGCGTGCGTTCTGAAGGGTGGTCTCGCGTGGCTCCAGCGTAGCCCCAGCGTAACCCCCGCGTAACCCCCGCGTGGGTCCAGCGTGGGAGCTTGATGGCACGATCTAGAGCCAATTCAGGGCCAATTCAGCGGTAATGCAACGCTCCAGCAATCGCCCAGCGAGTGAACCACTCCGGGAGGTCATAGAAGGCTCGGGTTGTTGCGCGGGAGGGCCACCCAGGCTAGGTCCCCTGATGCTAGTAGATGGCCTCAAAATCGGCGGGAGGGATCATGCCAGGGCGGTGATCCCGATTAGTGCGATTTCGGTTGTTGCAGGGGCCCGCAATCACCGAAATCGACTCTCCTTGTCTTCGAGGTGGACGTTGTCTGCCGGGTCCAAGAGCATTCCCACAGGACATCAAGATCTGGGAATTAAGCGGGACCTAACCTGAGAATGTCGCGGGAATGTGGGAATCGGACCGGGTTTCCCCGGCGCCGGACACAGGTGCTGGTCGACGGGGCCGGATCTTTCGCGATCCCCGCCCGGTCCTAGCCATCGGATGGACCCCCCTGGGGCCGCGGCGGGCAAACGGAGACGGCTGGCGGAGCACTTGCCGCACCCGCTCGGTGAGAGCATCTGCTGTGAATGGCTTCGCGATGAAGTCGTAGGCTGAGGCCGCCACGTCTGACAGGGTATAGGCAGACATGAGGAGCACTTTGGTCGAAAGGCTGAGGGCCTGCAGCCGACGCGCCAACTCTGTCCCCTTGATCAGCGCCATCACGACATCGGTGAGCAACAGGTGAATCGGCTGCTGGCTGGCGATCCGCAGCGCGTGCTGGGGATCGCGGGTGTCGAGGACCCGGTACCCCCGCCCGTCGAGGGTGCCCCGCACGAAGGAGCGGACGTCCTCTTCATCGTCCACGACGAGAATCGTCGCCACGAGCGCCCCTCCCTTCGCCGCGCGGTCTTCTTGACGGGCGATACGCGAGAACGCCGTGTGCTCGACGGCTGAGCGTTACACGACCAGTCGTGCGGGGCGGTCTTGCACATCAGCATGAAGGGCACCAGCCCGACCTGTAACGACGGTCGAAGCCGACGACACTACGAGGGTCCACCCGGCTGCAGGACCCCGGCCACCTCGCGGAGCAGATCCCCGGCCGAGAACGGCTTGGCGACTACGAACTTCACGCCATGCTGTTCGATCTTCTCCGGTTCGAGCTGATTGCCGAATCCGGTGATCAAGCCGATGGGCACCTCGGGGAACCTCTCCCGGCACGCCGCGGCGACCTCCCAGCCCGACATCCCGGGCATGGCCAGGTCGGTCAGGACGAGATCTACCGGCTCGGTTCCGCACCGCGCCAGTGCGGTGGCCCCGTTGAGCGCCGCGACCACCTGGCAGCCGTGCTCGCTCAGCACCTCGCTCAGCGACTTGAGGATCTCGGCATTGTCCTCCACGAGCAGGACTCGTTTCCCGGCCGGCACCGAGGGTGCTGCGTCCGCTCCCGGCTCGGCCGGAAGGGCGGTGGGGATCGGGAGGCGGACCGTGAACACGGTGCCGGTGCCGAGGGTGCTCTCCACCTCGATCGCGCCCCCATGACGGGCCACGATGCCCCAAACCACGGCCAGCCCGAGTCCGTTGCCCTGCACGCCCTTGGTGGTGAAGAAGGGCTCGAAGACGCGCCGCCGCGTTTCCTCCGACATGCCGCATCCCGTGTCGCCGGCGCGGATCACGACGCGATCGCCGTCGGCCGCCAGACTGAAGGAGACCCGCCCTCCCGCCGGCATCGCCTCCAGGGCATTGTTGAGTAGGTTGAGGAAGGCCTCGCAGAGTTCCTCCGCCGCGCCGGCCACCAGCGGCACCGCCTCCCCCTCGACCCGGACGTCGTAGGTCACGCCGCAGCTCTGCGCCTGGTCCCGCCAGCGGGGCCGCGACAGCTCGACGACGTCCCGCAGGAGGGTCCGGACGTTCACCCGCGCGAAGGGCCGGATGCTGCGCGTGCGGGTGAACTCCTGGATCCGCCGGACGGTCTGGGCCCCGTCCTCAGCGGCCTGCCGGATGATGGCGAGGCTCTCGGCGACCTCGGGCGCCGGCTGGCGCGCCAGGAGCAGCTCGGCCCGCAGCATTACCACCGCCAGGAGGTTGTTGAAGTCGTGGGCGACGCCCGCCGCCATCTCGCCGAGGGCCCGCAGCCGTTCCACCTGGACGAGCTGGTCTTGGGACTTCTTGACGCCCTCTAAGGCCCGTTGGAGCTCCGCGTACAGGCGTGAGTTCTCGACCGCGATGCCCGCCTGGGCAGCGAACGTGGTGGCCACCGCGATGTCGTCCGGCGAAAAGGCCGGCACCTGCCCCGTCAGTGCGCTCAGGACGCCGACCACCCGGTCACTCGCGCGGACCGGGACGCTCAGCCAGGCGCGGAGCCCGAGACACCGCGCCGCCTCCTGCTGCGAGCGGGTGAGGCGTTCGTGACTGCCAAGCTCAAGGATCGCCACGGCGTCCCCCGTGACCGCCACGCGGCCGGCGGGGCCTTCGTCGATCGCGAGCCCAGCCGGCAGCACGGCCTCGACGGACTCCCCCCACGCGGTCTCCTGCCGGAGCGTGGTGCCCTCGAGGAGGTGGAAGGCGACGCCGTCTGCCTGCAGGAGGGTCCCATAGAGCTCGGCGATCCGCCGCTGAAGGGTCTCCGGCGGCCACAGATGGGTGACGCGCTGGCTCACCTCAACGAGCGTCTCCAAGCGCTGGTGGCGGCTCGTCAGCTCCCGAAAGAGGTCGCTGTTGGCGAGGGCGACGGCCGCCTGGGAGGCCAGGGAGGCCGCCAGGCTCCGGAACGGTGCGGGATAGGGCAGGGTCCCGTGCTCGATCTCGGCTGTCGAGGTGAAGGGTCGGCCGCTTTCTCGCTTGCAGTTGAGCAGCTCGAGCACGCCGATGACGTCCCCGCTGGGCGTCTGCATCGGCACGACCAGCATGGACTTCGTGCGGTAGCCGGCGCGGGCGTCGAACTCCGGGTTGAAGCGGTACGCGCAACCCGGCGGAAGGACGTGTGCGTCGTCCACGTGGAGCATTTCCCCCGAGAGGGCGACGTGGCCGGCGAGGCTCTCCCGGGTCAGCGGGAGCGTAACGGCGCCGAACCCGACGGGCACGCTCTCGTTGTGCGCGAGCTCGAACCGCAGCTGGCGGGACCCGTCGCCCCGCGTCTCGATGAGGTAGATCGAGCCGGCGTCGCTCCGTGTGATCGTCCGCGCCGTGGTGAGGATGAGGTCGAGGAGCCGCGTGGTGTCGCGCTCGGCCGAGAGCCGCACGCCAATGGCGTTGAGCTCCTCGAGCTGCCGCGCGGTCTGCTGCGCCTCGCGGGTCAGCCGCGCCTGCGCGCACGCCGCCCGCAGCACGCTGGCCAGGGTCACCGGCGCGACGGGCTCCGTGAGGTACATGCAGTCGCTGGCGTCGACCGGGGGGGATTGCCCCGGCTCCAGGAGTGCCACCACTGGTAGCTTCACGCCCCGGACGGCCGCGATTGCCAGCGCGCTCCGGGTGTCGTCCGCAGCGTCTATGATCACCACGCCCGCCTCGTCGGAGCCGAACTCCGGCGGCTCACCGGGCAGGAGCCGGCGGGCCTCAAGGTCGTCCGGCAGCGTGGCCAAGAGATGCTCGCCGGAGAACCCGGCCGGGTACCAGACCACTCCCCGGGCGGGCGCGGCACCCTCGCGTTGGTGTATCACCTGGTCGTCCATGATGAGATCTCGTCCTTGGTTGTCGTCTATTTCTTCAACGGTCCACCGCTGAGCAGGCCGCTCAGCACTCCGCCGACCGTCCCGCCGACGCCTCCGACCGTCCCACTTACCGCGCCGCTGACCCCGGTGATCGTGCCGCCCAGCGCGCCCACTGCGCCCCCGGGGCCGCCACCGGTGCCACCGACGGCCACGCCGAGACCACCAACCGTGCCGCCGACACCTCCGACCGTCGCACCCACACCGCCGCCCAGGCCGGCGACCGTGCCGCCCAGACCACCGACGGCGCCGCCCACACTCCCGACCGTGTTCCCGCCGGCACCGCCGAGCCCGGTGACCGCAGCACCCCCCGTGTTCCCGAGACCACCAATGGTGGCTCCGAGCGTATTCCCCACCGCACCGACCGTATTGCCGAGGCCCCCGACCGTCGTGCCAGCCACGACACCCAGCTCCTGCACCAGGCCGGCGACACTTGGGTCGTTCAACCCTAGCCCGTCCATCAACTGGTCGAGCACGCCCGCCACATCGCTGGTCGCATTGGCAACGTTGTCGTCGACTCCACTCGTTGGATTCAGGGGCGCGGGAAGCGTCGGGGGAACCACGCCGAGGAACCCGGCGGCCAGGCCGACGGCGCGGTCCTGCTCGCGGGCCAACAGGCCGCCCGTGAAGTCGGCGGGAGCCTCCATCTGCGACATCTCCCGCGGCTTCAGGTCCGCGGTGAGCCCCGCCACGGCGTCGTTCGAGATCGGCTGCACGGACCCGAGCGTGTTGCCCGACACGACCACACTCTGGCGCTCCGCCAAGCGCACGGTTTGGGCCGCGTCATGACGCGCGCTGACATCGAGGGCGCCATGCAGCAGGTGTACCCGCGTCGTCACGACCGGCGCGGCCGACGAGGGTCCGGTCTGGACGGGGTCCACCTCGACCACGAAGACCGTGCCGCGGACGGACGCGATCGCGTTGGGGGACCGGATCTGGATGATCTCGCCCGGTTGCATCCGTCCCTTCACCACCGCCACGCCAATCTTCCCGGACGCGAGATCCACCGTGACGCGGCCGGCCTCTTCGGTCACCGTCAGCACCGACAGCTCCCGCATGGTGATGAGGGCCTTGCCGCCGAGGAGGACCCGCACCAAGGCGCGCGGTTCGGTACGGATCTGGTCCCGCACGAACACGTCGTCGCGCAGGTGCAGCGCGATCGGTCGGGGGATCGCGGAGCGGGTGACGGTCGCTTCACCGTTTAGCGCAGCCACAACGCCGGCACTCGCTTGATCGTCCGCGACCGCCACCCTGACCAAGCCGGACAACACCAACACGGCCGCCACCATGAAGCATGTCACTTGACGCATGCCGTGCTCCTCTCACTGGTCAATCATCGACTTCGCGCGAACCGGCGATACGGCCGCCGTCCGTGTCGAGGAATCGACGCAGCAAGCGCAGTGCCATGCGGACAACGCGCGCCAACTCCGCGTGACGATGAGCAGGCGGGGATGTCGACGAATGGGCGTGGGTCGCTGACACTCACAACGCGCGGCACACGGGAGGACGAGAACAGGGACTCTCCCCTGAATGGCTACTCGTTGACAGCCGATCGGAGGTCATCCGAGAGACGAATGGACTCGGGGCGCCGAGGCGGTGCTCGGCCAGAGTTCTTACCTTTGGATGCTTCAGCCACGCACGACCACGCTAGAATGTGGCGTCATCCGATCACCGGTGGGATGACCGGGGGTGTGCCGGGCACAAACGAGGCTGGACGCCCTCATCGGCCACAGCAGAGAGGAGTGGCTGTTCCCCAATGGCGTTGGTCTTCTCCCCATCAAGCGGCATCGACAGGGGGCATCCCGGCTATTCGGGACTGCATTGTGCGCAGGAACTTGTTGTCGCGATCGGAAGGCACTGGGAGCCGAGCCTTAAGCCCTCGAGAGGGCGTCGAGGCCAAGACATCTCCCGGGTCCATGGGCTGTCATGAACAAGATTCGGATCGTCGTGGTGGATGATCACGAGATGGTGCGGGTCGGACTCTGCGATTCCCTCGCGGCAGAACCAGACATGGTCGTGGTCGGGGATGCGAGGACCGGTGCGGACGCCGTGCGGATGGCGCAGGAGCACCAGCCAGACGTGATGCTGCTCGATGTGAAGCTCGAGGACATGGACGGTCCTGACGTGTGCCGACGTGTCCTCACCATGGCACCCGAGATCGCCGTCGTGATGCTCACGGGTCATACGCAGGAGGGGTTGATTCTCCGCAGCTTAGCGGCCGGCGCGAAGGGCTACATGATCAAGGACGTTGAGCTCGCGGAGCTCAAGCGAGCCATCCGCTCGGTCCGCCGCGGACACACCGTGTTGGACCCCAAGATCACCGGCTCCCTCATTGCCAGGATGACCGGAACGGAACCGGACGCCCACGGAGGACAGTCCGCTGCGACGCCAACCGCCGTGCTCTCCGATCTCGAGGTTAGGATTGTCCGGCAGCTCGCCGACGGGCGAACGATCAAGCAAATCGCGGAACGTGTCCACCTGAGCCCTCATACGATCAAAGATCGGCTCGCAAAGATTCGCGACAAGCTCGCCGCTCGCTCGCGGACGGGGATCGTGGTGGAGGCCTTGAAACGGGGACTCATCTAGCGTCGGTGCGGCATGAACCGCCAGGGCCTCAGCGCGTTGGAGACGCGGTCGTTGGGCGACGCCGGGCGGCGACCCAGATGGTTGAGACGATGACACACACGGAGGCGACTGGAGCCCGAGGGACTTCCTGAGGCTGACGGATCTCGGGCAGGAGATCAACGGGAGGCGCTCGTGCCGGCGATTCTCGTCGTGGACGACGAAGACGACATCCGCTCATTCATCCAGGCGGCCCTTGAGGAGAGGGGGTACCGAGTGCTGGCTACCCGAGATCCCCAGCATGCGCTGCGGATCGCGACCCAGGAGCCGATTCACCTCTTGCTGACCGATGTCGTGATGCCTTTGATGAAGGGCACCGAGTTGGCGCGTCGGCTCCAGGCCTTCAGCCCGTCGACGCGCGTGCTCCTGATGTCGGCCTATACGCTGTTGGAGGCGACCGCCTCGGGCTACACCAACCTCGCGAAGCCCTTCACGGCGGACACGCTCGCCGAGCGGGTGCAGCACGTACTCGACCAACCGTCTCCATTTGCACGGCCTCGACCCCAGGGAGGGCCGTCCGATGGCTAAGCCCGGGCGGGCATCACGCAAGACCCGCTCGACGGCCGGCGGGGAACTTCACGCGCTCCGCACCCGTGCGGCGGCGCTCGCGCGGCGTGCGGCGGCCCTCCGAGTGGCGCAGGCGGCCCTGCGGGAGAGTGAGGCCCGCTACCGGACGCTGTCGGACCGATCGATCCAGGGGATCTGCATTCACCGCGATTTCATCATCCTGTTCGCGAACCCCGCGCTGGCCACGATGTTCGGGTTCGAGAGCCCTGAGGCCCTGCTCGGTCTCGACCTTAGGCGCGCACTCGCGCTCGATGAACGGACCCGCCTAGAGGGCTACCACGCAGCCCGGCTGCACGGGGAGGCGGCGCCGCTCCGCTACGAGTGTGAGGCGACGCGCCACGACGGCACGCGGATCTGGGTGGAAGTGATGGCCTCCATCGTCTCGTGGGCGGGCAAGCCGGCGGTGCTGGGCACGGTGGTCGATATTACCGCGCGCAAGCGGGTCGAAGGGCTGGCCGCCGCGCAGGTCCGCGTCTTGGAGATGATCGGCAGCAACGTGCCGCTCCCCCGGCTCCTCGAGGAGCTCACCCGCACGATCGAGGCCCACGCGGACGGGATGCTCGCCTCGATCCTCCTCCTCGACGAAGATGGCCTCCACCTCCGCCACGGCGCGGCGCCGAGCCTCCCCGAACCCTACGTCCGGGCGATCGACGGGATCGCGATCGGCCCTAGCGTCGGCTCGTGTGGCACCGCGGCCTACTTGCGCGAACCCACCGTGGCCTCGAAGATCCAGTGTGATCCCCGCTGGGCGGACTACCGCGACCTCGCGCTGGCCCACGGGCTTCAGGCCTGCTGGTCGACGCCCATTACCTCGGCCGACGACCGAGTACTCGGCACGTTCGCACTCTACTATCGGGAGCCCCGGGAGCCCGGCCTCTGGGAGTTGAAACTCATCGAGATCGCGACGCGCCTTGCAAGGATCGCCATCGAGCACCACCGCACCGAGGAGGAACGCGCCAGTCTGGCCGAACTGGTCCGGGAGGCGCCAGACGCCATCGTCTCCGTCGACACCCAGGGCCGCTTCAGGACCTTCAACCCCGCGGCGGAGCGAATGTCCGGCTACCGGGCCGGCGAGATCATCGGCACGCCCTTTTCCGAGGTGGGCCTGCTCGACGCACCCTCCCTGGCGCGAGCGGCCCACAACTTCCAGCGTGCGCTGGCTGGGGAGCACCGGCATCCGAGCGAGCTCACGATTGTCAGAAAGGACGGGAGCCTGCTCCCGCTGGAGGCCAATCTCCGCCTGATCCGGCGCGACGGGGACGTCGCGGGCATGCAGGTCACGCTACGGGACGTCACCAATCGCAGGCAGGCGGAGGCGGCGCTGCGCGCGTCAGCGGAGCGCTACCGGCTGCTCTTCGAGCGCAACTTAGCTGGGGTGTTCCGCGTCGGCTCGGATGGGCGGCTCCTCGAGTGCAATCCGGCCCTGGCCCAGCTTCTGGGGTATCCCTCGCCTGAGTCGATGCGCGCGATCAATGCGCGGGACCTTTATGTGGATCCCGCAGACCGGCAACGGCTGCTGGCCCGTTTGCAATCAGACGAAACCGTGACCAACCATGAGGTCCGGTGGCGGCGAGCAGACAGCACCACGGTCTGGGTCTTGCTCAATGTCCGACAAATGGTCGAAGGCATCTCAACCTGGCGCGAAGGGATCGCCATCGACATCACCGATCGGAAACGGGCCGAGGAGGCCGCGCGCGAGGCCGCGGCACTTCGGACGGTCGCGCACTTGGCTAACGCGGCCGCCCACGAAATCAATAACCCGCTGACCACGGTGATCGGACGACTTGATATGTTGGCGCAACGCTTGCCGGACGGCTCGAAGGAACGCGACCTGGTCGCAAAGGCCCGGGCCGCGAGTGACCGGATCCGTGAGATGGTCACGCGCATGCACCAGATCACACGCATCGAGTATTTGATCGGCCCTGACGAAGGGCTCCCTCCAATCCTCGACCTTCGGAAGTCTAGCGACGACTGAGATGACCCTGAGGCTCGCTGGGACCGATCACACCTGAAACCTGGGGGACCGGTAGGTCAGACAGTCGCGGGATGTGCCAACGAGGCGCGTTCGGTGATTGCAGGCCAGCGCAACACGTCTAGATCAAATCGATCCGACGACTCATGTGGCGAGATACTCCTGCTGCGGTGGTTCGTCGACGTGCTCGGACCCTAGGTTTTCTTGACCACCTTTTGGTACACCATCTCGATGTTCAGACCGACGCGATCCCGGTACTGGCCGAGCGGGTGCGCTTCGATGTCATGTGCCTCCCGCTCACTGGACTCGCCGTCTGTGGAACTTGCGGCCGGCCGGGGGCCCAGGCAGCCAGACGCAAACGCGTTGGCCGGGGGCTCGACTCGGTCGCGGTCCTGACGCATCACCGCAACAAGGACCATAGCTGGTATTGGGGTGGGAGTACACTCTGGGCCTCACCTGGACACGAGGAGGGAGAGCCTATGAGACGCTTGGCGCTCGGCTTCGCTCTGGGGATGGCGGTCATCCTCCTCCTCCTGCCGTCGGCCGCTGGGGCCTTGACCAGCCATGGGCATGGCGCCGTCGTGGTCGCATCCCGGGGGGCCATCGTGGTGGCCCCACGTTCGTCGGTTGTGGTGGTCTCACGCTCCTCGGTCATCGTCCCACGTTCGTCGGTCGTGGTGGCCTCACGCTCGTCGGTCGTCGCCCCACGTTCGTCGGTTGTGGTGGTCTCACGCTCGTCGGTCGTCGTCCCACGTTCGTCGGTCGTGGTGGCCTCACGCTCGTCGGTCGTTGTTGGCCCTCGGGTATTCGTCGGAGCCAGGGTCTTCGTCGGTCCTGTGTGGTGGGGGCCGGGCTGGTACCCGTACCCTTACTATTACCCGTATCCCGCCACCTACGCGGCCCCGGCG
>Ga0207646_10006203_pt1 | contig 12425 bp, 8 predicted proteins | sample KBSK5502metaG_FD_184343 | JGI IMG/M metagenome (GOLD analysis project Ga0207646, IMG submission 184343) | Corn, switchgrass and miscanthus rhizosphere microbial communities from Kellogg Biological Station, Michigan, USA - KBS K5-50-2 metaG... | ecosystem: Host-associated > Plants > Roots >...
ACCGCACGGGAAGCCTCGCCGTAACGGCAAACCCGCCGGCCGGGACGGGACCGACCGTCAGCGACCCGCCGCAGGAGGCCACCCGCTCCGCGATGCCCGCCAGGCCGTACCCGGGCCCGACGCCGGCGCCGGCGCCGTCAGAAGCGTCGCGCGCCCTGCCCTCGCCGTTTCGCTGCAGCCCGCCGCCCGGCTGTCCCCCGTCCGGCTGCCCGCTGTCGGACACCTGCACCGTCACCGCGCCGCCAGAGTAGGAGATCCGCACGCACGCCTGCGAACCAGGCGCGTGCCGCAGCGTGTTCGTCAGCGCCTCCTGCACGATCCGGTACGCGGTCAGGTCGATGCCCGCGGGCACCGGGCCGGGATCGCCGTCCACCATCAGGGTCACCGGCAGCCCGGCGGCACGCACCGCGTCGAGCACCTCATCCAGGCGAGACAGTGAGGCTGCCGGAGTAAGCCCGGGACGTTCGGGCAAATCTTTCCCGGCCGACGCAGACGGCGCGCGCAGCACCCCGAGCAGCCGGCGCAACTCCCCCATCGCCTGCCGGGCGGTCGACGCGATCAGGTCCGCTGACTTGGCCGCGGCCTCCGGGCGATCCGGCAGCAGCGCGCCGGTCGCCTCCGCCTGCACGGCCATCAGGCTGACGTGGTGCGCGACCACGTCGTGCAGCTCGCGGGCGATGCGGACCCGCTCAGTGACGGCGGCCGACGCGGCCCGCGCGGCGACCGCGTCCAGCTCGGCCTCGGCCCGTTCGGCCCGCTGCGCCACGGTCGCCACGTACTCGCGCCGCTTCCTGTTGAGGATGCCGATCGTCCACGCCGTGCCGAAGATGAACAACTGCACGGCCGCGGAGTATGGCTGCGGGTGTCCCGGCTGCGCCTGCGAGTAGGCGCCGCCGATGAGGATCCCGAGCACCGTGAGCCAGCGCAGCCATGGCCGGCTCCGGTCGGCGACCGTGGCGATGGCGATCGCCGTCGCGAGCGGCAGCGGCGCGTACGGGAACTGCAGGTGGTCGTACACGTTCCGCGGCAGGCCCGAGCAGATCAGCGCGAGCACGGGGTTCACCCGGCGGAAGGCCAGCGGCAGGCACTGCACGGTCACCAGGAACATGGCCAGCCACGCCGGGTGCAGCTGGGACTGGTAGGGCAGCACCGAGCACAGGTTGAGCACCGCCAGGCCGAGCGCGAGGGCGCTGTCCTGGACTACGTCGCGGCGTCGCGGCGGCAGCGCCGAGTACCACGCGGCGGCCCTCGCCGCCAGCGCCTGCCCGCGCGCTTCCGCTGCCACGAGCCGATCGTAAGGCCGCGGGTCGGCCCTCCACCATCGTCCGCAAGCGGGAGACGCCGGCTCATCCGTGCGGCTGAGGTGCGGGTCCGCGCCGGAAACTGTCTTCTATCATCCCGAACGGGCCCGTGGTGACTCACCGCACCACACGCTCGCGGCCTCGCAGCCGAATTGTTGCGTGATTTAGCTGGCATCAAAGTAGCTGGCTTGTTACGTTCTGGCCATGCCAGATGGTGCGGATGGCCCCGATCCTGCCCCGCTGGACGAGCTTGACCTCGAGTTGCGCCAGCTTACCGAAGGCAGGGCCGGAGATCCGCTGTTCCTCGAGCCTTCCGCGGCCGAACGCGCCAAGGCGGCCCCGGTGCGGACCGAGGATGTACCGAGCGTTCCCGACGCCCCCGGTTCCCCCGCCGCACCCACCGCTCCTGCCGGCCCCGATGCCCCTGACGTCCCCGGCGGCGCGCGGGCTGTGCGCCGCCGCCGCACACTGCATGGCGGGCGGCTGGCCGCCGCCCTGCTGGCGGTGGCGCTCCTGCTCGTCGGGGGCAGCCTCGTGTGGCTGCGCTTCGGGCACACCGCTGGCAGCTCCGACGGCAGCGCGCCGGTCCCGGACACCGCCCTCGGGTCGATTCTGGGCACCATCGCTCCAGGCGACCTGTTCGCCGGAGCGTCGGCCGACCCGTTCCTCGGCACCCCCGCCAACGACTGGGCCGACGGCGCGGCAGGCATCGTGGCACCGCCCGCCGAGCCCGTCGGCGGGTTCACCGCCGCGCAGGTGGCGGCCGCCTACGCCACAACAGGCGAGCTGGTGGCCGCCGCCAGCCTGGACGGGCAGACGCTGCTCGGCGGCCCGCCCGTCGCGCTCGAACGGCTGCTCACCGCCGGGCAGCGGGCCACGTTCAAGGCCGGCCTTAGCGCTCAGGGCCTGGGCAAGGACGGGCGCCCGCTGAGCACCCGGTCCTGGGTCGCCTCGTTCGCGCCGGGGACCGCGCAGCTCGACGGCGGCGTGATCAAGGTGAGCGGCACGATGGACGCGGCGGCCGTCACCGTGTCGGGCCGTCCGGTCCTCCGTGTCGAGGTCAGCTACGCGTTCGTATACGCGGTCGAGCCGCCGCACAATACGACCGACTGGACCCGGGTCGTGACCCGCCAGTACGGCAGTGTCGACTTCGCGCGGTGGGACGACCCGCACGGGGCCCTCGAGCCGTGGGACAAGACCGTGGTCGATCCCCTCTCCGGCGTGGCGTGCGCGCCCGCCGACGGGTACATCCACCCCGCCTACCCGAGTGGCGGCTCGACCGCCGCGGAGCAGTCCAGGCTGGTCATCCAGCCGTACTCGCGGGCGCTGCCGACGGCCAGCGCGGCGTGCCCCAGCGCCAGGGGCAGCTGAGCCGCTTAGCTGACGCTGAGGCCGCCGCTCAGCCCTTGGTGAAGGACAGCAGCTCCTCTTCCGCCACGACGCTGGTGGCGCTTCCCTCGTTAGTGTTCACCAGTTCCTTGACCGGACCGACGCCCGGCGCGAGCCAGGTCTTGACCTGGATGCTCGCCGTGATGCCGACGATCGAGAGCCGTTCGGTGACGAGCACGACGGTCGCCTGGTAGGTGCCGGCGGGCACGGTGACGGTGGCGGTGCCCGCGCCCTGGACGGTGACGTGCGCGGTGGTACTGAGCACCTGGCCCGCCGCCTTGATCGATATGTTCAGCGTGGACTGCGACGGCTTGCCTGAGGCGATCACTGACGCCGGCGGCCAGACGACGCCGTTGCTGGTCACCGTGACACCGGAACCTGGCGAGAACGAGCCGAGCGGGTAGCTGATCGAGCCGTCGGTGTGGAAGAGGTACGTTTCCCTGGCGCTGCCGTTGACGCTGCCCACGTGGTCCGTGGTGAGCATCGTGACCTGCTGGCCGGCCGCCGCCGGCGTGACAGCGGTCATCTTGTTGATCGTCGTGCCGCTGTCGCCGCCGGTCGTGATCTTGTAATTCCAGGTGTTGCCGACGGCGACGGGGTACGGCACGGATGCGGACGCGCCTGCCTGTGCGGCGCCGGACGTGCCGGAGGCGGCGGTGCCGCCGCAGCCGGCGAGGGCGAGGCCGGCCACGAGCACGGCGGCCGCCGTGGCGGCGGCCGGCGACTTCGCGGCGGGCAGTGGCATGGTCTTCTGCATGAGTTTCCCCGTTCCAGTCCACGGTGTACGCGCCATGGAACATCGGCCGGAGCGGTGCGCGCGGCCAATTCCATGCAGTTCTATAACGGACGCCGCCCGCTACGGGATTGTCCGGGTTTGAGACTCGTCACGGCTACCTGACCCGGTCGCCGCAGGAGGCCAGGTCATAGCCGGGCAGGCTGGCCAGCTGGGCGAGCAGCCACGGCGACGCGAGCACCTTGAGCAGGCCCTGAACCTCCCGCGAGCCGAGGTGGGCCCCCGGCAGCACCAGGTCGAACCGCTCGTCCGCCAGCGGCACGAAATCCAGGCCGTACGCCCGCGCCACGGGCTCGCTCGCGACGCCGGCGTCGGCGAGGCGCGCCGCGACCGCGCTCGCCACCTGGAGGTGGCCGGCGGCCCGGGTGTCGTAGCCGGGGAGTTCGGCCCGGTCGGCGCCCAGCCGGCCCAGCTCCCGGTCGAGCAGCCGCCGGGCCTCCGCCCCCGCCTCGCGGTTGACCACGCGACGCCGGTCTTTGACGAGGCTGTCGACACCGGTGATGACCGGGGCGAGTTCCGGCCGCAGCACCAGGCCTTCGCGCCAGGCGGTGAACCCCACCACCTCCGCGCCGCCGGGCAGGTGGCTCGCGGCGGTGGCGTTGTAGCCGCCGTCGGCGTCGCGCAGGTGCACGCCGGCCGCGTGCACGAGGCCCGAGGCGGCCAGCCGCAGCGCCTCCAGGCTGCCGCACGGCCACCAGGCGAACGCGACCGGCGGGTCGAGCAGCGCGAGCGGGGGCGCGAGCAGCGGCAGGGCCGGGTCGCAGCCGGCCACGACCAGCGTCGGCCTGGGCGGGCCGATCGGCCGGACGGCGATCGTGGCCGCGGCCCGCCCGGCAGCGGGCCCGGCGGCCTCCCTGGCCGGGAGCGCGGTGGCCGGGAGTACCGCCTGCCCGCCGGCCGCGACGAAGCCCATGCCCGCCGCGGCGTCCCCGCGCAGCGGCAGCGCCACGAACCGGTCGCCGACCTGGGCGAGCAGCACGCGGCCGCCTGGCTCTTCCGGCGGCGCCACCGGGACGGCCGCGACCGGCGGCGCCAGGTCCGCGGGCCCGAACAGCTCCTCCACCGTCATGCCGAGCGCCTGGGCGAGGGCAAACGCGACGCGCAGCGAGGGATCGGAGTGCCCCGCCTCCACGGCCGACACCGCCTGCCGGCTCACGCCGGTCATCCCGGCCAGCTGCTGCTGGGAGAACCCGCGCGCCTGCCGCGCCAGCCGCAGCCGGGGGCCGGCCGTCCCAGTCGTCTCCGTCACCCTCGCTCCTCGGCTTTCGTCGCCACCCCTCTCCACCGAAGGCTAACGGGCCGGCCGACGTCCGCACACCTGCGCTTTCCGTCAGCGCCTATGATCCGGGAAACATGGACAGCCAGATGATTCAGCTGCATACCGGCAGCCGCGAGACCGTGCAGGACATCACCGGCGAATGCGCCGAGTTCGCCAGGTTCGCGTCGGGCGGCGGCGACGGGCTGCTGCACGTCTTCGTGCCGCACGCCACGGCGGGGGTGGCGCTGATCGAGCTCGGCGCTGGCAGCGACAGCGACCTGCTCGCGGCGCTCGCGGACCTGCTTCCCGCCGACGATCGCTGGCGGCACGCGCACGGGTCTCGCGGGCACGGCAGGTCGCACGTGCTCCCGGCATTCGTGGCGCCCTACGCCACGGTCCCGGTGCTCGGCGGCCGCCTCGCGCTCGGGACGTGGCAGTCGATCACGCTCGTGGACCTCAACGCGGACAATCCGGACAGGCGGGTCAGGCTGTCGTTCCTGGCCGGCTGAAGGGGGGTAGCGCGGCGGCCGTTTGCCGTTACCGTTTGAATAACTGACCGGCGACCTGGTGGTCACGACGGCTCGGATACGGATACCGTAGGAGTCCCCGATCAGGATTTATATTCGCCAACCCGCTGCTCCGCGGTCGGCCGCCGCGGAAAGCCGCCTGTGGATCCCGATGATGAGGTGACGACTATGGCCCGCATCGTTGTCATTGGCGACTTGATGACGGATACAGTGGCGCACGCCACGCTGCCGCTCGCCCGCGGCAGCGACACGCCCGCCAAGGTCACCACCCACGGCGGCGGCTCGGGCGCGAACATCGCCGCGTGGCTGGCCGCCGACGGCGCGGACGTGGCGTTCGTCGGGCGGCGCGGAGCGGACATCGCCGGTCGCAACCGGGACATGGAGCTGATGGGCTACGGCGTCGACGCGCGGCTGGTGATGGACCCCGAACGGCCGACCGGGACCTGTGTGGTCATGGTGACCCACAAGGGCGAGCGGACGATGCTCTCCGACCCGGGCGCCAACGCGGCGCTCGCCCCCGACGACCTGCCGCACGACCTGTTCGTGCCCGGCGCGCACCTGCACGTGTCCGGGTACACGCTGCTTTCCGAAGGGTCGCGGGCCGCGGCCCTGGCCGCGCTGGACTTCTCCCGCCGTGTCGGCATGTCGGCATCGGTCGACGGGGCCTCGGCCGCGCCGCTGGAGCGGGCGGGCGCCGAGCCATTCCTCGAGCTGTCGAGCAACGCCGTGCTGCTGTTCGTGAACGCCGCGCAGGCCAAGGTGCTGACCGGCCGGGACGACGCCGAGCAGGCCGCCCGGGTGCTCACCGCGTGGTATCCGCAGGTCGTCATCAAGCTGGGCGCGGACGGCGCGCTGTTCTACGCCAACGGCCGCCCGCCGGTGCGGGTGCCGGCGCCGCCGGTCGAGCGGGTCATCGACGGCACCGGCGCGGGCGACGCGTTCGTCGCCGGGTTCCTCCCCGCGTGGCTGGACAAGAAGCCGCCGACCGAGGCTCTGGGCAGCGGCTGCCGGCTCGCCGCGCACGCGATTAACCTGATCGGCGCTCGTCCTGTCCTGTAGCCATCAGCCATGACGGACTTCCTCGGGGAGTTGTTCTCACTCAGCGGGCGGGTAGCCGTCGTCACCGGCGGCAGTTCCGGGATCGGCGAGGCGATGGCGTCGGCCCTGGCGCTGGCCGGCGCGAAGGTGGTGCTGGTGGCCAGGGACCCGACCCGGCTGTCGGCCACCTCGCGGTCGCTGTGCGAGGCGGGCTGCTCGGCGGCGTGGGTCAGCGCGGACCTGGCCGACCGGGCGGAGGTCCGGCGGGGCGCGTCGGCGGCGGCCGCGGCGTTCGGCGAGCCTGACATCCTGGTCAACTGCGCGGGCGTCAACTTGCGCCCGCCGCTCCCCGCGCTGTCGGAGGAGCACTGGGACCTGATGGTCGCCGTCAACCTGACCGCGCCGTTCCTGTTCGGCCAGCGGTTCGGCCCGGAGATGGCGGCGCGCGGCTGGGGCCGGATCATCAACGTGACGTCGCAGCAGGCGCAGCGGGCGTTCGGCAACAGCGGCGGGTACGGCGCGACGAAAGGCGGCCTCGCGGCGCTCACCAGGTCCCAGTCGGAGGCGTGGGCGTCGTCGGGTGTCTGCGTGAATTCGGTCTGCCCGGGGTTCGTGGCCACGCCGCTCACGGTGGAGGTGTCATCCGACCCCGTGCGCTCCGCCGCCCTGGCGGCGCGGACGATGATCGGCAGGAACGGGGAGTCGTCCGACTTCGCGGGCGTGGCGGTGTTCCTCGCGTCGGCCGCGAGCGACTACATCACCGGCCAGACGATCTACGTCGACGGCGGCTTCTCCGCCACCTGATCGGCGCACCCGGCGGACGGCTTTGTAGACTCCAGCCCGCTTTGTAGACGCCGTGACCACATTTGATCGTTTCAGCACTCTGGAAAGTGGTCGCCACGTCTACAAAGCCAACGGGAGTGACTGATGTGACCTGCTCGGCGGGGTCAGGCCGGGCGACTTTGCATACGCGGGCGCACTTTGCATATGGCATAACCACTTGTGACCGGTCACTAGATCCGAAAGTGGTCACCCGGGCTGCAAAGTGAGCGGAAGTGACTGGTGTGATTGACGTGACTGACAAAGGCAGGTGCCAGTGGAATTAGTGAGGTCGGCCGGGCAGCCGAGGCTGGAGGGGCGGTGGAGCTGGTGTCGGTGGGATTGGGGCCAGTGGAGTTGGGGTGGCGGGTTAAGCGGGGCGGAAGGCGGGGCCTATGTGGGCTAGCTGGCGGGTCAGGGGGGTGCCTGAGCCGTCGCGGCGGCCCTGAAGGTTGGCCAGGTCGACCGGGACGCCCCTTTCGGTGGCGCCGAGCGCGGGGCCCGGGCCGGCCCATGCCGCGATCAGGCCGTCCTCGCCCTTGAGGAAGCGCTGGCAGCGGACGCCGCCGGTCGCGCGGCCCTTCGGCGGATACTCGGCGAACGGCGTGACCTTGACGCTCGCCGCGCCGGTGCCCGGCAGCGCGCCCGACCTTCCGGCGACCGTCACGACGACGGCGCCGTCGGCCGCCGAGGCGGCCGACGGGCCGAGCGCGCCGAACCAGACGACCGACGCGCCAGCGTCCAGCCGGATGCCTGCCATGCCGCCGGCCGGGCGGCCCTGCGGGCGCACCGCGGCGGCGGGGAAGCGCAGCAGCTGCGCGTCGGTGGTGATGAACACGAGCTCGGCGTCGTCACCCGAGATTTGGGCCGCCCCGACGACCGAGTCGTCGGGGCGGAGGGTGATCAGCTCGAACTCGTCGCGGTTGGCCGGGTATTCGGGGAGCACGCGCTTGACGATGCCGCTGGCGGTCCCCAATACAACGCCCGCGTCCGCGGCCTGCAAATTCACAAGCGCCAGCACCTTCTCCCCCGGCGTCAGCGCGGTCACGAACTCCGTGACCGGGTGGCCGCCGGCCAGCGACGGGGCTACATCGCTCGGCGGCAGCGACGGGATCTCCAGCACGCTGAGCCTGATCATGCGGCCCGCCGACGTCACCACGCCGATCGTGCCGCGGGCGGTCGCGGAGACCGCCGACGCCACGATGTCGTGCGCCGCGCGATCGGTGGCGGCCGGGGAGTCATCACGAGACCGTTCTGGATCATCGGGCTGGGCGGGGAAGCGGGCCAGCAGGCCGGTCGCGGACAGCACCACGACGCACGGGTCGTCGGCCACCTCCAGCGGGACCGCGGCCCGCACCTCGTCGCCGCCTTCGAGCAGCACCGTGCGGCGCGGGGTGCCGAACTTCTTCGCCAGCTCGGCCATCTCGCCGCTGACCACCTCGCGGAGCCGGCCGTCGTCCTCGAGGATGGCGGTGAGTTCGGCGATCTCGCGGCGGAGCGTCTCCTGCTCACGCTCGAGCTCCAGCCGGTCGTACCTGGTCAGGCGGCGCAGCGGGGTGTCCAGGATGTACTGCGCCTGGATCTCGGAGAGGTCGAAGATCTGCTGCAGGCGGCTCTTGGCCTCGGCGGCGTCGTCACTCGACCTGATGACCTGGATGACCTCGTCGATGTTGAGCAGCGCGACGATGATGCCGTCGACCAGGTGCAGGCGCTCCTGGCGCTTGCGGCGCCGGTACTCGCTGCGCCTGCGCGTGACCTCGAGACGGTGGTCGACGTAGATCGTCAGCAGCTCGAGGAGGCCGAGCACCCGCGGCTGGCCGTCGAGGAGGGCGACGTTGTTGATGCCGAACGTCTCCTCCATCGGCGTGAGCCGGTACAGCTCGGCGAGCACGGCGTCCGGGTTGAAGCCGTTGCGCACCTCGATCACCAGGTGCAAGCCGCGGGTCCTGTCGGTCAGGTCCTTGAGGTCGGAGATGCCGGTGATCTTCTTCGCCTGGACCAGGTCCTTGATCCGCGTGATGACCTTCTCCGGGCCGACGCCGTACGGCAGCTCGGTGACGATGATGCCGGTCTTGCGGGCGTTCAGCTGCTCGATCGTCGCGGCGGCCCTGGTACGGAAGATGCCGCGGCCGGTCGCGTACGCCTCGCGGACGCCGTCCAGCCCGACGATCCGCCCGCCGGTCGGCAGGTCGGGGCCAGGGACGAAGCGCATGAGCTGTTCGAGGGAGGCATCCGGGTGCCTGATCAGGTGCCTGGCGGCGGCGATGACCTCGGTCAGGTTGTGCGGGGCCATGTTCGTGGCCATCCCGACCGCGATGCCCGAGGTGCCGTTGACCAGCAGGTTGGGGATCGCGGCGGGCAGGACCTGCGGCTCCTCCTCCTGGCCGTCGTAGTTCGGGCCGAAGTCGACGGTGTCCTCGTCGATGCTCCCGACCATCGCCATCGCAGCCTCGGTGGGACGGCACTCGGTGTACCGCATCGCGGCCGGGGCGTCGTCGCCGCCGAGGCTGCCGAAGTTCCCGTGGCCGTCCACCAGCGGCAGCCGCATGGCCCACGGCTGGGCGAGCCGGACCAGGGCGTCGTAGATCGCGCCGTCGCCGTGCGGGTGCAGGCGGCCCATGACGTCGCCGACGACGCGGGCGCACTTGACGTGCCCGCGGTCGGGCCGCAGGCCCATCTGGTTCATCTGGTACAGGATTCTTCGCTGGACGGGCTTGAGACCGTCCCTGGCGTCGGGCAGCGCGCGGGAGTAGATGACGCTGTAGGCGTACTCGAGGTACGAGCCGCGCATCTCCTCGGTGACGTCGACGTCGACGATGTTCTCTTCGAACTCTTCCGGTGGCGGCGCGGTAGTGCTGCCGCGGCGTGGTGGCATGCTGGGGGTCCTCGTTGCGTCTTCTTATGTGTCGATGCGGGACAGGTCGAGCTCGCTGGCGCCGCCGACGATGAACTCGCGGCGCGGCCCCACGTCCGTGCCCATCAGCAGGTTGAACACGTCCATGGCCGCCTTAGCGTCCTCGATCCTGATCCGCCGCAGGATGCGATGGCGGGGGTCCATCGTGGTCTCGGCGAGCTGCCCGGCGTCCATCTCGCCAAGGCCCTTGTAGCGCTGCACCGGGTCCTTCCAGCGCTGGCCCTTGCTCTCCAGCTCGATCAGCGTGCGGCGCAGCTCGGCGTCGGAGTAGGTGTACCGGTACTTGAGCTGGCCCTTGCGGGGGTTGGTCAGCTCGATCCTGTGCAGCGGGGGCACGGCGGCGAACACCCGTCCCGCCTCGAGCATCGGGCGCATGTACCGGTGGAACAAGGTGAGCAGCAGGGTACGGATGTGCGCGCCGTCGACGTCAGCGTCGGCCATCAGGATCACGCGCTGGTACCGCGCCGAGTCCAGGTCGAACGTGGAGCCCGAGCCGGCGCCGATGACCTGGAAGATGGCGGCGCACTCGGCGTTCTTGAGCATGTCGGCCAGGCTCGACTTCTGCACGTTGAGGATCTTGCCGCGAATCGGCAGCAGCGCCTGGAACTCGGAGTCCCGCGCCAGCTTGGCGGTCCCCAGGGCGGAGTCGCCCTCGACGATGAACAGCTCGCTGCGGTCGTCGGCGGACCGGCAGTCGACCAGCTTGGCCGGCAGGCTCGAGCTGGCGAGCACGGACTTGCGGCGCTGGTTCTCCCGGTGCTCGCGGGCGGCGATGCGGGTCTTGGCCGCGCTCGCGATCTTGTCCAGGACCGCCTTGGCCTGCTGCTTCGCGCCGCGTGGCGGGTTCTCGAAGTAGTCCTTGAGCTGCGTGCGGACGACCTGGCTGACGATCGCGGTGGCCGCGGGGGTGCCGAGGACCTCCTTGGTCTGGCCTTCGAACTGGGGCTCTGGCAGCCGCACGGAGATGATGCTCGTGAGGCCTTCGAGGACGTCTTCCTTGGTGACGGGCTCGTCGCCGTTCCGCAGGATCCTGGCGGCCCTCAGCTGCTCGTTGAGGGTGCGCACGATGGCCCGGTCGAAGCCGGTGACGTGCGTTCCGTGGTGCGGGGTGGCGATCACGTTGACAAAGCTTCGCGTGATGGTGTCGTAGCCTGCGTTCCACTGGATCGCCACGTCGACGTCGAGGGTGCGCTCCACCTCTGTCGGCGTCATGTGCCCGCGGTCGTCGAGTACCGGGACGGTCTCGGTGAACGTGCCGTCGCCGGTCAGCCGGATCACGTCGGTGACCTTCTCACCCGCGGCCAGGTGCTCGCAGAACTCGCTGATGCCGCCGGCGAACCTGAACTCCGCCTCCCGCGGGCCGTCGCCGTCGCCGTCGCCGTCGGCTTCGGGGCCGGGCTGGGCGCCAGCCTCCGCGCGGACCGCGATGGCCAGGCCCGGCACCAGGTAGGCGGTCTGCCTGGCCCGCTCGACCATGACGTCGTAGCTGAACGTGGCGTCGCGCAGGAACACCTGCCGGTCCGGCCAGAACCTGATGCGGGTGCCGGTCTTGGCCTTGCTGACCCGCGCGATCTGGCGGAGGCCCGCCTTCCTGCTGAAGTCGGCGTCCGGCCGGTTTGGCTCGGCGAACTCGCCGGTGACCCCGCGGCGGAAGCTGGCCGCCCAGGTGTGGCCGCCCCTGTCCACCTCGACGTCCAGCCGCGCGGACAGCGCGTTCACCACGGACGCGCCGACCCCGTGCAGGCCGCCGGAGGCCGTGTACGAGCCGCCGCCGAACTTGCCGCCCGCGTGCAGCCTGGTCATGACCAGCTCGACGCCGGACAGCTTGGTCTTGCGCTCGTTGTCGACGGGGATGCCTCGGCCGTTGTCCCTGACCTCGGCGGACCCGTCGGCGTGCAGGATGACCTCGACCCTGGTGCAGTAGCCGGCGAGTGCCTCGTCTACCGAGTTGTCGAAGATCTCCCAGAGGCAGTGCTGCAACCCGCGGCCGTCGGTCGAGCCGATGTACATGCCGGGCCGCTTGCGCACGGCCTCCAGGCCCTCCAGGACCGACAGGTGCTTGGCGCTGTAGGAGTCGGCCAGTTCCCTGGCCGGCTCCGCTATCGCCCGGGCGGTTTCTGTGAGCGGTGGCACGGGCTGGGGGTCTCCTCTCGAAAATGTGAGCGGCACGCGAGGCGCCTATTCGAAGGGTAGCGTCTCGCGGCAAGTGCCGGCGGCCAGCCACGCCGCATTCGCCGCATTCCGCGCCGTGAGGGTGTCCATCCCTTTTGGGATCAAATGTGTGTCAGGGCAACCGGTGGCGGGTAGGAACCACACGAACCGCACGGGTACCTCGCCGGTGACTACCCGCACCTCCGGTTGTGGCCAGTGCGGTTTTCGCTTGTGG
>Ga0207646_10006204_pt1 | contig 12424 bp, 12 predicted proteins | sample KBSK5502metaG_FD_184343 | JGI IMG/M metagenome (GOLD analysis project Ga0207646, IMG submission 184343) | Corn, switchgrass and miscanthus rhizosphere microbial communities from Kellogg Biological Station, Michigan, USA - KBS K5-50-2 metaG... | ecosystem: Host-associated > Plants > Roots >...
CTGTCAAAAGACGTGAGAATAGAGGGTATATTCTCCTGCAAGCAGGCAAGCCATTCCTGGCCCGGCGGTGGCAACAGCAGCACCGCACCTCTCCCGCTCTACGAGAGAGGTTTATCGCTCAAAACAAGCGATACATGCGCGTCTTGCGCACTTGATCGTAGCTCACACCGTGAGGCGGCCATGATCTGTTACGGGCAGTATACCAGAGTTCTCTGTTTTGGTCAACTGTTCTAGCCCTTACTGCCATAATCACAAAAAAGCCGGAAAGCACAATTTCTATCGCGCTCTCCGGCTCTCGAGTAGCAGGGAAAGCATATTACTCTCACCTGCTGTTCCCCAGGACAATGATCCCCATATTGAGCCACATGAATGTTCCCCCCAGAACATCCCCCACATGGCTTTCCCCCACACACTATGGTACCCTCTGCATAGTTGTTTTCTGGTTGACATCCTGTTAAGATTTGATGGAGATTAGCCGGAATACAGCGATTCGGGTTAAGAATTGCACACCATCGCCAAATTTAGGCGCCAAATTTAGAAATTTAGAAAGGGGCCATAGTCGATGTTCACCACAATCACTCAATTCCAGTATCACAACAAAAGAGGAAATGAACATATCTGGATCGGTAGAAGCAGCGACTCCAACGTCGAGTGCTTGCTTACAGGTACCTTGTTGGGAAGCGAGGTGATACGCATCCGTGCCTTGCGTGGCACACACTTGGACGCATCACGCTATCAACTAACCGATAGCTCAGCCGGCACGCTTCCCTACCATTCATGGATCGTAGCAACAGGGGATGAGCAATGGCCCGCTTTCCTGGACGAACCCCAACAACGAGCTGCTCTGGAGCCATATTTGCAAGGATTCGCCTTCTCACCCACTGCCATACGCCTGGCACGCCCACTGGCAAGCCAGGAACGTATCTACGGCCTGGGCGAGCGCACAGGCAGCATGAACAAGCGTGGACAGGCATTCCCGGTCTGGAACTTTGATCCACCCCGGCATCACCGCCCAGAAACCGTGTCCATGTACACCTCCATTCCTTTCTACCTCGGCCTGCACATCGATGACGGCACCGCCTACGGGGTCTTGATCGATCATACAGGCATGCTCGATATGGATATCGGGCATGCGGACGACACAGAAGTCACCATGACCATGCAAGGAGATAGCTTGACCGCCTATTTCTTTGCCGGCCCTAAACCCGCCGATGTGCTGCGACAATACACGGAACTTACCGGGTACATGCCATTGCCCCCTCGCTGGGCCATCGGTTACCATCAAAGCCGTTGGAGCTATACCTCAGAGGCACAGGTGCGCCAGGTCGCTACCAACTTGCGCGAGCGCAACCATCCCTGCGATGCTATCTGGCTCGACATTGACTATATGAACGGATTCCGCGACTTTACCTGGAACCCAGAGCAGTTTCCCAGTCCCTCCCAAATGATCGACGATCTGCACAAGCAAGGACTGCACCTGGTGACAATTATCGACCCGGGCATCAAAATCGATGAACACTATGCCGTTTACAAACAGGGCATCGTGAACGACTACTTCAGCCGTTACCAGAACGGAGAACTCTTCAAGGGGCATGTGTGGCCTGGTGAGTGTGTATTCCCCGATTTCTCCAGGAGCGATGTGCGTTACTGGTGGGGAAACCTCCATCTTGAATTGCTCGATCAGGGTGTCGATGCTGTCTGGGATGATATGAATGAACCCTCGGTGACGCACTTGCCGTCACGACATGACGAACCATCCATACACGCTAATACCATGAGCAGTGATGTACTCCATCAAGCTGGAGGTGACCAGGCTACAGGGCCGGATGGCCCTCCTGTCTCGCACGCCCTCTTCCACAATGCTTATGGCATGGAAATGGCCCGCGCAACCTATGAAGGACTGCTGCGGCTGCGCCCCAACAGGCGTCCATTCGTATTGACACGTTCTGGTACGGCTGGCGTGCAGCGCTATGCTGCGACCTGGACAGGCGACAATACAAGCCAGTGGGACTACATTTTCATGGCAATACCGATGTGCCTGAACATTAGTATGAGTGGTGTACCTTTTGTTGGTGTAGATATCGGAGGCTTCTGGAATGCCAGCAACGGCGAATTACTCGTGCGTTTCGCACAACTCGCCGCCCTGCTGCCTTTCTGCCGTAATCATAATGCGCAAAACCAGCCAGACCAGGAACCCTGGGTGTTCGGTGAACCCTACGAAAGCGCCTATCGCACCGCCATCGAACTGCGCTATCGCCTCATGCCCTACCTCTACACACTCTTCCACGCAGCAGCCACAAGCGGAGCGCCAATTATGCGGCCATTGTATTATCACTATCCACAGGATGAGCAGGCCTGCGACATCGAGTCTGAATTTCTGCTTGGCGACAGCTTACTCTCCGCTCCTATCTTTGAACAGAGCTCCACCAGTAGAAGTGTCTATTTACCCGCAGGTTCCTGGTTTGATTATTGGACCGGGGAAGAGTACCCAGGAGAGGGCTGGAGCGAGGTTCCTGCTCCATTAGAGCGCTGGCCGTTGCTCGTGCGCGGCAATACCATTATCCCTGGTGGCCCTCTGATGCACTATACCGATCAGCTCCCCACTGATCCTCTCACCTTCACCTGCTACATGGCAGAAGACGGCCTGGCGAACTACACCTTGTACGAAGATGACGGAACGACCCTTGCCTATCTGAATAGGAACTTTGCTCAGACTTCCATCGCCTGCCGTGTGACCGGCGGTCTTGCCATTGTAGAGATCGAGGAGCAATTCGACGCCTATCACCCACAGCGCGAATGGTATGAAGTGGTCGTGCTCGCCGGTGGCCGAGAACTAAGGCAGCGCGTGCAGGCCGGACAGGGGAAGATCATCGTTCATCTAGGAAGCTAGTTGAACACCGTAAACAGCAATATTGCCCTTCACCCCCTAATAAGGTACAATAGCCAGGGAGCCTCATCCCTGGCTTCATTTATGTTGAATCTAAAACCTAGCCCCGCTTTCTAAAGAAGGGCGTATGCCAGAAGAATCGCTTAACGACACACCACAACAACGCGCGCGCAAAGCGTTTATAGATCTCGTTACGAGAGAAGAAGATGCCGCCATCGACCTGGCTCAGGCAGCGCTCCTTATTGCACTCGAAGAATACCCGGACCTGGATATCGCGAGTTGCATGGCACAACTCGACCTGTTAGCGCACCGAGTTCGGTCAGAGCTTGGATTACCCGGGCCCGATCAGCTCCCGCAACTTCCCACGAAGCTTGACCTGCTGACCGTAATCGGCGCTATGAACCTGGTGCTCTTTGAACAGGATCATTTCAAAGGCAATCAGGCAGACTACTACAGCCCGTCCAACAGTTTTCTCAACAAAGTGTTAGAAAAACGCAAAGGTATACCCATCACCCTCTCGCTCGTGTACATGGAAGTTGGCAAACGTGTTGGCTTACAGATCGAGGGCATAGGTCTCCCCTTTCACTTCATCGTCCGTTGTCGCCTACCAGATGCCTACACCTACATTGATCCATTCGAACATGGACGTTTACTCAGCGAGGAAGAGTGTCGCGAACGCATATACCGGGTGTTCAAGCGTAAAACCGACTTCGACCCCCACTGGTTCGAACCAGTAAGCCATAAGCAGCTACTTATTCGTATGCTTACCAATCTCAAGCATATTTACACCCACCAGGAAGATTATGTTCGAGCACTCTCGATTTGTGACCGCATTTTGCTGCTGGCTCCCGGCACGCTTGCAGAAAGACGAGATCGTGGGATCGTCCACTTCCATCTCAAACACTATGCCCGCGCCGTAAAAGACCTCGCTGCCTACGTAGAACATGCACCCACTGGGGAGGATACAAGTGATATACAACGCCAAATCAAGGCCATCCGCCAGATGATTGCCATGCTGAACTAGCTTCTGGCCTTGCTATCTCAACTGAACTGTCGTGGCTGGATGAACACATGTCGCTGCTGAAACTTTTCAACGCAATTGAACGTAGGACACAATAGAAATACTAACAGAAAGGACAATGAACTATGGCTAACTGGAGCGCGCAGGATATTCGTCCATCCATGCACGTGTATGCATCAGATGGGCAAAACTTGGGCCACGTCGCAAAGGTCTACGAAGATTCTTTTCTCGTACACCAGGGCTTCTTCTTTCCCACGGACCGCTACATCCCATACAGCGCGATCGCTTCCGTCGAAAATGACCGGCTGCAATTAATCATGAGCGCAGACGAAGCGAAGCAAAAGGAATGGGAGAAGCGTCCTGATTATGAGCATCACTTAGGAGACCCCACGCAGCTCTTTTACGATCGCGGGCACGGCGTTCACGACCCTTTCGATGAAGAAAATCCTGATCGCACCTGACCTATCCTGCCTGGAGAAAACAAGCGTAACGTTTCAGTCATATAAAGCGTATTACTTATATAGAAATAACTCCTGGGAATGCTGTCCTCCTGCAGACCCTTTTTTCATGAGACCACACTGGGGACTAACAGGAGGATCGATTGTGTAAAACTAATCACGCTACGGCGTATTACATGGTAGCTACGGTAATGCTGGGAAGATACAGTTAGAACCTGATTTGATCTAAGGTAATTACCCGATGCTATAGCTTTCATTACTCTATACAATTAGAGAAGATAAAATAAAATGGCTAGGTATAGGTATACGTTCAGCGCGAGCATGCTGTGGGTCTGCCGGCGCTGACCACGAGGCCACACGGAGGAGTCCGGCAGCTGATTTTGCCGGTAGGTTTCCCGAAGGGAGCGTGGATTTATGGCAATCGTCGATCCTATAAGCGATGTGTACACTTCACTGCTGCCCACATCTGCTAAAACGGTGGTATTTCCCTCCACTACCAGATCTGACTTTGAGCCGGAATTACATGAATTGTTGACCAACGTCCCGGCAAGGCACGCTACTGAGCCGCTAGGTGGGATGGACTCGATATTGGACGTCGATGTACTGCTCGATGACGCCGATGAGGTGGACGAAGCCAACGACACCGGTCCGCTGGAAGAGTTACCCGGGCGTTCGCGAAGCACGCGCGCAACAACCACTCGCCATGCGCTGGGTTCTGAGGATGCTTTTCAGAGCTATCTGCGTGATATCCGCGGACTCGGTCTGCTGACACACGCGGAAGAGGTTGACCTTGCGCAACGAGCTGCCGCGGGCGATAGTTTGGCGCGTCGCAAGTTAATCGAGTCGAATTTGCGCCTGGTGATTGCCATCGCGCGCCGCTACACCAGCACGGGCGTTCCCTTAATTGACCTCATACAGGAGGGAAACCTGGGCCTGATGCGCGCTGCTGAGAAGTTTGACTATCGCCGCGGCTGTCATTTTGGTACCTATGCCACCTGGTGGATTCGCCAGGCTGTCAGCCGGGCTGCTGGTGAACAGTCCCGCCTGATTCACTTGCCTGAGCACGTCGCGACCCGTCTACGCAAAGTCCGCCGCGTCGCAGCTCAATTATCGCAAGAGAACGGGCTTGATCCACTGCCCGAGCAGATAGCCCAGGCATGCAATATCGAAGTAAACGAAGTCGTAGATCTACTCGGCATCATCGAGCAACCCGTATCCCTGGATGCGCCCGTAGACGATGAAGCCCGCTATTCACTCGCGGATACCCTGGAAGATAGCGCGGCACCTGCACCTGCTGAAACCGCATCACAGCACCTGCTCGGCGAAGAACTCCATCGAGCGCTGGCCCTGCTCACCCCCCGCGAACGCTCAGTCATTACTCTCCGTTATGGCATTGGCGACGGGCACAGCCGCACGCTCCTGGAAGTCGGGAAAGAGTTAGGCATCTCTCGTGAACGAGTGCGTCAACTCGAAGTCGTCGCACTTATGAAATTGCGCGGCCTCAGCAACAACGCAGCACTCAAAGAATGTGTCTGAATCACAACCGGTTTATGGACCATCGAAAAGAAGAATCAACCTGAGGAGCCGTTCCAGCAATGAGTTGGAACGGCTCCTCAGGTCTAGACCACAAAAATAAAAAAAATATGGCGCAAACGCGCCACATCTGCACCATATTTCTCTGGTAGTGTATCCTTCTCTAAGGGTACAGCGATTTGAGATACAAAATTTAGTTTGAAAAACTACTCTACAAAATCCAACCCTTAGCAAAGGATACATTACCCATATTTCTTCAACCCGGCATCTCGACGAAATGGACAATTTCGTCGAGAGGGGTAGGAGGCGTAGTGCGAAGGTTGAGCTCTGCTTGCTTGATCAGCCTCTCCGTTCGTTTCAGCCTCTTTTCCCCTGTTGTTCCTGTTCAGATCCGTGTAGCTGTATACAGATCTGTTCAACGGCTCTACTGTCAAAACTACTGTCACGTTGCCAGACGTTCCAGGCGCATCAAGAGCGCATACCAGTCAGTCTCATCGCCTGATTCAACTGTCACTTTGCCCCTGCTGCCGGTGATTTGTAGCGAAGGAGGTGTTCAGGCAAGAAATGCCTTCAGAGAGTTGCCGGTTGTTGAACGGACGCAGGGAAACGTGGACGGTCTCATGGCCCCACTGGATGCGACCTGGTAACCGAAAAAATGGCTGGAGGCTCTGCCATGTTGCATGCGCATAGGTGGACGGAAAGAAGCGATCCCGGACCCACATGGCCAGGTTCGCCAGTGCTAGCTTGCAGACCGTCATAATCTGATCTTTGCGGTGATCCAGTTCGTACATCAGGCGTTCATTGGCTGCGAGATCTTCCAGAGCACGTAAGAGTTCCCGCTGTTCGCGACAATACCGTTCATGCTTGGTACTTTCCCGGTGACTGTCTCTCGGACACGAGAGACGCGCTGCCACAACGGCTCTAGCTCGGCATCCGCCTCAGCTTTCAGCTTTTTACTTTCCGCTCGCAGTTGATAGGAACTCATCCCTTGAGCTTCCAGTTCCCAGATCCGTTCATTGAGTGCGCGATACAATTGTTCGCTGCGTTCCTTGGTTTGCTTCCACAATTTTGTGGAGAGAGTACTGGCGCGGTGCGCTTTCACCCGTGCAGCCTCACCCCAACGCGCTACATTCGCAGAGCGCTTCTCCAATGCCTCCCGTTTTTTGCTTACCTCCGAGTTGATCACAGGTGTCTTCGCGAAACCGTGATTGATGTCCAGGCCGAGAGGCAGCAAGAAATCCTTGATCACATTCTCTTGTGCAGGCCACCGCTGAATATAGCTCCGGGCAAGGGTCAGTGCATCGATCTGCTCAGCTGTCGTCACGATGGGAATGAGTTTCGGTTGGGTCGGGGGAGCAGGGGCTGGAGTGGGCTTCCAGCCCTCCTGCCACCAGGCGACCTCTTCGTGTCTGATATCAGCCCACCAGGCGCGTGGAAGCTCTTCTTGAGAGGGCGAGCAAGGCGCGGTTCTGCGTAAGTCACGGATCAACGCCACTGCGAGCGTCAGCGGTTCCTCTTTCTGTTCAGGATGAGCCAATGCAAACTGAGCAGGAGCGACCTCACGGAGCACGGTCCCCTGCCGGTCCATCGTAAGCGGCACGAACGCTCCGACATGGCTGAACGAATCGAGCCCTGCGTGACTTTTTGGTCTTAAGAATGGTGGTTAGGGTGTGTCCCTGTGCTTTCACCAGGACAAGGAACTCCGCTGCCATGGCCTCACAATCCACGACAAGGTTGGTCAGAGGCAACGCTTCGGTCGCGTGTTCATAATGGGTAAGAATGGAAGGAATACCAGTGGTGAGATGCAGATCGCCACGGTGGGTTATTGAAAGCCTCGGAAGGCCCTGCCCATCATGTAACAGGGTCAATGCCCGACAGCCGAGGATTTTGCCCGAGCATCCGATCAGCCCTCGTGGAATCAAGGTCTGCGTGTAGACGGGGAGGCTCAGGCCATCCAGGTAAAAATGTGGCACGGAGGTATCTCGCGTGGCCTGTGCTCCATGCCACAGAGAGGCCGTCCAACGGGCCAAGGCTTCGGTCAAAGCCCGGTCCCCATCGAGTTTTGACAACTGCAGCAGGAAGCGCTCGGTATGACGATAACTGTAGGGGGTGAGTCGGCCTGAAAACCTCGCAAGCTCCCGTCCGGTATAACTGCGTAACTCCCAGAACCGGTGAAGTCCGACCACAGGCAGAAACAAGAGCGTGAGCAAAAGACTCTGTTGGGGGAAGAAGAGACGGCGTGGTGAAGACTGAGGCAGGGTTGAGCCAGGTTGCTTGGCTCAGCAAGGCTGCTTCCAATTGGCAGAGGAGGTTGGTGACGTTCGCGGCAGCCAACAACAGCAACCCTCCCGCTCCTTCCTGCCACTCGGGTGGAGGCGTGGGTTGGCTCAGTTTTTTTTCGCAGATTGGGGCGGATTGCTGACTCCGAGCGTGGCGCGAACTCGATTAATTTGACTCACACTGACAGAAAGAGCAAACCGCTCGGCAAGCTTCGTTTGGATCGCGCGGCTTGGGATTTGGGGAGCTTGCCGACAGGTTCCTTCCAGAAAGGTGCGGACCTCGCCTCGCAGTTTGGCTGGGTGTCCATGCCTGCCTTCGCGCAGCGCTTGTTCGCCAGCTTTCCGCATCCGCTGGCGCAGTCGATAGGCGGTTGATTGACTGATCTGAAGCCCAGCGCGCTTTGCGGCCTCGTGCCAGGGAAGTCCGTTCTCCATGGCCTCAACCACTTGCGCTCGCGCCATAGACAATTCGTTTTCTTCCATAAGGACTCCTCAGAACCATTTCTTTAGCGCTCGTGAGAGCGGCGTGTTTCCACAAGCTCATCGACGTGCTCAAGCAGGATGCAAAGGATGGACGCTCCCACAATAGTGATGAAATTTACTCTTTGGTAACCTCCCACACCCCGAAAGGATTCCCCTCTGTATCAAGGGCATAGGCAAAATATCCCGCTGGTATGAGAGCTTTTGCAGTCGTCACTTTCCCCCCATGGGTGACAATTTTTTCCAATGCGGCGTCAATTGCTTCAACCATAATATAACAAACATACCCTGACACTCCATTCTCTGATGGGAGTGGTTTTTCTCGTTTCCGCATTCCACCTTCTTGATTACCCGCTTCACCTTGTTTGATCGTATCGATCATGTAGAATTCATAGGGAACACCGCCTGATTTTGAAAACTGCCAGCCAAACACGTCATGATAGAACTGCTGAGCTCGCTGAAAATCATCGACCTGAATTTCAAAAAAGCCAATATTTCCTGTGGCCATCGTCTCTCTTCTCCTTCCGTTCTCAGATTAGCTCTGATCCCGACCTGTGATGGAGGGGCTGTGCCAACGAAAACCAGTGCCTCTCCCTGCATTCACTCTCTTCTCGTTACAAATTCAGCACCGTGACCCTATTGTACCGTCTCCCGGTCTCGTTGTGCCAAATGGCAAAAAAGCTTCACTCCCTCAAGCCATTGGTCGGGTCTAGGTCTCCATGCGTTGACTCTTTCTGGCGTGAAACCTTGCATAACTGTCTTCCTCATTCTTTCGAGAAGTCTACCACACAGTACTCTTGCAGTCTACATGCTCCCAGAGAGTTTGCCTTTTTGATGTTTGCACAAGTAGAATGAGATGTAATCGGATTGCGTCAACTGGTGCCAAAATAAGTACGAAGCTGCTCCCAGACTGCCATCACTGGCAGGGTCTCACGCCACAGCCTGTTCCTGTGCGTCTAGAGGAGGAAGACCGACCCCTGGCAGGGTGTCACCCCAATAGCCAACCTGATGCATCTAGACATGGGAGTTCCACCGTGTTAAACTCTAGCACGAGGGGTACAGTCGCGCATGAACCAAAACCACGGCTTTTCCATTGGACTTGTACAAGAGATTCACCTGGAAGGGAAAAGCAGCAACGGCTCCATCTTACAGGGTTTTCAGTGCGTTGAAAAAGCAGGAGGTCTTCCATGTTCCATCGTGTACGCGTATTTCTACTTCCCCCCTTGCTCACGCTCTGCATCGTGGTGCTCGGGTGTATGGCAATCCTGGGCTCCGCCGCACCTAGAGCGCACGCTGCAGGGCAGGCGCAGCCGTTCACCCAGCAGAAAGCTAACTTCCTTCGGAGCATCCTCGACAGCGGGGATGGCACGCTCTCCGAGGCAGACTTCAAGAATCCGCCCAGCCCGATTTGCACTGCTCCTACCTCGTCGGCGGCCAATGTCAATACGGACTGCGAAGCCACGGCACCGCACAACGAGACGACCATCGCCGTCAACCCGACCAATTCGCTCAACAGGATCGGCAGCGTCAATGACTACCAACTGTTCCTCTCCTCAGGCAGCCGGGTCAATGAGACCATCTACTCGCGCGCCCATGTCACCTTCGACGGCGGCAAGACTTGGACGACATACCCCATCGCCTTCCACGGCTACATCGCTACAGGCGATCCGGCGGTGAGTTTCGATGCGCATGGCACCGCCTATCTTGCGACGCTGGGCTTCGTCTTTTCGCAGGGGGTCAGCGGCGGCAACACCCCGGACATCCTGGTGGCGCACTCCACCGATGGGGGCAAGACCTGGTCGACTCCCGTACGGGTGGCTCACGGCACAGGCACCTTCACCAGCCCCGGCATCTTCAACGATAAGGATTATCTCACCGCCTGGGGCAACGGCAACGCCATCGTCACCTGGACGGTCTTCAATGATGGCAAGGGCGGCATTACCATCAACAACCCAATCTTTGATGCCGTGACCCATAATGGTGGCAAGACCTGGACAACTGGCACCGAGATCTCCGGCTCTGCCCCGTTCTGCATCGGCGCGCAGGGCGGCACTGCCTGCGACCAAGATCAGTTTTCAGTGCCCACCGTTGCTCGCGATGGCAGTATCTACGTTGCTTTCGAGAGCCTTGCCAATGCCACTACAGGGCGTGATCAGTACCTGGTCGTCAAGGTGGATCCAACCACCGGTCAGCGCGTAGCTGGTCCTTACCTGGTAGCCGGGCTGATCGACGGCATCACGGACTACCCCATCGATGCGGAGGGCAGGCAGACCTACCAGGATAGCCAGTTCCGCACGAACTCGGCTGGCAACATCACCGCCGACCCAACCAACGCCAGCCACCCGGCCGTCGTGTGGTCCGATATGCGCAACAGCACGCTGCCTGCGCCCAGCGATCCCTACCAGGCCAAGACGAACTCGGATATTGTGGCCAGCCAGTCGTTTAATGGCGGCGTGACGTGGTCGGCTCCCACGGTCCTGCGGGCCAGCGGCGACCAGTTTATGCCCTGGGGCGCCTATGACGCGAGCGGCTTGCTGCGTATCGGCTACTTCGACCGCTCGTACGACCCGGCGAATCACAAATTTGGCTACACCCTGGCTACCGAGACAAGCGCAGGCTCGCTGAGCTTCTCCTTCATTCAGGTGACGACGGCGCTCTCCGATCCGACGCAAAATAATCGCTGGTTCTCCGGTACGACGGTGAACAGCAGCTTCCCCCACCCGTCATCCTTCATCGGTGACTACAGTGGCATTGCCGCCACGTCAAGCGCGGTGACGTTGTGGACGGATATGCGCCTCACTGTCTGCTTCTCCGGTCGGTGCGGATCGGGCGAGGATGCGTTCTTCGGGGCATCTGCGTAGCTGTTCGCGTGCGACGGCTTCCTCTCATCATGGCAGGTTGTACCAAGGTGTGACCTGCCATGTCTTTTCGGTCCATTGGATCTGCCCCAGCCGTCTGCTCGTTTTCCTGACGGTCTGCAAGGTAGCCCTGGCGGATCTGGGGAAGTGAGCGCAACGATTGGGATCGCGAAACTCCTGAATAATCTGCTGATCCCAATGTTGTTCTGATTTTGGCATATTTTCTCCCACGAAACAGATGCGATATCTGTTTTTCTCTTGCCTTAGTTTTCGTAGAGGCCGACCAGCCGGGCCTGGACCAGGATATGCTCGTCGATGGCAGCAAGCAGTTGCTTTCTTGTCAGCCCTGGTTCCAACTGCACTGACGCATCCAGGGCATACAGGGTGAAGAAGTAGTGGTGCGGCCCATGCCCCTGTGGCGGCGCTGGGGCCAGATATCCCGCCAGACCGTGTCCATTGCTTCCAGGTGTATAGGCGTTCTGCGGCAGCCCCTCGGCCAGGCTGCTAGCCGTAGCTGGTATCCCATACACGACCCAGTGCGTAAACCCATAGGTGAAAGGCGCATCAGGATCATGGCAAATGAGGGCGAATTGTCCCGTTCCTTCCGGCACGCCGGTCCAGGCAAGTGGCGGCGACACAGGTTTTTGGCTATCCGCATACGATTGAGGAATCTGCTCACCCATGTTGAAAGCTGGGCTGCTGAGGCGCAGATCTCCGAGATGACTTTTCATAGTGACTCTCCTTTGTTTTGCTTGTCGGAAGTGTAAATACAAACTGTTTACCTTCGTGATTTACACACCTGATCGCGCATCGGTTGGCTTGTCATGGTGTTCCTCATGGTCTGATCCCGAATGGCCCCAGGAAACCAAAATCATCCCGCACACTATCGGTCATCTTCGCAGCATTGT